>Ga0187887_10002826_pt1 | contig 13710 bp, 15 predicted proteins | sample June2016WEW_7_10_FD_132977 | JGI IMG/M metagenome (GOLD analysis project Ga0187887, IMG submission 132977) | Peatland microbial communities from SPRUCE experiment site at the Marcell Experimental Forest, Minnesota, USA - June2016WEW_7_10 | ecosystem: Environmental > Terrestrial > Soil >...
TTCCCACCACCATTGATGCCCGACCACCGTGACGTGAAGCGCGTCCTTCGGAACGGGCTTGTTCTGAATCGCTATCACCACGCGAGCCGTCGCCATCGTCAGCACGAAGACAATCAGAACCGGAATTACAGTCCACGCCATTTCGATACGGTTGCTCCCGTAAACCTGGGGTGGCTCGTTTTCGTCATTCGCAATGCGGCGAAATTTCACGATCGTGAAGGCGAGCAGTCCGGCCACGATTGCGAAGATGGTGGCGCACACTGAGAGCACCAGCAGTGACAAATGGTAGACCGAATCGGCGGGCGTAGCTTGCGGCTTGAAGATATTCGCAACCGGATGCTCGGACTGCGCCGCCGCAATCGCTACCGATGCCCACCAGAACCCCGCCAGTCGCGCCAAGCTCTTCATCTCTGCTTGTTAGGAGCGCCGGCCCGGCCGATTTGTTCACGTTTCTAACGCTTCTGTTGTGGCACCTTGCGATCCTCCGGCTGGCGGATGCGAACTATGGTCCGGGGGCGCTGTTTCGCCTGATCCAGGAGTTGGCCGAGGCATCCTTCGTCCCGGGCGCTTTCGTGCTCGGGGCCTTGGGCGGGCGCATCGCGCAGGACGAGGTTCAGGACCTCGGCCATCACAACACGTTCGAAGAAAGCCGCAACACGCGAACAAATTGATGAAGGAAGCGCTCTTTAAATTGACGAACGCCGCCAAGAACCGCCGCGCGTTCCTGATTGTAGCGGAGCCGAACTATGCCCGAGCCGATTCCCACCTCACCGCCCGCACAAACCCTTAAGAAATGGCTTGTGCCGGCCGCCATTCTGCTAGCCGCGGCCTTCCTCATCGTATTGGTTACCGTTAACTGGAACGCTTGGACCGCGGATCGCCCGGCGCAGGTAACCGATGACGCCTATCTTCGCGCCGATCTCACACCGCTGAGTACCAAAGCCGCCGGGTTGGTGGCCAAGGTCGCCGTGTCCGATTATCAGCTGGTAAAATCCGGAGATCTTCTCATTCAGCTGCGGGATGATGACTTCCAGGCGCAGGTGCGTGAAGCGGAAGCCTCTCTCGCCGCCGCACAGGACGGGCTCGTCAATAACGACCGGCAAAAGCAATTGCAGGATGCCAAGATCACCGAGGCTGCCGACGGAGTCCACGCCGCCGAGGCCGATACCGCCGCGGCGGAGGCCGGCATCGAAGCGGCGAACGCCACCATCTCGGGTGCAAAGAGCGGCATAGCCGCAGCTCAAGCCGACGTGGAACGGACGGGGAAGGAACGCCGGCGCCAGGAGGCGTTGATCGGCACCGAATCGACCACGCCCCAAAAACTGGAACAGGCGGTAGCCGATGAGGAGCGGCTCCGCTCGCAGCTCGCCGCCAGGCAGGCCGACTTGGCCAGCGCGTCGGCCCAACTCGCCAGCCGCAAGGCGGACTTGGCGCGAGCCGAAGCACGCTTGCAGAGCTCCCGCAGCGCGCGCGAAGTAGAGAAGCGCCAACGGGCTGTGCTCGATTCCCAGGAATCGCAACTGCGATCGGAGGTGAACTTGAGAAAGGCGGGTTTGGCGCTGGCCCAAACTAATCTTGGCTACACGCGCATCCTCGCTCCGGAAAACGGCATTGTCAGCGAACGGTTGGTTCGGCCCGGGCAATTGGTCAGTCCGGGCACGCAGGTGATCTCGCTCGTGCAAAGCGATGTTTGGGTACAGGCGAATTATAAGGAAACGCAGCTGCCCCGAATCAGGTCCGGTGATTTTGCGGAGATTCGAGTCGACGGCGTCCCTGGCACGATCTTCAAAGGCAGAGTGGACCAGGTGGCGCCAGCCAGCGGATCCCAATTTGCGCTATTGCCTCCCGACAACGCAACCGGCAATTTTACGAAGGTGGTGCAGCGCGTACCGGTGAAAATCGTCCTGGATCCCAACCAGCAGGCCGGCGGGCGGCTGCGCCCGGGTCTGTCGGTAATCGCAACCGTTCACACCAACACCGTGCGGCAATAACGGAGACACCAGTGACTTCCTCCGAACGCAACGACTCCAGCCGCGCCGCCACCGCGGCTTCCGCCCAACCCAAGACCAATCCATACGTAGGGGTCGCAGGTGTTTTTCTCGGCGCCAGCATTGCCACTCTCAATGCGCGGCTCCTCAGCGTTGGCTTGCCGGATCTGCGCGGTGCACTGGGATTGGGTGTCGACGAGGCCTCGTGGCTGCCCACCGCGCTCAACATGGCCATGATGTTTAGCGGTTGTTTCGTGGTCTTCCTTAGCGCGCTCTTCGGCCCGCGCCGGATCCTGTTGCTGGCGTCGGTGGTCTTCGCGGCGGCCAGCGCCCTTCTGCCGCTGGTTCACGCCCTGCCGGCGATGCTCACGTTAATGGTGGTTGCCGGCATCGCTTCCGGAACATTTTATTCCCTGACCATGACGTTCGTACTGTCGGCCCTTCCGCGCCGCCTGATCATTTTCGGAATCGCGGCCTATGCCGCCGACATCGTCTTTACCGGCAACTTCGCTCCGGCGATCGAAGGCTGGTACATCGACCATCTTTCCTGGCATTGGCTTTTCTGGAACTCGGCTATCGTGACCACGGGCATGACGGTCTGCGTGTATTTCGGCATTCCGCGCGGACCGCTTCCGGGGCAGCGGCCCAGTTGGCGCGGCTTCACATACTTGAGCCTCGGGTTGGCCTTGATTTATGGGGCGCTGGACCAGGGGGAGCGGCTGGACTGGCTCCACTCCGGGACCGTGGTTGCTATGCTCTGCGCCGGCGCCCTTCTGCTGATCGCCGCGATCTGCCGCAGAATGATGCAGCCGAACCCCATACTCGATCTGTCGTTTCTCTGGCGACGTAACGTCTTCATCCTCGGGGCCGCGATATTCGTGTTCAAGTTCGTGCAGTTATCTACCATCGTTCTGGTGCCGGGTTTCCTCGCCAACATACAACGGTATCGTCCACTTCAAACCGGACAGGCGTTGGCGTGGGTTGCCGCCCCCATGTTCGCGCTCGTCTGGATCGTCGCGGTGGTTGTGGTTTACACGAATTCGCGGCTGGTCCTCGCCCTGGGTCTCACTCTGGCCGCCGTGGGCTGTTGGAGGTTTTCCCAAGTAGACTCTTCGTGGGCTGGAAACAGTTTTGAGTTATGGGAACTGCTCTTCGCCGGAGGCTTCGCTTGTTCGTATGTCGGCATGGTCAGTAGCATTGTGTTGGATGGATTGGAATCGGGAGCACTTTCCGGCGCAGCAAAGGCCGCGACGCTCTCAGGCTTCATGCACTTCATCCGGCTGATGGGAGGCGAAGCCGGTGTCGCGTTTATGACCCGTTTCCTCGACGTACGGGAGAAACTCCATTCGAACCTGCTGGGGCTGCAGGTGCAGAGTGGTAGCTGGATTAGCGCGGTGAGGCTGCAATCGCTGACGGCCCGCCTGCTTCCAGAGTCCGGCAGTCCTGCGGAGGCAGGATACCGCGCGGGCGGCCTTCTGGGGGCGCAGGTGCGCGCTCAAGCCTACACGCTGGCAACCTCCGATGCCTTTTTGCTGATGGTGTGGATCGTAGTGGGCTACCTGTTGCTCATGCTTTTTCTGCGCCCCGGCAAAATCACGTTCCAAGATTTGAGGAGAAGCTGATGTCTGGAGTGAGGCAGTGTTGGATTCCAATGTTGGCGGCGATTTTCCTAAATGCACAGGCGTACGCCGGCGAGATTCGGAATCTCACCTTGGAGGAGGCCGTTCAACTCGCTATCAGTCAGAACCATGCACTCAAAATCGCGCGTTTGAAAGTCAAGGAAGCGGAACAACGAAAGGCGGAACAGCGATCCTCCTATTTTCCCGTACTCACCGACCATGCTCTTGCGGATGAGAACACAGGACTTGAGCACGTTGCAATCCCGGCAGGTGCGCTCGGCACGCTCAATGGCACTCTGGTTCCCTACAAGAACATCAATCTGCCGCAGGGCCAAAAGAATCTTCTGTTCAATCAGGCGACGGTTTCTCAGCCTTTGACCCAGTTGATTCGCGTTCATCAGGCAAACCTGATTGCCGCGGCGGAGACATTGATCTCTCGTGATGAATTGAAAAAAGCCGAAAACCAGGTTGCCCTGGACGTCCACAACCTCTACTTCGGAATTCTCATAGCGCGCCTCCAGAAGCGGGCGGCAGAGCAACAGACCACGTATGCCGCGGAGCAACTGCGCGAGAGCGAGGACGATGTTCGCGCGGGCAATGCCCTCCGCCTCGCTACTATGGAGGGCCAGGCGGGGCTCCTCGAAGGTCGCCAATCGGTCCTCACATCAGACCTGCAACTCACCGATCTGAACACCGAGTTCGACAACCTATTGGGGCTTCCCCTGGATACGCAGCTCGATCTGAACCCGACTGTACCAACGGCGCCGGAACTGCGCCCTAAGGAAGAATACTTGAAAAACGCCTGGGACCAGAATCCCGACATTTCTGCCGCGGGGGACACCGTCCGGAAAGCGAGGGCAGCTGTCGCGGTTGCAAAAACGGCTTATATCCCGGATGTCTCGGCCTATTTCACCAACAGCTGGCAGGACGGCGTCTCGTTCCTCGTGAGGAACTTCAGTACCGTCGGCGTACAACTCAATTGGGAGGTTCTCGACTTCGGCAAGCGCCGTGCCACCGTGCGGGAGCGGGAGTCTCAACTCGCCCAAGCCGAAGAGAACCTGCGCCGCTTGAAGGATGATGTCGCAACCGAGATTGAACGAAGTTACGACAAATTGGTTCGCACCAAGAGCCTTATCGAGGTGGCAGAGCAGGTTGCGTCGCTGAGGCAGGAAAGCGAGCGGCTCGCTCAAAACCAGTTGACGCAGGGCGTCGTGACGATTTCTGACCGGCGGCGTGCCTCTTCGGCCACCTACAAGTCACGAGCGGACCTATTGCAGGCCAAACTGAATTATTTGGTCGCGTGGGCTGAACTGCAGCGCACAATCGGTCAAACCCCGGCTCTCAAAGAAAATTCCGGTGGGGGCAACCAATAGAGCTGAGAAAGAGAGAGCACAGTTCTTCGGGATAACATATGGGCGCTAAACTCTGGCCTGCGATTGGCGGACAACTCGGACTGATTGCGACGCTTCTGATCGGCTCGCTGGGAATCTACGTGGCGCTGCGGAACCAGCGGCGTCAATTGAATGCCCAGATGTTTATCGAGTTCTCGAATCGCTTTCAACAACTGCTGCGTACGTTTCCCAAAGAGGCGTGGATGGCAAACCATTCGGCATCTCTTCCGCTGCCGCCTTCAGGCCCGCAACTGACTGAATGTGCAATTTATTGCATCCATTTCGTCGCTGATGTCTATTATCTGCACCTGGGTGGCTACGTCTCGGCGAAGCTATGGAGAATTTGGGAAAGGGAAATCAAGCGCACGTTGACCTGCCCGGTCTTTCAAAGGGAGTTGGCGGCGGTCGAAATCGAGTTCTCACAGGACAACGAATTCCTGGTATATCTCGGTGGTTTGATGCGTGATTGCGGCTGCGATCAAAGGTCGAGCCATGGTCCCTGACTCCGGGACGGGGCGTCCCTGAGGATTTGTGAAAGCTGAGGATCACGATGTTTCGAATCGACAAGCGCCTCGACTGCAGTGAGACAACATTGCGGATCAGTGGCCGGATTCAATCCAAGAACGTGCCTGAGCTCCGTGCGGAAATCGAAAGCTGCGGAAGTCAACCGTGCCTCGATCTCGAAGAAGTAAACCTGGTAGACCGTGCATCTGTTCGCTTTCTGATTTCCTGTGAGGCAGAAGGAATACGACTACTTCATTGCCGGCCTTACATTCGGGAGTGGATGCTCCGGGAGAAGCTTCAGGAAGCGGGCCATCCCGACGAACTCTGAGCCGGGGCGCCTTCGGGGTTCATACCACCTGCAAGGGAGGCGGTCTGAATCATCGCTAAATGCGGCGCTAATGTTTTCTTGGCGTTGAAGACGCGGGATTGGACGGTTCCGATTGGAATAGCTTGGGCGGCGGCGATTTCGTGATACTGCAATTGCTCTACGAACCGTAGCTTCATTACCTTCCGCTCGGAAGGTTCGAGTAGGTTCATCCATTGGTGAAACTCGAACGCTCGCGTGCTAGCCGAATCGACGGCGACCCCACCAAAACCTGTCTAAACAGCAAACCGCTCGATGAGATAGCAGTGACCGAAAGATTCCTCACGGTTCCGGTGCGACTTCGGGTAAGATTCACCGATATCTGAGTCGCTCCGCGATATAGCCCACGAGCTTTGGCCAGAAGACTCTATGCCATCGTTGAAATCGAGTCGTACTTGAGGTTTTAACCGATGGAACACGTGGCTGTCAGTTAGCACGCGGCGTGAATATGACGATCAACGTCATGCTGTTACCTTCCCTCGCTCCGGTGAATAGGGAATGGCGGTGAACTTGTTCCGCACATGATGCGTTTCAATGCGACTCGCATCCGTTGCGTCTCATGTCGGTAGAGTCCGCTCAGGATGCTTTTGTTCGAAAAATGACACCGTGTGTGAGAGCTTACGATCCAACCGTTCGCCCGCCGATTGCCACGCGGAATCGATACTTGTCGCTGCGGAGGTTTCTGATTCTCGATTCGAGAGTGCTTCGCGGCAGGCCAAGCTTTTCCGCCGCACCCTCCGGGCCCGCGATACGGCCCCGAGTCTCCTCGAGCGCTGCCTCGATGAGCTCTTTTTCCTGCCTCACGAGAACTGAGTCCAACGGCACTGCCGTCTTTGTCTTGCCCCCGCCAACACGCCACAGCCAGGCGTCTTCGATAGAAATCGTGCCGCCCTCGCAAAGAATGACCGCCCGTTGCAAGACATTCTGCAATTCGCGGATGTTGCCTGGCCAATCGTAGCTCTGTAGCAGCTCGAGTGTTCTGCCGTCGATATTGCGGATCCTTCTGCCTGACGCAGCGGCAAAGCGCTCAACGAAATATTCGGCGAGCACCAGGATGTCGTCCTGGCGATCACGGAGAGGGGGCACCTCAACCGGAAATACGTTCAAACGGTAAAACAAGTCAAGACGGAATCTGCCCGCGTCCACATCCGCCGAGAGGTCACGATGCGTCGCGGAGAGTACACGCACATCCACAGGAATTGAACTGACGCCACCAACTCGTTGGATTTCATGGTCCTGAAGGACGCGTAGAAGGGCAATCTGCGCTTCCGTGGGAATATCGCCGATCTCGTCGAGGAAGATCGTTCCACCGTTTGGCGACTCAAAGCGACCGATATGCCGTTGATTGGCGCCGGTGAAGGCGCCCTTTTCGTACCCGAAAAAGTTCGGCCGCGATCAGTGAACGCGGAATGGCCGCGGAATTAACACTAATGAAGGGTTCTTTCGATCTACGAGAGCGATTATGAATCGCCCGCGCGATTAGCCTGACCTTCGCACTTCCCGTCAGTTTCCCGGCAGTCCGCGGGAGAATTCTCAATGGTGTCAACGCGGGCTCTGGAGAAAAGGCTTGGGTGAAGACCTTGCCTCTTGTCTGACCGGTGGATCTCTGGCATTCTGCTACTGACGCATGTTTCTGCGCAGCACAAATCGAAAGAAAGACGGCAAGGACCATCGCTACTTCAGCATCGTCGAGAACCGCCGGCTGCCCGGCGGGAAAACGGTACAGCGGATGGTTCTGTATCTCGGCGAGATCAACGATCAGCAGCAGGCGGCGTGGAGGAAGACGCTGGAGGTGTTCGACGAGGCGGAGCAGCGCTTCACCACGATGAGTCTGTTTCCGGACGATCGCGAGCTTCCCGCCGATGCGGTGGACGGCGCACAGGTTCGGCTGAGTGGTCTGGAATTGAGGCGGCCACGCGTGTTCGGCAACTGTTGGTTAGCCTGCGAGTTGTGGCAGCAACTGGGTCTGGATGAGTTCTGGCGGCAGCGTCTGCCGCCAGGTCGGGAAACGGTGGGTTGGGAAAAGGTGCTGCGGCTGCTGGTCGTCAATCGTCTGCTCGATCCCGGCAGCGAGTTCCGCGTGCATCGGCAGTGGTATGTGGACTCGGCCATGGATGAACTGCTGGAGAGCAGTTTCAGCGTGGCCGAGAAGGATCGGCTGTATCGCTGCCTGGATCGAGTGCTGGAGCACAAACAAGAGCTGTGCGTTTTTCTGAGGCAGAGGTGGGCGGACCTGTTCGCCGCCGATTTCGAAGTATTGCTCTATGACCTGACGAGCACGTACTTCGAAGGCGAGATGGAGCAGAATCCCAAAGCCAAACGCGGGTACAGTCGTGACGGAAGGCCGGACTGTCTGCAACTGGTCATCGCGCTGGTGGTCACGCCCGACGGCTTCCCGCTGGCGTACGAAGTGCTGAATGGGAACACGGCGGACTGCGCGACCCTAGGCGATTTTCTGGAGAAGATCGAAACCACGTACGGCAAGGCGCGCCGGGTGTGGGTCATGGATCGAGGCATTCCAACCGAAGCGATGTTGAAAGAAATGCGCGAGCCGAGCGGCAGACGTTCTATCTGGTAGGTACGCCCAAGGGACGGATCAACCAGCACGAGAAGAAATGGCTGGACCTACCTTGGCAGAAGGTGCGCGATTCAGTCGAGGTGAAACTTTACGAGCACGAGGGCGAACTTTACGTGTTGGCCAAAAGCAGCGGCCGCCAGGCCAAGGAGATCGCGATGCGGCGCAAGCGGCTGGTGCGTCTGTTACGCAAGCTGCGCGCGATGCGACGCAGCCTCCCGCAACGCGATCAGTTGCTGTTGCGCATCGGCGCTGCGAAAAAGGACGCCGGTCGCGCCTTCGGGTTCGTAAAAATTCGTCTTCCCGAGAAAGACGAACCAGTCTCACGTGGCACTTTTACGTTTCACACCGACAAGACGAAACTGAAAGCCGCGGAACAGCGCGATGGGCATTATCTGCTTCGCAGCAACCTCACGGCAGAAGATCCGGCCGTGCTATGGACCCGGTACGTGCAGTTGACGCAGATCGAGAGTGTCTTCCGTTCCCTGAAAAGCGAGTTGGGGGTGCGGCCCATCTATCATCAACTCGAACATCGGGCCGACGCGCACGTTCTCATTGCTTTTCTTGCTTACTGTCTTCAGGTCACCCTCAAAAACCGACTCCTCATTCACGCACCAGGCCTGACGCCGGCAGCCGTCCTCGAAAAGCTCGCAACTATTCAGATGGTTGAGGTCTGGATTCCCATGCGCGACGGGCGCTGGCTGGTGCTGCCGCGCCACACGCAGCCGGCGCCAGATGTCCAGGCTCTGCTGGATCGGATGCGGATCTCGCTCCCATCTCAACCTCCGCCGCGCATCAAGTCCTCGCAACTGCCAACCGCTGCCACGAACCAGTCCGTCTTGTCTCAGGAGCCATTTCCAAGAAAGCGGAAGGAATTTGCCGTATGAGATGGTTGACGCTGGAATCGAAGATGCTCTCCGCAGTTGCTTATGACGGTTCGAAGCAGTTGCTGTACCTGCGCTTCCGCAACACCGGCGATGTTTATCGCTACTTCCATTTCCCGGCTGCGGCATATCAGGCCTTCCTGGGAGCTGAATCGAAGGGTCGGTTTTTCCGCTCTCAAGTACGCGATCACTTCCGTTACGAACGCATGGCCAAACTCCACGCCGCCTGATTTCGTCACAACGGTTCGCTCCCGCCCCCCCCACCTCTGTGGTGAAGACCTTTTAAACCCCTCCGCTGATTCTGAACGACTTGTCTGCTGCGGACCTCGCGAACTGCGAAAGACAGGCTAGTTCTTTGCCGGTACCGCTTTCGCCGGTGACGAGGACCGTGGCGTCTTCGGGCGCGACCTTGGCCACTTGGGAAAGCACGAAATAGAGAGACTCCGACGATCCCACAATTTCCTCGAACATAGACGTGGAAGCTACTTCGTCACGCAGTGCTGCGTTTTCAAGTCCGGCGACGGTATCGTTCCACACGAGGAAGTGCTCGGCGGCGAGGGCGACGCGTCCTGCCACTGTCGACAGAAAGCGGACTTCATCGGTGGGGACACCGGTTTCGTGGGTCCGCCCGAGAAACATGGCGCCTATCCTGCGATCCGCCGTGGTCAGTGGGACGGCGTATCCCAATTCCAGTTGCCGGTCCCGGAGCCATTCCCGACAGTGCGCGAACGCCTGGTCCGGGATTATGGCAGCTTGCTGATGTTCTAGGCCCAGAAGAGCCACTCATGCTCGACCGGAAGATTGGGTTTTGGCAACGTAGACAACACCGTGCGGAATGCGAACCGCTTGGTGACCATCGCTAACGGACTAATCACGTCTGTCGCCGGCAATCTCACAAGCGGCAAAGATTTGAAACCCACTTCCGCGATCTGGTTTAGAATTTGCGCCGCTGCAAACGGCATACGCAAGCCGTCCGCGATGATTCGGAATCGACGCTCAATGGCAGAGGATTACGGTCAGGATTCCGACAAATGCTCGGAAGCGGCGCCGACCGCTTGGATACTCGCCCATTCATTCCTTTCCTCCGCCACTGTAGCGGTCGTCTCGCCCGCCCGGCTTAAACGGCGCAAATCCCTTCAATGCCTGCTTTTGACCGTATCTTTCCGCACTCCTCTTGGGTAGGTCGAGGAAGGTGGACAAGTAGACGATCGCACGATCAACTCTGGACTAACACAAATGTTCTGTGCGCTTTCGTCGCTCCCGATCTTGCGGATAAGGAGTTCCGCCGCTGTCGCACCCATCTCTTGCAGTGGCTGGCGAATGGTCGTCAGCGGAGGGTATGCGATGCTTGCGAACTCGATGTCGTCGAAGCCCATGATCGAAATGTCTTCAGGCACTCTGTAGCCGCCTTCACGCAATGCGGTCATAGCTCCTAGTGCCGAGATATCATTGAAGGCCACGACCGCGGTGAAGGGATGGCCGCGACGCAGTAACTTCCTGGCGGCGAGGCGCCCCTCTTCGGCATGGCCGCTGCTAGGGTGTTCGAGCCGCTCCAACTGAACAGTAAGATGCGGGGCGACACGAAGCTCAAAAGCCTTGCAGGTCGCGAGCACCGCGTTCCAGCGTTCATCTGTGTCACCGCCCCCTTCAGGGCCTTTGATGAACGCAATCTCTCTGTGGCCCAGGGAAACGAGGTAATGAATCGCTTTGCTAACGCCGAGGGCGTTGTCGATGGAAACTCTCGTGCTCCATATGGGCGAGCGTTCCGTACATAGGGTAACGGCTGGAATACCAGGCGATTCATTCGGGGTGGAGTTGATTAACAACAGGCCCTCTGCGCCGCGATCGCAAAGCGTCTCGACATGGCGCTTGAGAAGTGATGGGGACCAGAGGTGAGTCGATACCAGGGATGTGTATCCGGTATTCAACAGATGCCTTTGGAATCCGCTCAGTAATGCGGCCTCGAAACCATCGCCGAAATCAGGCGCGATGACGCCGATCAGGTAACTGCGCTTTTTGCCGAGCGATCGTGCGAAATAGTTGGGGCGATACCCAAGTCTTTTCGCTGATTCCACGACTCGCCGCCTGGTTTCCTCCGGAAAACGTGTCGCTTCGGGAACGTCATTTAGAATCATCGAGATCGTCGTTCGAGACAGGCCGACGCGTTCGGCCAACTCTCTCAATGTGATCCGGCGGTCTGAACCCGCCCGCGACGTATGTTTGGGCTCGGTGGAATTCATAGGCTCCGCCAGCATATCACGTCCGCTTCTTTGGCCTATGGACTTTCCCGATAAATCGACTTCCTTGACATCGACTTCCTTGGCCTTGACAAGCACCTTGGATTTGTGATTGAATCGACTCCGAATAGTAAACCGGTTTACCATCAAGCGTGATACGGTTCACCAAGGAAGCGGTAAGTATCGAAGACAACCGGAAAACGTTAGGCCCGGACAAAGGCGACCTCGCGATAACTACGCTCCTGGTGGGTCACCTGGCCAGACGGAAAGCAGCAGCAATCGAAAGAAGGAACCTACAAAAATGAAAATGACGCGCCGTCAACTCGCCCTCTCGCTCGCAGCGAGCAGCACTTTGCGTTCCTCTCCGTTCGACTCGCCGCTCGCGCCGTTAGGAGTTCCCCGAGGCATTGTCCCGGGACGCGTCACCTGGGCGCACGATCCGGCGGCAGTGACCTGGGACGGGACGGGTTCCTGGTGGGAGGACGCTCACAACCATCAGTCAGTCATTGACCGCATGGTCTCCAACTCTATCCGCGGCCTTACCGATCAAAAAAGCGATGCTCTGGCCTGGACGGCTGTCTTTCAACATTTCAATCGCACTCATGGCCGAGGCAACGCGGGATACAGAACCGGGGAGAAGATCGCGATCAAGGCGAACCTGAACAACACAACGGGACACGGCACGATCGACCGGCTGAATTCGTCACCTCATTTGATCCTGTCCCTCGTTCAACAATTAACCGGGCCAGGCAGGGTGCCGCTGTCCTCGATCACCGTTTTCGATTCCAGCCGGTTCATTCCAGACAATCTCTATGAGAAGATTCACAGAGAATTTCCCGGCGTTTTGTTCGTGGACCATATTGGCGGCGACGGACGATTGAAGGCCGAGTTCAAACCCAACGCGATCCCTTACTCTATTACCAGCCGCAACGCTTCGGGCCTTGATACCACGGTGGTCGAGGCTGCTTACCTAATCGATGCGGCTTTGTTGAAAGGTCACGTTAGTTCAGGTGTTACGCTTTGCGCGAAAAATCTGTTCGGAGCTACGAGTATCAATCCCGACTGGCACAAGAACGCGCACGACGGCTTCCCGCACAACCGTGACGGATCACCAAGCTACTCTGCGGTTGTAGATTGTTTGGGCCATAAGGATCTCGGCGAGAAAACGATACTGTTTCTCGTAGACGGTCTCTACGCAAGCGATAGTGCGGATCCGCCGCCCGCTCGCAAGTGGAAGATGACGCCATTCAACGACGCCTGGCCGAGCAGCATCTTCTTGTCCCTTGACGGTGTGGCGATCGACTCTGTAGGCTTCGATTTTCTAACTTCGGAATGGACTGATCTTCCCGATATCGCCAATGCGGACAATTATCTGCGTGAAGCCGCTCTCGCGAACGCCCCACCTTCCAAGACAGTGTATGACCCGGAACGCGACGGTGTCCGGTGCGGCAGCCTTGGCGTATTTGAGCATTGGACGAACGGAAAAGAAAAGAGGTACTCGCGAAATCTCGGGAGAGCGCACGGAATCGAATTGTTTCAAGTGAGCTGAAAGAAAAAGCAAGAAAGCCATCCGCTTGTAGCCGGACTCAGGCATTCCCTGCGGGAATCCAGAAGCAACTGGATGCTGAGGTAATTGAATGATAAGCCGTATCACGGTGCGTCTTTGCTTCACGGCAGCGTTGATGCTGCCCGCGACGGCATTGTCTGAATCGTTTCTAAGCCGATACGAGGGAGTTCCGTATCATGACAAGGTGTATCATGGCGGCCCGCAGAAAATACCTGGACGGGTGTTGTGCGCTTATTACGACCTGGGCGGCGAAGGAATTGCGTTTCACGACTCGGATCCACAGAATCATGGCAGCGGCGCGTTGAATCCAGCGGATGGAAGCTATTTCAATGAATTCCGTGTTCATGAGGGGGTCGATATTTCCTATACGAAGTTTCACCGCCAACCCACTCCGATTGACGACAATCCCTTCGACAAGGTTGTGCCTCCTGCAGACCTTCTCTATGTTGGCTGGACCGAGCCTGGCGAGTGGCTCAACATCACTGTCGATGTGGCGCACGCGGGAACTTATCTGGCCGATTTTCTCTACACCTCCAATCGTGGCGGAACTGTTTCTATCGACCTGAATGGAAAAGACGCAA
>Ga0187887_10002827_pt1 | contig 13702 bp, 7 predicted proteins | sample June2016WEW_7_10_FD_132977 | JGI IMG/M metagenome (GOLD analysis project Ga0187887, IMG submission 132977) | Peatland microbial communities from SPRUCE experiment site at the Marcell Experimental Forest, Minnesota, USA - June2016WEW_7_10 | ecosystem: Environmental > Terrestrial > Soil > Wetlands...
CAGGTTTTCCCATTCGCGGCCGACCGCGGCGCCCTGTTCCGCCGGACTCAACTTAGGCGACAGCCCCATCACGATGCGCGACGATTGCAGGCGGTCCGCCGTAGCCACGATGGCGGCGTACGGATCGCTTCCCGGCACCACCATCAGCTCGACGTGCTTGCCGGCCTTTTCCGCCAGGTTCACGACCTTGGTGAAGACGGCGGTCTCGTCCACCGAGAAAATCTGGCTGGCATCCAGCGGGTGCTCGCCGGACGCCGCCTGCGTGACTTGACGAACGGAAAGCACCACAATGTCGATGCGCCGCGTATCCGTTTTCTCCAGGATGCGCTGCAGATTTTCCAAGCGATTCGGATTGCGCACCGCCACAATCACGTTGCCGGGCCGCACGTGGGCTGCCTCGGCCGACACTTCCTCTTCCGTGTTCAGATTGAACTTCTCCATCTCGCACGAGTGCGCGGCGGTGTGCAGGCGGTTGTATTTTTCGGAGAACTCAAACACGATGAAGAACGCGATGGTGAAGCTTACGCCGGAGATGGTGGCGATCTCCTTGGTCACCACGTTGATCAGGGCCAGGGCAAACAGCGTGATGGTGATCAGGATCAGGCCGACGGGAATTTCCGTGCCGGCGATGTAGAAATTCAACGGCACCTTCCAGCCGCGCCCGGCCGGCTGTTTGTAGCGCAGCACCAGCACCGACAGCGCCTTCATGGCGAAGCTCCACACCACGCCAAACGCGTAGGCTTCGCCCAGCATGTAGACATCGCCGCGGCTGACGACGATGGTGATCAATTGCAGCAGAACGATCAGGTTGATGAGCCGCGAGCTGGTTCCAAATTTATGGTGCGGATGACGGAACCAGTCCGGCAGCACGCCGTCTTCGGCCACCCGGTTCAGCACGCCGTTGGAGCCGATGATGGCCGTGTTCACCGCTCCGGACAGGATCAGCGTCCCCACCAGCACCACGAAAGCATGGAACAGCAGCCGCACGGACATGGGCCCCACCAGGAACATAGAGAGTCCGCCGATCAGGTTGTCCAGGAACTTCTGCCGCGCGCCATCCGGGATGATCATCACCGCGAAGAAGGAAACCAGCGAGGTGAACAGCATGCTGTAGATGAAGATCACGAAGCCGGCGCGCTCCAGGTTCTTCAGCTTGGGATGCGCGATTTCGCGATTCACCTGCGCCAGGCTCTCTTCGCCGCTCATGGCCAGCAGCGAGTGGCCCAGACCCACCAGAATCGCGATGAGGGTTATCGAAGGCGCCGCCGTCCCGCGCAGCCAGCCCAACCCTTCCTTGCTGAAATGCAGATTCGCCAGGGTGGGCAGCGGCACGGGCTGATAGCCGTTCTTGAAGATTGTGACTAGGCACCAACCGATCAGGATGACCACCATCACAGTGGTAATCTGCATGATGCGCAGGGCCTTCTCGCTGGATTCGTGGATGCCGATGATGTTCTTGCGCCAGAAATAGATGGTGACCGCCGCCGCGAATACCGCCGCGAAATAGGGCGGATGGACATGCATTCCGGCGATCTTCAAGTACTCGCCGGTCTCATTGATGAGCCCACCGAGGTATAGGCCCGCGCTGACGCCGCTGATGGGGCCGGTGAGCACATAGTCGAACATCAGCGCCGAAACCGAGAACTTGGCCAGCGTGCCGCCCATGGCCTCGTGTACGACCTTGTACACGCCGCCGCGCACAAACATGCTGCAGCTCTCGATATAGATGGCGCGGACCGCATAAGAGAACAGCATGATCGCCAGGATGAACCACGGCGCAGCCTTGCCAATGGCCTGCTCGGCGATGCCGCCCACGTAGTAGGCCGAGGAAGCCAGATCGCTCAGCACGATAGCCGCCGCTCTCCAAAAGGAGATGAACGACAGCATGACGGTGGTGGCGACGACGACGTTAACGGCGCGGGGACGCTGCGGCTGGGTCATGCGAGGGTGCTCTGAGTATGTAGCTTAGCAAACACATCTTAGCATGCAGTGCGACAGGCCTCTGCCCGTGGCCGGGTGTCCGTGTCGATTGGTGGGGCAGGACTCCAGTCCTGCGGCCGACGTCCACGTCGGCCTGTGTGAGTCCGGTTAAGGCGGATTTCGCTAAGCGCGGAGCGGGCCCTGGAGGACCCGCGCAGGATTGGAATCCCGCCCCACTGTTAAGTGGCATTGCCTTTGCTTACCCTATAGTAGGTACTGAGAGATGACATCCGGAACCTTAGCCCGCTTGATCGTCGCCCGGCTGCGCGACGCCGGACACCAGGCCTATCTGGTAGGCGGCTGCGTGCGCGACCTGCTGCTGGGCCGCGCGCCGAAGGATTTCGACGTGGCCACCGATGCGCGTCCGGATCGCGTGAGCGAGTTGTTCGAGCGCTCCGAGCAGGTGGGCGCGCATTTCGGCGTGGTGTTGGTGCGGGAGAACACCTCCCAGGTGGAGGTAGCGACTTTTCGGAGCGACGCCAGCTACAGCGATGGCCGGCGCCCGGATGCGGTACACTTCGAAACCGACCCGCAACGGGATGCCATGCGGCGCGATTTCACCATCAACGCGCTGTTGCTGGATCCGGACACGAACGCGGTCCTGGACTTCACCGGCGGCCGCGAGGACTTGCACCGCCGCGTGATCCGCGCCATCGGCGACCCGCACGAGCGTTTCCAGGAAGACCACCTGCGGCTGATCCGTGCCGTGCGCTTCGCGGCCCGGCTGGGGTTCGAGATCGAACCGGCCACCATGGCGGCGATTCAGCGGCTGCACGGCCTGATCGAGAAAGTCTCGCCCGAGCGGGTGCGCGACGAACTGGCGCGCATCCTGACCGAAGGCGGCGCGCGGCGCGCCTTCGAACTGCTGGATGAGACCGGACTGCTGGGCGACATCCTACCCGAAGTGGCCGCCATGAAAGGCGTCGCGCAGCCGCCGGAATTTCATCCGGAAGGCGATGTGTGGACGCATACGCTGCTGCTGCTCGAAAAGCTGCGCCAACCGACGGTGACGCTGGCGGCCGGGGCGCTGCTGCACGACGTGGGCAAGCCGCCGACTTTTCAGGTGGCCGACCGCATCCGCTTTAACGGACACGCGGAAGAGGGCGCTCGGCTGGCACACGGCATCCTGACGCGGCTGCGGTTTTCGGGCGAACAGACGGAGCGGATTGAGGCGCTGGTCGCCAACCATATGCGCTTCATGAACACGGGGCAAATGCGCGAAAGCACCATGAAGCGCTTTCTGCGCATGGAAAACTTCGGCGAGCATCTGGAGCTGCACCGCCTGGACTGCATGGCGGGCAGCGGAAAGCTGGACAATTACAAATACGTCCTGGCGCGATTGGAGGAGTTGGGCGAAGAACAACTGCGGCCGCGGCCCCTATTGACGGGGCGAGACCTGATCGAGCTGGGCTACCAGCCGGGCCCGGCGTTCGGGAAGATACTGGCGGCGGTGGAGGACGCGCAACTGGAAGGGCGGGCGCGGACGAAGGATGAGGCGGTGGCGCTGGTGCGCGCGGAGTTTGGCGAGCCGGAAACGCACGCGTCTTAATCAGGGCTTGGCCGGGATGGAGGCGAGCCTGCTGTTGAGGCTGCGTTCGAAAACGGCGAAGCGGTCTGTGTGCGGCGTCGGCCGCAGCTTCACTTCGTGGCCGATTTCCAGCGCCAGGTCGGATTTCGGATCATAGACCGGCCACTCCGGAAGACCCGGACCATTGGGATCGCCGGTCTTGGCGAACCGCGTCCAGTATCCCGTCATGAGATCGGCGAGTTTCTTGTCCTCGGCATCCGGCTCGCCCCACCGGCTGGGACGAAACCACCCGGACAGAAAGCGCAATTCCAAGCCATGGAAGGCGCCCAGCCCGGCGTAGAAGTTCTTCCCCGGATAAGTGAAGTAGTAAAACCACGTTTTCTGCCCGGCGCGTGCCATGTTTCCAGCGTAGCGATGGGCGGCGAAGCCGTAACCGTAATCCGTGTCCAAGGCGATGAACGCAGGGCGAACCTCCGCGCCGGTTGCAGCCGGATACAGACGGAGCATCTCCCCGGCAAAATCCAGGAATTCGCTCTTCATGTATTCTCTGTAGTTGGCCAGGGTTGGGGCGGCACGTAAGTCTTCTTCGACATTGACCGTCCCTTCATCCGAGTTACTCCCGACGATAACCGGCACCTTGGCCTGCCGCCCCTGCGCAAAAGCCGTAGCGGGCTGTTCGGTTAGCACCCAGCCGTCGATCGTGCCACCGGCCATGAAGTTCACCGCAAGATCGCGATCCGAGACGTCCATGAGTTCCTTGGGAGTCTTGGCGCGCAACTTCGGCAACGCATCGCGGCCGTCCGGAATGTCTAAGTCCCGCATCAGGCGCAGCCCGATGTCTTCGGAAGTACCGTTTCCGCTGAAATAGTGGGAGGGAGTCTTCAACTCGGGTGAGATGTAATCGCTGCACGTACAACTCTCTAAGATGGCGCGTTGAAACATGCCAAGCGCCAAGGGCGACGACATCAGGTAACAGACGTCCACGCCGCCCGCCGACTCGCCGAACACCGTCACGTTCGCAGTATCGCCGCCGAACTTGGCGATATTGCGCTGCACCCATCCGAGCGCGGCGATCTGGTCGAGAATGCCGTAATTCCCCGAGGCGCGCTGCGGAGATTCGGCGGTGAGGGCCGGATGAGCCAGAAAGCCAAGTGCCCCCAGGCGATAGTCGATGGTGACCACAACCACACCCTTTCGCGCCAGAGTGGGGCCGAGAAGAATGGGGAATTGGCCGCTCCCGCCGACGTTGCCGCCGCCATGAATCCAGAACATCACGGGGAGTTTCCCGGCGCCTGGATGACTTCCCGGCAGGTTGGTCGTCCAAACGTTGAGATAGAGGCAGTCTTCGGCCGTGCGATAAGTGAAATAAGGTTCCACGGTCAGCGCCTCTTTTTGGATCGCTCCGTTATCGGGGTCGTCTTGCTGCGGGCAAGCCGCAGCGAACGCGCCCGCCTCGTGCGCGCCCGGCCATTTCGCGACCGGTTGAGGAGGTCTCCACCGCCGCTCTCCGGTGGGCGGCGCCGCGTACGGAATGCCAAGAAACATAGCTTCGTCCGCCGCCTGGCCAAAGCGGGAGCCTTCCAGGACGCCGGAGTCGATAGCGACAAGCGGACGGGAATCGCTTTGAGATTGCGCTAGGATCGCTCCGGAGCTGCCCAAGCCGACGAGGGCCAGACACCACTTGACGACGGGTTTCGACGCCCTGAGTGAAAGGCGATTCGGCACGCCGGTAGTATATCATGGCTCCGACGCCAACTTAGTTCGCGAAACTGCGCGCACCGCCTCCAAAACCGTTACGATGCCACCTCCACAGCCACTTGATTACTCGATCGTCGTGGTAACGGCCGCGGGCATGTCTCTTTCATCTCACCGTGTTGCGCGCAGTCGAATTTGTGTCCTTCAATTGCTCCCGAGTCGCGTGAAAAATACAAATCGAGACGGGTTTAAGTTAGTCGGTAGTCAGTCGCGGGGCGGTATGGACCCAGCATCCAGCTTCAGTTGTGCGTCGAAAAAGCGCGCGGCCGCCCGGTAAGCCTGCAGCCAGTGCGCCCATATCAGAAAATCGTGGATCTCGTCCGGAAAGATCAACTGCTCCACATGCACGCGCCCGCGCAGCGCTTCCACCAGCTCCACGGTCTGGCGGAAATTGACGTTGCGGTCGTCGTCGCCATGAATCAGCAGCACCGGCGAGCGCCAGCCTTTGACACTGGCCATCGGCGATGAACTAAACGCCAGCCTCCCGAAGTCGTCGCTTTTGCCGATACCCAGTTCCTCGGTCCAGTCGTGCACGCCATGCAGATCCACGCCCGCGGCAAAAAGGTCGGAGGCGCGCGCTAAGCCCAGCGCAGTCAAGTATCCGCCGTACGATCCGCCCCACAATCCGATGCGGGCGGGGTCCACGTCGGCGCGGTTCTTCAGAAACAGCCCGGCGCCCATCACGTCGTTGAACTCGCTGGCGCCGCCCGCGCCGTAACTCAGCGCTTCGCGAAACTTCATGCCGTATCCGATGCCGCTGCGATAATTCACCGACAGCACCACATATCCGCGGCTGGCCAGATATTGATTCAGGGCGTAGGCGTTGTTGTAGTAATACATGTAATGCCAGCCCAGTAGCATTTGGCGCTGCGATCCGCCGTGAAAGAACACCACCGCCGGATGCCGCTGGCCGGCGCCGGTCTTCGGCAGAAATAACTGTCCGTGCAAAGTGAGGCCATCCGCGGACGAAAAAATCGCTTGTTGCGGAGCCACCAACGCATCGCGCGGGAAGTCAGCCGGGACGGCATCCGGCGCCAGGTCGCGGACTTCGCCGGATGCCGAACGAATGGCAGGCCGCGCCTGCCGCGCGGTGTCCGCATGGATGAAAACGACGGCACCGTCGCTGGTCACGGCGGGCGACCACTCCAGCTCCGTGCCGCCCGTCAATTCCGCCGGCTGGCCTCCAGCCACCGGTACGCGCCAGACGTGGCGGCGGTCGATATCGTCCTGGTTCGAGGAGTATACCGCGTCGCGGCCGTCCGGAGCGATGGCCACGTGCTCCACTTCGAAAGCTCCCGGAGTGAGCAGCGTCGCGTCGCCGCCGGAAACGGGAACGGAATACAGATGCGTCCAGCCATCGCGTTCCCAGGGAAACACCAGGCGGTCGCCGGCCCAGAACAGGTGGCGCTCGGATCCCAAGCCGCGGAACACGCTGCCGTCGCCTTCCGACGCCTTCCAAACTTCTTCGCCGGGACGGCCGGCGCCGGCACCGGAAGCGTCGGCCACTCGAATCGACCATGGCGGTCCGCTGCGCAGGGCCACGAAGTACTTGCGATCGTCCACGGTCGGCATGCGCACAAAAGCCACGCGCCGGCCGTCGGGCGACCACACGGGAAAGTCATCGCGATCCACGCTGGCATCCAGGTAATGAACGGTCTTGGCCGCGTCGTCGTAGATTCCGACGAAGCTGTGATTCCCCCGGCTGCTGACGTAAGCCAGGCGCGCGCCATCCGGCGACCAGTGCAGATCGCCATTTTCTCCGCGGGCATGGATGAGTTGTTCCGGCTTGTCAGGGCCGTCGACCGGCGCCGCCCAGATCTGCCCCTTACGCACGAAGGCTACGCGTCCGCCTTGCGGAGCCACGGCCGGTTGGCTGCCCTCACCGATCAGGCGAGGCGCGTTCCGGGCCGCGGCGCCCTCCAGTGCGACCACCCACACCTGCTGCTCCGCGCCCTTGGGATCGTTAGCCGGATTGGGATACTCGCCCGCGCCATTTGCAGCCTCGCCACGTAGGTAGACGATCTCGCGGGCGTCGGGCGTCCACTGGAGTTCGGAGATCTCCTGCCCGTCGTCTTCAGTGTACGCGGTGACACTATGGCCGCGAAATTGGGGCGGCTCGGCTACCCAGATATTGCGCACGCCGCGCGCATTGTACACCCAGGCGACCTTGCCGCCCGAGGGCGATACGACCGGGGCCGAAGGGAAGGGACCGCTCAGGATTTGTTCGAGGGTAAAGGGCGTTTGGGACGACGCGCAGGCAGCGCACGCGAACGCAGCGGCGAGGAACCGTGGGACAGGCATCTTTATAGAGTACAGCGGAGCTGAGCAGGAGTGGGGCAGGACTCCAGTCCTGCGCGGGTCCTCCAGGACCCGCTCTTAGGAACGAAATCAGCCCTGACCGCACGATACAGGCCGACGTGGACGTCGGCCTGCAGGACTGGAGTCCTGCCCCACGAGCTGGCGCGACGTCAGACGGGTCGTTTGTAGAAGAGCGTGTATTGGTCAAACGCTTGATCGTTGTCGTCAACCATGGATTGATGGGTGACTGAGACCAGTTCCCACCCGTCCCGGCCCATTTCGTCCATGCTTCGCTGAATCGTATCCAGGTCTTCATCGGACCTATAGATTGTGTAATTCCATTGCATAAGCAACCATCATGGCAGAAGTGACCGCATCTCTGGGCACCGGCCTACCGCGGGTGCGTTCACGGTCAACTCGACAGGCACGGTCCAGGTGGTGACACCCAACACGACGCTTTCGAGCAACGCGCCCTTCCGCGCCCTGCCGTAGCAGGTGGCCGCTCAGCGCGTCAGCCGGAAATCACCAGCTTGCCTACGCCATCCGCCCGGCGCTCCAACAGGTGGAACGCATCCGCGATGCGCTCCAGCGGGCGCGTGTGCGTAATGAGCGCGGCAAAGCGCGACAGGTTGGCGGCCAGCATCTCGCGCGCGGCTTCGGTTTCGTGATTCGACCGGCGCACGGTGTAAATGGCCAACTCTTTGCGGCGCATCGGCGAGAATTCCAGTGGCACTTCCCTTTCCACGGGAATTCCGGTGACCACGACGCGCCCCGCGTTGCGCACCGCCCGCAGACAGTGGTTCGTCGAACCGGCTGTGGCGGCGCAATCTATGGCTACGTCGACGCCGCGGCCGCCGGTATCGCGCAAGATCTCGCGGGAAGGATCGATGGCGTTGGGGTCCAGCACGGCGTCGGCGCCGGCCTCCCGCGCCAGTTCGCGCCGCGCGGCCACAGGCTCGACCGCCCATACTCTCCCGGCGCCGGCCAGCTTCAGACAGACGACGGTCATCAGCCCGATGGGTCCCGCACCGAACACCGCCGCGGTCTCCATGGGCCGCACAGCGACGAACTGCATGGAATGCAGCACCACCGCCAAAGGCTCAATAATAGTGGCGTCGCGCGCGCTCATGCCCGGCGGAATCGCGATCAGGTTGCCTGCCGGAATGTTGGCGTAGTCGCGAAAGAAACCCGGATCGGCGGGCATGCTCATAAACCGGATATTGGCGCACACGTTATGATGGCCCGTGCGGCAGAATTCGCAGTGGTAGCAATAGATGGCCGGCTCGAACGCCGCAGGATCGCCCGCCTGCCAGCCGGTCACGCCCGCGCCGGCCCGCATCACCACGCCCGCGGGCTCGTGGCCCAGCACCATGGGATATTGGCACGGCGTATCGCCCACCCCGCCATCGGCGTAAGAATGCAGGTCGGAGCCGCAGATACCCACGGCGTCGATGCGGACTTGCACCTCACCCGGACCGGGATCGGGCAGCGCCGCGTCGATCAGGCGAAACTGGCGCAATCCGGCTAGCTCCGCGACGCGCGTATTCATGGACCGTCCTCCTTGGGCGGATGACGTAGGGTCAGCGACGCGATGTGGTCGAGCACCGCGTGGAAATAGGCCATGTCGCGTTCCTTTTCGGGCATGTCGTCGTGCACCTCCGCGGCCGCACCGGGCAGGTAGCGGAAGGGGAACCGCTGCGCCTGGATCCAGGGCAGATATCCCCAACCTTCCGCTTTCTTAAAGAAGATATCGCAACTGGCCAGGTCGCCCGCCAGGTGCTCCACGGTGGTGGCGCGGCCGTTGTCGTCCTCGGTCATCAGGACGGGCCGTTGCGCGTCCTTCAGCTCGGCCACGCGGCGGGCTTTCTCTTGCGGGTCGCGGCCATCGCCGTGGACCAATAACAGATCCACTTGGCCTTGCAGCGACTGCGGATAGCGCATGTGGCCATCGCTCGAAGCGGCGATCGGCAGGACGTAGTCGCTGCGCTTGAAACAGTCACGCACTTCGTCGATGAGCGGAATGATGTTTTGGGGAATGTAGCCCTTGAACTCCCACTGCGGGCCGGGCAGGTCGTATTCGTTCGCCACGTCCACGATGACGTTGCGGAAGTTGTGCGCGAGCAGCCAGGCGGTGATGTTCACGGCGGCATTGTGTATGGCGTCGGTGGAGCGGAACAGTCCCGCCTGGCCATGGTAGAAATACATCAGGTTGACGAACATGCCGCGCTGATTGGCCGCGCGCAGCAGGCGTTCGAGGCGCGCCAGCCAATCCGCCTTCAGGGAACCGTCCGGCTGGAAGGCGCTCACATAAGCGCCCCTGCCGGGGCCCAGGCTATAGGCGTTCTCGCGATCGATGCCGTTGACCGACCGGTCGTATCCGGCTTGCGCGCCCTGCAGGCTGACGTTGATCATGAGCACGCCGTGATCCTTGTAGAAATCCAGCGCCTGGATCACGGCATCCGTGTTGAACTCGGGATCGAAGGGCCGCTCGTGCATCCACTCGTCGAGGAACAGGGCATTGGCCAGCCGGATGTTCATCAGCTTGCCCTGGGCTTCGTGGCGGTAAGCGGGACCGCTGTAGGTCTTTTGCCAGCTTTCGCCGGGCGCATTGCGGACGTAGAAGGCGCGCGCATCGTAGTGCTTGCCCAGCATGGCTCCGGTGGTGATTTCGGCGGCGCACAGAGCGGTGGCGAGGAGGGGTAGGATGAGCAGCCGATTCAATAGGACATTATCTCACTGTGGACCTGGGGGGCGGGATTTATCCCGCGCGGGGCTTGAGCCCCGCTGGTGGCATAGGCTTCAGCCTGTGGAGCGAATGGACCGTGCCGGATATAGAACTAACCCTTCGGCGCGCGCTCAATGCGGCAGCTTGAGGTCGTAGGCGTAGATCTCGTCGTTGTAGTCGCGGCGGATCAGCAGCGGATCGTCGCCGGGAGCGACGCCGCTCCATAGCGTGAAGCTGCCCCGTTGCCGGTCCAGTATACTCAGGTCCGCTACCTGCTCCCTATGGCCGGCAGGCAGATGCAGGCACATGATCGCGGGAGGCTCGGCATAGGGTTTCAGGTAGTAAAGATCGTTGCCATCTTGCGACCATGCGGGATTATCGCCAATGAAGCCGTCGTCGAACTGGGTCCACTTCCGGGTTTGAAAGTCATAAAGCATCAGCTTCTGGTCGTCGCGGGTGAGGGCCGCCAGATACCGGCCTGCCGGCGACCAGCGGGCGGTCCAGAGACCCTGTGAATCGGGTACTGTGGACAAGCGTTGCGTGGCGAGGTCGAAGATGTGAATGGCGCAGGTAGGGGATATCGGGAAGAATCGGCCATTCTCCCCAAAAGCGATTTGTTTGCCGTCCGGCGACCAGGACGGCCCTCCTAGCCAGTGATCCCGAGCGCCTGGGGTGCCCGGCCAAACGCTTTCCGGTACCAGCGGCCTGGCTTCGCCCCCATCGCGGCCGACTGAGTAGATGTGCGACCACTCGCCCGCGAGGCTTCCCATAAAAGCGATCTGGGTTCCGTCGGGCGACCATGCCGGCAGGGATCCGTCCAGGGGAGGGTTGGTCAACAGGAGCGGACTGGAGCCATCCGCCTTACTGCGCCACAGGCGCGAATTATCGTCCGCCGAGTAGGCAATCCACTGTCCGTCCGGCGAAAAGGCGGCGGTCCTCGGTGAAATCGATGCAAGCTGCGCCGGCCGCACAATGCCGTGCGCGCGCCGGTCGTAAATCATAAACTCGCTCCGGGGCGTACCGCTCCGGGCGACGTAGGCTTTCTGACTATCGTTCGAGTAACCGACCAGCGCGGAATCGAATCCCAGGTTCAGTTGGATCGGTTGCCCGTCGTCGGCCGCGAAGGATCCGTTCTGCGGCACCACCCAAACAATCCCATGGCCAGTCACGGTTAAATACCGGCCGTCGGGCGTCCAGGCAGCGCCTCGCAGCAGTATGTTCCCAAGTAACCCTGGATGCGCCCACGGCTTTAGGAACTGTCCGTCCGGCTGCACTTTCCAGTCGCTGGACCCGTCGTCGAATGTCAGGGTCTCTCCATCGGGCGACCAGCGCACGGCGTCGATCGCTGCCGGCGCCTGGGTAATCAGGCGCGCGTTATTCCCATCGGTGTCCACTTCCCAGAGGTCCCGGCCGGCGGGATACGCGATGTGCCTGCCATCGGGCGACCAAGTCGCGGAGATTGTGTGTACATGGCCAACCGGGTGGGGCGCGGCGCCGGAAGTTGGCAAGCGCCAAATGGGACTCGTGCCGTTCGGGCCGGAACCGTACGTGGATTCCAAGCTGGCCACCAGCAGCTCGGTCTTGTCAGGCGAGATATCCAGCAAATAAACATTGCGGAACGGAGTCCGCATCGGCCATGTTTCTCCCGACGACAGCGGCACTTTGGCAATGATCGTGCGAAAGCCGATGGTTTCCTCGAAATAGAGCCAGGACGCGTCCGCCACTGCTAATCTCGTGCCCTTTTGCCGGCCGTCGCCGGTAAGCTTGACCGGACTCGAAAGCGGCAACGCAAGCTGGCGATTCCGTGGAAATAGCCACCAGAGAGCCCCAAGCAAAAGCGCCAGGAGCGCCGCGGCCAGAAGTGTTCCGGCCAGAAGTCCCACGCGCGGCCGGGCGGGATCCGGCCGTCCCACCAGTTTGCCGCCCAGCGCCGCGGCCACATCGGCGGCGCTCGCGAACCGAGCCGCCGGATCGCGCTCCAGGCATCGCAGAATCGCTTTCTGCCACTTCGCATCCAGCTCCGGCACATGTGCGCGAGGGGCAACCGGCGCTACCGTCAGGCGCTTCATGGCGACGGACGCAGGCGACTGCCCGCCGAACGGCAGAGTGCCGCTTAACATCTCGTAGAGCACCACACCGAAAGCGTAGATGTCGGCGGCCGCGGTAACGGAGCCGCCTTCGAGCTGCTCGGGAGCCATATAGGATGGGGTTCCGAGCGCACCGCTGGCCAATGCCGTGGATGGTGCGCCACTCGCCGCCCGGGTATCGGCAGCGCCATCCACCGCGCGTGACAAGCCGAAATCCGTGATCACGGCGCGCCGATTTGGCGTATCCACCAGCATCACGTTGCCGGGTTTGAAGTCCCGATGCACGATCCCGGCGGCGTGCGCCGCCGTTAACCCGGCAGCCATCTGCTCGACCAGTGGCCACGCTTCCGACGGGGTCATGCGCCCCACGCGCTGCAACCGTTCAGCGAGCGTCTCGCCTTCCAGCAGTTCCATGGTGAGGCAGGCGACTTCGCCTCCCCCCGGCTGGCGATTCCGTTCCAGATCGAATATACGGTTCACGTTAGGGTGCGTGACTTTGCGGGCGTTGTGGATTTCCCGCTTCAAGGCCTCCAGCGATTTTTCATCGGCCGCGATGGCGGGCCGTACGGTCTTCAGCGCCACGCGCTCATGCAGTTCCAGATCCTCCGCCTCGTAAACCTCGCCCATGCCGCCCCGCCCGATAAAGCGTATGATCCGGAACCGCTGGGCGACGATCTCCCATCCCGCGAAAGTGCGGTCCTCGTCGGGCGGGCTCGCATTAAGGGCGGGCAGCGGCGGGGTTTCCATGAAGTCGCCCGCCCGATCGGACTCGCCCAACAGACGCGCCACTTCGCCGCGAGCCGGCTCGTCCACGTCGCGGGACTCCGCCAGCAGGCGCGCGCGCTCATCTGGCGGCAATTCCACCGCCGCGTTGAAGAGGTCCTTGATCCGCTCCCAACGCTCCGGCGTCATCTCACGGGGCTCCCGCGAGTTCGCCGTAAAGCCAGGCTTTTGCTATTTTCCACTCCCGCTTGACGGTTCTGGGTGCAATCCCCATGACCTCGGCTATGTCTTCCACCGATAGGCCGGCGAAAAAACGGAGCTCCACAATGCGGCTTTGGCGCGGATCGAGTTCGGCCAGGCGCTGCAAGGCCTCGTCGAGAGCCACCAGAACGTCCGGCCGTTCCGTCGAAAAAACGAAGGCTTCCTCCAGCGGGATGGCCTGGTGCGCGGCCAGCCGTTTATCGGTCTGCAGCGATCGGGCATGGTCTACCAGGATGCGGCGCATCAAGTGGGCCGCCACGCCGAAGAACTGATCGCGATTGTGCCACTCTCCGCGCTGCCCGACCAGCCGCAGATAGGCCTCGTGCACCAGGGCGGTGGGCTGCA
>Ga0187887_10002829_pt1 | contig 13700 bp, 20 predicted proteins | sample June2016WEW_7_10_FD_132977 | JGI IMG/M metagenome (GOLD analysis project Ga0187887, IMG submission 132977) | Peatland microbial communities from SPRUCE experiment site at the Marcell Experimental Forest, Minnesota, USA - June2016WEW_7_10 | ecosystem: Environmental > Terrestrial > Soil >...
CCATTCCAACATAATGCATTCGGTATCTCCTTTTCTAAATATTTTTCCTTACATCTTACTAAAAGGATACCCATGGTTTCATTTTCTCAAGTGATGGCCATAATGACTCTAGTGATGGCCATAATGACTCTTCAGGTGCCATTGTTGCCAGGTCTTTGCCAAAGGCTGCCAGCGAGGCTCTGATGGCGTTTAGTGCTGGTTGGGGTAGTTCCCGGTGGCCTTGCTTCCCACCTTTACCCCGATATGTGTAATAGACGCGGTCACCATCAAGAATTAGGTTGCCGGCTTTCATGCCAATTACCTCTGCCCGTCGGTGTCCGGTTAATACCAGCGTCAGTATAATAGCTCTATCCCTCAGCCCCAGGGGTGAGTCCGGAACCACCTGAAGAAGCTGATGCACTTGGTCACCAGATAGACCTCTGGGAGTTGAAGGGGAGGTCTGCGGTCGTTGCAGTTTATCACATAGGTTGGACTGGACGATATCCATCCGAATCAGAAACCTGAAGAATGTCAATAGCGGTCGAAAATGTCCCACTTTTAGCGGCGTAAATGTCTCACCTCAATGTTAAATTTTCAGTGTGTTCTGGGGCTGGCGGGCGTTTTCGGTAATGACGTAGTGTAGTGCTGGCCTCCTGGGGTAAAGTAATCCCGGGATATTGCCGGAGACGATAGGAGTTCCCCTTGATATTGACAATATGGCAGTGATGCAAGAGCCGGTCCAGCATGGCAGAAGCCGCTACCGAATCACCGAAGATTTCTCCCCATTCTTTAAAACTTTTATTGGAAGTAAGTATCATTGATCCCTTTTCATATCGGGCGTTAACGACCTGAAAAAAGAGATTTGTCCCGCTGGCGGTAATCGGCAAATAGCCGATTTCATCGACCACCAGTAGAGAAGGATTGCGTAAAGCTGCTAAACGCTCTCTTAACCGACCTTGTTTTTCAGCTTCCACCAAAGATAAAACCAGGTCAGATAAAGTACTGAAATAAATACGCTTACCTTTCTCCGCTGCTGCCACCGCCAGTGATAAAGAATGAGCTGATGCAGGCAATGCGAGCCCCGATGGTGATGGACGAGGGCTGTTTACCAGATAGTCCCGGACTATGTGCATAAACAAAGATATCCTGAGAAGTTACATTTTCCGGCTGTTTACCGGACCTACCGAAGAAGTCCTGCAACATCCGGGAGTAGCCCTCCACTGTCCGGCGGGAGCCGGAGCGTTGCTCTTTCTCGGCCAGGAAGGCATAGAAAGCTCGCTGCCAGCCAGTCTGGATGTCGGTGAAGTTGGTAATCGTCGTAGTCATGATAGTAACTCCTTTTTATAGTGTTGCATCATTCATCACTCTGTTTTAAGAGGAAGTCAAGATTTAAATAAATATTTACAATACCTTAATCAAACCTAAATATCAGAGATTTAGAATTAAATTAGATGGAGGAGAGGAATGGAAAGCGACATATACAAACTGGAACCCGCAGATAATTATGAAAATGAGACTGACGAAAATGACGAGAAGGTTCCTACGCGCTGGGAACTTTTAATTCTAGAAGGCGATATTCCTTGGAGATGCGAGATTCCTTATACCGGGGAAAATGGTAACTGTTTCTCATCGGGAAGCTTCTTCAGAAGGAGAAGCCGAAACCAGAGTCACGCATAAAGTGAAAAATATGGACGTAGCCGGTAAATTGAATTTAAATCAGCCCATGACCAGGGATTTGATTACATTAGTAATCGACAAAGAGATGAAGATTGAAGATCAAGCTGAAATGCGGGATCTTGCGTTCAATTACATGACCCTGATGGTGGAACAAGGTTATGTTTTTTCCAAGGACCCAGCCAAACGTTACACAGTCAGAGAAATGCTTGATTTAACATATGTTTACCTTGACAATTTTAATGATGCAGTAACGAGATGGAAACTCTCCACGAAGACCTATTGTTAGTCGTTGTTAATTAAAGAAATGTTTGTGAGGTCTAATAATCATGGCGAATACGGTAAAAGCCTATATCTGTATTGAATGCAAGGTGGGTTTCACAAAAGAAGTGGTTGAAGGATTGAAGCAGTTCAAAGGGATTAAATCGGTTGAGATGGTTACTGGCCCTTATGACGTAATCGCAGTTCTGGAACTTGATTCTTTACATGAAATTGGCGATTCAATTACGCAACATATCCAACTGGTCAACGGCATTGCCAGAACTGTAACGTGCCTAGTTGTATAAAAAGAAAATGGAACTGAAAGGCGTGATCGTTAAGAGGAGCAGTGTCCGAAGCTATGAGAACAAGCCTGTCACCAAAGAGAAACTGCTCAGGATTATTGAGGCGGCCCGTTTGGCACCGTCAGGTTCTAACCGACAGCCTTGGAAATTCGTTGTCGTAAGAGACGCCGAGATTCGTCAACAACTTGCAGCAGCAGCCGGACAGACCTTTATCGCTTCAGCCCCAGTTATTATTGCTGCGGTAGCCACGGCTCCCAGATTAAGCATGGGTAATGGTGTACCGGAATATGCAGTTGATCTCGCAATTGCCGTAGACCACATGACTCTGGCGGCAGTCGATGAAGAGCTTGGCACCTGTTGGATAGGAGCTTTCTCTCAGGAAAAAGCCAAAGCCATTCTAAATGTGCCTGAGAAATATAAAATAGTCATTCTCATGACATTAGGTTTCCCGAAACAGCAGAAAAGGCCCAAAATTAGAAAATCTCTGGATCAGATTCTATGTTATGAGAGTTTTGAAGAACGGCAGTAGCCTCACTCTGAGCGTCGTTGACTTAATATATTTGTTCCTGTTATCCTTTTGTAAGAGATGCCCCAACTACCCGGGGCATTCTTTATTTAGGTCATTATTTTTCTTATTATGATTAGCGGGGTCTTTATAGAATTACCGGTTATTTTCAATAACTCTTTTTACTACCAATCGGAGGATAGGATGTCAGAAAATGCGGAATTCGCCAAACGGATTATCAAAATGAGAATAAAATACGTCTTGGAAAAGTCACAGGGCCAAATAATTGACGACAAAAAACTGAGGAGCGTGGCGGCAAAGCTCAAACAAGGTGGAAGCGAGTGCCTCGCTTCCACAGAAATAGAAAAATTAGCACAAACTGGCATTGAGAAAGCAAAGCCGTTACTTAAAGATGTTATCACGATGTTGATTGATGAATATATGCAGACCATCAAGGAAATAACCGATGAAGCGATCGTAGAGATCCTCAACAGTGAGATACAAAAAATAGTTGCAGAAGAAACATGAAAAAATTATTCAGAAGCAAATCTTTTTGGGAGAACGTTGCAATTGTTGCCGTCGCAATTCTACTATTTCTTGGTTTACGTTTAGCTATTCAAGATTTCGTGGTGAATGGCCAAAGCATGGAAAACACCTTTCAGAATGGTGAACGAGTATTGGTAGATAAATTGGCTTACAAATTCAGTGCGCCTAAAAGAGGTGATGTCATCATCTTTCACCCCCCAATTCCGAGTACCTCGCCTTTTATTAACGTATTATCGGACTGCCGGGAGAGCGGGTAGAAATTGAAAACGGTACTGTCACCGTGGTTAAACAAGACGGCAGTACGATCATTTTAAATGAGCCTTATATTAGAGAGTCACCCAATTACGACTATACGAGCGGAATCATCCCGCCCAATGAATATTTCGTGCTTGGGGACAACCGTAATGACAGCGAAGATTCACATTTTGGTTCGTTTGTATCTAGTAATGAGATAATTGGTAAAGCGTGGTTGTGCATTTGGCCGCTCCACAAATGGGGATGGGCAGACAACTATCGGCAACCCGCCGCGGTAACGACTACTGCAGCAAATTAAGCTGCCTATGTAAGCTGTCTTTCAACATCTAATGGTGAACAAGCCTTTTGTGCGTAATTGGTCACCACTGGTAACCTCTGCTGACAAAAAAAGGGCATTGTCAACAATTGTAACTATTCCGTAATTCACCATCAAATGAAGCTAATTAAGGCCAAGGTAACTTCACCTTTTTGGTGAATTTACCTTACGCTCATTTGAGACTAATAGATGGTGGATTTTGGCTATTCGGTTTGGTAAGTTCTTTGGACTTAGGCAAATTTACTTCAGAGATTCGGTCATTCATTCGTTTCACAAACTCATCTTTCGTTAAACTTATCATTATGTTTCACCACGTCTTATTCCAATGCAGTCCCACAATCACCACATCATTAATGTTAATAACTCCATTACCGTCCACATCATAGTTAGCAGCATAATTAGGGCCGCCTAAAGTGGCATTCCAATGCAAGCCAATCATGACAACATCAGAAATATTGGTAATGCCATCATCATTCACATCCCACCCCAGACGGTCCACAACAACTGATAGCGATTCGGTAGTAGTGTTACTGTTACTGTCAGTCACTTGAACGATAAAATTATATTGGTGGTAATTGGAATAAGCGTCCGTTGTTTGACCAGTGATAACTCCTCCAGCGCTCAGATTAAAACCATCCGGTAATTCACCTCCAACTAATGTCCAGGTGTAGCTACCAATGCCTCCCGATGCAGAAAGAGTTTGGGAATAAGGTGCGCCTCCGGTAATATCGGGCAATGAGACACCAACTCGTATCGCTACTCTAGCATTAGGGACCGGCGATATTGATTGCGTTTATCATTTTGCTCTGCCCGAGTTAAGAGAGACTATAGAGGAAATGAAAAATCAAGATTTATTAGAACCACTCTTGGCAATGATCGAAGGAAAACGACTCCGCGATATAAGCGATCTTCCCTTTGATTTAGCCATTTAACATTTAAGTATTAAGTCAATTCTATCGTTATCGATAGATTAGGGCAATTCGTTTTTATGATTTGAGGCGGGGCAGGCAACATCCAAACTTAGTGTCTGCTCTGAAATGGTAAATAATATCAATGCGAGCGATTAGGGGCTATTCAACCACGAAAAATTCGATGTCTTCCAGGGGAAGTTCAAGGGCTTTGGCTATTTTACTTTTCGTGGTAGCTGTGACTGGCAACCCACTTTCAATTTTCTCTATCGTACTGGGTGAAACCCCGACTTTTGCCGCAAAATCACGTATGCTCAGGCCGATCTCCTCCCGAATTGCTCTTAATGGTCTCCTTGCATCCGTATTTTGTCGTGATGCTTCCATTTCATGGTCAAGATGGTCGCACATTGCGAGTAAGTCTTCTTGAACAGCATCATACCACTTATCGCTCAATCCCACTTGTTTTAGCGATGCCAATAACAGGTCTTTATACTGCCTGGCATAAGCGGGCGCTTGCATACTGGCAGTAATAAAGGCTGTCTCCAAACCAGCTACACCCAGAATAAGGGCATCTTTTTCGGCAGGCGCTCCGTTGAAATGTTCTTCCATCTCTTCAATATTTTTGAATGCGTCAAATTTAGGTGTTTCCACTTTGCGTTCTCCTCACGAAAATATTTCTATATTTTAACTATCGCCTCAATCATACCCAACGCTTGCTAGGTATCGGATATCGTGAATTCATTGGCACTGACACCGACGACACTATTATTGGAAACGCTCGATACCCGCATTCGGCCATGGGTAGTGGCCGGGCCCGTCACTACCCATGTCTTATTTTCAGTGATCGGAGTTGAATCCACAATCGTATCCCAGATGGACCCTCCATCGCGGGCAAGCTCAATGGTAGCGTTGCCGCTTAAACCGGTCGCTGTCCATGTTATAGTTTGGGAACTTCCCACAGTCCACTTCTCACCACCGTTAGGTGCGACTATCTTTATACCATTTGGCTTTCTATTCTGATTGCCGGCATTACCCAAATTCCTGTTTGGGGAACGCATCATCATCCCGAACATTCCTAATCCGGCGAGGCCGACCAGCGGATTGATACCCATCCCTCCGCCGCCGCTGCTTATTCCTCCACCAAAACCACCTCGGCCCATTCCTCCCAGTCTGCCTCCTCTCATCTGATTGCCTCCCTTTACAAAGATTTTGTCTTCCTTGTTGCAATTATATTTTAATACAAATCCTAACCCAACCAGGGTTCAGAATCAAACGGAAGAGACTATGCAAACATTGTGTCGCCATTGCGAGAGCTAATTTCGGGAATGGAGATTCAATTATTTGATAATAGGATGTTAACACGTAACATGAAACATAGCTATTACTGAGCCTTTAGCTTCATTCCAAACCTCAACGGCTTTGGGTGTAGGGAGCAATTGGACTTCACATTTTTTCTCACGAAAATACTCATCTGCTTTCTTCGATAGGTTTACCTGATTATACCGGCCAGTCCCAATTATTAGCTTTTCTGCGCCCTTCTCATATATACGTTCGGCTTCATCGAGCGAAATCTTGTGTGACGTTCCATATTTTGCTTTTGACAGTTTTTTCTTTCGCTTTATTACCTCTCCGCTCAAACGAATAACAACATCGTTTTTATATAGATCGCCTGATATTGTGATGCTACCGAATTCGGTTCCATCAATTAATGGTTTCATTACAATCACCTTATGAACCATGCAAAGTTTCTCTTCAGAGTTCGTGGCTAAATCATATAAACAGCAAAAATAAATGTCAAGCAAAATACGATCCATTAAAATTTTGATAAGTTCATTCTGTATGGACTCGGTCGAAAATATGACTGGTGGTAAATTTTAATGAAGATTTAACCAAAATATAAATTATCCTTAACCAAAAGGCTATGCGATTCAGATATAGTTATTATTAGAAAGAGTTCTAATCTTGAAGCGCCTTTATGGGGAGATTACGGAAATGACAAATTGGAAATTAAAGGGTTGTCCGAGGTGCACCGGCGATCTTTTTATATAACAGGAGAAAAACGGTTGGGATGAAGCATGCCTGGCCTGCGGTTACCGAAATAATCGTATCTCAGACAACTCTGGGACAAATGACTCAAATCGAAGAGGGTAAAAGATCCTACATCCAAGCGTAAATACTCCCAATTAGCGTTTTACGGTGACCCATACAAAGCTTGATCACCGCAGCCCTAATGAAGGCCCCCCGCAAACATCGAGGAGCCTTCAAAAGTTTTAGCCCCGGAGTTTGGGGATATGAAACAAAAACTGGAATATTTAATGCCACCAACCGATAGACCGATCCTCGAAAAGGCTGTTTTTCCGGAAAGTATTCCAAGTAAAGCTGTTGTAATCAACGAATTAGAGTTAAGGCGAAACTATCTTAATCAACTTGATGGTCTAGCCAAATTTTCTCAATCGCTCGGCGAGATTAAAGATTTTGATGATCTCATCAAAAAAATACTCGAAGGATTTGTTAAATCAACTGGAGCAAATAACGGGTTGTTATTTCTCAAGAAAGAAAATAATTCTGGTTTTAAGCTTTCAGCCAACAAAGGCTCCGATAATGATTTTACTCAGATAATCTGCGATAGATTAAACCTGTTGGCCGAAATTAGCATCTCCGATGTTAAAGGACATGGTTTGCCAAGGCATATTTTCGATCATGTGTTCATGTTGAATGTTGAAAAGTGGGGTTTGGGATTTGGCAATAGTTTCGTAATAACAATCCCCCTTAAGTCGGCTGGCAAATTGATTGCAATTGTGATCCTGAATGTTGATACAAAAGATATTCTTTCCTATGAAGAAAAAGAGATTTTAGTAGTGATGGGGAGTCAAGCTGGTGTCTTAATTGAGAACGCGTTACTCCTCGATAAAATGAGTGAGCTATGTTTAATTGATGAGCTAACCAGGCTATATAATCGCCGTCATTTTTACCGAGTACTTGAAGTCGAGATGGATCGCGCAAATAGATTTGAACGTCCGCTATCACTGATTATTTTGGATATCGATAAATTTAAAGAGTTTAACGATAAATTTGGGCATGCCGGGGGCGATGGCATATTGAAATCTCTTGCCGAAGTCATGCGTTCTAATCTGAGAAGAACTGATACCTGTTTTCGTTTTGGTGGTGACGAATTTGCTGTTATCATGCCTGAGACAAACTCCAATAAGGCTAAAGGAGTCATGGAACGTGTTCGATTGAAGTGGTTGCATATGCCCAAAATTGAATCAAGCTGGCTCGAAAACCCAATCGGATTTAGCGTGGGTATTGCAGAGTTCCCAAAGGACGCTACGACGCAAAACAACTTGTTATCACTGGCGGATGCTGCAGTATATCATTCCAAAATTTGCGGAGGTTACAAATCCACTGCAATTTCCGAGATTAGACCGAGCCTGCCCAAAACGTGAAGTTACATCCACAATCATTAATTCTCCGCCTATTGCAGAAATCGACAGTCAATTACAGTTGATTTAATATAGTTATAGCGATACAGGAAAATAATAAAAGAATAAAATGAATATCCTTGTGACAAATGACGATGGAATTGATTCGAAGGGGCTATGGGCACTGGCCCAGGCAATGACCAGAGTAGGGAATGTTTTAATTGTTGCTCCAGATAAAGAACAGAGTGGTGTTGGAGCTAGTTTTACTTTGCATTCTGGCATCAATATTGCGGAGGTAACATCCACTTTGCCAGGAATTTGCGCTTACGCAATTAGTGGAACACCAAGCGATTGCGTATTGATCGGGATGCGACACCTGTTTCACGAAAATATTGATTTAATCGTTTCAGGTATTAATAGGGGACCCAACATCGGTGTCGACATTCATTCTTCGGGTACAGTAATGGCAACCCTGCCTAGTCATCGTTTAGGAATACCCAGCATTGCTGTTTCTCTATACACAAAAACTCGCGAAGAAGAATTGAACTTTGATTTTGCAGCTGAAGTTGTTGAGAATTTGGCGCTGGAAATCAAAAAAGGTAACTTGAAGACAGACGCAGTTTTAAATGTTAATGTGCCCAATATCCCGAGGAAGAAGATTAAGGGAATTTTAACTACGAGAACGGCAGATACAGGTTATGTGAAGTTATTTAAAGTTCAAGGCAATAAAATGGTAAATTATCATTTGGAATTAGACGAATTATTTAATGATAGACTTGAAGAGGGCACCGATATCTGGGCAATTCATAACGATTACGTTTCCATTACACCGTTACATTTTGAAGTAACTCATCACGATGTTATCCGATCCATGGAACCATGCATACAAAAGATGGGAAAAAAATTGTTGTAGATTTTTAATTAAAAGTGTACTTTTGTTATACCACGGGTGAAGCTTTCAACGTGTCGCCCCAGCCACCTGACCATGGCGAGCACCTCATCCACATCAAGTCTTACTTCACTATCCATTAACATTATTGTAGAGGGGCTGATTCCCATTTCTTCGGCTACCTGTTGCCAAGTTATACCGCGGTAACGCCGGTGTTCGTCAAGCGCTACGTACAAAGCATTAGCATCAAACTTCCCGTCGTTTTGGGGAGCATAGTATAGCTCGCTCACTGGATTTTCCATTTAATCTTCTCCTTCCGTTAGTTTGCCGAAACGGTTTCTTGAAGTCGTAGGTTTTTCATTTTACCAGAAAAATCGTGAAAAAGCTATAAAATTGTTTTGATATTAATTACAAATTCATAACATTAGACAACTATCTCGAAACTTTGAAAGCAGACACGATGAAACATCATGTCTATTCGCCCGGCATATGTGTGCCTCAATTCCCGCCCAAAGTGGTCTTCAAATCTATCTGCTTGTAAGAACTCAATTCAGAGTGTTAAGATTGCTAACTGATACAGATAGCTTGTCATGGCATATTTGTCAATAGCCTAATAATGCCGCGGAGGGACATCATGAGCGAACCTAAAATATTAAATAAACTATTTCGCAATTCGCTAGGTTATATAGTGGCTATCGGCGCAGTAGCTCTAGCTACGTGGCTGAAATTTCTTGCCGAACCTTCAATCATACCTGCCAATGTTCCTATTCTTTATATTCTGGCAATTGTTCCTACCGCGGTTTATTTTGGATTAGGTCCCTCTTTAACTGTCTGCGTCCTGAGTTTTTTGGCCTATGATTATTATTTTATTCCGCCACTTCACCAAATTTCTTACAATAATATTGATGGTCCAATCTTAGCAATATTTCTCTTGGTCGGTGTATTGTTCAGTTTGTTAGCTTCAAACCTACGCCAAAAAAATATGTTCAAGAACCGCGGCATTTATGGCGTCGCTTGCAGTCTCTCACAGATTGCCCCAGAATCTATCTATCCCTTTCCTAATCATTGGTATCTGGCAATCTTGCCAATATTCCTTTTTGAACGTGCAATTAGCAACCGGACATTTTTCGCACAATCTTATTTCCATAGATCGCTCCCAATTTTGATAATAGCATCGATTTTGGGCGTGTCAACATTTTGTAATGGGTCGGACGAAACAGGTCATTACGCCGCAAACATTCGAATCAATGCTAAGTTTCGAAATATTTAGACATACTAAAGTAATTATTTAGGTGTCAAGCCTTTTTTCTAAACGTATCGGTACGATTTTCCTATTTTCTGCCCGAGTTAAACGGCGTAACCTTAAAATGAGGTGGATTTTAATGATTAGTTATTTCAGCAACATTAAATCTTTACCGGCAGGTATAGTCATTCTAATATTAATTTTCTTGGTAGCCCTATTTGTTTATTTTCTTCCTTCCATTATCGCAATCGCTAGACACAAAAAACAATATATCGCAATTTTCCTTTTAAACCTTTTTACAGGATGGACATTTATCGGATGGGTCGGTTCTTTAATATGGTCAGTGATGAAAGAGAAAATTGACGTTACGGTTGATTAACCTATAAAGTTTTGTAACAAAGCGTTATCGAACTCTTGGCAAGTTCCACTAAGGCTTAATGGCTGAGGATCATTACATGAAGAAACATATTTCTCTGAACTTGGCTTGCCTACTGATTATAACTTCAGTTATTCTCTCTGGGTGTACCACCGTAATTGTTAACCCAAATAATCCGGCAATCACGACTTTTCAAACTACGGATAATGTCCTGTCGGCAACTACGACTTCCCAGATTATGGAAACTGCGGCATCTGCTAGTGCCGAACTGGCTGAGGTAGAAACTGCCGCACAAGCCGCCGCAGCGAGTGGTATCGGTGGCAATATTACTGCGGTTGGCATCGGACCTGGGAGCTTAAATGTTTTAGCTCCATACATAAGTGGAGAAATTGTGGGTTACTATTGGATAAACGCTAACGGTACCGTGGATATAACTGATGCGGCTCCTCTTACTCAACCTACCTCAATATATGCATCACCCGAAGGTCCATATTATTCTTCAACTGCATCATTTAGTACAACCACAGGCCAGTTCCATTAAAATTCCAATCAAATGGTTTGTGGTGTGAGGTAATGAATCTGTGGGACAGGCTATTGACTCGCCTCCCATTCCCATTTTTTATCTAAGAAATTATCTAAGAAAAATCTACAAGTAAAATTTCAGCCGAAGCTGAAAACCGTGTTCTTAGTTACCATTATTTTCCACTGTTTACACTCACTTCCACTATGCCGATTTGCTTTCCAAGCAGGTTATCACTCAGCATGAACCACTGGTCTCGCAAAGAGTAAAGTCAAAATCAACAACGTTTTTGTTTTTGGGTATTTTGTGTTATTTTCATTACTGGGTGTTTGGGATGGACTAGCAGAGAACAATGGTTTACAATACCCTTACTCGGAGGCAAAACGATGGTTAGTGAAGTTAAAAGTTCTGATTATGAACCAATTAATCCACGAGCCACAGCTGATCACCAATGGTAAATAATCCCAATGCTGGATTTCCATGTGCTCTCTACTGCCGTATCGATTCACCGGATGATATCTCACTGTTAAAAGTTCAGGAAAGCTATCTCAGAAAGTTTGCCAATAGCAACGAACTTGTTGTTTACCGCGTTTACCGAGATTGCGGTGATGGTCTTGCCATAGAAGACCGTCCAGGACTACAACAGTTATTCGCCGATACCGCCTATTTTACATATTGCATTACCGTACATCCGTTCATACTGGCTCAGGACTTTGCCTTACTTGCCGATTTGATTGAAAGATTGAATGAGAATTATGTTCATTTCGCTTGGTCAAATGATATGATTGACGACTTAGTGGCAGTGATAGGAAACCGGATGCAATAAAGCTGTATTTAGCCAAATGAATCGGCTATAATTAAGCCAACTTTCTAAATCCAGATAGGAGATGGATACGAATGTTCTTTACTTCGGCAATAGCCACTAATCGTGGAAGATGAAAATGAATTCATTTGAAGGACCGCCGATAAGTGCGGCTGTAAACTATGCAAAGACACTTCACTCAGATTTGTTGAAAGAATTTGATGATAGCACACGAAATACGATCTCCAAGATTATCTCTGACGGCATCCAAAATAAGACAGGACTCCCAGGCATTTCCAGGAACATCAGGAAGGAATTTCCCGCAATCTCCAAGGTTCTGTCCGACAAGGTAGCTTTAACTGAAACCAGCTGGTCACTTTCGCACGCTTCATTAGATAGAATGCGGGCGATGGGGACTAAAGGGAAGCAATGGTTCCTTCATGGGACTGAAACCTGTGAGATGTGTCGAGCAAACCATAACGTCGGAGTTATTCCTACTGAGCAGTACTTCCCCAGTGGTCACTTAGTCCCACCGGCGCATGATGGTTGCACCTGCGCGATTGCACCAGCTTTGCTAAAAACATTGGAATAAGGAGGAAGACGAAAATGGCTACACCAGACAAGCCCATAATGACCGCTCAAGGTCAAAACAACAGCAGGTTGCTCTTATTCCCTGACAAAGTTCGAATTGAAAGAAAGGGCTTGAACTCAATGATCATTCAGGGAATGGCTGGCGATAAGGATATCGCCATTTCTACCATATCGGCAGTCCAATTCAAAAAGTCCGGCACATTCACATCTGGGTTTATTCAATTTGCTTTTAGCGGAGCCAAACAATCATTCGCCGGAATGATAAGCCCAATGAGAAACGAAAATACGATAATGTTCAATTCAAAACATCAGCCAGAATTTGAAGCAATAAAAAATGAAATCGAGAAACGAATCAATAACCCCGCACCAAACCCCACTTTTTCGAGTATTGGCGACCTTGAAAAACTAGCTGAACTCAGAGACAAAGGTGTTATCACTCAGGAAGAGTTCCAAGCAAAAAAGAAACAGATATTAGGTTTATAAAAGGAGGATAACCGAAAGAGAGAATCTCCGTTTTTAGTAATCCAGAACGAAAATTTCTGGCATGATAAAGTAGATGGTTAAGTCTCCTGGTGGTTGCTATTTTGAAATCTAACTGATAACAAATATTTCGGGAATTTTTGCTTGACAATAATTTTCCCTTCAGATTCTACATTGCAATTCGTTAATTCACGTTTTGCAAAGTCACAGATTGAGTTCCTTTTGTTGGTGTGTCATATTTTTGCTTTACTATCAGTTTTCTCAGCTAACTTATCCGCCATAGACATCATATCCTCTTCTGCAATTTTTTGATTTGGAGTTATAAACTCTTTAAATTCCTTATAAGCGTATAAATATTTGGCATCTATTTTAGCCGGGTTCTGCCTTAGGAGTTCAATGCCCCGATCCGTTATTTTGAAAAACCCCCATCGAGTCTGTTCAATCAGATTTGCCTTCTTCAGATATGTTCCTGCCCATCCTACTCTATTGGCAATAACTCTTCTTTACCGCTAGGAGTGTGTCTGAGTAACGGAAGATTGGCAGCCAGTTAACGAGAAAAAATCGCAATGGGAAAAGAAATACGCGGTTTATCCAGTAATGTATGGTAAATTTTAAAAGTGCGTGAGAGAAG
>Ga0187887_10002832_pt1 | contig 13692 bp, 11 predicted proteins | sample June2016WEW_7_10_FD_132977 | JGI IMG/M metagenome (GOLD analysis project Ga0187887, IMG submission 132977) | Peatland microbial communities from SPRUCE experiment site at the Marcell Experimental Forest, Minnesota, USA - June2016WEW_7_10 | ecosystem: Environmental > Terrestrial > Soil >...
GCTGATCGCCTCCACAGAAAAATGAGAGCACGCGGCAGCCGCTGACTCCTCTGAGCCATTGTGTCGACGCCGGTATCGATCCGCTACAAAAAGCGCCGCTCCGGGATGGCGTAAGGCCACCCCTCCAGGATAGTCTCAGGTTCTGACCAGCCAGCTGCTGCGCTGGAAGGAGTCCTCATGCCTGAAACAGAGCCGGCCGTCGAAACCATTCCACCGCTGACCTCGCTGACCGAAGAAGAAACGATGCTGCGCGACACCGTGCGCCAATTTGCGCAGCAGGAGATCGCGCCCCGCGTGCGTGAGATGGACGAAGCGCAGAAGCTCGATCCGGGCATCCTGCGACAGCTCTTCGAACTGGGGCTGATGGCGATTGAGGCTCCGCTCGATCTTGGCGGCGCCGGGGCGTCGTTCTTCAGCGCCGTGCTGGCCGTCGAGGAAATTTCGCGGATCGATCCCGCCGTCGCCGTCATCGTGGACGTGCAAAATACCCTGGCGGTGAATGCGCTGCTGCGCTGGGGCAATGCCGAGCAGAAGCGGCGCTGGATTCCGCGCATGGCCGAGAAAACAGTCTGCGCGTATGCGTTGAGCGAGGCTGGATCGGGTTCCGATGCGTTTTCGCTGGCGACCCAGGCGCGCGCCGACGGCGATGGTTTTGTCCTGAATGGCCGAAAACTGTGGATCTCCAATGCCATGGAGGCCGACCTTTTCCTGGTCTTCGCGACGGTGAATCCAGAGGCGGGCTATCGGGGCATCACCGCTTTCCTTGTGGAGCGCGGCGCGGCTGGCTTTGCCGTAGGGCACAAGGAAGACAAGATGGGCATTCGCGCCTCGTCGACCTGCGAGCTGCTTTTCGACGACTGCCGCGTGCCGGCTGAGAATGTCGTCGGCGAGGTCGGCAAGGGATACAAGATCGCCATCGAGACGCTGAACGAAGGCCGCATCGGGATCGCCGCGCAGATGCTGGGGCTGGCCGACGGTGCGTGGTCGCTGGCCGTGAAGTACAGCAAAGAACGCAAGCAGTTCGGCAAGTCCATCGCGGAATTCCAGGCGGTGCAGTTTACTCTGGCGGAGATGGCCACCCAGATCGAGGCCGCGCGCATGCTGGTTTACAACGCTGCGCGGATGAAATGCGCCGGTGTTCCGTTTGTGAAAGAGGCGGCCATTGCCAAGTTGTTTGCCTCGCGCGTCGCCGAGGAAGTCGCCAGTAAAGCAGTGGAGATTTATGGCGGCTACGGCTTCGTCCGCGACTATCCCATGGAAAAGTTCTATCGCGACGCCAAGATCGGATCGATCTACGAAGGTACGTCGAATATGCAGCTGGCGACGATTGGGAAACTGATTCTCCAGTAGTCAGGGCCGCGCAATAATATCGCCTTACGGGAGAGGCGTCGCTCGATCATGTCGCCGAACGAATTCGAGGCAACGCTGGCGTTGAACGAACCGCCAAAGAGCTTCTCAGCTCCGCTGGCGGCGCTGTGGTGGGACGCCAAAGGCGACTGGCCGCGCGCGCATAGCCTGGTAGATGAGCTCGAGAGCACCGAGGGCATGGCCGTTCACGCGTACCTGCACCGCCGTGAAGGGTCGCTCTCGAACGCGGATTACTGGTATCGGCGCGCGGGGCGGCTCTATTATCGCGCAGCCCTTGAACAGGAATGGCGGGCGCTGGTCGAAGGCCTGCTGGTGCAGGCGCCCTGACGTTCTGAGTCTTTACAGGGTGTAGCGCTCGGCGGCCGCCATCTCCTCGGCGACGGCGCGTCCAATGGCGACAGTATTGATGGGATCGTGCTTCGCGAGACGGCGGAAGATCGCCATCTGCGTGCGCAGCATATCGCCCTCGGCGATTGCGCCCAGAATGCGCTCTGCCGAATCCTGAATAACACGGAAGGAGCGCGCGGCGCTGAGCTGCGCGAGCTGCACGGCGATCGGGCTGCGCCCCCCAAACTTCTCCGCGCGCAGAATCGCCGATTCCATGACCAGAATTTCGATCAGAATATCGGCCAGCGCTCCCATGATTTCCTGCTGGTCCTGCAGGTTCGTCGGATATTTCTGGCTGGCCGCCCCGGAGCAGAACAACCCCAGCTTTTTCGCGCTGGCGAGGAGTGCTTTCTCGGCGGCCAGCGGGCCGGAAGCTTCCTGGCGCGGTACCGTACCGGCCATCACTTCGTCCATGACTTTGCCGATGGCGGGCAGAAGCGGCAAACGCCCCTGCATCGCGCGTTTTAGCGTGAACCCGGTAATGATGAGGCGGTTGATTTCGTTGGTGCCTTCGAAGATGCGATTGATGCGGGAGTCCCGGTAGTTGCGCTCGGCTGGGTACTCTTCAACGTAGCCGTAGCCGCCGTAGATCTGGACGCAGTGGTCGACAGCGCGCTCCAGCATCTCCGAGCACCACACCTTCACGATGGAACACTCGACGGCGTACTCCTCGATGCGCTTCTGCACCTCGCTAGCGGGAGCGTCGTGCGCGAGCGTCGCGAGCGCCGTGTCGATGGCGCCGACGACCCGGTAGACGAGAGCTTCGCCGGCGAAGATTCCCGCGGCGGTGTCGGCGATCTTTTCCTGGATCAGTCCAAACGACGTGATGGGCTTTCCGAACGCGATGCGTTGCTTCCCGTAGCGCAGAGCATTGCGCAGCGTGTTGCGCGCCCCACCCAGAGTCGCCGCGCCTAATTTATAACGGCCGACATTCAGAATGTTGAAAGCGATGTGATGGCCCTTTCCGGCTTCTCCAAGCAGGTTCTCAACGGGGATCATGCAATCGGAGAGAACCAGTGGGCAGGTCGAGGAGCCGCGAATGCCAAGCTTATGCTCTTCCGCGCCGATCGTGAGCCCGGGTGTGTTGCGTTCGACCAGAAACGCGGAAAACTGCTCGCCATCAATCTTGGCAAAGACGATGAAAAGGTCGGCGAAGCCCGCGTTGGAAATCCACATCTTCTCGCCGTTGAGGATGTACTGCTTGCCGTCGGGCGAAAGCCGCGCCTGCGCGCGGATATTCATGGCGTCCGAGCCGGATGTGGATTCAGAAAGTGCGTAGGCCGCGATCCATTCACCGGTCGCGAGCTTCGGCAGGTATTTTTCCTTTTGCGCGGGCGTCCCGTACCAGATGACCGGCAGCGTGCCGATACCCGTGTGCGCGCTGAAGCTGACCGAAAAGCTGGCCGAGACCGCAATCCGATCGGAGACCAGCGCCGACGTAACCTTGTCCATCGCCAGACCGCCGTACTGCTCGGGCACATCGACCGACATCAACCCCAGCCTGCCGGCTTCGAGGAGCAACTCGCGCGTGACCGGGAAATTCTTCGCCTCGATTTCGGCGACGCGCGGCAGGACGGACTTCTCAGCGAACTCTGCCGTGGTGCGTGCGATTTCCTGCTGCTCATCGGAGAAGTCTTCGGGAGTAAAGATGTCCTCAGGGGCGGCGTTCTCGATGAGGAAGCTGCCGCCGACGGTTGGTTTGGGTGTCGTTGCAGTGGCCATGATTGAGTCCCTGAGAAATCATCGTACGCTGACCAGAGAAACCTCACGCGAAAGGCGTCTTAGCTCAGGTCTTCGAAGATCCCCGCCGCGCCCATACCGCCGCCCACGCACATGGTGACGAGCCCGTAACGGCCTTTCCGGCGCGGAAGCTCGCGCAGAATGGTCGCGGTGAGTTTTGCGCCGGTGCAGCCGAGAGGATGACCGAGAGCGATGGCTCCGCCGTTGACGTTGACTTTGGCAGGGTCGAGGCCGAGCTGGCGGAGGACCGCGAGCGCCTGTGCGGCGAAGGCCTCGTTCAGTTCGATGACGTCGATCTGATCAAGGCTGAGGCCAGCGAGTTTGAGGGCCTTTGGGACTGCGTAGACCGGCCCGATGCCCATCTCTTCGGGATCGCATCCGGCGTAGGCGAAGGAGACGAACCGTGCCATGGGCTTGATCCCGAGTTGCGCGGCGCGCTCGGCGGACATGACCACCGCTGCAGCGGCGCCATCGGAGGTCTGCGACGAATTGCCGGCCGTCACGATGCCCTTTGCGTGGAAAACAGGCTGAAGCTTCGCCAGCGCGTCGTAGGTTGTGTCGGCGCGAGGGCCTTCATCGACGCGGAATTCAGTGGTCGTGGTTTTGGGCCTCGTATTGCCGTTAGGCGTGGCAATTGTCACCGGCACAGGCACAATTTCGTCGGAAAACTTGCCGCTGTCGACAGAGGCCACGGCCTTCCGGTGACTATCGAGAGCGAACTGATCGGAATCTTCGCGCGAAATGCCGTAATGCTTCGCGACGCGCTCTGCAGTGAGGCCCATGGTGAGGTAAGAACCGGGATGGTTCTCGACCAGCCAGGGATTGACGGCGATCTTGGTGCCGCCCATGGGAACGAACGACATCGATTCAGCCCCACCCGCAACAATGACCTCGGCTCCCCCGCCGCGGATGCGTTCGGCGGCCAGCGCAATCGCCTGCAGCCCGGAGGCGCAAAACCGGTTGATGGTCATCGCGGCTGATGCGACGGGCAGACTCGCGCGGAGAGCAACGACGCGCGCCAGGTTCATACCCTGTTCGGCTTCGGGCATCGCGCAGCCGAGAATGACGTCGTCAATTTCGCTCGCATCGAGCTGCGGCAGGCGATCGAGAGCGCCCCGAACAGCAACAGCGCCGAGGTCATCGGGGCGCGTAGTGCGCAGGGCTCCACGTGGAGCCTTGCCGACGGCGGTGCGAACCGAGCTAACGATGACAGCCTCTCTCATATTTTGCTCCGATTAGTTGCGCAGCGCCTTGCCAGTTTTCAGCGTATGCGCGATGCGTTCCTGCGATTTGCGCTCCCCGCATAGCGAAAGAAAATGTTCGCGCTCAAGGTCGAGCAAATACTGCTCGCTGACAGCCGTGCCCGGCGTGATGTTGCCGCCGCACAGCACTTCGGCAAGATGCGTGGCGACGGTGACGTCGTGGTCGCTGGCATATTCCCCTTGGCGCAACATGTAGACACCAAGGCGAAGGGCCGCCAGGACGCTTTCGCCGGGAGCGGGAATATCGGTGACAGGCAGCCGTGCGCGATAGCCAGCCTCGGCCAGCGCGACGGCGCGCGATTGGGCATCGTGCAACAGGCGGTCGCGGTTCATGGTGATCGCGTCAGACGGACGAAGCAGGCGCAGCTCGCGGGCTTCGAACGCTGACGTGGAGACTTTGGCAAGGGCGATGTTCTCGAAGACGGTGCGCATCGCGTGATGCAGTTCGACCGAGTCGCTGCGCGATGCTGTGGGCGCAGCCGTGACGGCGATTTCGAGGGCGCGCAGGGTCATCTCCTTGCAGCCGCCACCGGCCGGAATCAGCCCGACACCGGTCTCGACGAGCCCCATGTACAGCTCAAGGTGCGGCTGACGCACAGCCGCATGCAGTGTCACTTCCGAGCCGCCACCCAAAGTCATGCCAAACGGCGCGACAACCACCGGGCTCGGGCAAAACTTGATCGCCTGCGTCATTTCCTGGAATGCGCGGATGTAAATGTCGATTTCGTCCCACTCTTCATCCTGCGCAGCCAGCAGCAACTGGACGAGATTTGCGCCCGCGGAGAAGTTCGTAGCGTCGTTGGTGATGACGAAGCCGCGGAAGTTGCGCACGACATCGCTGCTGGGATGCAGGGTCTTGCGGACGAAATCGACAATGTCGCCGCCAAGGGCGTTCATTTTGGTGTGAAACTCGATGCATCCGATGCCGTCGCCAACATCGATCAACGAAGCGCCGGGATTTTCTGCCACAACGCCGCCAGAGCGCTTCGCCCGCGTCAGCGTGACTACAGCCGACGCCGGTTCCACCGGCACGTATTCTCCCGAGCGCGGGTCGAAATACTCCGCGCCGTCCTGCCCATACCAGGACGATCCGCCTGAGGCCAGAAGCTTTTCAAGAGCGGCCGGCAGCGTGCGGTCCTGCGCGCGCAGTTTCTGCGCAGTCTCAGCGACGCCCGCCGCGTCCCACATCTCGAACGGCCCAAGTTCCCAGTTGAACCCGGCGCGCATGGCACGGTCGATGTCGGCAACGCTGTCGCTGATCTCGCCGATCCGGTTCGCAGCGTAAAGCCACAGGTCAGGAAGAATCTGCCAGTAGAACGCCGCGGCCTTGTCCTTTTCGGGATTGCCGCCGAGCAGCGCGCGAATCCGCTCGGGCATGGATTCGATGTTCTTCGCGATGTCAAGCGCGGGGAATCTCGGCTTCAGTGCAGGCCGGTAGCCGAGGGTGGCCAGGTCAAGAACGAGCCGTTCGTCATTCTCCGCACCTTTTTGTTTTCGATAAAACCCCTGGCCCGTTTTGTCGCCGAACCATTTGCGCTCGAGCATCTGCTCCAAAAACGAGGGAAGCTGAAGATCGGAGCGTTCGTCTCGGACATTGGCCGCGAAGTTGCGAACGACGCTGCCCAGCACGTCGAGGCCGACCATATCGGCGAGGCGAAAGGTTCCGGTTTTGGGCCAGCCCATCGGCCTGCCGGTCAGCGCGTCGACTTCCTCAATGCTCAGCCCGAGGCTCTGCATCACGCGAATCGTATTGAGTATCGAGAATGCGCCAATGCGGTTGGCGATGAAGTTGGGCCGGTCGTTGGCGGGAACCACAGACTTGCCGAGATAAACCTCGGCGAAGCGCGCAACAGAGTCGACCGCAGCCGGATCGCTATCGGGTGTGGCGATGATCTCGAGCAGCTGCATGTAGCGCGGCGGATTGAAGAAATGCGTGCCAAACCAGCGACGTCGCAGTTCCAACGGAAGAACCTGAGCGATCTCGCCGACCGGCAGGCCGCTGGTATTCGTGGTCAGGATCGCATCGGGACGCAGATGCGACGCGACACGGGCCAACAGGCTGCGCTTGATCTCCAAATTCTCTGCGACAGCTTCGATGACCCAGTCGCAATCCTGCAGCTTCGCCAGGTCGTCGTCGAAATTGCCGATTGTGATGCGCGCTGCAAACTCAGGAACGGCGAGAGCGGCGGGTCTGGACTTCTTCAGCGCTTCGACAGCCTGGGCGGCGAGGCGGTTGGGCTCGCCGGGCTGCGCCACATCCAGCAGAAGCACAGGGAAGCCGGCGTTCGCGATGTGCGCGGCGATGCGCGAGCCCATGGTGCCCGCGCCCAGTACTGCGATGCGGCGGATCGGATAAGCCGCCGCCTGCAAAGGAGTGGCGGCAACGGATTCCGCGACGGATGAAGCATGCATGGAAGGATTCTCTCCGAAACTGGCTAACCCAACACCCTATCCGATTCGCGCGTTCGTTGCCGTGTGAATTCGGCAAGAACCTGTGGCTCGAATCGGCCGAGGCGCCTCATTGAACCTGGCCCGCTGCATTTTCCAGGACCACGTTCGAGAGCACCGCTGTATCGGACGTGGTCGGCAGATGCGAGCAGAAGCCGATCCCCACGTAAAAGGGCGTGTCCAGATGCAGCTGGATCGGCCGCCCGAACTGGTGCATTGGCTCGCCTTCGAGGCTCACGAAGAGCGCAAATGAGTCGCCGCGCTTTTCGATCCCAATACGTTTGGCCATGACCGGAACGAGGCTGTCAGGGCTCGCGCCGCTCGGTCGGCCGCGGCCGCCGATGCGATATTCCATATCTTTCACGCGCACATCCTTCTCGGGCCGCACAGCCAGGTGAATCATGCCGAGACCATGCAGCGCGACGATGGCCTCCTGCGAATCGTCGTCGAGGCTTTGGCGGATGACCAGCACAGCTTTGCGATCGCCGTAACCCTTCGGATCCGGAAAAGCGATGTCGGCTGCGAGCGAGACATCGCCGGTCATCTTCTTCCAGAGGTACCGGAACTCGTCGCGCGTGTACCAGATGTTATAGCCGGCAGACTGGATGGTGTACGCGCTGCTGGTTGCGTCGTAACTTGCGCTGCCGGGAACCGGAGCGCTGCCGATGTCCGACTGGCCATCGAAGATGCCGATCGGGATGTTGAAATTCGTGCTCGGCCGATGGAAGTCTGGCGGCGGCGCAACCTGCGCATGCGTTGCTGAACCTGGCTGCGCCCAATCCGGCGCCTGTGGAGCGCCCGCGGCATTCTGGGTGCTCGCGGCGCTCTGCGCGTCCGCGCATCCGACCCTTAGCATCGCGCACAGCACAAAAAGAGCGACCCATCGCCCGGCAACAGGCTTCATAACATCTTCCTCGAACCGGATTGTAGCGCGCTGCAGACCTACGTTTTACAATCGCGTGACGTTGCCTGCAGTCGCCACAGACGTCCAACCCTTGTGATCGCGCAAGTCACCGCCCATTGGCTGGCCTTACTCCTCGTCCTGTCGGCCGCGCAGGTTGCGCCGCAGCGCGATCCGCGAGGTCACTACGCTGCACCCGTTGCTGGCCAGCCGCTCTGCACGCTGGAAATTCACGTCACCGGGTTTCGCAACAATAAGGGCACAGCAGGCGGCGTGGTCTTTTCCTCTCCTGCCGGCTGGCCGAGCGATCGATCGAAAGCGGTCGTGCAAGGAGGCTTTCCCATCGCCAATCGACAGGCGACACAAATCTTTCAAGTGGATCCAGGCCACTACGGAGTTGTCGTCATCCACGACGAAAACTCCAACATGAAGCTGGACCGGAATTTCTTCGGAATCCCCAAAGAGGGTTTCGGGTTTTCCAATAATCCCAAGGTGACCGTGTCAGCGCCGTCGTTTCAGGCGGCAGCTATACCGGTGATTTGCCCGGCGACACAGATCGAGATCAGGCTAATTTACAAGTGACGCGCGGCAAGGTTCGCGAACGAAATCAGGCTGCCGTGCCGCCTGCACTCGGTGCCTGTGGCGCCGTGTTGCCGGTGGGATTCACCAGGTCGCGCAATTCTTTGCTGGGCTTGAAGTAGGGAACCTTCTTTGCCGGGACCTCCACCTTGGTGCCGGTTTTGGGATTGCGTCCAATGCGCGGCTTGCGCTGACGAATGCGGAAGCTGCCAAAGCCGCGAATCTCGATTTTGTCGCCGGACTTGAGCGCTCCGATGACGGAATCGAAAATGGTCTCCACAATGGTTTCACTGTCGCGGCGTGTCAGATCGCCCAGTTTCGTCACTTCCTCAACAAGATCGGCTTTCGTCATAGTGGGGGTTGCTCCGATTTGGGTTTGCCCTCTGTCCAACATAGTAGATGCAATCTCTTTGGCTTGCAAAGTCAAGGATTTGCGGGGTTTCTTGGCCGGACCTGACCCCACCCTTTAACCAAGCCGTTTCCGGTAGGAAACCGGCTGGAAGGCTCGCCAACCCCCTTCAGCGCCAAAGAAAATAGAACCCTGCGTGCCGCTCCACCAGTTTGCTGGGCTGATGGATGAGATCGTCAGTGTTCGAAATCAGATCCCAGATGGTTCGATGGTGAAAAATGGGTTTAACCACGCTGGGCTCGCCCGAAATCCCCACCGATTTCGCGGTTTCGAGCAGCGCAACCCGAAAACCGCCCTCTTTATCGATCAGGTGCAGCGGTACCGCCTGCTCGCCGGTCCAAACCTGTCCCGTAGCCAGTGTCTTAATATCGCCGGCAGGCAGATGACGGCCATTCGCGACATCCGCGATGAACTGGCCGTACATGTCGTCGACCAGGCCCTGGAAATAGACCCGTTCCTCCGGCGTCATCGCGTGCGATGGATCACCCGCGTCCTTCAGCGTGCCGGCGTGGATGACTTCGGGCTTGAGCTTGGCCCACGTGAGCAGGTCGCCATAGTTAGTCCACTCCATAATGACCCCGATGGAACCGACCACGCTGGCGTCGTTGGCGTAGATTTTGCTGGTGGCCGACGCGATGTAATAAGCGCCGCTGGCCCCCACGCTCTCAATCGAGGCAACCACCGGCTTCTTCTTCTCATCGCGAATGCGCAGGACCTCGTGGTAAATCTCCTGCGAAGCCGCTGCCCCGCCACCCGGCGAGTCGATGTGCAGAATGATGGCCTTAATGGAGCTGTCCTGATCGTACTTGCGCAGCTGGTCGACGGTGGTATCGGCAGAAAGGATTTCGCCGTCAATATCGATGACGCCGATATTGTCGTCGCCGAGGGAAGAGAATCCGTCGTCGTCGCCGCCGAATGCGCGCGCGGCGGTATACATGAGCAGCGAAGCGACTACCAGAAACGCCAGTACAAGGGCGCCGCCAACAACGAACCAGATCCATACGCGTCGCCGGCGAGGCGCAGGAACCGCGGTGGCCGAGGGTTGCTGAGCGCCGGTAACGGGTGTAAGTGGCTCTTCCATAAGGGCGAGTTTAGCACTGGACAGACCCTGATTGGGTGCTGGTCACTGTCACGAAATGGGATATGATAAACAGTAGGTTCCCCTGTTCAACTGGGTCGTTTTGCGACTGCGGCGCGTTTGCCGGGTCTAACACCGTAGCGGTTTGTGTGGCAAAATAAATCGATTGAGCCGAACGTGACTCCTCAATACAGCATCGTGATTCCGGCGTACAACGAAAGCGCTCGCATCGGACGCGCCCTTACTGAAGTTCTGCGCACCCTCGACGAGAAGCACTGGGATGCTGAAGTGCTGGTGGTGAACGACGGCTCGACCGATAACACCGCCGCCATTGTCGAGTCGTTCGTGGCGAAAGACCATCGCGTGCGGCTGCTCCAGAACGGCACCAATCGCGGTAAGGGCTACAGCGTGCGCAATGGCCTGTTGCACGGCAGCGGCAACATCGTGATGTTCACCGACGCCGACCTTTCTTCGCCGATGCCCGAAGCGGAGCGGCTGTTCGCGGCCATCCGCGACGGCGCCGATGTGGCTATCGGCTCGCGCTGGCTGGGCACAAGCCGGCAGACCATCCATCAGCCCCTGTACCGGCAGTTTTTCGGGCGCTGCTTCAACCTCGTGACGCGGATGATTATGCGGCTGCCGTTCGCGGACACGCAGTGCGGCTTCAAGGCCTTCCGGCGCGGCGCGGCGCAGACCATCTTCCGGCTGCAGCGCATCGAGCGCTGGGGCTTCGACCCGGAGATTCTCTTCATCTCGCTCAAGCGCGGCTTCAACATCAAAGAGGTTCCGGTCACGTGGGGCCACGACGAGCGGTCGCGGATCAGCTATCTGCGCGACGGCATCAAGATGCTGGAAGAGCTGGTGTACGTCCGCTGGAACTCGCTGGTCGGCGTGTACAACCGCGACGTGGCGGATTTGGCCGCGGAACGCGGATAGCTACCCAGAGCATAGAAGGGCAGCGTACGGCTTTCTGCGTTCAGCGAAGCTACCCCCTCCCCCCTGTTTTTGCTAAGCGTATGATTTCAGGCATGTTCGCCTCTTTCTCCTGAGGCCCTCTGGCCGCAAGTAATTGAAAAGTTGTTAGTTGTGAGAGGCCCTCGCTGTAAGTGTGTGAAAAAGCAGGGAGTAGGGAGTAGGCAAAAGGGAATAGAAGAACTTCCATTCCGAGGCACAGGGCTCAGGGCGCAGAGCGCAGAGCGCCAGAGCAAAACAGTGATCAGTGGCCGGAGCCGGCAGCGAAAAGCCTCGCCCGATGGGTGAGGCTTTCCTGGTTCCAAAGCGTAATCAGCGGGGGCATTTTTCTTTTTCTACCCTATAAGATCAGAATACCAAACCCAGCCTGAAAACCGGCCAAATATCTTCGAGCATATTGTGGTGGAAGTGTTGTGGAATGAGGGACAACACTTTGGTACCGTGCGCAAAAAGCTTGACAATTTTTGGGGCCGGGGCCGGAGTTGCGATTCACGGCGCGCGATTCAGCTTACTTTTGGCCCGGGAGCGGCAGAACGGGGAACCCGGCGGCGCATCTATATACTATTTTGAACGCCATGATGGTCTGGGCCTTTTCCGACAGCGCCAAGCCTCGTAAGTGGAGCAAGCCGATATGAGCCGAGTTGTCGTGATCGGAGCAGGGCCGATGGGTCTGGCGGCTGCGTACCGCGCGGCGAAGAACGGGCACAGCGTGGATCTGTTCGAGGCGGCGCCGGAGCCCGGCGGCATGGCGGGCCACTTCGATTTCGACGGGATTTCGCTGGAGCGGTTTTATCACTTCGTCTGCAAGACCGACGCGCCGACCTTCGAGTTGATGGAGGAACTGGGCATCGGCGACAAAATGCGCTGGCGTGAAACCTCGATGGGCTTCGTCACCCAGGCGAGGCTTTTCCGCTGGGGAGATCCGTTGGCGCTGTTTCGCTTTCCGTATCTCACGTTGATCCAGAAGCTGCGCTACGGGCTGTTTGCATTCATCTGCGTACGCCGCGACCAGTGGCCGTCGATCGAGACGGAAAATGCCCGGAAATGGATCATTCGATGGTGCGGTGAGGATATCTACGAGAGGTTCTGGAGTCCGCTGTTCCGGCACAAGTTCTACGAGTACGCCGATAACATCTCGGCGGCGTGGATCTGGACGCGCATCCGCCGCATCGGGCGCTCGCGACGCAGCATATTTCAGGAGGAACTGGGCTATATCGAAGGCGGTTCGCTGACCCTGATCGATGCACTGTGCGAAGGAATCCGAAAACATGGCGGCCGGATTCACCTGGGTGAAGGTGTGCAGCGGGTGCTGGTGCAATCGGGAAGAGTAACGGGCATCCGGACTCCACATAGGGCGGTCCCCGCGGACGCCGTAATCTCGACGGTTCCGACGCCGCTGGTGACTGCTCTGGTTTCCGATCTGCCTCCGGAATGGAAACACCGCTACGAGGCGATTCACAATATCGGGGTCATTTGTGTCATTTTTAAGCTAAGCCGTTCGGTGAGTCCGCATTTCTGGATCAACGTCTCGGAGCCGGATATTGAAATTCCAGGCGTGATCGAGTTCACAAACCTGCGACCGCAGGGCAATGACACCATCGTGTATGTCCCGTACTATATGCCGGTCACCAACATGAAGTTTTCCTGGTCCGACGACCAACTGCTGAAAGAAGCATTCGTCTGCATCCAGCGCAACAATCCGGCGATTGCCGAGAGCGATGTCCGCGCTACGAAGGTGGTGCGGCTTCGTTACGGTCAGCCGATTTGCGAGCCGGGATTCGCCGCGAAGATTCCGCCGGTACAGACGCCGATAGGGGGGCTGCAGATTGCGGACACCTGCTATTACTATCCGGAGGATCGGGGCATTGCGGAAAGCGTGCGGGTTGGATCCGTAATGGCGACCTCGATTGACCAGGCGGTGCCTGCCGAGATTGCTGAGACACCATTCGTGACGCAGGCAGGCGTCGCCTAGTTTGCAAGCCCCTCGCCCGCATGCAGCGTGTCAGCTAGAGTCACGCAAAGGGAAGCCCTTGGTTGGGCCGCCTCTTCCAGCTAACCAATGCTGATAGAAAACCTGCGGTTCTCTTAGAGGACGTACACATGAATGTGGCTGTCGATGGTGGATCTCGAGGATGCCCGCAGCCGTTCGGCGCCTGGCAATTCCTCGTGGCGGCAGCTGCTTTGTTTGTTCTCCTGTTGATACTCATGGATCCCGGGGTAGGCCAGTACGATGAAAGCCTCGTGCTGGATGGTTCCCTGAGGATATTGCAGGGGCAGTTCCCGTACCGCGATTTCTATACACTTTACGGGCCCGCGCAGTTCTACCTATTAGCTGGTATCTTTCACGTTTTCGGTGTCTACGCTGCACTTGGAAGAGCTCTATATATCGCGACGACGCTTGTCAGTTTGCTGGCCGTAATCAAGCTGCAATGGTTGCTCGGTTGTCGACGACTGTTTGGGCCGCTTGCCGCTCTCGCTTCGCTGGTTTGGATCTCTGCTGCCGGAATGTACCTCTACCCTGTCTATCCGGCTCTTGCCCTCATTCTCA
>Ga0187887_10002833_pt1 | contig 13690 bp, 12 predicted proteins | sample June2016WEW_7_10_FD_132977 | JGI IMG/M metagenome (GOLD analysis project Ga0187887, IMG submission 132977) | Peatland microbial communities from SPRUCE experiment site at the Marcell Experimental Forest, Minnesota, USA - June2016WEW_7_10 | ecosystem: Environmental > Terrestrial > Soil >...
CACAGTGGCTGGATTGTGTCTAGTGCAGATTCAATTCGCGTTGCGGCTATTCTCGACTCCATCGCACGACACCCGTAACTCAAGTACTTTTGGTTTGTTGCGTAAGAAATGGACTGTGCAGTAAACGCCAATGCAAGGTTGCAGACCTATCACGTCGAGCCTTCGACACCAATTTGGGCTAAACATTCAGACGCCAGTGAAGGTTGTAGAACGGTTAAGTCGGGCGTACGACACCAGCCAGTTGCGCGTCCCTTGAGTTCAGTATGGCGAAAGAGACCCTCACTTTGATACGTTCGAACTAACACCCGTTATGGGAGGCAATCGTGAGGTATTTCATGTTCGTGTGCCGAGACTCGTCTATTGAGTTAGCGCCAGAGGAAAAGGCGGCGATGCCGGGCTGGGTATCGTCTTGGGTGGAAGAGATGCAGAAGCGCGGAGTGAGATTGCAAGGCGAAGTCTTGGGTCCGCCAGTCGATGCTCGAACCATTCGCGTACGAAACGGAGAAGTTGAAACCTCGCCTGGGGCCTTTGCCCTGACTGGAGAAACTATTACCGGCTTTAACATTTTGGAATGTCGTGACTTGGACGAGGCCATAGAGGTATCGACAAAACATCCAATCGCTCGTTTCGGATCGATCGAGATTCGCCCCATCAACTAGTTAGACGCAATTGCTCGTAGGAGATTGATGACGTCGGTTCCAGAACAGAACCCATACCGTCTATTCCAAGTGCCAATGCAAGGTTGCATTCCTGTCGCGTCGGGCATTCGACACCAACAATTCGCGGACCACCGGGTCGATCGGCATTTAAACGTTTTTGTTGTGGCAATCAAAGCGTGCGGGTGTTTTGATGCTGGCGGCGTACTCGCGCTTCGAAAGTTCCCCCAATTGTGATTTCCTTTGTAGGAGGCTAGAGACCGTGGGCCTTGAATGGGAACAGACGAACGTCGACGCCAGGGATCCGGTGGTGTTGGGACGCTGGTGGCAACAGGCGCTCGGGTGGGTCGTTGTTGATGAAACGCCGGACGTTTTTGAGATCCGGCCAACGACGGACAAGTTGCCCGGTCTTCTTTTTGTTCGAGTACCGGAGTCCAAGACGATCAAGAACCGTCTTCATCTTGACTTCCGTCCCGAAGATCGGGATCTCGAGGTTGATCGTTTGCTTGAGTTGGGCGCCGTGAGGGTCGACGTTGGACAGGGCGAGCGGCCGTGGATTGTTCTCGCTGATCCAGAGGGCAACGAGTTTTGCGTGCTCGGCGCGCGTTCAATTCAATGAGTGCTCGGTGGGGCCCTTGCTTCGTGAAACTCGTGAGCGTGCTGTTGAGTACTTGAGGCAGCCACCCGGCACGTTCGTGTAGCGTGACGGCATTGGGCTCGGCGCCGCTATCGGCCCACGTAAAGGGGGAACAGTTATGCCAACCGTTATCGGATACCACAGTGTGAAGGACACGGAACACTGGTTGGCTTCGCCTAAGCGCGAGGAGGTCTTCGGGCCCCTCGGTGTCAGTAACATCCGGACGTTCGTCGATCCTCAGGACCGAACCCGGGTTGCTGTGCTCATGGACGTGGCCGATTTGGACGCTCTTATGGGCGCGATGCAATCCGAGGACGCGGCCCAGGCAATGGAATACGACGGCGTGTTGCCAGAAACCATGGTGATCCTCGTCGAGGCCTAGTCCCGACGAAACCAGCCGACACGGGGTGACCGTCGATTGTTGGAACCGGTCACTGCAATCCAGCAGGACCCAAGCCATGGTGCTCATGCCCTCGGGCCGCTTTCACCAAGGCGGCCTCGCATTTAGCGATGGCCCTCTGTGCTTGCTTTCGAACTGTCTGATCGGTGGAGGAGTCCCTCACCCGAATGAGATGCCTCACGGCCTCGCCGTTGCCGACGGATCGGCGAAGGGCGGTCATTGCCTGAAGGCTGACGTCGCGATCCCCGATCAGTTGTATGAGTGCGTCCGTGACTCTGGAATCCTTCTTGAATCGCCAGAGCGAGTACACGATCATTTGCCGCGAGGTTCCGTATCGTCGATCTAACGCGAGGACCAGCAAGGCTTCAAGATCCTTGATAGTTGCCGTTATTGCGAGAGAATCTCCGATGGTCCATCCCAAGGTTTCATTTTGTGGAGCCCAAACCAGGAACGCTTCGTAGAGGGGGCCGAAAGCTGCGGGTCGTGCCCACGGACGTCCGAGGTGCCGGGCGGTCGCGCCAACAGCGGACACGTCGCTGAGTGATGGCAGCAATGAAATCAAGACGGGCATTGCGGTGCGCTCATCGAATTGTGAAGGAGCAAAATGGACATTGTCGTTTACGAATCGTCCAAAATCTTGCGCGCCTACGACCCCCGCGTCCTGCAAAGCTCGGCGGATTCGATCCGCGTCGTCAGTCACAAGAGTAATTATGGCTGCTCTGGGGTTTCGAGAGTCCGGTTATCGATACCTGGGCGCCCACACGACATAACGGAGCTGTCGCGCTAGGCCTTCGCCACCAACAATCGATGGTGCTTTGTCTTCGATGTATTTGCGATGATCGTGCCGCTGAGTTTCCCGGGTGAAATTGCGAGTGCTGTGGTGCCGGAAGCACTTCGGAAATAGTCGGATCCGCACTTCTCTCGAAATCTGCTAATACTCATGGAGTGGCGACCCCTCTGGTGCAGAGCATGGCCCGTAATTTTGCAGAAGCACTAGGGCTGATGAAAGCCGCGCTGACGGATTGTCCCGACCTCTTCTGGGAGCGGGACCTGTGGCCGGACGAAGCGCCCACGAGTCCGACGTCGCACGGGGGATTGCACGGCTCGGCTCCCTGGTTCCTGGCGTACCATTCGCTGCTCACCCTCGACTACGACCTCGCCGCGGAGTTCGAACCGTGGGCGCCGCCGCGGCCCTTCCACGAGAACACGTATGGCTTTCCCAACCGTGTCTTCACCAGGACAGAGCTCCTCGACTACGTCGATTACTGCGACCTTAGGGCCCGCCAGACGCTTGACGACTCTTTCGAGGAGAAGGCGGCCCGACCACTCCCTGACGCTCACCGTTACCACGGCACGTTGTTCGGAGTCATGGTCGGCAGCATTCCGTTGCATGTCATTGAGCATGCCTCTCAGATTCGACAGTTCCTCACTACCGCGGGAGTCAAGGTGCAAGCCAGGCCCGGCGATCGCGGGTACGCGCCGTGACGCACTACGGAGATCCGGAGGGGATCCGTTAGCCACTTAAGCTGAACCAATGCCTTCGGCCTTCCGTCAGAGATTGCGGAAGATTCCGCTACTTGGCCTGGGTGATGCGCAACTTGTTCCCGGAAGGGTCGTGGAACTGGGCGTCAATGCCGTACGGCATCTCAGTCGGCTCCATGATGAACTCCACGCCGCGCCCCTCTAACTCCTGGTACGTCGCTCGACAGTCGTCGGTAGCGAAGTGGAGGCTGCCGATTATCCCCTGGGCGATGAAGTCGCGCAGTTGCCTTGCTGTGTCGCCGTCGACCACCGGTGGACCGGGGATGGTGAGAATGAACGACACGTCAGGTTGTGTGGCGGGGCCAACAGTGAGCCAGCGATAGTTACCCATCTCCGCCACGGTGACGTCCTCACGTACCTTCATACCGAGCTTCTTCGTATAGAACTCGAGCGCCTCGTCCTGATCATGAACCCAGATCGTGGCTTGCGTCAATTTTCCGATCATCGTCATTCCTTCGTCCGTTAAACCTTGAGCCGACGTTATACAAACGGTGTGGCGATGTCTTCTCCAAAACTGCGGTCTTCTTGTGGACGGCCCCAGGCCTGCACCACGCAGCCCGGTATTCGTGCCCGAGATTCCGCTGGAGCGAACCGTTCCCGGTAGATCGTGGGGGAGCAGCCGAAGTAGCGAGAGAAGGTGGTCGTGAACGAACCCACACTTTCAAGTCCCACACTCACGCAAATGTCGGCAACTTTGCGATTAGTGCCGCGTAAGAGCGCCGCGGCTCTCTCCAGGCGACGGGTTAGGAGGTAGTGATGCGGTGTTTCACCGAAGGTGCGGCGGAACTCTCGGCTGAAATGCGCCGGTGACAACCGAGCGGTACTGGCGAGTGTGGGAATCGTAAGTGGCTCGAAGTACTTGCAATCCATCAAATCTTTGGCTCGAAGGAGATGTCGGGCGCGAGGGACGAAAGCCACGTTCACCAGTATCGCTGAAACGGACGCCAGCGGGTGCTCTATCCCGCGGGTCTTCTTTTCTTAGGGCGAGACGCGACCAAACCTACTAAGGCGAATGCGAGGAATGCACTACGAACTCGATTGGCGAAGTATTCTTAGGGGACGGTTTGTCTCGATCGGCCTCACGCGAGATGACTTGACCCAACCCCCAGGGCACCAAAGGACAACTTACGAAATGACAAGCTTCGCAGGAACATGGAACGTGACCATCGACACGCTTATCGGAAAAATGGAAGTGGTGTTCCACATCACGGAGCAGGACGGCGTGATCAACGGGACGGCCAGCTCCGACGCGGAGACCGTGGAGTTCATCGATGCCGTTGCCGATGGTGACAGACTCACCTGGTCTCAGAATGTCACGACGCCGATGCGACTTACCCTGAAGTTCGATGTGAACGCGGACGGCGACTCGATGACCGGGACGTCGAAGGCCGGTATTTTCCCCGCCTCGAAACTCTACGGAAGCCGCTCCTCCGCGAGCTGACCAATCGCGCCGCCTCGATTGAGTTGCTGGCCCACTTTCGCGACCCCGACGCTCTAGGGCACTGTTGTCGCTGCGGGCGAAAGGCGCCACCTGAAGTGCAAGAACATCCGTTCAATGAATCAATTGGCCGACCAACAAAGGGCTGAAACGCACCGAAAAGAATTGCCTCAATCCGCCGTGTGTCGTCCTTCATTTCCAACTGATTCCCCCACGGGCTGGAGGGTCGAATTGATGGCAATGATGACGTCTTCGAATCTCTGAAGTGTCACCCCGCTGAACGTTGCCGCCGCCGCTTCGCGATTGGCGAGGAGCCAATTCGAGGGCACATTGTGGTTGAAATCGGCGATTTTCTTCGAGATGCGAGCGACGATCCTGTCCGTGCCCTTGCCGAGAGCGGCCAGCGTCACGGACGAACCTGTCGCACTGTTGTACAGATTGAGGTAATCCTTCGGATCGAAGAGATCCTCGATATCCGCTTCCTTACGCTTCGCGATCTTGCTCAGCAGGATGATGCGGGACATATCAAGAAATCCTTCATCGACCAAATTCACTAGCTTCGCGTGGGGCCGGATACCTCCGTGAATCACCACGGACACGTCGAGTTGTTGACTCATCAGAGCGACCGCGGCGGGCATGCTGCCGGCCCCTCCGGCCGGGAGGATTTGCCATCGTTCGCTCAAGGCGGTCCGGCCCAAGCTGCGCAGCACTTCCGAAAGGACAGTCAAGTACGTGTAGTCAGCTATGCCCTCGACCACCAGATTGTCGGGACCGGCAAAAATGTTCTGCGCGATCTCGTAGCCCAGTGCACCTTGGAGGGGCGACAGGGTGTCGGGATCCCTCGACATCAATTGCGTTCGAACGACCGTTCCCTCCTCGGGGCCTAGGTCCTCGACGACGCGCACGCGTTCCAGGTGTGCGGGGTCCACCATGAAGGGCGAGTGCGTCGTGTAGATGACTTGGTGTCGACCGCTCAGGGCCTCTTCCATGAAGTCGAGGAAGTCCTTCTGAGCGCGTGCGTGCAGGGTGAGCGCCGGCTCGTCCAGGAGAAGCACGACGGGGGACTGGGAGAAGTTCCCGAACGCCGCGATGAATGAGACGAACCAACGAAAACCCGATGAGCGCACGTCGAGGTTGTTGGAGTACGAGTGGCGGGTGTCCTCCACCCGCAGCTGCAGGAAGCGTCGTACGCGAGTGTTCTCTCCGTCTTCGTACTCCTCGGATTCAATGTCGATGTTGAGACGAAGGAAACGATTCTGGTGCCAGAATCGCTGCACCATTTGGGTGAGGTCAGCGGCCACCGCCTCCATCTCGCTGCTTCTCTTCTCGTAGTCCTCGTTGACCAGGTCCGCGCTCGCGTAGCCCAGTTGCAGCAACGACAGGGCGGTTCGCTGATCCTGCTTGAGCGAGGACTCCGTGCCCGTGCGCAGTGCTTCGATGAGAGGGCCGATCTCGGTGCGGCCTTTCAACTCGCTGTAGTGATCGAAGTAGAAGAAGGTCGGAAGCAGAGCCTTCAGTTCGCCACAGATGCTCTCCCTGACCGAGACCGGATAGAGGCTCTTCGCGGCGTTCAGGGCTTCGGCGGCCTTGCTCGCTTGATCGCTCGGTCCTTCGACGCCGTTTTCATCGCTCACGGTCTGACCGGCCAGATCCTCGAGAGCCGTTAGTAGGTTCTCCAACGTAGTCTCTGCGATTTCGACCTCGTAGCGTGCCGCCAGCGCGCGACAGGCCCGACTCTCGTCAATATTCACGTCGAAAAACGCCTCATTGGCGTAGTTGACCTCGTAGATCCACTCCTTGGAGATCAATACGTCTCGGCCGAACTTGGACTCCAACTCTTGCCACTCTTCGTCCGTGAATTCGAACCACGCGCATAAGGGTGTCGTTTTCTCGAAGACGCCTGAGCGCTGATCCGTCCGCAGCAGCCATCGCGGGTATTGCTGCTCGTCGAACGCCCGGTTCACGGGCGCTGGTTTGATGACGTGCAAGGCGTGCAGGAGGTTCGTCTTGCCGGACTCGTTCTTGCCAATGAGGCACGTAATTGAGTCATCAATAGGGATGGCACCGGATTCAAGGATGTTGCGGAATCGCTCGATCTGGAAGGAGATCAATTTCACTAGGCCCTCGCGTTCAAACTGATCATTCTCGCTGATTAGTGCCCTACCATACCGCCACCCAGAACGACCGACAAATGGGGACTTCTAGCGGGCTAATACCTGCGAAGAAACCCGCCTGTGGCACCGTTTTTCCTTCTGTCAAATGTCATAAACCGGCGATTTGATTGGTGTCGACATCGTGGTTGGGCCGTGCTCGCCAACCGCCCGACTCGAAGCTTGGAAAAGGGGGCGAACCGCGGCCGCGGATCGACCTAACTCACCAGGTTTGGTCGCGATCGTTGGCGCGATGCCTCGACTAATGGAACGGCTGCCAACCCGGCGCCAGTTAGAAGCAGAACGATCTGCCAGAACCACACCGCAAACGCGGTGTGTGATGGTCCAAAGATCCAACCCTTTCTCACGAATGCCGTCAAAGCCAGGATGAACCATGCGACGAGATACCAGCGAATTCTAGGGAGTAGTGCGTCGTACGCGATGAGAAGGAACGCGATGGACAAGAAGGCAATCTGTATGCCGCGGAAGGGCCCCAGTCCGTAGGTGGTCCCATTGGCGAACTGGTAGAAGAGTATCGGATTGAAGACCAGCGTCACCATGGCCAACCACGCAATCGTGCACCCGCGAATGGAACCCCGAGTGACATCGAGCAGGATGAGCAACACACCCAGCGGCATGAAGTAATAGCCGTAGAGGTTCAACTCGAAGACGAGTCTGAAGCAGAGCGAGAGCGCCAGGAGCGAGATGAGAAAGTCCGCTCCGAGCGCGGCCGGACCGACACGGCGTCTCGCCCAGAGACTTAGTGCCAGCGCCGCGACAATTGGTGCCGCTCGAGAAATGTAGTTGAGGAGAGAACCATGCAAATCGGTTTCCACAAGGAGCGTCCGACCAAGTGATGGGGAAAGCCCGGTCCCGACCACTATCGCCCTCAATGCGCGCCCGGACGTAAGGAGCAGGAGTGGTAGCGCAACGGTAGCGACCGTGCCGATGGCGGCGAGCGAGAATCTCAGGCGCCGGTCGGACGGCGCCACCACCAAGAGCGGAGCGGCAACCAACAAGACAAATTGTTGGCTGGTGAACGCGAGGCCTATGAGTACGCCCGCCCAGACCCATGAGCCTCGACGAACGCTCGCCAAGGCGGCCAGCGACAGACCTGTTGCGAGAATGTCTTGGGGATGGAATTCTTCGATAAGCGGCATCAAGGTGGGCAAGGAGAGCGCCATTGCTACCAGTGTGAAGGGTTCCCAGACTCGGCCTCCTCGAAGAGTTGTTCTAAGGAAGGCGACCAGACCGACCATCAAAGCCAGCCAACTTACGTCGCCGATTTGGAGCGTTCGCTGCAATGCCCCCGATTTGACGGACCACTTGTAGATTGCGCTGAACGCGGTCGCGCAATGTGGTCCAAGTTGTGCGGCCGAGGGGAAGTGCACACTTCCACCGATTCGCAATAGCCAGGCTAATCCTCCCGAGAGCAATGGATAGAGCGGCGCACTAAGTGTCTTGACGTGCGGATAGGCGCATGCGAACGAACCGTGAGCGATCGACCACGTGGAGTAGACCGACTCCGGCGAATCACTTGAAGTAGGGCCACCCAGTAGGGCGATGAGACCAATGAAGATACTCAGTGAAAGAATCCAACCCAAGATGCGCTGCTCGCGCGAAAGTGGTCGATCCAGCCACGCCTTAATAGTAGAAGTCGCTTGAAGATCGAAAAGTTGGACTTGACGTTTCACCGTAGGTCGAATTTACAGGTATTCGTTGCTGCAAACCTGCGCCATAGCGAGGAATCGGAGCGCCGGTTCGGCAGGTTGGCGATCCGTCTTGGTATGAAGTGGCGTAAGAGTTCTGCTTGAACGTAGACGTCCAGCACATGGCTAATGTCGAACACGTTTCGAAGCAATCGCACTTTACGACAACGCTTCGACAGAGGGCGCATTGCGATACTCATGGCTCCTAGTCGTCCTGGGCGACGACTCGCTCGCCCACGACGTGGCTCGCGTGGTCTCGCACGTACGCCTGGTGCAGCGGATGCGCAACATAGCCCCGAGCCGACGCAAAGCTCTCGAAGTCTGAGACCATGACGAAGTCGAAGTTTCCATCAAAATGGCCGGCGTCATCGCCGTCGATCAAAGGTCGTAGAGCCCTTCGGGTCCAGCAGCTCGGGCTAGCTAAGACGTGCGGAGAGGACTGATTGGGTGACGCTTGCTTCTTCGGAATAGCAGTTGGTGGCACCGTCGACGAATTGGAGCCAGTCCATATCGGAGTTCAGTTTCTTCTGGGCGGTCTCGAAAGCGGCGAGGCTGTCGTAGTCGGTGATCCAGACGACCCCACCCCACTGTCCCGTGGCGTTCGCCGTGAAGGCGGTCGAGCGCCCGCTTACCGCTTCGGCCCTCTGCGCGATCTCCACTCCGGTGCCTATGCCGCGAATCACGTGGCCGTTCTTGAAGGAGGCGGAACCCTTTTCCACGCGGTGCCGCGTCCTAGTCTGAATCGGTGGGTGCTGACATCGAACCAATGGTGGATCTCGCCGACGCGCGTCGGGCGGCCGAATCCTGCGCCGTTGACTGGAAGCTCGAGTTGGGCGCGCCCTTTGCCATGTCCAACGTCTCCTTCGTGGCGCCCACGCGGGAAGGTTCCGTTGTGAAGTCACCGTGGGGCGGTGACGACGAATCCCTCCACGAGGGCGACGCCCTGGAACTCTGGGACGGCGACGGCGCCGTGCGATTGTTGCGCCGCTCGGGGCGGGTGCTGCTAGAAGAGCGGGCGATCCCCGGAACCGATCTCTCCTTGTTGCCGGAAGGGGAAGCGACGGCGATCGCGGTCGACCTCGCATCGAGGCTGTGGAAACGGCCGACGGGCCCGTTCCGTCCGGTCGCTCCCGAGGTGCGACGCTGGCTCGACCGCGCCGAAAGTGAAGGCAGCGAGCTGGTGGGCCTGGCCCGTCAACTCTTGGATGGCCTGGGTGAGAGGTCTGACTGGCTGGTGCACGGGGATTTCCACCACCACAACATCGTGGCCAGCGAGCGCGGTTACCTCGCGATCGATCCGAAACCGTATCTGGGCGAGCGCGAATATGACGTGCCTTCCTTCCTTTGGAATCCGATGATGAACCGATTGAGGGATGGCGAGATGACCAACCGTCGGATCGCGGCTTTCGTCGCGCTCGGCCTCGACGAATTTCGGATTCGCGCGTGGACCGTCGTGCGAGGCGCCTACCTGCGCACCGACGCGCAGTACGTTGCGCCCTTAAGGGCTCTCGTCGCATAGCGCCGTCGAAGAAAGTGAGCGACGTTCCCGAGCACGCGCCGGGCCGGTGTGCCACTATCTAAGAATGCTCGATCACCTCTCACTGCAATGCTCGAACGTCGCAGCCAGTGCGGCCTTCTACGACGCGGTCCTGGCGCCACTCGGGGGATCTCGAGTCATGGACTTCGGCGAGGTCATCGGCTACGGGACCCCTCCCATGCCCGACTTCTGGATCGGCGGGCAGACCACGGGAGAAGGCTTTCGCGAGGCGCACGTCGCCTTCAGCGCCCCGAACCGCGAGGCGGTGCGGGCCTTCTTTGATGCCGCGTTGTCGCAAGGGGCCGACGTGCTGCACGCGCCTCGGCTCTGGCCCGAGTACCACCCGAACTACTTCGGCGCGTTCGTGCGAGACCCCGACGGCAACAACGTCGAGGCCGTCTGTCATTTGCCGGAGTAGACGCCGGCCCGCGGCCGGCCGATAAGGGACGCACCGCGGAGTCGCCAACTTTTCTTCACGAGCGAACTACTGATTGACCTCCTGGCCTTTAATCCCCGACGAGGGCGTTCATGACGACATCGCCGACGAAGGTCCGCGTCGGCGGGATTGTCGCTGCAGAGACGGAATGGTAGCGTCCGGGTTCAGAGCCGCATCGGGTGGTTCATGGCATTGGGGGTCACCATGATTGTTCGCGATTCTTTGTACATCGACGGCGCGTGGGTGCCGTCCACTTCGAACGAGGTCCTGGAGGTCACGGACTCGGCGACCGAGGAAATCTTTGCGACGGTGCCCGCGGGGACGGCCGACGATATCGACCTCGCGGTCCAGGCGGCGGCCCGCGCCTTCCCGAGTTGGGCGGCCACGCCGGCCAAGGACCGGGCCGAGTTCCTCCAGAAGATCTTCGAGGGGCTGCAGGCCCGCAGCGACGAAGTCGCGGACGTAATCTCCCACGAAGTGGGCATGCCGCGCAGCCTGAGCGGGATGCTCCAGGTGGGGTTGCCGCTCGGCGAGTTCGCCGGAAACGCCGAGCGGGCCACGACCTACCCCTGGCAGGAGGAGATCGGCAACTCCCTCGTGATCAAGGAGCCCGTGGGCATCGTCGGCGCCATCACCCCGTGGAACTTCCCGCTGTACCAGATATCGCTCAAGGTCGCGCCGGCGCTGGCGGCGGGCTGCACCGTGGTGCTCAAGCCCAGCGAGGTCGCGCCCATCAACGCGTTCATTCTGGCCGAGATCATCCACGAGTCCGGCCTGCCCAAGGGTGTCTTCAACTTGGTGACGGGTCTCGGGCCAGTGGTGGGCGAGGCCCTCGCGAGCCATCCCCTGGTCGACAAGGTGTCCTTCACCGGTTCGACGCGGGCGGGCAAGCGCGTCATGGAGCTGTGCGCGCAGTCGCTCAAGCGGGTGTCCCTCGAGATGGGCGGCAAGTCGGCCAACATCATTCTTGAGGACGCGGACCTGGCGGCTGCCATCCCGACCGGCATCTTCAACTGCTACCTCAACTCCGGTCAGGTCTGCTCCGCCCCGACGCGCATGCTGGTGCCTCGCTCCAAGATGGCCGAGATCGAGGAGATCGCCCGCACGGCCGCCGCCGGGTTCGTTCCAGGTGATCCCTTCGCGGCGACGACGGGACTAGGGCCCCTCATCTCCGCGGTCCAGCGCGACAAGGTCCGTGACTACATCAAGAAGGGCATCGACGAGGGCGCCACCCTCGTGACCGGAGGCCCCGGGGCCCCCGAAGGGCTCGAGAAGGGATACTTCATTCAGCCCACGGTGTTCTCCAACGTCTCGAATGACATGACCATCGCCCGTGAGGAGATCTTTGGGCCCGTGCTGTCAATCATCCCTTACGACACGGAGGAAGAGGCCATCGCCATCGCCAATGACACCCAGTACGGCCTCTCGGGTGCCGTATGGGGTGGTACCAAGGAGCACGCCATCGAGGTGGCCCAGAAACTGCGCACCGGTCAGGTCGACGTGAACGGCGCCGACTTCAACCCGCAGGCGCCTTTCGGCGGCTACAAGCAATCAGGGATGGGTCGCGAGCGCGGCCCCTTCGGTTTCGAGGAGTTCGTCGAGGTGAAGTCCATCCAACGCTGAGGGAGCCGCCGCGGTAACGAAGGATCGAACGCCGTGGGCGGGCCGATCAATTGCGACGTCGTGGTGCTCTAGCGCTGGATGTACTTGACATGGCACTGCACGTGGTCGGCCAGCGTGATGGTGAAGGTGAAGGTGCCGCTGCGCGAGCCCGCCTTGGCCTTGACCCGGGTCACCAGCGTGGTGCCGGTGTCCCTTAAGACCGTGACGACCGTGCCGGTATGGCTGGTAACCGTGGGCCGTCCGTAGAAGCCGGAACCGGCGATGGCGAGGGTCACTGTTCGTCCGGCGACCGCGTGGCCGATGACCCGACTGGCCACGGGTCCCGTGGGCACCGTCGTCGTCGTGGTGCTGGTCGTGGTCGTGGTCGTGGTGCTGGTGGCGGTCACCTTGAGATTGAAGAAGAACGTCCCCGTGTCGCCGCTGGTGTCGCTGGTGGTGCCGCGGGCCACGTACGATCCGGCGACCAGCGTGCCGTCTGTCGTCAGCACGCCGAGGCTCGAGACCACGAGGGAAGGAGTGCCGGTCGTCTGGACGAACGTCACCGGGCCGCCGGCGCCGGTGACGGCGAGTTGATTACTGTAGGTACTCGCCGCGAGGTCCGTCACGGTGACGTTGGTGGGAAGGCTTTGGGTGAGGGTGCCCACGCTCAGGCTGAGATGGAAGGTTCCCGAGTCACCACTCGCGTCGTTCACCGTGCCCTTCACGCTGTAGGTGCCGGAAGCCAGCACGCCGTCCGTGGTGATCACACCGGTGGGCGAGACCAGCAAGGTCGGGCTGCCGCTCGTCTCGGCGTAGGTCACCGGACCCACGCCACCGGTGGCGGCCACTTGGCTGGTGAAGGTGGCGCTGCCCGCGGACGAGGACACGGCCGTGGTTGTCGAGCTCTGGAGGATGGAACCCACCAGCAGGGTGAAACTGAAGGTGCCGCTGTGCCCGCCGGTGTCGCTCAGGGTGCCGGTGGCGACGTAGGAGCCCTTGGCCAGGGTCCCGTTCGTGGCCATGAGGCCGGTGCTGGAGACGGTCAAGTCAGGGCTTCCCGTCGTCTGGACGTAGCTCACCGTTCCTTGGTTGTCGGCCGCGTTCAGCTGCTGGGTGAACGTCGGCGTTGCGCTGACCGGGATCGACGCCGAGGTCGGCGTACTGACCAAACCGCACACGTAGTCGCCGTCCAACCCGCGCGACGGGTACTGGATCATGGCAACGCGCCCGCCGTTGAACGACGGTGTGGTGCAGGCCACCTGGGCGGCCGCGAGCGACGCGTACCCCGGCATCCAGGCCTGCCACGTCGAGAAGGCCGTCGGCGCCCCGCCGGTGATGGTTCCCCACTGTCGTGAGGTCGAGTAGATGCCGATGGACGTGATGCCGACACTCACCAGGTAGGCGATCGAGCCCTGGAGCATCGCCTGGTCGATCGCCTGGGACGCCGCGCTGGAGCCGTACTGCGACTCCAGGGTCTCCCAATGATTGCCGGTCTCCACGTCGAGCCACCACGTGGCGGCGATCGCCTGGGTGCCTGGCGAGGTGGAACCGACGTAGGTCTCGGCGGTCACGGCGTTGTTGAA
>Ga0187887_10002836_pt1 | contig 13678 bp, 15 predicted proteins | sample June2016WEW_7_10_FD_132977 | JGI IMG/M metagenome (GOLD analysis project Ga0187887, IMG submission 132977) | Peatland microbial communities from SPRUCE experiment site at the Marcell Experimental Forest, Minnesota, USA - June2016WEW_7_10 | ecosystem: Environmental > Terrestrial > Soil >...
ATGGCGTGGTGGATGGGCCGAAGGGCGCCGCGAAGATTCTGGATCTCCATCCCAACACACTTCGCCACCGGATGAGCAAGCTCGGCATTCAGCGCTCCTCCCACCGCCAGTCGTGATTCGTTCCACAACGCCTCGCTTTGCGCCACCAAATGTGGTGGGGTCGGATCCTCTTGCAGCCGATTCGCCGGCGTACTTGAAAGCCGCGCCAATCCTCGCAACTGATTGACTGAATTAGGCCAGTGCATCGTCCGGAGTAGGCCTTTCCGCACGGTCTCAAATCCGCAGACCAATTTCTTAAGTGGAATGCCAACTGCAATGTGTCGTACATGCTGAGAATAACGGTGGTCGAGTCGTCGGGTGAGGCGGCAAGACTCAGGGTGGAAGGGCGGGTGACGGACGGCTGGGTCGAAGAACTGCGAAAAACGTGCGATCTGCAGGGTCTCGGCGACGGTATCCGGCTGACCCTCGACTTGGCGGACGTTGCTTTCGTCGACTCTGCTGGAATTGCGTTGCTCAAGGAACTGAAGCGTCGCTGCGTTACCCTTGTCAACCCCACGTCTTTTGTGGCCCAGCAACTCAAAGATGCGCCGCGCTCCGACGGCTGCAAGGATTTCCCAAGCTCGGGAAATAGATCATGAGGCACCGGTTGCCATCCGCATCCAGCGAAGGGCCGTGCGAGCATCCGGGATCCCGGGGAGGTATGGCGCTGTTTATAGTGCACCTGGACGCGGCATACAACCTCGCCCGCTGGCTGATGCACGACGAAACCGAGGCGGAGGACATGGTTCAAGAGGCATACGTGCGTGTAGCCAGCCACTTTGCAGGCTTTCGTGGCGGCGACGGGCGCGCCTGGCTCCTGACGATCGTACGCAATAGCTGCTACGACCGGCTGAGGCAAAAGGGCGCGTCGGATCGGAATACGGACTTCGACGAAGAACTGCACAGCGCGGGGCGGCAGGCTCCCAACCCGGAGACCGCGTTGCTGCTGGCAGAGAGAAGCGAACTCGTGAAGAGGTCCCTGGCGGAATTGCCCGCGGAATACCGCGAAGTCCTGATACTCCGGGAGCTGGAACAACTTTCGTACCGGGAGATCGCAGACATTGCGCGAATTCCGTTGGGTACCGTCATGTCTCGCATCAGCCGGGCGCGCCAACAGCTTCAGCGGACGTTGTTCGACTTGCGGAATGAAGGTGCGGTTGGCATAGTATTCAGCGCGCACACGGGTTCCGGGCGTGCAGCGTCGGACGTGACGGCGCCATGAGTTCAGCGACAAAAAAATAGCTATTGCCGATTAACAGAACGTGAGGACACGCGATATGCCGGAGGGCTCGGTACACCAGAGCACCACAAAGATGTTCGATGCGTCACCAGTGCGGATGGAGTTCAATGGGGTCCGCACGCCTGGCACGAATCTCACCACTACGCGCCCGGAGAATTGGCGCGAGCGCCTTTCTATCATGGGTTGGCTTTCTACTGCAATCGTTCATGACCTCAGGAATCCCCTTGGAACAGTCTTCGCGGGCGCGGAAATGTTAATGGAACTCGATCCAGCGTCGCCTAACTTCAAGCGCCTGGCGGCCAATATCTACCGTGCAGCCGGCCGCATGCGCGAATTATTGGCCGACCTTGCCGATGCAAGCGATGGAGGCAAGCGACGGTTTGAGCTTTGCAAAATCCGTGATGTCGTCACTTGGGCATCGGAGGCTGTATTGCCCGCAGCGGAAAAGCAGCGTGTTCAGATCCTGAACGATATGCCCGGTGGTATTGAGATACTTCTGGAGCGCTCACGTATGGAGCGCGCATTTTTTAACCTGATTGCCAACGCTGTCGAAGCGATGCCGCACGGAGGGAAGGTCCACATTAGCGCAAGGAAGGCGGAAAATTGCATGCTGATCGCAGTAGAAGACACAGGGCCGGGTATTCCGGCAGGGATTCGCGACCGGCTGTTCGAACCCTTCGTTACCGCAGGTAAAAGCCAGGGCCTGGGGCTGGGGCTCGCGCTCTCCCGCGAGACTGTACTGGACCACGGTGGCGACATGTGGATTGAACCCGCGGCAGGCGCGCGTTTTGTTGTCCGGCTTCCCCTACCCGCAAAAGCGGGATTAAAGTGTTCGGTGAAATCGGTAGCGGTGAAGAGGCGCAATTTCGCGACTCAATCCAGGAATCGCATCCACCCTGGTTGAATACTCAGGTTAGACATGCTCCACAGTACCGCAAGCCTTTGGCTCTAGGGGTTGCGTTCAATGAGGTCGCGAGAGCGAAGGCTTGGTGCTGACAAGCGTGGGGCGCACGGAGGGCTCCGTGAAGCTTGATGCCTGAAGATAATGACTTATTAGAAGATAAGCGGACCCCGGACCGAGATTAACTGCCCCACGTGGCCGACCGACGAATAAGCAGGAGCTCAGCGTCGCGGTGGACAAGCTAAAGCCAAACTATTTAGTTATCCCATACCTGCATCAAATAGTTACTAAATAGCCCATCATGTTCACGTCTGCCGTCGGGAGACGCAAAGCACGCCCCGATTCACAATGATGTTTCCTACCGACGAAAACCTGCATTGCGCGAAGATACAAAGTCCAAGTGTTGCCAAGTTATTACTGGCGGGGGTTGCGGCCGCATATCTTGCAGGCCGTTCGACACCAGTTATTGCTATGTTATAACTGCCGATTACCCCGTAGCGGCTGGGGCCGGGTAGGGATCGCGCCTTTTACAATCTATTTACTTTGCCTTCACCTCAACCTGCATGACCCACTGATAGGCTTGACTCATGCGAATCAAGAAAAGTATTTTAACTGTTAACTTCTTCCTGGCGGGAATGGCCACGGCATATCTGCCGGCCTGCGCCGCTGGGCAATCCATCTTTCAAGTCGTCCCAACTCCCAATAATAAAAGTAACGGCCTCACAGGCAAAGACAACGGCCTATTCGCCGTTTCCGCGTCTTCTCCGAGCGACATCTGGGCCGTGGGCCAGGCGATCATCCATTTCGATGGCGCCACCTGGGCCGATTTTCCAGCGCCCGGAATCGACGGGGTAGTCCCATCCGAAATGAATTGCGTGGCGGACATTTCTCCCACGGACGCGTGGGCTGCCGGCAATGTTTCCGCTCCAGTAATTCTGGGTAACGGTCCAAGCAATCAGCCGGTGATTGAGCATTGGGATGGCACGCAGTGGAGCGTGTTTCCAAGCCCTCCCTTCAACAAGCAGGGAGACTCAGCCCAACTGACGGGCATGGCCGCCATTTCCGCGAACGATATCTGGGTTCTCGGCAACGCGACGGTACGTGGGATTGGGGGCAATCTGTTCGAGCACTGGGACGGAACAGCTTGGACTCCCCAACTCGTCCCCCTAGGTGGCGGCCATCTGGCGGTGGGGGCAGCTTCCGCCGATGCCGCGGACGACGTCTGGGGTGTGGGTTCCTCAGGCCTATCGAGCGCCCAAGCCAACACCTTTGTGGTCCACTTCGACGGTACGATTTGGCAGAGCGTGCCAAGCCCAAATGTAGGCAAGTCCTCCGCGTTCAACGGGGTCGTGGCGCTGGCCCCAAATAACGTTTGGGCGGTTGGCTCCTCAGGTGATGTTTCGCTCGCTCCCACGCGCACCCTGATCGAGCACTACGATGGCAGCGAGTGGTCGGTGGTGCCCAGCCCCAACGTGGGACCGAACAGCATGTTTCAATCGAACCGTCTGTTTGGGATCACAGCCGTATCGCCCACGGATATCTGGGCGTTCGGGTCCTACTTCGCCGCCGACGGCTCCGGCAACCAGATGACCTTGTTGCTGCATTGGGATGGCACGAGTTGGACCGTGGCTCCCAGCCCTGATCCCGAGATGGGTAGCATCCTGGAGGACGTCCTTTTCGCCGGAGTGACAACCGGGAATAACGTGTGGATCGTAGGATCGCAAAATCCCGGCACCGTGGGCGGCGCGTTCATCGACACGCTGGCGATTCACAGCACGACTGCGGCGGGCGCTGGGTCGAACTGACCCTGGACAGTCTGGGCCGGCAGCGGTACTCGGGCGGGACTGCCATTCAGCTTTCGGTCCCTGCCGGCCGGTGCGCTCGTTTCGAAGTGCTGCTAGTGGTGGGCTACGCACGTAGTCCACTACCGAGTACTCGCTAAATCCGCCTCGTCGCAGGCATTGCACTACCATCCCATTCCTAATGGCGCGAAACAGGAGGAAAAAGCCGGCAACCGGCCAAAACATCGCCCTGGGGCCGCAACGCGGTTCTATCAGGCCGCATCGGCGAACCCACGGCCGGTTGGGGTTCACGCCCGAGATGTTCGGCGCTCCGGCAGCGACGGCCGACGCGATCTTCCCGGCGGTGGGCGCTGACGAGCCGCCGCTCCACCTGGGTGCTTGGTCCGTTGCTCCCGATGATTCGCCAAATCTGCGGGGGCCGTCTGGCCTTTTGGGAGAAGTGGGAAGCGGGGTCGAACACAGCGCAGGGCTCACGCGCGCAATTACGAATATAATCGAGGGGAGGTCGGCATGAAGGCAATCGTTATTGGAAGCGGGCCCATCGGGTCCGCCGTGAAAAAAGCATTGGAGGGGAAGGGACACGAGGTCGTGTCTGTCGGCCGCAAGTCCGGCGATTACCAGGCGAATATATCCGATCCCAACAGCCTGAAAACGGCTTTCGGCAAAGTTGGCCCCTTCGAAGCCGTAGCGTGCGCGGCGGGCGATGTTTCCTTTGGACCTCTTGAACAAACAACTGACGAGCAATGGGCCCGCTCGATCCAGGCTAAGGGCATGGGCCAGATCAATTTGGTCAGGGCAGCCCTCCCTTTTATCGCCGACAAAGGCTCCTTCACGCTGATTTCGGGGGTCCTCACGGATGAGTACATAGCGGGCGGCGTGATCGCCGCCGTCGTCAATCACATCGTTGAAGGCTTTGTGAAAGCCGCGGCTGTCGAGCTGCCGCGCGGCGTCCGGATCAACTGTATCAGCCCTACACTGCTGACTGAGTCGGTGGCCTATTATCCTTACTTCCCCGGCTTCATCCCTGTTGACGCCAAGGAGGTCGGACAAGCTTATCTACGAGCGATTTCGAACCCGTTTACCGGACGCATTCTCAAACTGCACAAGACGGACTCCTAATCCTCCCCACCAACCCACCCGGCCAGAACGGGTGCCTCAATCCAACCATTCAGACGCAGTGCGGCTTCCTAATACTGCAGCGTGGCAGCCCAGGGGCGTTTGCAGAGACGCGCCGCGTAGGGATCGCGCTTTTTACGAGCTATTTACTTCGCCTTAACCGCCACCCGCACACCCCATTGATAGTCTTGAATTCATGAGAATACAAAATCGAATTGTTATTAAGTTTTTACTGGCAGGGGTGGTGGCGGCATACCTGCCAGTCCACGCCTCCGGTCAATCGAGCTTTAAGGTGGTCCCGACTCCGAACGACCACACCACCAGTGCGAGATCCAACAACCAACTATTTGCCGTCTCCGCGTCTTCTTCGAGTGATATTTGGGCCGTGGGTGAGTCGGCGATTCATTTCGACGGCGAAAAGTGGAAGGCGTTCCCGCTTCCCATGATCAGGGGGGACAATACCGGATCCCTGGTGGGCGTGGGGGACGTTTCTCCCACGGAAGCCTGGGCTGTCGGCAATGCCAGCGCGACCCTATTGGGGCAACCGGCGCCGGTGGTTGAGCAATGGGACGGCACCGAGTGGCGCGTGTTTCCCGCCTCTTCCTTCAACGCGCCCGGAGAGTCGGCCAGCCTGCTGTTAGCCATGACCACCATTTCGGCGAACGATATCTGGGCTCTCGGCACCGGGTCGAATGGCAACATTGGCGGCGATCTGTTCGAACACTGGGACGGAACAACCTGGACCCCCACCATCGTCCCCCTGGGCGGCACGCCGGTTGCAGCATCCTCGGACGCTACCGACGACGTCTGGGCTGTGGGTTCCTCAGGGCTCTCGAGCGCCCAAGCCAGCACTTTTGTGGCCCACTTCAACGGTGCGACATGGCAGAGCGTGCCAAGCGTACCTTTCGCCTCCCCCATCTCCGCCGCGTTTAAGGGGGTTGTGGCGCTGGCCCCAAACAACGTTTGGGCAGTCGGCACCATAGCTGAGGTTTTGAACGGTCCCACGAGCACCCTGATCGAGCACTACGATGGCAGCGGGTGGTCGGTGGTGCCCAGCCCCAACGCGGGGCAGAATCAATCGAACGATCTTTTGGGAATCACCGCCGTATCGCCTACGGATATCTGGGCGTTCGGGTCATATTTCGCCAACAGCGACGGAAGCCAGAAGACGCTGTTGCTGCACTGGGACGGCACCACCTGGAGCACTGCGCCCAGTCCGAATCCGACGAAGGGCGATCTCTTGAGTGACCTTCTGTTCGCCGGAGTGGAGGCGTCGCCGGGCAACGTTTGGATCGTGGGTAGCGAGGCTGAATTCGTCCAAGGCGATCCGTTCACCGGTACCCTGGCCCTCCAGAGCACTGCCGCGCCGGGCAACGGGCCGAACTGACCGGCGGCCCGGAATTCCGGCTGGGATTCGCGGCCGGTTGTTCGGGCCCTTCGATACCGAAGGCAAGGAGATGGCCTGGGACTGGGGCCACGCTCAATACGCTTCACTTTGTGAGGCAGACCATCGTTGTCTCTGGTCTGCCAACCTTCGCGCGGACCGGTAGACGACGCAAACCGATCGTCTGCCCACCGGGCTGCATCTTAACGCGCCGCAAGCGCACGGTTTGTCGTCCGGCTTCCCCTAACCGCAAAAGCGGGAATAAAGTGTTCGGCGAAATCGTCAACAGTGCAGAGGCGCAATTCCAAGGTTCAATCCAGGAATGGCATCCGCCCGGTTGAATACTCAGGTTAGACATGCTCAACAGTACCGCAAGCCTTTGGCTCGGGGTCGCGTTCGTTCTGATCGGCGCGGTCAATGTGTGGCTCATTTTGCAAGCGTCCGCGCGGGTAAGAGACGCGCAGGCCAGCACGCGCTTAATTGCCGCCCATCGCATTGGCGGCTATCTCTTCATCGCGCTGTTTTGCGTGATGGGATATTTCATGCTTGCCAGGTTGGGCGATGCCGGCGGAAGCGCTCCGCCCGGTACGATGCTCCACATAACGCTGGCGATGGTCCTGAGCCCACTTATTTTTGTGAAAGTTCTGGTCGCTCGCTATTACAAAAGCTACCATTCCTTTCTGACACCCATCGGACTCACTATATTCGTACTGTCGTTTGTTCTCATCGGTATTACGGCGGGCCCTTCTCTCACACACCAAGTCAAGATGCAAACGGTCTCGCTCGCCGCTATCGATCTGCCGGCCGCAGATATCGATATGAATATGGCGGCTTCCACGATGGAGAGGCGCTGTTCCAAGTGTCACAATCTGGACCGTATCGTCGGCGCTCACAAGGACGCGCCGGGCTGGCTGGCGACCGTGAACCGCATGAAAGCTCTGCCCGACTCGGGGATATCGGAAGAAGACGCGCGGATCGTCGTTTCATACCTGGCTTCTCAGATGGGCCAGAAAGGGTCATTGGCCGCGGCGAGCCTGGAAGTTGCCAGAGCGGTTGTGGACCAGCGCTGCGGACGCTGCCATAGCCTGGACCGTGTCTATAAGACCGCCGAAACGCCCGAGGAGTGGAGAACCACCGTCTATCGAATGGTCGCGTTTGCCGAGGGCAGCGGTAACGCATTTCAGCCCGGCGAGGACGAACAGATCATCGGTTACTTGTCCGCGACGCAAACCCCCGATGCCGTCAACCGGCGGAGGGCGCAGGTGACGGCGGCTTCATCCTCCGGCCGGAGCATGGTGACAGCAACAGCCGCTGCGGCTGCCGATCGGCCTGCGCCGCCCAGCCGGTATGACGCGCGCACGATGGGTTTTGTCGCATTCGTGTTCTTGAGCATGCTGACCCTCGTCGTGCGGCGGCCTTCAAGAGCCCCACTCGCTGGGCCGGTGCCAGCACACGCCGGGGCTCGCCCCGCCACAATCTCATCGCCACGCGATCCGCTGATCCTGAAGTTGGCGAGCATCACACAGCAGCCCTCGAATGCAAAAACCTTGCGTTTCGTCGTTACCGATGGCCGGCGGCTGAACGCGCGACCAGGCCAGTTTTTCACGTTCTCTTTTCTCTTCGATGGAAGGAAAGCCATCCGGTCGTACTCGATATGTTCATCGGCGGCGAGATCGGGTTACGTCGAAATCACGGCGAAGCGGGTAGACCAGGGATGCGTGTCTGTATTCCTGAACGATCGCGCGTGTGTGGGCATGACAGTCGAAGCCAGTGGTCCTTTTGGGCAGTTCTACTTGGACGAATCCAAGCACCGTAACATCGTTCTGCTCGCGGCTGGAAGCGGGATCACACCCATGATGGCGATGCTCTGCTATATCGACGATCTTTGCCTGGAAACAACTGCAACGCTGCTGTACTGCGTCCGCACCGACAAGGACATCATTTTCGAGAGCGAATTGGCGCAATTACGGTCCAGGTTGAAGACCTTCGAATACCACGTCTTGCTGTCGCAGCCGCATGCGGAGTGGTCTGGTCCACGCGGCCATGTCAGCCGTGAATTCATTGAGAACGCCATCAGGGACATTGAATTACCGCATTTCTTTCTTTGCGGCCCGCCTCCGTTCATGGAAGCCAGCCGCGCGATCCTGATAGGCCTGGGAGTGAAGCCAGAACGGATCATGCAGGAGAGTTTCGGCAGCTCCGCTCCGCGCAGCGCTCCACCGGTTTCGGCGGCGGGGAGGGGTGTGGTGATCGAGTTCGTTCGATCGGGGCAGACATGCTCCGTCCGCAATGGCCAGACCTTACTGGAGGCGGCCGAGGAGCATGGAGTTGGCATACCTTCATCATGCCGGCAGGGACAGTGTGGGACTTGCAAAACGAAGCTGTTGGCGGGAAATGTGCAAATGGACGCCGAAGAGGGTCTCGATCCCGAATCGAGAGCGCAAGGTTTCGTGCTGACCTGCGTGGGTCATGCGGATGGCGACGTAAGGTTGGACGCATGAGAACCACTGACGGCCGAGCCCTGGGACCTCTTGGATGATTGGAGCCTGGCCCCGCGGGCGAATTTACAGAACGATCACATCCCGCTCACATCTTCGACCGCACTGCGGTCATCTTCTACTTGAATCGGCATTTCACAGTCAGTACAGCGTGCGGACGAATTCGAAAAAGAATAAAGGAAAATATTCATGTTTGAGATCTTAAAGACGACAAGAACTGGGCGGCAGATGCTGCGGACCGCCTCCAAGGCGTTAGGGACCGCGAGCGTCGTTGCCGCCCTAATCGGCTGCGCAGGTGGGCTGGGTGTCGCCCAGACCGCCGGCACTCTAGACCCAACCTTTGGCACGGGTGGAATCGTTACGACCGACCCAACCCTAATCGGCGGCAATCCCAACGCGCCCGACGGCGGTGTCGTAGGTACCTTGACCGCCATCGAACAATCCAACGGCGACCTCGCGGTGGTGACCGGCATTAACACGACGGCATCTCCGGGCTTGGAAGTTTTCGGCCTCGTACGGTACACGTCGGACGGGACCCTGATTGGGGCCACCCACGCGTCATTCTTCACCGACGGCGTCAGCAGCCCGACTGCGGTCGCGGTACAATCCAACGGCGACATTGTGGTGGTGGGAACGGCAGCGGCTAGCATTGATTCTACAACGGAGTTCGCTATAGCGCGGTTCAAGCCCGACGGCAAATTGGACACTACCTTTGGCAACGGCGGCCTGGTGACGACCCAGCCCCAAGGACCCTTTCCCACGCCGTCGGCAGTCATAGCGCAGCCCAACGGTCAGATACTGGTGGGCGGGTTTGTGGAGGGTTCGGGTGTGCATAAGGGAGGCCAAACGGTGCTGGTACGGTACAACTCCAACGGTAGTCTGGACACGACGTTTGGCACGGGTGGAATTGTGGAAGTGCAGGATGCCATAGCTTCGCCCGCGGCGCTGGCGCAGCTCTCCAACGGTTCCTATCTGGCCGTAAGCGGTGGGACTTCAGTGGAGTTCAGCTCCACGGGAGTGCTGCAATCCACGGTAACGCCGGGGACGTTGGTGGCGGCCACCCAGTCTGGGTCGGGTTGCTGTGGCCCGGTTCTATTCCAGCCGAATGGCGACTTTGTTGTGGCAGGGGCAGTGGGTGTCGGCAACAGCCACATAGACTCTGAAGCCAAAGTATCTCGTTTCGACGAAACAGGGGTCCAGGATCCTTCCTTCAGTTCCACGCCCTTCGGTTTCGGCGGCAACCTAGAAAGCGAGCCGCAGGCGATCGCTCTCCAATCGAACGGGCAAATCGTGGTTGGCGGAATCACTAATGGCCACGGCACGCCAGTTACGGGCGGCTTGGCGCGGCTCGATGCCAACGGCGACCTGGACACCACGTTTGCCGACGGCGGCGGATTGGTGAGCAGCCAGATCGTATCCGGCCTGCTGATACAGCGGGACGGCAAGATTGTTGCCATCGGCGGGATCGATAATAATTTGGTGTTGGAGCGGTATCTGGCGAATTAGTAGCCAGGAAACGATGGAAAGCGTGTATGGGTAGTGGCCGGTTAATGCTACTACCCACCTTTCTAATCGAGCCGGTTCCAGCGGTCACTCCACGAGTCTGTGCAGTCCCGCAGCTCGGAATGGGCATGCTCCTTGACGGGGTCACTATACGGGAATAAGCGATTACGACTTGGAACGGCGACGTGCGGCACGGTATCCCCTGCGGCTGCCAGTGCGTTACCACTTCTCCCACGTGGAGGGCTGGGGCGAAACTATCAATATCAGTAACCGCGCGGCTTTGATTGCCATGCCGGACCATGTAAAGCTGCGCGACCGTGTCCACCGGTGCATCGTCTGGCCGGCGCTACTGTACGAACACGTGCATCTGAACCTGGTCGCTCCCGGTATCGTCGTGCGTGTGGAGGAAGGTCGCGTGGCCGTCCGGTTCTTGCGGTGTGATTTTCGCACCTCCAGCCCCGCGATGCACCAGCAGGCGCTGCGAAAGCGTCAGTAGATAAGAAGGAAGAAATCCGCAAATGCAATTCCCGCTGGACGGTCGACATGCCCGGGGACCAACATCAGGCGATTCACCTCACTCGTCGCATCCTGCTCAGTCCAGTGCCCGACGCCCGGCAGTGGGACCTTGTTCCAGAGATGCCGAATATACCTCTCCGGATTGTTTACAAAGGGCCTTGCGAACCACGGCGCCCTCGGTTGCTCTAACATACAACGTCGGCTGCAGCAGTTCGCGCCCGAATCGGAACAGAAGCAATGCGCAGGCGCATACCAGCGGTACGGAACGCTCAACAGGATCACCGCGGCGCATGCACCAGCCCCACCACGTCGCCAACCAATGGAAATTGCGTGTAATCCTCGATGGCCGGCGGAGCGTCGGTTTGAGCGTAGCCACGCATATCAGGCGGCGCGTCTTGCCCGCCCTGACCGCTGCCGGCTACCACGCAGTTGCCCCGGCTATCCGGCAACATAGCAGATAGGGGACTAGGCGGCGTTGCCCAGCAACGTGACGAGGTAGTCGGCGCTTCCGCCCTGGCTGCGATCGGCGATTTCCTGGCACCGGATGCAGAACGGCGTCCAGGGCACCGCCGCCAGACGCTTGGGGCTGATGTCCTCTTCACATTGGACACATACCCCGAACTTACCCTCCGCGATGAGGCGCAGCGCTCCGCGGACGTTCCGCAACAAATTGGAGTCCCGATCCAGATTGCGGACCACCAGCTCGCGCTCGGTGGCGTGCTGCACTTCATCGAGAGCATCGGGGCACTTTTCGATGGCGATGCCGTCGCGATTGCGTAACAGGCGTACCAACTCTACCTGCTTAACCTCCAGTACGCTTCTGTATCTGTTCAAGTCACTGTTTGTCATTTTTGAGTTCTCCTGTCTCCTTCGGTAATGGGTGCAGCACATCGGTCGGGCGTGCGCCAGCGATACCGGACGTTTTATGGCGAAGCGAAGCACACCCTCAGTTACTCGACCGAGTGGCCCCTCCCTACCCTCCGGCCTCAGCCTTATCCGTTCGCTAAGCGACTTCGCAAACGTAAGCAGTCTGCATGCCAATCGTAAAGTCGTCTTGCGGATTGGGATCGTGGGAGGCTTATATGGGTACATCGAATCGATCACAAGGCTATGTGGCTCAGCCAGTTCTGAGGATCTGGCGTTACCTCCCCAAAAAGCGAGCGATCGACAAAACAACACGACGGACACCACATTTGGTAGGCGCAGATGCGGTGTTGTGGAAGGAATCACAACTGGCGGTGGCACCCTGACTAATTCACAAAACGATTACGTTCTGTTGACCACTCGTCGTGGCGCCCAGCGCTAACCTTGTCATAGGAGAATAATTATGAACGTACGGAAACACTTGACGATCAGCTTGGCGCTTACCGGCTTAGCGCTCGGCCTGATTACTGTTAAGGCTAACGCTCAACAGGGCCTGAAAGGTACTTTCGAGCTAGCCGAGGCCACCTATTGGGGTAACACGCTTCTGCAGCCTGGCCGGTACACCATCTCGATGAGCACGGAGGCGTCTGATATCTCGCGCGTTCCGGTCATCCGTCTCAGCGGCGAAGGGGTAAACGCAGCCTTTCTGGCGATTGCCACGCCGGCGCATGAGTCCGGGCGCAACTATCTGGACATCGCCGACATTGGCGGAACGTATGTCATTCGGGCGTTTGATTCCGGCTTGCTCGGCGAATCGTTTCTATTTCGCGTAACCAAGAGCGTCAAGAACAAGGCTCTGCGCGCGAGCACCGAACCGGCGATGGCCGTTCCCGTTTCTATGGCAGCGGGCTCGTAATGACGTGTGCCGTGGGACGGGCGGTAATCGCTCGTTTGCAGTTTGTTCCGGCTCCTAGTGCAAGCGGCAGATCGTACTGACGGAGGGCGCCCTGACCTGCTGTGCGGCGAAGGGCGCTCGTTCCGCCGGCAGCGGCTTACCAGCCCCCCCAAAAATCCCCTTGGATCGACAGGTCCGCTGGCCGACCGAGTAACCTCCAGACACGTCAAAAATCGTTCACGCTGTCCGCGACGCGACTTGAGTAAGCTTCGGGCGAGTCTGGCAACTCACCGCAATTCACGCTGTAACAGCCTATCGTATTTTAGATATCTTGGCCCCGCCGCGTCAACCCAGCGCAGTCGAGAGCGGCATTTCGTGCTAACAGTGCGACAAGTTTACATCTAAGTCGTTTAACTTTCTGGAATGTTTTGGAATAAAAGATTTGCACTTTAGGTTTCATCTACTGAGGAGATAAATAACTTTACAACACCTTCGTCGATACTCGGCCTGCTTGCTTTCCGGACTGGCAACGCTGGCCGCAATTCAGGCCCCTGCCAGCAGCGCTGCTCCTGCGGACGTAATCTACTTGGAGAGCAACAGCACCGCCGGCAATTCCGTTTTTGCTTACAAGTTTAACCTTACCGCCAGCCCAACGCTACTTAGTACGACTCCGGCCGGCGGCATTGGAGTTTACGATCCCAGTTTTGCGCTCGGTCCCTTCGATTCGGATCAGAATCTCATTGAAGATGCCAGCGGCACGATGCTGTTCGCTGTAAACTCCGGTTCGAATAATGTAGCGGTTTTTCAGATACAGCCGGATGGGAGCCTGGTAGCGGTAAATGGCTCTCCCTTTCCTTCGGGCGGCTCGGATCCCGTCAGCCTGGGTCTAAAGGACGATATCCTCGCGGTCGTCAATAAAG
>Ga0187887_10002841_pt1 | contig 13671 bp, 11 predicted proteins | sample June2016WEW_7_10_FD_132977 | JGI IMG/M metagenome (GOLD analysis project Ga0187887, IMG submission 132977) | Peatland microbial communities from SPRUCE experiment site at the Marcell Experimental Forest, Minnesota, USA - June2016WEW_7_10 | ecosystem: Environmental > Terrestrial > Soil >...
CCGATCTCGAATCGGAATGTGCCAATTCGGTGGAGACGCGCTATTCATTCCAAAACCACATCTCCGCGATGGAAGAAGTCTTAGTGAAGCATCGCCGCCGTAGACGGAGGTAGATAATCGCTGATAGAACGTCCCGTGTGGACGAATAAAGCATGATGATGGTGTACTTTGTGCGACTGTATGAAAATATTGACGTTCGGCCGAAGTGGGTTGCACCAAAGTATCCAGGAGACTCTTCGTCGACCGAATATGGAATGCTGACATTTTGCGCGCCCGATGCGGGCTGTGTATTGAATGGAGAGGACGACGCAGGTGCCGAAGTAATGTTTGATGGAACGAGCTCTAAGTGGTCAGCAGTCCTAAGCGCCGGGGCAGTGGTGGTGTCTCTCATCCACGTGCCCCTAATTCATATTGCGCCTCGATCACCTAGTCTTCGCAGTCCAACGTTGAGTCGCGATCTCGTTACTGGATACGGTGAGGCGCTAGGTACTCCAACACGTTCGATCGAGAGCGGCGCTGACGTACCCCTTAGCGCTGGTGGAGCTGTCACGATCTTCGACGATGAATTTTCCGGTAACACACTTTCATCGTCGTGGTCTGCCGCATTCGGATCGAACCCAAACAATCGGGAGCGCGAGTGTTACCAACCAAGAAATGTTTCGGTTAGCGGTGGTTTTCTTAATGAAACCGCTGTAGTAGGTAGATCTTGTGGCGCTGACTGTCCTCCGACCTCAACAGTCGTGTGCCCCTTTACTTCCGGTGGCGTCCAGTGGACTAACTTCTCCTTTACCTACGGCACTGTGACGGTGCGGGCAAAATTTGCGGGCGGCATCGGAGCGTGGCCCGCGATATGGCTGCTTGGTTCGGATTGTCAACAGCCGAACTGGCTGACGTCCACTTGCGATTGGCCTTCGCCAGGTTCTAACGAGATCGATATTGCCGAAATTTTAGGATCGAATGACAGGCGCGTGAATCAGTCGCTTCATACTGAGGATTCCTACGGAAGCGTCGTTTTGTCAAAATGTGAGCCTTTAGTGAGTGCGGCCAATAGGCAGTGGCACACGTACTCGCTCACTTGGGCGCCAGAATCGTTAACTTGGAGGATTGATGGCGTTCAGACGTGTCAGACGACGACTTTGATTCCGACAACCCCAATGTTTCTCATCATCAATACCGCAGTTGGCGGCGTTGGCGTCGGTCGGGTGAAAGCTTCCACGCTCCCACAGACTACTGAAATAGATTACGTTCGAGTTACTCAGCCGTAGGGATCTGTTAATTGCGCGGGCAGGATTGGTTTCTCTATGATGCGCCTCGCAGGATTTCTTAGTGGCCGCAGCGCTCGATGATTTTCAAGCGTTGTCTCGACAAGTTGTGGCGCAATGTCGTTTTGTATCACGAACTGGATTGTGTTCGTGTCAGCCACTTTCACTTTCGGCTGAAACGATGTTGCACAGCGTTGGGGCACGCTTCTCTGCAGCGAACCGGATTGGCGGCAGCATCAGCGTCTGACCGTTCCACGGTCGCCGGTCAGAGCATTGCGCGGGCAATGCGTCGATGAGAGACTAGGAGGGTTGCGATTGTGCACTTAAAGTGGCCGTAGGCAATTGAACGCATTCGACACAAATGGAGGATCCTCGTGCTAGACGTTCTCCAGATTGCGAGAGCTTATGATTTGCCTTTGATTGATTATGACCGTCACCCAAATGCCGGTTTGTTGATTTCGGTGGGTTCTGGATTGATGATGGCCTCTATGGATGCCGCCACGAAATGTGCATGGTGCATCGATATACCGGCGTCGTTAATTCCTAAACTCAACCAAGCTATGGATGCTTTCAAAATGGTATGCGACCCTATTATTTTTGTCGCGTGGTTTAGTGTGACCGATCCGAAAGCCGCCTTGGAGTTGAAAGAGAGTCACCCTGAGATTCACTGCTACTTTCGTGGCCTAGGTTCAGATACTGAAGAAACCTGGGAAGAGATCATGGAGCGAGGTCGATGATTAGTGTTCATCCTCATGTGTACGAACGACTAATAGAACGACATCCCGACCTCGTGGATGTAGTTGTCCCGGAAGCTATGGTGACGCAATCTGCGGCATGGCATGTTGGCGGTACGCCCTCAGTATGGTTGGAACAATTTGGACCTGGCACCGTTGAATGGCTCCATACTGATTTCATCGGTTTGGAACACATTCCGGATGTTGGCGAGACTCTAGTGACTAATGGCAAGGGCACCACGGAGGACATCGTGGCTGAGTGGGTGCTGACTGCAGTACTTATGGCCTGTAAGCGGCTTGGCAGTTACAAGATTTGGTCGGATCGATATGGGCAAAAGCCAATTCTTCTTAAGGACGCGAAAGTTGTAATCATCGGAAGAGGAGCAATCGGGCGCGAGTCCTTGGAGCTCCTGAAAAGAGTTGGAGCGCGCGATGTAGCGATCACAGGCGCGGATCATCTTGAGCCAGCGCGTGTCGCGGATATTGTCGTCGTTGCCACCTCACTTAGAGATCAGACAATAGGTCTCATCAATACTTCCGAACTAGAACTGTGGAAGCTAGGAGTTTGGTTGGTCTCGATTTCTCATGGTGGGGTGATCAGCGATCATGATTTAGTAGAAGGCTTGACCAAAGGTGCGCCCGCAGGCGCGATCATTGATTGCTTCGAGGAAGAGCCCTTGATCAGCGATAGCAAACTTTGGTCTCTCGCGATAGTAAGCCCACATTTGGCCTGGTACTCCCCCGAGTCCGCCGACCGCCGAGTGGCAGTATTTCGTGCACGGTTAAAACAGTGGCAAGAGGGATAATGGTCCGAGCCCTCCCAGCACGTCGGCGAATTGAATTATCATCAGTTTTTCGCGGACCTGAGGTTGGATGACGGTGGATTACGATCCTATTGAAGTGGGTCGAATCATCGAAACGCACGAAGCCCAGGTTTGGGCGGCGTGCATGGATGCTGCGGCATCTGTAACCGGCAACCCACTCAAGGTTGACGTTGATCGAAGTGGAAATACACCTCTTTGTACGTTGGCGGCACTTAATTTTGGAATTTTTAATCGAGTAATTGCCTTGGGAGTGGTGTCTCCGGCCACGGACGAAGATATTGATTCCCTTGAAAACTTCTATGCGTTGCATTCCCAATCTCGCTATTTGGTGGAGGTGACGCCAGTGAGTCAACCTCTGTCGCTAGTCGAATCTCTTGAGCGCCGGGGATATCGTCCCACCGTAGAGCGCGATGCGAAATGTTGGCGGACGCTCAATGCACTTCCAACGCCTCGAACCAGCGTAAGCGTCAAGGAATTGACGGAAGCCGATCGAGAGCAAGTTTCAGATGTCAATATCGCGGCATGGAAGCTTCCGAGTTTCTTTGACGTTTGGTTTGGCGCGACGTTGGGACGTGATGGTTTCCGCCACTATGGTTCCTTCGATGGCGACCTGCTCGTATCGACCGTTGCGATGCACGTCGCCGGAGATGTTGCTTGGACAGGCTTTGGAGCGACGCGTCCTGAGTATCAGGGTCGTGGCTATCAAACTGCGAGACTATTCAGACTGATCGAGGACGCAGCGGCCATGGGTTGTCGAGTCATTCACAATGAAACCTCGGCGGGCACGCCTGAGGCGCCCAACATGTCGCTTCACAACATACTGAAGATGGGTTTTAATAGAATCTATGACAAAGAGTTCTTTGCCCCTTCTCGAAAGTGAAATTTTTCGAAGGTGACGGCAGAGGCGTTCACCCTATGTCACTTTGTACTTGGACTTCACTTTCACCGTTGACACATCCGGTCTTTCCTTAATGAATTCTCGCATTTCATGGATGGATTATCACCAATTGCCATTAATCCTTTCAATACTGATTGAAGGCATTCGAACAATCGAGGGTGACAGTGTGTGCATCAAGGCCCGAGGATCTCGTCCTTGTTGTTATCGTTTGGTGTCAAGATGCATGACTTTCAACTTTCGAGACGAGCCCTTGGTAGCAGGTCCTGTCGTTCACGAAGCCTTGGGGAGGTCTCGTGGATTGTGGTTTCCGATGCGCAGAGAATTCCAAGTCAAAGGCAACCTGCAAAGCAGATTTCGGTGGATCCCTCCTCGGGTGTTGGAATCCAAATGCGCCATCGGCGCTTCCAGTTTGATTTTCACTCGAATCTTGAGTCAGCGTGAGCTTGATCGAGAGTTCAAAAGTCGTACGTTGGGTACTGTGGTTCGTCGTTTTCTGTGGCTCTGCTTACCTCGCTCTACGTCGCTACGAATTATTTGAACACGTTGTACCTCGCGGAACGACTGGTCCCGGCAACGATTTTTGGCAGTTTCTTCACGCCTCGCGCTTGATCGACGCCGGGAAAAGTCCGTATGACGTATCGACATTGACGCACAACAGTGGGTATGTTTACACACCCTTGATCGCACTAGCTTTTTTACCTTTCGCGCATGCAGATACCGTTCATATTTGGCACGTCTTTACTGCACTTTCGATTGCGGCAGTAATCGTCTTCGCGTCACTGGTGTCGTTCGTTGAGGTTCCAATACTTCCAAGATGGCTTCGCCCACTACTCTTTGGATTCACAATTTTCACGGCGTTGCAATTCATGCCGACGACGGTGGAGTTTAATAGTGGCCAGGTCGATACCTTCGTTCTTGTAATGTTGGCGTTCGCAGTTCTCGCAACTGTTCGTGGTAGGGCGGCGACGACAGGAGTCCTCATTGGTCTTGGTGCTTTGATCAAGACCTGGCCTGCAGGTGTCGGTCTGACGCTGCTAGGTCGAGGCTACGCGAGCCGCCAACGAGCGTTGGTTGGCTTCATTGTGGTTCTCTTGGTTGGACCTGTCCTCGCCATTGGCGTCGGCGGGATTTCTGGACTTTGGGATTTCCTAAAAGTCACAGTTGACTCGCGCACGCAACACCTCATTAGCCTCTCGGTCTGGGGCGTTCCCAAACTACTTTTTTCAGCCAGCAAACTCGCTCGGCCGCTGTTCGTATCGACGCCGATCGAGTTTCTGGCGATGCTGATATTTTTTGCTTGGGTGGTGGGACTTTTGGTTCTAGTTGTGCACTACGGAGAAAGTTCGTCTTTAAGTTTCTGGAACGTTACAGCGTGTGTTGTACTTCTTCTTCCGGTATCACACTTGAATTACACGATGTATTTTCTCCCATTGCTCTGGATTTGGGCCGCGAGATGGCTGGTGGCGCCTCGAATTGACGACCGGCTGTTCGCCGTGATGATTCTGATTGGACTTTGGTGGCTCGTAACGTTCAATTGGCCCGTCGACGACTCGGCAACAGCGTCATCACTGCACGTGTCTGTTATCTTTTTCGGCAATCTCGCGGCGGTTACTATTTCGGTCATTGGCGACCGCTTGCAGAAAGTCCCATTGAAGCGGTCAGTTTGACTTAGCGTTTCAGTCCGGACATTTGGAGGTGAGCTCTTGAAACGCAAGTACTTTCAATGCTGCGGGTAACTGATTGCTACGGGAGTTCTGTCGATTAGTTGTCGTCGAGAAAGAAGTTCTCTCTGCCTAATGGAGAAACTGTCTCATTTGCCCCTGAGGGCCTTTCGGCGAATGACGTCAAGGCTTCGTCAATTTGTCGTTGGAGATGGGGCGCGAGTAGTGCGACGTGTGGTTTTTGTAGGAGTCCCAAATGATCTCCCGAAACGGTTACGCACGTCCAATGTCCCGTGAGTAAAGAGTCCCAGTTGGCCTCAATATTGGCGGACTCGTCACTCTCCGTTACGTAGACCACCGCAGTGCCGGACCAGGGTCGAAGGGGTTTGCCGTACCAAACCTGAAGAGAGCCGTGCAAGCTAAACATGTCGAACTGTGTGACTCCCGGAAACCGGATTAATCCAACAAGCGGAAGCCGCAATATTCTCGATGGTTTGGCGGGCAATTTTAACTTTTGAGACCAGGTTCGTGAAGTAGCTTCATGGTCGACAGAAGCGGGATTCTCTAGGCCGGTCAACCTACTCGGAAGAATGCTGTCGAACACTGCGAGCAATGCCACCCGTTCCCCCTCCTCTTCTAACTTGTGGGTCACCCTTAGCGCCAACGCACCGCTCAAAGAATGTCCACCAATTAAGTAAGGGCCGTGCGGTTGCACGGCACGAATGGATTTCACGTATCGCGAGGCAGCCTGACCCAGCGTGAAGTCCGGTAAGCCCCGCCTTTCGAGTCCATGAGCCTGGAGCCCATAAAAGGGCTGATCGGGACCGAGGAGTTTTGCGAGAGGCAAAAATCCTAGGGCGAGTCCGCCCGGCCCAGCAATGCAGAAGAAAGGCGTTTTGGCACCGGTCGATGTAAGTGGCACGACGCTTGAATGAGAAGAACGTCCTTCGGTGAGCGCAGCGAACTGAGCAATTGTTGGCGCATGTACCAATTCGGCGAGCGTCGCCTCGGTTCCATTAATCGTCCTAAGTTGATGAATCATTCGCTCTGCATCCTCTTGAGTCCCACCCAGCTCAAAGAAATTCTCCAAACGAGTAACTTCCCGAACGCCGAGAATCTCAGTCCAAAGCAGGCAAAGAACCCATTCCCACTCATCGATCGACGCCTCGACCCTCGAGCTAAGCGGCGCGTTTGGCGTCTTTTGATTACCTATGATTCCCGAAAGTAATCGGACTGTCGGAGCAGTTACCACAGTGGATATTGGTAATGCAACGTCGAATCTTTCATCGATTGTCATGAAAAGGCGGACACAACGTAAGGACGTACCACCGAGGTCGAAAAAGTCGTCGTCAATCCCAATGGATTCCGGATTCATGTCAAGAACTGAGGCGAAAATGTCGATGACGGTCTCTTCGATTGCAGAAGTCGAGCCGTTTCTTGACTTCACCCTTTCGGATCGATGGGATTTGGATTCCATGGTGGTTGCCATAAGCCCTAGTTGCTTCTTGTCGACTTTGCCGGTGGGCGCCAATGGGAATTCATCGACTTCGAAGAGAACGGCAGGCACCATGTAGTCGGGCAAGGCTTCCCTTACAAAATTTCGCAAGGTCTCTTCGTCGGTGTGGCTGCCGCTCTTGACGAAGGCGGCTAGTCGAGGTTCATCCTCGTCGTGAGTCTGCAGAGTGATAACGACCGCATCGAGCACCAAGGGATGGTCCATAAGACGCTGCTCGATTTCGCTTGGTTCGATTCGATAACCGCGTAACTTGATCTGGTCATCAACCCTGCCGTGGAGAATCAACGATCCATCTTCCCTGAATCGTGCGAGGTCGCCGGTCTTGAAAGCCCTTGTTGATTCACTTGCATCCGCTTTGATCGACACAAAACGTTCGGCTGTGAGCACTGGATCATTCAAGTACCCACGTGCGAGCTGCGTTCCCGTTATGAAGAGCTCGCCAACTTCACCGAAAGGGGCGGGTTTTCCGTTAGCGTCAAGTATGAAGCATGAAACATGTTCAGGGCACTTTCCAATGGGTGAGTCAATATCTTCCACTTGAAGTCTCGCTACCGTAACTTGAACAGTGGCTTCAGTTGGCCCATAGAAGTTACTAAGAGCTCTAACTCGCGGCACCAAATACTTTATGACTGACGCCGCAGTGCGTTCTCCGCCGGTCCAGATTTCTAGGTCTTTATCGCCGCTCCATCCGATTTCGCTCAGCATTCTCAGCATTGTTGGTGAAGTGTCGACCGCGCGGGGACGGTATAGAGCAATTGCGTGAGAGAGAGCGTAAGGATCCGTAGTGCTCTCTTGCGGTAAAGCTACGAAGGTTCCCCCAGTGACTAAAGGGAGAAACATATTGGGAACTGATGCATCAAATGCTGGCGAGGAAGTACCCATGATCTTGTCGCCGGGGCGAATATCGCAATCGGCAATAATCCATTGAAGCAGGGCGATGACCGCACGGTGTTCAATTACGACACCCTTGGGGAGTCCCGTGGATCCCGAAGTGTAAATCACGTATGCCGCATTCTGACCACTAATTACGGGCAGTTCTCCTTGAGTGGACTCGGCGTGTGGAAGAGGTGCTGTCGAGATAACCGGGAGCCCAAGTTCTTCTGCATCGGTCAGGAAACGCTGGGGAGAGACGATACACGACAGTTGTGCATCAGCCACAATGAATTCCAGTCGACTCTTCGGATACGACGGGTCAAGAGGCACGTAGGCCGCGCCGGCGGCCATGACTCCAACCATTGCCACAAGCAAGTCGCTGGACTGCTGGGCCCATACGCCTACTCGATCTTCGTTTTGGACGCCCATCAAAAGTAATTCCTGTGCCAGTACGTTCGATTTTTCCCACAATTCCGAAAAGGTCAGGGTCTCGCCGACGCCCGTCACGGCTTCTTCAGCGCCGTAAACCCTGCACGTCTGTTCAATCCAGTCGACGATTGATCGTGGTTCGTTCACTACGTTCATTGCAGGTCATTCTAAGCGTTTGTCCTGGTCAATTGTTGGGCCGTTTTCATCCTCTATAAGGCGGATCCTTATGGTTCGTAGGACCGAAACGATCCACGACGACAAACGATCGCCAATTGTCGCTCGAGTTACTCGGCCGACATTACTGAAGAAGGGTGGTCGAAATACCCACCGATATCTAGAGGATTTCTGACGTAAGTTCGCGCAACTTTTTCCATGGAGACTTCACACGCGATAAGTACTGAAATCAAAGGTGAGAGACAACCTTGATCCGTCGTTAGCATTGTGAAACTATTATCTGAAGTTGAGACTCCGCGTCCGTCGAAACCGAAATGGCAAGAGTGGCCTCGAGGTCCGCGCGAGGACAGGGAATTGCGTGGAACAGCCAACGTGCCCCGTTAATTGTCCGACGGAACGGTTGGCCCGATGGTTCAGAAGTCACAGGAACGTCGATGTGGGTAATCCCGGATCCGATTCCTTCGCCGGTCGCCTTGAAATAAGCTTCTTTTCGCGTCCAAAGGCGCAAATATGCTCGAGTTCTCTCAGATTGCTCAAGCGCGTTAATTGCTCGACTCTCACTGGGCGTAGCAACCCAAGATGCGAAGCGTTTCGATTTAGGTATTTCGGACAACGACTCTACATCGACACCAATTGACCGCTGGCGCGTCACAGCGAACAAGCCAACGCTTCCAGACTGGGATGAACTCATCTCGACCGTGGTGCCCTTCCCTGTGTTCACGAATGGTTTGCCGCTTGAGTTCTGCCTGATAATCAAGTCTTCTGGAAGTTGGTCACAAATGTCGGCGAGAATCTTCTTGCGTCGTGCCAAACTCACTATCGCTCTGCGTTGATCCGTCGCTGAAGAGTATCGGGCAACACGTTGTCGTTCACGGGGACTCAAAGTTGTAGACAATTCGAGGACGGTCGCGCTCGATAGGTCTAGGTTCAACCAAAAGATATTGATAGGTTCAATAATCGACCTCATAAGTTCACTCAAAATTCCTAGAATCGCAAGGCAACAACTTTTCTCTTGAGGCTCTCTCTATCGACGGTGGTATTCGGCTACCCAGTTCACCAGCATTGATACCGGCGCAGTCGGGCATTGGCGGTTTTCGGAGCACACTGCACGCTGCTCAAAGTCGAGGTTCATAGGTACGTCAGGAATCTCCCACGCCAGATTGATCGTTCCCCAAATCTGGCCGTCCACCGTGAAAGTAATCTCGGTTGGCGTCCAAATGACTCCCCAAGTGTGCCACTGAGTCATGTCGATACTGACTTTTCTTTGATCAATTTCGTTCTTTAACCCGTAGTGCACGGTTGCCGAAGTGGAAGATGCGGTTCCGCCGGTTTCATTGAAGTCCAACTCCGGGGGCCACGCATTATTGTAGGGCCACAACAATTGAACTTCATTGGGACCGGGTCCTGTCAATCGTGAGCGAACGAAGTATGCACCGTACGTCTTTGAGACTCCGCATTGGCACAAACCTCCGGTAATCCATCTATTTCCATATGCCGGATCTTGCCAAGTATTAAGTTGAAGCAGACCTCCGCTCACAACAACATGTGAACTGGCAAATCTACCGCCGGGGTCACCACTCGGTACACCAGTGAATACATCCCATCCCGGCGGCAATGTCGTGCCATTGAATTCGTACTCATAACTTAAGTTGTAACCAGGCAACGCGTAGCGACCCGGTGGGGCCATTCCGGACGGTTGCGTCGGATCAGTGACGCCAATCGGGTAGAGAATGTTGGCTTTGGAAGTTGATGGTTTAAATGTCGCGCTCGAACCTGCTAATCCGAACCAGAGTACGGCACAAAGGGCTAGGCCCGCCGTTGCGAGCGTAATAAAGACAATGCGATCATTTGGACTGAGTGGGCGTGTACGCGGCGACTTCAAGCGAGGGAGTTTTATGTACGTATTCATGTTCAATGTGAGCGTAATGAATCCGGGGGGCTAATCGAGTAATAAAGAGAATCTAGTTGAAAAATAGCGATTTTCGGCCGGGTGGACGATGCATCTACCAACCACGTTTGATGAAGGCTTCAACAATTTTAAGTGGACGAGGAGCTTCTCGTAATCGAGCAAGATTCTTATCCTCGGGCTGAGAGTGCGAGGGGATAACAGAAAGGCCGGTTTCACAAATCCGGCGGTCCTCGAAATCCAACAGGTCGGAATAGCCCTCGGGGTCACTTACCATCTTGTGGGGAACACTTTCCTTGTCCATCCTGAGTGAGTTCAATCGACCGCGCTCTGGGGTGCGGGTGCAATGAGGTCTCCTTATTCACGAGCTGCGCATCACGAATGGACTGGTCGAAACGACAAAGACCCTCGCCAAGCTAGTCAAGCGTGTCGCGTTCATATGTTGGTTATTCTGTAACTTATACATAACGGCATTGCTCTTCGCCGCGGAGCTCGAATGGTAACTTCCTCAAACTGACCACCATGTAGAAATGCGAGATCTCGCATTGGGTGCCGAAACTTTACGGCATGGGGACGCGGGGCGGCAATCCTTAATCGGCCGCGGAATCACTCCGATGTACAGTCGCGCCACGTGAAGACTTTGACAATTGTGTCGAAAAGAGAATGAACGTAGAATTTGCCATGTGTCCACTTCGCCTCCACCTTCTAAGGGATTCTTTGCGCCAGATTCAATGATGAAGATAGGTGCTCACCTTCATCGCTTCCCTTTCTTTTGGAATGCCGCTGCCCTGGGACTTCGGAGTGTGAGCCAGCCCCGACGGGCCAAACAGATCGAAAAATATCTTGAGTCCAACGAGCTGCGTAAGCTTCGATTCGGCGCAGGGAGACATTCAGACAAGGGCTGGTTGAGTGCTGACCTCGTTCCCTTATCTACGAAGATCGTATTTATGGATGGTAGGAAGCCGTTACCTCTCCCTTCGGATTCGTTCGATTTCGTGGTATGTGAACACATGATTGAGCACGTGGACGTCTTGACCGGGCGCCGGCTGCTCGGTGAGTTTCGTCGAATTCTGCGTGTCGGGGGAGTCCTTCGAATTGCGACTCCCGATTTCGGAAGGTTGATTGGTTTCGTCTCTTTGCCAGAACCATTAGAGGGTGACGCGTCATATTACGTATCGACGATGAATGAAGGCTTTTCTGACATTCCTGAGAACGATCGTGGAAATCCGATCTACATGATCAATCGAATAGTTCGCGACTGGGGCCACCGGTTTCTTTATAACGAAGTTACCCTCAGAAGAGTCTTAATGGATGCTGGGTTTGGAGGAGTTGTTCGGCAGTCTCCCGGCGAAAGTGAGCACTTGGAACTGGTGTCGATTGATCGTCATCAGGAAGAAACGGGAGAACGAATGAACATGATTGAGACGCTCGTGCTTGAAGCTGTGGCAACTGAATAAGAAGGTCTATTCTTTTCGATAAAGAAAAGTCCCGTTTAGCAGAATTCAAAATCGGTAAATGTCGCGTGCGACCTTGTATGTCGTCACGAAGATAGGGCAAGATAGAGGATGTGCTCGTCAAATGCCTTCCGATTGGGTCGTCCTACGAAGTAATCACAGCGAAGGAGCGCTACTCACTATGGGAAGCGGAGAGCGAGCAATTTCGTAAAGTCTGGCCAGAATATAACTCGCACGGAAAGCACTCAACGGAGTTGTTTTTGGAGTTGCTTCCTCGCTTTTCCTCCTATCAATTTTTGATCTTCGATCATTCCATTGAGCGAGCCGTCGCTCGAGGAAGAGCGATTCCGTTCTGCTGGGACGGCTCACTTGACGATTTGCCGAGGGGTATGGATGCTCTGCGGTTGCGGATTCCAGATGATCGCCATCCTGCGACGGCGCTCGCAGCTTTGGCTGCTGAGGTGTCTTCTGACTTACGCGGAAATGACCTGAGTAGGTTGATTCTCCAAGTAATGGCGGAATGCGCCCGAGCGGCCAATCTTCAAGCGTTAGTTGTTCCCGTGCGACCGAATTGGAAAGATCGATACCCGCTCATTCCCATGGAGCAATACGCGAACTGGAAGCGCGAGGATGGACTCCCATTTGATCCATGGATGCGAGTGCACAGTCGTTTGGGCGCTTCGATCCTCAGAGCAGAAGAGCACTCATTGAATATTGAAGCGCCCGTATCATCCTGGGAAAGTTGGACAGGCATGGTTTTTCCTGCTGATGGTGCTTACACGTTCCCCGCTGGCTTGGCGCCACTCGTAGTAGAGAATGGCGTTGGTTCGTATTGGGAACCCAATGTTTGGATGCAGCACCCTCTTTAAATTGAATTCTTGTTTTTTTGGACAACGTTTGCCGACGGGGAACTGGGTACGTGGATGGTAACGTAAGCAAATTTTTCACTGAACAGATGAGTCTTCTCGTCTTGTTGGTTTTGTAGTTAGTAAAAGTTCATCATCGTCGATGGGCATAGTCTGTTCAATTTGGAAAATTCACTCCGGATGCGAGCCGTGTTTGGCGCCGTGAAAAACTAGGTCCTGCAGACCTGTTGAGCACGGGGCGTTTCGGAACTCCAACAGACACGTCTTACTCATTCCGGACGTCGAAAGTGGAACATTCCTGTCAAGGCGAACACCAATATCTACGTGGCCTCAAAGGTTTATCAACTGCCTGCCAAGTCGGAAGTTTTGGCATCATCCCATGGAATGATGCGGCGGTACCCCGATTTTTGCGGGGTCGGTTCTCAGTTCTCGCTGAGGTGGTTCTTCCAGCATGCCCTTGCATGGAAGAGCCACGCCCACGCTCGTCTTGCTGGTCGAACTCACCTCTTCATTGTGGCTTTGTGTTGGCTGGGAAAGCTTTGGCGCGACTGCGTAGGGTTGGGCATTTAATTCTTGGAGGAATAGAATTCCCGAAGCCCAAGAAGACGGCAAAATCTCCGAGTGACTCAAACGCTGAACGTCCGAAGATATGTGTGGCGATCGGTTGAGGCAGAATCACCCGACTTGGATTTGCAGTGCTTCGGTATGGCTTCGAAGGCGGTTTCTCCTTCTTGAAATAACGGCCACAAGGGGATGCACTATGCCGAAAATACGAATAGTGCCAGCGACTGGACCTCGTGTTCCCGTCCCTCTAGTCTTTAATACTTGGTTGAGCGTACTGGTGTCCGGAGAATATTGTTGAGGTCCTGCAGAGGGCTTTTATTCGTGCCGATCGCTATCTCAATTTTGGTCGTGAATTCGCCTGACTCAATGGCGGCCGGCCCTGGGTCAATCATTCAGACGGCTCCACTGTCGAATGCTTCGCCGGACCCGGCCGGGACTTCTTTCAGCGATCAGCTGGTAACTACGGGCGGTACGGGCGCCAAGACCGTCACACCCCCGGGTAGGTTGCCC
>Ga0187887_10002842_pt1 | contig 13670 bp, 13 predicted proteins | sample June2016WEW_7_10_FD_132977 | JGI IMG/M metagenome (GOLD analysis project Ga0187887, IMG submission 132977) | Peatland microbial communities from SPRUCE experiment site at the Marcell Experimental Forest, Minnesota, USA - June2016WEW_7_10 | ecosystem: Environmental > Terrestrial > Soil >...
ATCCCCAGACCAGGGAATGCCGCCGACAGAACCGCGGCGCCGCATCCCCCGAACACCAGCCAGAACGTACCCAGCAGCTCCGCGGCCGCTTTTTTTCCGAGAGGCATAGTTTCTCCTTAACGGTAAAGTTCTCGCACCTCACGAAATGTATTTCGACCCACGACCGCAATTTCGCAGGCCGATCCGCAGCTTCCGGACCTCATCGCGACCAACCAGTCTACATCGTTCTCAGCGTTTGCGGGCTGGACAAATCGACCGGGAAGTCTGACTATGTGGAATACAGAGCTGAACTGTGCAAGAATCCCCAATACGGAGCTGGTCAAGGATGTCTTGGGCCGGTAAAGGACCGGGTTCGAATACCTCAAGCGGAGAGTGCGCGTACCGGAGGATTCAATGCAGAAGAAGATGATCAGGCTTGTCGCTTTAGCATTCCTTGTAGAGGTTGTTTTTTCCTGTGCAAGCGGTCAGGCACGAGCCCAGGCGGAGAAGGCTGACTATCCCGCCATGGCTCCGTTCGATCAATATCTGATGCCCGACGAGAACTCTGAGGTCGAGCTGGCGCGCAGTGCCGCTCCGGCATCCGTTTCGGACGGAGCCGAGGTTATGGTGCTGGGACGAAACGGATACACGATTGCCGTGAAAGGGACGAATGGCTTTCTCTGCATAGTTGAACGATCATGGGCCTCCGCCACTGATGACCCGGGCTTCTGGAATCCCAAAGTTCGCGCCCCCAACTGCTTCAATCCGCCGGCCGCAAGTACCTTTGTACCGATCTTCCTGATGAAGACCAAACTGGTGCTGGCGGGAAGATCGAAGACGGAGATCGCCAAGGCGACCGCATTGGCACTGGATAGGAAGGAACTGCCCGCGATTGAGCCGGGAGCGATGTGCTACATGATGTCGAAGCAGCAGTACCTGGGCGACCGCGACAAGCACTGGCATCCGCATCTGATGTTTTTTGTTCCGGGCGACGCGGCGAAAAGCTGGGGAGCCAACCTGCCCGGCTCGCCCGTTCTGGCGGCAGATGATCCTGAAGAACGAGTGACTATTATGATGGTCCCGGTTGGCACATGGTCCGACGGGACGCCGGCTCCGCCGATGGAGCACTAACCCCGGTTCGTTGCGCCGTAGGAGCTCTTCTCGCATCCGCTGAGTGAATTTTGTCCACCCCGCAGACCACAGACGCCGCCGAATAGGCCGAAAAGCCACGCGACGCGGCCCTCCGCTCCAATCCCTCTATACTGAAAACAATGCACGACATGGGCGTTTTCTGGCTCCGCGTAGCGGCGGTCTGCTACTCGGTGGGCCTGCTTCACGCCATTCTGGTGATCAGCCTGCGGCGCACCAGCATCTTCCGGATCGCCGTCGGGGCATTCTACACAGGCGTTGTGCTGCATATCGTTTCGATCGTCGAAACCACGCGCGCGCTGGGGCATCTGCCGGTCAGCAATTTCCTCGAAACGTCGTCCCTCGCTGCGCTGCTCATCGGCCTGGCATTTCTGCTGGTGGATTGGCGATACCGGTTTAACAGCCTCAGCGTTTTCATTTTTCCGGTGGTGTTTTTGCTCACTATGATTGGGTCCATGGAAGCGCCGGTGGCCACGTGGGCCGATCAGCGTGTGCGCGACGCGTGGCTTTTCGTGCACGTGCTCATGATCCTTCTGGGCTACGCCGGGTTGCTCATCACCGCTGTCGCGTCCATTTTCTATCTCATCCAGGAAAGGCAGCTAAAACGCAAACGGCCGGGGACGTTTTTCGACCGGCTGCCGCCGCTCGCGACGCTCGACAACCTGATCACCCACTCCATGAACTTCGGGTTCCTGTTCATCACGCTGGGCGTGATCGCAGCCACAACGTGGGCTTTCATCGAGACCGGTCCGGGCTGGTTCGCCTATCCGCGCATCGGCATCGCTCTGGCCACGTGGCTCTTTTATCTGGTAATGGTCTTTCTGCGCGCCACGGCGGGATGGCGGGGCCGTAAAGCCGCGGTGATGGCTTTGGCGGTGCTTTGCTGTTCGGCATTGACATGGGTAGCGCACATAGGTCTGCGCTCCGTCTTCCCGCGATGAAATTCTCCATCACAGGGCTGAACCATACAACCGCGCCGGTGGAAGTGCGCGAGCGCCTGGCGTTCGATGCCGCCTCGCTGCCGGACGCGCTGCATGCGCTTAAAAGGAAGCCCGGTTTTCTGGAAGGAATGATTCTCTCCACATGCAATCGCGTGGAGATCGCGGTTGCGGCCGACGACGGCGCGGCCAGCGTGGACGAGTTTCTGGCTGAAGTCCGGCTCGTTTCGCGGGAGTGGATCAGCCCTTATCTATACCGGTTCGACGATCGCGCAGCCATTCAGCATCTTTTCCGGGTGGCCTCCAGCCTGGATTCGATGGTGGTGGGCGAGCCGCAGATTCTGGGCCAACTCAAGGCGGCGTGGGAGATCGCGCGTGCCGAAGGCGCCGTGAGCGGTTTCCTGGACAGTCTCCTGATGCGTGCGTTTAACGTGGCCAAGCGCGTGCGAACGGAAACGGACATCGGCTCAAACGCGGTATCGGTGAGTTTTGCGGCGGTGGAATTGGCACGTGAGATTTTCGGTCAGCTTCGCGACAAAACGGTGATGGTGGTGGGCGCCGGGAAGATGTCCGAGGCGGCGGCGCGTCATCTGCACCGCTGCGGCGCATCGCGAATTCTGGTGACCAATCGCACCGAAGCGCGTGCTCATGAAATGGCACAGTTGTTCGCAGGCGAAGTGGTCCCCTACACGAGCTTTGTCGCGGCGCTGCCCGGGGTTGATATCGTTCTCGCCTCCAGCGGCGCTCCCCACTACATCCTGACCAGGGATCAGATGAAGAAGGTGATCGAGGCGCGGCGCAACAAGCCTGTGTTCGTTATCGATATTGCCGTTCCACGAAACATCGACCCGGCCGTGAATCAGCTTGACAATGTCTTTCTCTATGACATTGACGATCTGCAGCGCGTGGTGGCGAATAACCTGCAACATCGCAAGGAAGTGGCGAATCAGGCTGAGCTGATCATCGAAGAGGAAGTGGAGCAGATGATCGCGCGCCTGAAAACGCGCGAGGTGGCGCCGGTAATCGTGGGTTTACAGGAGCACCTTGAGCGTGTTCGCCTGGCCGAATTAACTCGAATGCGCTCGCGTCTGGGCCAGTTGACGCCGCACCAGGAAGAGGCGCTGGAGGCGCTGACCAAAGCGATCATTAACAAGATTGCACACGGGCCGATCTCGGAATTGAGGCGCACCGCCGCGGAGCCCGATGGCGCGGAGACGGTTGGAATTATTCGCAAGGTGTTCCGGTTTGGTGAGTAGATGCTGACCATCGGCTCCCGAGGGTCGCAGCTTGCGCTGTGGCAGGCCCGCTGGATTCAGGCACGGCTGACGGATCTTGGGGAAGAATCGCGCATTGAGATCATCCGCACAACCGGAGACCGCATCACCGACGTGCCACTCGCCAAAGTCGGCACGAAAGGGCTGTTCACGAAAGAAATCGAGGAGGCCCTGGTGCGCGGAGATATCGACATCGCCGTGCACAGTATGAAAGACATGCCCACCGAGGTTCCTCACGGCCTCACCATCGCCGCTATTCCGGAGCGGGAAGATCCGCGCGACGCCATCGTCGGCGTGCCCCTCGCCGAACTTCGAGAGGGCGCATCTGTCGGCACCAGCTCATTGCGGAGGTCGGCGCAGCTTAGGGCTCTGCGTCCCGATCTCCTCATTGACAGCATCCGCGGTAATGTAGACACCCGGCTGCGCAAGTTGGAGGATCTCCAATTCGACGCGATTGTGCTGGCCTCGGCGGGCCTGCGCCGGCTTGGTTTGGAAGGACGAATCGCCGAAGTTCTGGAGCCCGAGGTGATGTGTCCGGCCGTGGGTCAGGGTGCGCTCGCGGTGGAAACGCGCGATGACGGGGGAGCCGCACATCAGGTCTGCAGCCGGTTGGATCATGCCGAAACCCGTGCCGCCGTGACTGCGGAGCGCGCTCTCCTGGCCACACTCGGCGGCGGCTGCCAGGTTCCCATCGGAGCGTATGCCCGAATCATTGACGGCACGCTCCAAATCGATGCGGTGGTCGTCTCGCCGGAAGGAGACGCTATCGTACGGCGGGGCTCTTCCGGTCCGGTGAGCATGGCGGAATCCATCGGCACTGCGTTGGGCGACGAACTGCTCGCGATGGGTGGCCGGGAAATCCTTGAGGATGTTTACGGCGGCGCGGCGCATGGGTGAAACCGGCCGCGTGTATTTTGTCGGCGCCGGGCCGGGCGATCCCGAATTGCTCACGCTGAAAGGACGGCGCGTGCTCGGCTTGGCAGGCTCCGTTCTTTACGACCACCTCGCCAACGAAGCGCTGCTTGAATTCGCCCCAGCTTCCGCCGAGAAGCTCTACGTCGGCAAGAAGCGGTCGATACGCGCATTCCCGCAGGGAGAAATCTGCGCCATGATGATTGATCGCGCCCGCCGTGGGCTCACCGTGGTGCGATTGAAAGGCGGCGATCCGAACATCTTTGGCCGCGGTGGTGAAGAGGCCGAAGCGCTGGCGGACGCGGGTATCCCGTTTGAAGTGGTTCCCGGTGTCACCTCGGCGCTGGGCATCGCGGCTTATGCGGGCGTGCCGCTGACGCATCGCGACCACACTGCCGTGGTGACCTTTATCACCGGCCATGACGTGGCCCGTATCGATTGGGACAAAGTGGGCGCCTCGGAAACTTTGGTGATCTTCATGGGCATAACGAATCTGCGCGCCATCGCGAACGAGATCGTGTCCCGTGGCCGTTCGCCTGAAACTCCGGCTATGGCCGTCCGCTGGGCTACGCGGCCCGATCAGCAGACCCTCGCTGGTACGCTGGGCAACCTGCCCGATCTTGTCGAACAGGCAGGCATGAAGCCTCCGGCGACCATTGTGATCGGTGAGGTGGTCCGCCTGCGCGAGAAACTGAATTGGTTCGAACGTCGGCCATTATTCGGCACACGCATCGCCATCACTCGCGCGCCCAGCCAGTCGCCGGAGTTGCGCAGCCGTCTGGAGTCGTTAGGAGCGGAAGTGTCGGATCTCCCTGTGATCTCGATTCAGCCTCCGGACAATCCTGCTCCGCTGGATGCCGCCATCGCGCGCCTGGCCGAATACGACTGGATCGTGTTCACCAGCGCCAATGGAGTACGGTTCTTCATGGATCGTCTCGACCGTTCCCCGCACGACCTTCGTTCACTCCGCGCACGCATCTGCGCGATCGGTCCTGCGACGCGGCGCGCTCTTGAGGACCTGCACCTGAAGGTCGACCTCATGCCCGATGAGTTCTTTGCAGAGGCGCTGGTAGCCGCTTTCGCGCAACACGATGTTCGCGGTAAGCGTATTCTGCTGCCCCGCGCGGCGGTGGCCCGCGATGTAATCCCCGCGGAGTTGACTCGGCTTGGCGCTCAGGTGGACGTTGTGGAAGCTTATCGGAATGTTCCGCCGCCGGACGCCGCAGCGAGGGTTCGCGCGGTCTTTTCCGGTTCCCATCGGCCGGACTGGATCACCTTCACCAGCTCATCGACGGTAACCAACTTCATCGAGATCGCCGGTGCGGGACAACTCGACGGCGTTCACGCCGCCTCCATCGGGCCGGTGACTTCAGCCACACTCCGCGCGAACGGAATCGAACCGGCCGCAGAGGCGAGTGAGTACACTATTGACGGCCTGGTCGCCGCCATCCTGAAAAATGTTTCTGTTTCTTAGCAAGCTCATTCCTCCGCTGGTGTTCCCGCCGGGAGGCAATCTGGTTCTGTTCGTGTTCGCCTGGATTCTGCGGAATCGTCGGCCGCGCCTGGCCGCCGTGCTGTTTTGGTTCAGTGCACTCACACTGTACGCAGTCAGTACGAATGCAGGTTCCGGGCTGCTAATCGCGCCACTCGAGAGCCGGTACGCGGATATCAATGCCGGCAGCGCTCCGCAGGCCGAGGCCATCGTTCTGCTCGGGGGAGGAGTAATAGCTGCTGCGGGAAAACACGACGAACCCGAACTGGCCGAAGCTGGCGACCGTATTCGTAAAGCCGCGGCACTATACAAGGGCGGAAAGGCTCCCATAATTCTGTGTAGCGGCGGGAACATCGATTTTCTTGCCGGCGCCGGTGAAGCCGAAGCCGTCAGCGCCAGCAGGATTCTCCAGAGCTTAGGCATCCCCCCGGCGGCGATTCTGAGCGAGGGCGCCTCGCGCAATACGCACGAGAATGCCGAGTTTGCGTGGCGGATTCTGAACGCCCGCGGCGTACATCGCGTCCTGCTGGTGACTTCGGCCATGCACATGCCTCGCGCGGCGGCGCTGTTCCGCCATGCGGGCTTCACGGTGATTCCGGCGCCCGGCAATCACCTTGGCGGATGGGGCGAACCGTCGCTCCTCTTCAGCCTCCTCCCCGACCCGCAGAGTGTCGCGAATTCAAAGGCCGCCTTGAAGGAATATCTGGGTCTGGCGGTTTACGGCTTGCGAGGGTGGTTGTGACCGAACTTCATATCGAAAAGCTGGTCTATGGCGGTGACGGGCTCGCGCGCGAGAACGGCCATGTGGTGCTGACGCCATTCGTCCTGCCCGGTGAAACCGTTCAGGCCGAAGTGACCCGCGCGAAGAACGATCTTGCCCGTGGAAAGCTCCTGAACGTGGTGTCTCCTGCGCCCCAGCGGATTGAACCTCGATGCCCGTATTTCACCCGCTGTGGTGGATGCCATTACCAACACGCCAACTACGAATATCAGCTCGAACAAAAGAAGGCCATTCTGCTGGAGGTGCTGAGGCGCACCGGGGGAATCGAATACACCGAGGAAATCGCTGTCATTGCCGCCGAGCCGTGGCAATACCGGAATCGCGTGCAACTGCACATCGCCGCAGGGAAGATCGGATATTTCGAGGGAGGCTCGCACGCGCTGGTGGGGATTAACCACTGCCCCATCGCCTCGCCGAAGCTGAGCGAGTGCATCGCGACCCTGGCCCGCGAGGTGGCGCGGATCAGACCCTTCGAGGCCACGCTGGAATTGTTCACCAATGAAAATGCCGTGCAGTTCAACCTGCGCGACCGCGTGCCACCGCAATTCATCGCGCTTCTGCGCACGCTTGGCGTGACCACACCCATCCAATACGGCGGCCTGCGAGTGAGCCGCGATACGTTCTTCCAGGTGAACCGCTTCCTTACGGACAAGCTGGTGGACGCGGCGCTTGGCGGCAGCAGCGGCCAATGGGCGATGGACCTCTACGCCGGCGCAGGTCTCTTCACCCTGCCGCTCGCTCGCAGGTTTGAGCGGGTGACCGCTGTAGACGATTCAGCCAGCGCGTCTCGCGATCTGGAACACAACGCCAGCGCGGCGGGCATCATGAATCTCCAGACGCATCAGGCGACAGTGGACGCTCATCTGCTCGCCGTAACCGAAACGCCGGATCTCATCGTTGCCGACCCGCCCAGGACCGGCATCGGGAAACTCGGGGTAAAGGAATTGGCGCGAATTCGAGCCCAGGGGCTGACCATCGTATCGTGCGATCCCGCCACGCTGGCGCGGGATCTCAAAGGGCTCATTTTGGCAGGCTACAAAATCGGAGAGGTAATGTTGATCGACCTGTTTCCGCAGACCGCACACTTCGAGACGGTGGCGAAGTTGCGGCTGTAACTGCGCCGTTTACGCCATCGCGCCGGCGGCGGCGTGCTCGCCCATCTGATTGGCGAAATGCTGAACGATGTTAGCCATCTCGCGAAGCGCCTCACGGCTCTGCCGGAAGGAGAACGAACGCTTCATGATCGCGAAGTCCAGCATCAGCATGCGATGCTCGAGCGACTCGCCAATTTCGCGGAACTGAGCGCCGTGGCGCATCAGGCAGGTGAGCAATGTGTAATCGCGATCGAGCTGCCGGCAGAGCGTATCCAGTTCTGCCAGAGCTATGCCAGCTTCGAGGGTCTGCTGCACGCTCGGGAAGCTGAGCCGGTTCGTCACTGCCACCTGTGCGGCGAAATCGCGCGCCGGCTTGGCGCTGAGAATCAGCACGCAGGTGTAGCGGAACCAATACGCTAGTAAGATCAGCGAAACCAGAACGAAAAATGCACTGATCAACATTGCCGTCTCCTCAACTCAGTCGGTACTGCTATTACTTTCCACAGTCAGAGTAACATCGGGGTCTTTCGCGGACAAGGGTTTTGCGGCATTCTAAGGTAATTTTGCTCTCCCCTCAAACATGCGCCTTAGCTTCGAATAGCATATCGGCCGCCTTCGTACCGGTACTTTGGCAGTGCTGGTTATAGAGGGCGCCGTAGCTGAGCTTGATATAGTCGCGCTCCTGAAAGCCAAGAAGCCCGGCAACATTATCTATCCACGCCGGAGGACCTTCCAGTTCGAGAAAATTCCCGATGGGTGTCTCGTCCACGGTGACGATTCCATGCTCGCCGGGTTTGGTGTACTCGGTGCGGTACTTCTCGTAGCGGAATACCGGCCGGAGCCCCAGCCGGTCGAGAATCAATGCCGCTGCTTCGGCGTCGGACACGGCCGTTTCGATTTCTTCGCGCTGTTTGTGCCGGCCATCGACGGAAGCCCCCTTGAAAGTCAGGGTCGCCGTGGGCCCGAACTGGCGGAGGCGCAGCAGGACACCCTTGCGGCGCAATCGCAGGTCGCGGGAATCAAACACGGCGTTCCATTCGTGCTCGCGTTCATGATGCACCGTGTAGCCAAGGCCGAGAATCGCGGCGCGGGCACTCTCGACGTTCGATACGGGCAGTTTGATCTCGATTTCGACGGGCATCGCAGGCACTTCGATTATGACGTGCGCGGGCCGGCCCGGCGCGAGTCAGTGGGAGATCGGCCAGTGGTAGGATCTGAGTGTGTTCGAATCGCGCGCCCGTAGCTCAGCCGGATAGAGCGGTTGGCTTCGAACCAACAGGCCGGGGGTTCGAGTCCCTCCGGGCGCGCCAGATTCCGAAAATTTCGAGGGCCGTGCGGAACCCATCCGCATAAGGGAATCCTGTCTACAGTCAAAGTCGTTACCATTCGCCGGCGGCTCGTTCTCCCCTCTCTTCGCCGAGCTGGCCACGCGAATGCGGACCTCATACGCCGTGGTCCTGCGCTCACCGACCTACTGCGGACATTTTCGTAATCCTTTCCGGCCAGCCAGGGCCCACCTTTTACCAGCCGCCGGCGTTGCGAGCCAGGCCTGCCAACCGCGGACAGCGGCACGTCGCAACGGCGCCGTTGCGGAATTACTCCTTGCACGTCGGCCAGCACCCCGCGATTGCTGGCAACACGTGGGCGGTCGGATCGGCGGTGCGGTTGGCGTTCATCGTTCCCGATCCTGCCGCGATTCGGGACTCACGTGGCTTATTAAGGCGCGGGTTGCCATTCACAATCGGGACTACGCCTTAAGATAAACGTGCATCACCATCGATTTGAGGGCACACGTTGTTGCTGGAATCGTCGATTTTGCCAGGCGCACCCAGGCCGTAAGGCAGGCCACAGATTTTTGAAAGATTTCGAGCACTGACCCCATTTATGTCATGTAGCGCCTGCGTTCTAACGACTCGATTCCTGTTATGCGCCATGACGCCGAGAGATCTGGAGGGACTCCGGCCTTCGTCAAGGAGGAGTCGAACGATTTCCGGATCGTTTTGTTTTGTTGCTTTGGTATTGCTTGTGACACTTCCTCCGCCGGCACTGCTGTGATAACGCAGGAGAAACCATGAAAGTTCTGACTCGTAGTCTTGTTGCCTTGCCTCTGCTGGCGATTGCCCTCGGAGCCGGCGCTTCAATGTATGCCGACACAATCGTTGGACAGGTCGGCCAGAATCTCGGGGGTTCTGGATCGAACTTGCTCACAACCAACCTCCCCAGCTGGACTTTCATGTGCACGACGTGCAGCGGCTATGGGATTTCAGCAAACGGCGCCGAAACGGTGAACGCTGGATCGCTAGGCGCTAGTTCTTCGGTTACGGTGACAGGAACACCCGGCGCCGATTTATTGGTCACGGCCTCGAGCGACGCGCTTTTCAGCGACACTCTCACGATCACCGGGGGGGCCATCGGAACCAGCGGCGTCCTGGAGCTGACGTATGCGCTGGATGGTGTCATCAGCAACACGGGAACGGGTCCCAATTCGAGCAATGCTTCTCTTTACATGACTGCCGCGAGTAATTTCCAATCCGTTAACGAAGGCAGCGGGAGCGGTGGCTATGTGGAGGTCGATGGCAATGGGACATACAACGACACCGTGACCTACTACATTGCATTCACATATGGGACCGCGCTTCCGACTGAAATCGATCTGGATGCGAGTTCAATTTTCGTAGCGGGCTTTTATGGACCGGGCGATTCGACACCCTACACCGCCAGCGTGAATTACTACAACACCGCGGCACTCACTTCGGCTCTTGTGTTTGCGGGAACGCCATCGGACCCGGGCGCCGAGAACGCTGCGGCGGTTATCGGCTCCGCCAGCGGGCTCAACTACGGACCCAACGGGATTTCGGCAGTTCCGGAACCGAGCGCTTGGTTCTTGTTCGCGTCCGCGCTGGGAGTCCTGGCTCTGGCGACGCGGCGAGGAGCCTTCCGGCCCACTCTCCGATCCCGCTAATCGAGGCTTATATCTTCAGGAGGAAACATGAATAGATTCGGTTATCGTCTCGCGGTCGTCTCCGTCATCGCGACTGCAATCGGAGTCACGCCTGTGTATGCCGACCTTTCCGCAACAGTTGAGGGAGACGTCTTCCAGGCATCCACCTATCCCCCGTTTCTCTTCGACACCGGTCCGCAGGCCGGATCAGTCTTTTCGGACATCCTCGCCCCATGGAGTTACACGTGCGGGGCCTCTTGCGTCGGCTATGGGATTTCGGCAAGCGGCGCTGCGAACGTCATTGATGCATCGCTGGGCGCCAGTTCTTCGGTTACGGTGACCGGGGCGCCTGGCTCCAATGCTTACATCGAGGCCGATGGAGTCGCGAATTATACCGATACGCTCACAATCAACGGCGGAATCGGCAGCGGCGTTCTGGTGATGGCGTATACGCTGACTGGTGACGTCAGCGGGGCAGGCGCCGAGGGCAGTGACGGCTATATGCTTATGGGCGGTTCCGGCGCCTACTCATTTAACGGCGGCCCCATCGTCATCAGCGGTGGCGGGCAGGCCATGGAAGGCAACGGTCCACAAAACTACCCGATGATATTCTACGTTCCGTTCACATACGGGACCGCCTTCTCGATTGAACCCCAACTGTACACGAACGCAATTTTCGAGGCGTCTTTCGATACGACTCCCGACACAGCGACCGTAAACTTCTACAACACCGCGACGCTCAACTCCGCCCTTGTGTTCGCCGGGACGCCGTCGAGCCTGGGTGCCGAGAACAACGCCGCGGATATCGGCTCCACCAGCGGGCTCGGTTATGGGCCCAACGGGATTTCTTCGGCCGTGCCGGAACCGGGCAGCTGGTTCCTGCTGGCGTCCGCGTTGGGTGTTGTCGGCTTCCTGAAGCAACGCGCGGGCCGCGTGTCGTCTCGCTAAGGTTTCCGGGCGCGGGGAGGTAGAGGGCTTGCTGGCGGTTTTGCAATCGGACGGACCCTGGGGGAGAATAGATGACATCGCATGCCTCCCCCGAGCGGAATTCCGATTGCAGGAGAGCGGGATTCCACTTCAGACGACGGATTTGGAGAGTATCGCCGTCTGGTCGCGGCGCTCGCTTCGAGAGCAATGCGTCTCGGTTCGCGCGATCCCGAAGGCGCCGCGCAGGAAGCGTTGCGTCGTTCCATCGACAATCGCACGTCGCAAGCGGCGGTGAAATACTATTTCGGCGAGACCGCCTCCACGGGCGGAGAGCCTGAGTGGGGGCTCGATCAACTGCTCGCGTGGCTGCACGGAGTGCTGCAATTCGTGGTGCGCGAGGAGCAGAGCCGGATGGCGTTTCGCCGTGAAGTATCCGTCCGATCCATTTCCGATCCCGCCGATTCCGCTCCCGACGCGCTTGAGATGATGGTCGAGCGGGAGACGGCGGCTATTTTGGACGAGTGTTTTGCAAGGCTTGATCGTGAGTATCGCCAGGTGTTGAAGTTGCGGATGGGCGGCCTCAAATATAGTGAGATCGCGCGGCGGTTGGGCGTGAACGAGAACACTGTAGCCACGCGGGTGAGCCGGGGAATCCGTGAGTTGGGCCGCCGAATTCGCAAGCGCATGGGAGGCGCCCATGAGTGAAGAAAAAACGGATCGGTTCGCGCGCGGAGATTTGACGCCGGCCGAATCGAGAGATCTGGCACAACAGGCGCTGGACGATCCGGAGTTATTTGACGATCTCACGTCAACGGCCTTGGCGAGAACCGCATGGGCGCGCAGCAGGCGCTCCAGGATCATATCGCCGCGCATCGCCTTAATCGTCGCTGCCGCAGCGGCGGTCGCGATACTCGCGATCGCCCTTTATGTGCTACGGCGGCCCGCACAGCTCGCGCCGCAGATGATTGCAGTATCCTCAGAGCCGATTTTCCTTTCGCAAATTGCCGATTCGACGACGTTTCGCGGCCTGGAACCTGATAGCCGCCCGGCACGATCGGCTGGCTCAGTGATGCAGGTTGAAGGCAGGGCGGTGACGATCGATCTGGGCTCGCTCGATGGCCTGGCGAAGGGCGGCGAGGTTGAACTCGTTCGCGACGGACAAAGGACCGGCAAGCTTACCGTGACGACAATCTTCCGCGATCACTCGCGGGGTCTCGCCTCGCCCGGGATCTCCGTTCGCGTTAAAGACGAGGTCCGAGTTTCGCGGCAAATGGTTCTTCGGGCGGCGCTCGATCAGATCGATGCGCTAATCGCTCGTGGCGATTCGGGAGGAGCGCGGCGTATCGCGGAGCAGGCTTCCGGCGAGGATGTCGATCCGGCTTCGATGAGCCCGGCTGACTGGAATAATCTCGGTGCGATCGCCGAATTGCACGGCGACAAAGGCAAAGCTCAAATGTCTTACCAGCGGGCGCTGCGGGACAATCCGCCGGGACCGGCCCGGCAATCGATCCAGACCAATCTTGCGCGAGTGAAGAGCTCGAAATAGATAGTGCGGAAACTGTTTGCTTTCGCGCTGATTTGCAGTATGCCGGCCCTGGCGCAGGAGTGGGCTTCACTCGATGCGCAGGGCGAAGAGGCGTACACAAGGGGGGACCTTGCCGAGGCGATTCGCATCGCGAAGCTCGCTGTCGCCGCCGCGGGTGATCCGAAACAGTCCGCGCGGAGCCTGGACCGGCTCGGATTCTTTCAATACACTTCCGGGGACAATAAGACGGGCGCTGCCTCACTGCGGGAGGCACTTGAAATCCGCAGGACGAGGATGGGCGAGGATACGCTGGACTACGCCGAGAGCGCGAACGACCTGGCGCTCCTGTGCCGCGACACGGATCAACTATCCGAAGGCCGAAGGCTTGCCGAGGAGTCTGTCGCGATCCGAACGCGTCTGCTCGGCGACAGACACCCGCTGGTCGCCGAAAGCCTGAACACGCTTGGAGGTATTGATGCGTTGCTCGGCGAGTACGATCAGGCTATCGCGCGAATGGAAGAGGCGCGGTCCATTCACGAATCCCAGTCGCCGCCGCAGTTCAATGAAGAATTCGGCACGCTGTGGATCAATCTCGCAGGCACCTACCAGCGCGTCGGGAAGTATGCCCAGGCGGAAGCGACGTTTGCGAAAGGACTAG
>Ga0187887_10002843_pt1 | contig 13664 bp, 10 predicted proteins | sample June2016WEW_7_10_FD_132977 | JGI IMG/M metagenome (GOLD analysis project Ga0187887, IMG submission 132977) | Peatland microbial communities from SPRUCE experiment site at the Marcell Experimental Forest, Minnesota, USA - June2016WEW_7_10 | ecosystem: Environmental > Terrestrial > Soil >...
CCAGGGCTGGCTTCCTGGTTCAACGTTGACGATCTGATGAACCTGCACTATTACTGGATCACGCCGTGGTCCACCTTGCTGAAGGCGAATCTGGCATTTTGGTCGACCTTCTTCCGACCGGCGAGTGGTCTGTTTTATCGCTCGATCTACGCTCTGTGGGGATTTCATCCCTTGCCATTCCGCATCGCAGTGCTGGTATTGCTTTCAGTGAACTTCGCGCTGCTGGCCGCAGTTGTGTGGCAGCTTACGGGATCGCGTTGGAGCGCGCTGCTTGCCTTACTGCTGGTTGGTATCAATCCCTCCTTTTCCGCTGCGTACTTCGATACAGGAACCATCAACGACATTCTGGCCTATGCGTTCTTCTGGGGCGCGTTCGCGTTGTACATGCACTTTCGTCAGGCAGGGCGCTTGCCCGGTTGGGGCCGTCTGGCGCTCGTCTTTGGACTGTTCGTCGCCGCGCTGGATTCCAAGGAGCTTTCCGTATCGCTACCCGTTGCCGTAGCGCTGTACGAGTTACTCTGGCATCCGCCCGCCCATTGGAAGCCTGCGGAATTGTGGCGCTGGACATGGCATGAAGGTCGATTTGCGGCCATCGGCGTATTAACCGATATCGCTTACATCATGGGCAAGCGGTACGGCCCGAATTCGTTGTGGCAAACGGGGCCATTCCAGCCACACTACTCGGTAGCCACTTACTTCCAGTCCCTCTCACACTATCTGTGTCAGCTCATTTACAAGCCGGTGACAATTTCCTCCTGGCAGATAGCCGGGTTACTGGTTGCGATGCTGGCGGTGGCCGCGATCAGCCGGCGGCGTTGCCTGCTGTGGAGCGTAGGATTCATAGCCGTAAGTGTGTTGCCACTGGCGTTCATCCCCGGGCGAGGTGGCTTCGCCTATCTGGTACCGTCGGTTGGCTGGGCAGCGTATGCCGGAGGGCTTTTAGACTGGCTCGTCGAATCGCTCGCCGGCAAGCGCGTCCGACTGAGGAGAGCCGTCCAGCTCGTTTTGCTCGTGGCGCTGTTCGTCGCCGTGGCGCCCTGGCAGCGACACTGGATCGGACAACACGCCAAAGCTTCGCACGATGGACAAGCGCGTTACCGGCACTACATCGAACAGATCCACGCCCTGATCCCCGCGCCCCGCAAAGGTGCACGCATTCTGCTGCTTTCCGACGCCGAAGGGCTCGACGATTATGACGTGTACTTTCTGATACGGCTCTATTATGGCGACCCGGCGTTGCAGGCGTACCGCATGACGGTCTGGAATGCGAACCACGTGCGCGTGGACCGCGGCAGCTACGACTACTTACTGGACTGGGTAGATAACCGCTTCGTCTTGGCCCCCCGTGGAGCAGGCTGGTAGCCTGCGGCGGACTGCCAGTCCGCCAGCGCGCGGAGCGCGCGTCGCAACAGGATTTTGAAAATTGCGATGACGTTGCACCCGCCCCCGCCCGCCGGCAAGGGCTGCCCTCCTGCCCGGTTCCCCCGGAAGTCCTCAAAGCCCGCAACGATCACCAGAACTACCTCGATCTGCTCGATGAGATCAAGTCCCTCGAACAAACACCCGTGCTGAGGATGGAAGACGAAGATCCCCCTGCGGACTCGCAAGCAAAGGAAGAAGAGATTCTGGTGTAGGTCGCTTCGCGCGCCGCGACGAGTCTTGTGGGCAGCCATGCCGCAATGTGGGGCGGGCGTCCACGCCTGCAGCGGGTCTCCAGACCCGCTACTGTGCCGCTGGCCATCGTTCGGAGACTACCGGGCCCCGCCATGCGGGACTCGAATCGCTTGCGAAACACTCCCGTTGTCTGCCCCATACACCTCCAGCCGGAACTGGATATCGTCGGTCACGGGCGTGTAGAGCGTGCTGCCTAGGGCGAGTTGGGTCTTGTCCAGGTCCAGCGTTTGCTGCTTTCTGCCGTCGCGGATGGTCAATGTGGCGCGCCGCGCGGCCACGACTTCACGCGAATTCCGGTTCCAAATCACCAGCAGGTCCGGGGGAGTTCGCTCGACTTGCAATCCCAGCACCGAAATGGCGGGTAGGTAGCCGGCCGCCTGTTCACGCGGAGGCCGTGGTGCGCCCAGATAGGTCACCACCGAGATCACCAGCGCCGCGCTGGCGATCAGGATCGTGGCGCCTCTCAGCAGCAGACCTGCCCAGCGGGGCGGAGTCTTGCCGGGCCGCACGCGCGCGGCAGCCGCCACCACGGGCTGTTCGGTAAGTGGCGCAGGTTCCGGGGCGGGAATCCCGGCAGGGTGGGGCAGAGCAGCTTTGCGGAACAACTCTGCCAGTTCGGCGGGCAGATCGTTGTCCGGACCAGACCCAGATTCCGCCGTCTCTCGATCCGGCTCGGCAGCCAGCGAGGCGGGCGGAGTAGGCAATGACGGCGTGCGTCCGAGGGCCACCTCCAGCGAGCTGAATTCGGATTGAATGTGGCCGTCCTCCCAGAAGAAGAAACCAGCCGTGCAGGCTTTACTGCCCACCACGGCTTTGACCAGCAAGAACACGCTGGACGGCACCTGGAAGTAGCTTTCGATCGTCAGCAGGTCGGCGGACCCGAGCGATAGACCGTCGCGCATGTGGCTGCGGTAATACCCGACGACGGCTGGCGCATCGGGCGATTCGCATCCCGCCAGCGCCGTCCGTAACAGCGCAGCCTCCAGATTGACGCTATTCTCGTCGGAAACATCGTAGAGCGGTCCGGCGCGGTAGGAACACGGCACCGGCACGAAGTCGTCAATGAAGACAACCGGCGCTCCCCGATCCTGTTCAGCGCGGCCCAGCAGGATTCCGCCGGCTTCGGTTCCGTCGGAGACCGCCGCTTGCAGACGGTCGGCCATTCCGGAGTGCATGTATATCCGGATGCCCCGGTCCGCTTCCTCCCAGTGGTAGTACTCCGCGAGATTGCGACTCATTGCGTCTGGACAGAGTGTCTCAAGAAGCATCGGCAAAAGCAATGTACTAGCTTGGTGGGCCGCTTGGTGGGGCGGTCCCCCTGGACCGCGCGGGACGCCCTCGTCCCGCCCTCACTTCCGTCCAAACAGGCGCGTTCGAACGCCGTGCGCGGCGCTGCGCATAGCCCCGGATATCCGCAGACTCCACCGCGCGGCGATGCTGGCTGGACGCTGGTCGAACAAGCGCACCGTGGTGTTCTCGTGCCAGCGATCCGCCCACTGCGCCTTGTAGGACTCGTCGCCGCGCAAGAAATCAAAGGTGCCCTGCCCGCCCGCTATGCTTTGCTCGATGGCGTTGCCGATCAGGACCTGCCCGACACCCTGCCGGAGCCAACCAGTGTGCATCCCACACTGGTAAAACTGAAACGTCTGTCCTACACAGAAGCCATAAAGCGCCGCGACGGCTTCACCGCCGGCCTTGAGCACCAACAGTCTGACCAACCCTTTCGCCGCCAGAACCCGCATCGCCTCCAAGTGAAACTCGGGGACTCCCGCCGCCAGGAATGCGCTTTCTTCCACCCGTCCTGCGAACCGCATGCGGTGCAGCGCAATCAAGGTGGGGAAGTGCCGTTCCAATCCGGCGGCGTCGGAAATGGCCAGGCATTCCCCTTGATTTTCGCGCTGCAGAGCGCGCCACCGGCGCCGGTAATTGGCCCTCAGGCTGGTGCCGATTCCGGCCAGGTATTCCTCGAACGTGGGCGGCAACGGAATGTAGCGGCAGGCCCGGCGGGTGGTCTCGAAAACGCACATTCCGCGGCTGAGCAGCCGGGCCGTCAGGGAGGCCATTAGCGGCGAATCGGCGGTATCGCGCAGTTCAATGTAGTCCCAGCGATGATGATGCGCAAACAACATCCGCGCGATCTCTTCCACCGCTGCCGCCCCGCATCGGGCGTCGGCTAGAACGTTCAGATAGTCCGACCCCACGTGCTCATCCGCCAGGAAACCAAGACGGCGCGCGCCCAGTCCCGCGGACGAACGCGCGACGTGGAAAGGCGCCACGGCGACCAGCCGCCCGGCCGCATCGCGTACGGCGATCACCGCCAGTTGGCCCTTGCCGAAGTGCTTCCACCAAGTGGACATCCACCCGAAACTCAAGAAGATGTTTTCCGGGTTTGCGCGCTGAAACAGGCCGTCCCACTCCGCGCCGAGCTGGGCGAACTCCGCGGTAGTGGCGACCCATGAGCCGTGCACCGACTCATCGATTGAGCCGAGGCCTTCGCAGGTGGCAGGTAGAGTGGCCGTCATTCAGAGCCCCCGCCAGCGCAGCGCGCCGAGGATCCGCTCCACGGGGCGCCTGTCCGGCACGCGCAACAGTTCATCCAGCAGCGAAGGCGGCTCCGCGTCATCCGAAGCCGCGCGATCGTCCGGCCTGTGTCCCGCGGCGCGGCACAGTTCGACGGCCGCTTCCAACAGGCCCGCTTGCAACGGGCAGCTGACGAGCCGGCATTCTCCACCGGCAATCAGCTTGCGGACTTCGCGCGAGGCATTGGCCGGCGCGTAGGCGATATCCGCGGCACGCAGCATATCCACGTCCGGACCGGAATCGCCGATGGCCGCCACCGGTTCGCCGGAGCAGCCCAGATAGGTTTTCACGCTCGCCAGCGCCGCACCCTTTCCGGCGCCTTTCTGAACGATGTAGGTGTCCGCACTGCTCTCGACGAGTGTGAGCCGGTCGCAGCCGGCACGATCCAGAGCCGCTGTGACTTCCGCGGTCTCGAGCGGCCGCATCGATCCGTCCTGAAAGCGATAGGCGCGGATCGAATACCGATTCTCCGGGTCGATGAAGACGCCCGGCAGATCTTGGATCTCCGCGCGCAGGCTTTCGATTTGGGTGACGGCCTCCGCATCGATCAACGGCACCTCCCAATCACGGACCGCGTCCCAGAAGACGCTGCCCAGTTCGGCGACGCCCCCTGGCAATCGGTAGGCGCGGCAATACTCGCGCACGTGCTCCAGGCTGCGCGCGGTATTCAGAACTACCGAGAATCCGCTGCGCTGGAACAGTTGCAGGGCGGCGATGCCGCACGGCGTGGTGTGCGGAAATCCCAGCAGACCCCAATCCAGCACGCCATCCAGATCGAGGAAACAGAGCCGCGGTTCCCAGGTGGCCGGTGGCGCGCCCAAGTTGCGGCCACAATAACGCGCCACGTGGAAAGCCGCAAAACTGCGCGTGGCGATGAACTGCCGGTTCCAATCCTCGCGGCGTGCGTCGTTGGGTCTGCGGGCGATCCAGTATTTCGCCGCACGTAGCGTGTTCATGGCATACAGAATCTTGTACAGCAACAGGCGCTCCGCGATGCCCGTATCCGCGGTCTCCGCCATATACGCTTCGAGGAGATCCTGTTCGGCGCCCGGCGTAAGCTGGAACTCATAGATGGCGGAGGCCAGGTCCCAGGCGGGATCCACGATGTCCGGTTCGCCGCCGCCAAAGTTGTGATGTTCGAAGTCGGTCTTCAGCAGCTTGCCGCCGGAGCATACCCAATCCGCGGGTTTCATGCGGCCGTCAACCAGAGTGGGGCTCGGCGCAACGTAGGCCCTAAGGCGACGCCGGATGGCGCGCTTCTTCAATGGTCCCAGGTATGGGCCATAGACGCGGCTGAGAGTGGCGGCCAAATCGTCCCAGCCGCACCACCGGTATCCGGGACTGGCAAACGCAGGGTCTTCGTGCAGCCCGAGCGTCCTCACCCGCCGCGCAATGTAGCTTGCAAACGCGGTAGGACAGGCCTCCTGGCCTGTCCCTGAATCCACATATTCCGAGTACAGAATGCCGTTGCGCAACCCAAGCGTCTTCGGGACAAATCCCTCCAGCGCAACGCCAGCCAGCCATGCATGGTATCCCAGCCAACCCCACCCGACGCTCTTGGCCATCACGCGCCCGGTATCTGATTCCAGCACCCGCTTCAGCCGCACCTGGAAACCGTCGGAATAGTGCGCGGCGAATTCGGCGTTCAGTGCGGCCGTCGCATCGCTTTCAACCGACCGCTCCAGCAGCCGCGCCTTGTAGCGCTGCTCAGGCGGCAGCATGAAGAAGCGGACCCCGCGGGCGGCTTCATCGGCGACGGTGAAGTTGGGAATGGAAGGGTGGCCCGGAAGCGCGACGATCATGTCGGCCGAAGCGGCCCCCAGGTCGCGCAGTGCGCTCAGCAACAAGCGCAGGGTGTGGCCCGAGTTCGGGTGATCGTCGACGATCAACACACGCGCGCCAACGCGCAGCGCCGCGGAGATCGCCCGGGCCTCGGCGCGCGAAAGGTCGTTCTTAGGACGCACGGTGAGCCACGTGACCCGCGTGTAACCCAGCGCGCGCAGCCGGGCCGCCGCCAGCGGTGCGAAATATGCGCCCGCCGTCCGCGGCCCAACGATGGCAATCGGCCGATCCTTTTCCAGCAGCGCGGGCAGACACAGGCGCACCATCGCGCAGACATCCTGGTGGGTGAGATCCTGGCAGCGAAACGCTTCCGGAATTCGCATGCGCTCACCCTCGGCGGCTTCGCCAAGAGCGCTGCCCGCGGCGGCCATCCAAAGGCGCGCCTGTTCGCAGAACCGCGCGCCATCGTCGCCGCCGAGCAGAAGTTCACAAGCGGCATCTACGCATCCGGTCCATTGGCTGCGCCATGACGCCGCACGCGCTCCACGGCGGGTACCGAGCACGGCTTCCGCCGTTCGGATCGCCTTCCGAGCCGACGGAAATCGCCGCGCTACAACGTCCAGGCTCCAGGGCCGGGCAGCCAGATAATCGTCGAGCGTGCAGGCAATGGCGCATGCAAACAGATACAGATTGATGCGGCGCTCTTCGCCCTGCCAGCCCGCGGCGCCGTTCCCCCGATAGCTTTCGATCTCCTCGCCGAGGTGTTGCAGCAGATCCCGCAAACTCAGCATGGGATCGAGGCACCACCGGTAGGCTTCGTAAAAGCGTTCTTCGGCCCCTGTACGGTCGGGCGCGTCGGTTTGTAGAATTCCAGTGGCTGCGGCCATGATCTAACCTATTGAGGCTCGCATAGTACAGTGACAGGCAACTTTGGACCTTGTGGGGCGGGCAATTTTGCCCGCAGCCGGCTTTCAGCCGGCCCGAGCCGCCTAAAAAGGCGGCTGCGGCCAAGATTGGCCGCCCCACGGTGCAACCGAATTGCCAGCATCCTATAAGGGACTATCGTACGATGTTTACTAGTTTCTGGCAGCGTCTCGCAGCACCCACCACAGGATGCGCGGATCGCGCCGCGCTTGACCGAGCGCGTAGGGCAGCCATGCGTGGCCGTAGGGCAGATAATAACGCACCTTAACGGCCAGCTCGCGAGCCACCTTCAGCACCGCACGGCTGGGCAGTCCATACAGCAATTCCAGTTCGCATGGGGTGCCGGCGGATTGCAGCTTCCGAACGGCGGCGGCCGCCAATGTCGGTTCATGCGTGGCTACGGCCACAGGCGTCGCGCCCCCCGCGAGCGTATCGACCACATCCAGAAAACCGGCGTGCGGATCGACGGCCGCGCCCGGATCGGCCCACTGGCCTTTGACCACGCGCACGCGTAGGCCCATCTTAGCGGCCCTTCGCGCATCGCGCGGACTGCGGCGCCACCGCCCCGGAATGGTGCAGCCGAGCGGTGCCTGGTGCGCGCGAGCGTGCTCCATCAACCGGAAGGTGGGATCGGCTGTCTCCGCTCCGAGCGAGTCGAAGTGCACGCAGATTCCCGCCGCGCCCGCGGCTTCCGCAATTTCCGCAACCAGGCCGGCGTCGAATGCCAGCGATGGCGCTTTGACCGACACATAGGAGTCCAGGCGTGCGCCCTGGATGGCTCGCACGGTTGCCAGATACATGTCGGCCACGTGCCGGGGGATGTCGTCCTGCGCATCCCAAAAGCAAAGCGTGGAGGCCGGCAGGCCCCGCGCGGCGAATGCCTCCGCCAACCGAATCGCATCCCGCAACTCAGGTCCCGCCACATAGCTCCGCGCCGCCTTCCGGAGCAGCGGCATCCAGGGGGAGGCAATCATGGCTTGAACCTGCCCCGCAGCTTCCCTACTGCCGCCGCCCGCCCGTCCCTCCACAGCGCCCATGCGCCGCGCGGGCTGAAAGGATAGGCGCGCAGGGAACAGCAAGCGTGCTCGTGCTGGGTCCAGACTTTGGTCCAAGCCTCGACATTGCCGTTGAATTCGTAGGAGCGCAGCCCGCGGCGCGCGGCATAGCGGATGCTTTCCGCGGTGAGCAGCATGCCCGGCGAGCAGCGCGAAAACTGCTCGTCGTAGCCCGCGCGCAGCAAGTCGAACCGGCCGCCGCCTTCGATCGCGATCTGCGCGGCGGCCGCCCGTCCGCCAATACGCAACATGCACATCCGCAGCGTGCCTTGGGCACAGGCTTGCTCCAGATAGCGCCTGAAGAAAGCCCCGCGCACGGGATCTACCGCCAGGGCCGTACCATGCGCGCCCTTCCACCCGGCGTCTTCCACCTGAAACGCTTCCTCGACGAGTTGCGGCAACTGCTCACGCGTGGGAGTGACGATTGCGGTTTCGACTGCGCCCATCTTCTCCGCCAGGCGCATGGCGCGCCGCAGATCCGAGCGGCGGCCAGCCTCCAGCCGCATCTCGGGCTCGGCCCAGGATGCGTCCAGCGGAATCCAGGGCGATCCGCCGGCGGGCCGCCGCCGCACGAAGCCACGTCCGCGATAGGCGGCTTCGAGGGCCGCAACCACCGGCGCGTCGGCGGGAACGCGTTTCAGGTAAAGTGGTCGGCCCGTCTGCACGATAGCGCGCGCTAATTCGGAGACGGCCGCTTCATCCGCACCCAGGAAATCGAGAATCTCGTACATTTCCGAAGCCAGCAGTGTCAGCCATCCTGCGCCGCCGCGGTTGATCACCAGGGGCGCGATCGCCAAATCATCAGCGTTGCCGGCCGTCAGCACGTGCAACCGCTGGGTGCCGTCAAGTCCCGCGGCCCATGCGCGCGCGTACGCAAAATCCGACACAGGATTGCGACCCGCCGCCAGCCGCTCCCATCCGGACGCAATGCGGTCGAGTTCGGCCAGCGTGCGTATCGCTTGCACCGCGTGGCGCACACGAACCTTCACCGGGCTCCCCGCGATCGCCAAATCCATCTCCGACAGTGCCGGCATTACCGGCGTCCCCCCAGGAGTTGGTCGTACATGCCGACCATGCTGCGGATCATGCTTTCGGCCGAGTAGCGCTCCTCGACCACGCGCCGCGCCAGCAGGCCCATCTGCCGCGCGCCTTCGGGATCTCCGAGCAGGGCCATGATCCGGTTGGCCGCCGCATGGTAATCCTCGCTGGGGACAATGTAGCCGGTTCGCCCATCCTCCAGAACCTCAGGCGTGCCTCCCACCGCGGTGGCCACACAGGGAAGTCCGCTGCCCATGGCTTCCAGCAGCGCGTTGGACATTCCTTCGCTCCGGGAAGGCTGGCAAAACACGTCGCACAACTTCAGCAGGGACCAGACATTCTCGTTCTCTAGTTTGCCCAGGAAGCGCACGTTATGCTCCAGACCAAGTTGGCGGACCAGTTCCCGCAAGTCGCGGTCGCAGGCGGGTTCCTGGACAGTGCCCACAATCAGGAAAGTGGCCTTGGGATAAACCCTGCAAACCTCCGCAGCCGCGCGCAGCAGCACATCGAAACCCTTCACGCGCCGGATGTGACCCACGCTGACGATGAGGGGTGCATCGTCTTCCAGCCCCAGCAAATGGTGCAAAGCAGCGGCCCCGTCGGCGGCGGCCAACTTCTCGATTTCGATTCCATTCGGAATGGTGACTACTTTATCGGGGTCGATGCGGTCTGCCCGGATCGTTTGCTCGCGAACCGCGCCGGAAACGGCCTGTACCTGGTCGAACAGCAAGCTCATCAGGCGGTAGGCGATGCGGTGCCTGGTGGAGCGCAGAATGCCCATGTCGCGGCGGCTCGATATCAACACTGGAACGCCGCTCAGCTTGGCCACCAGACCGCCCAGCAGGTCCGCCGATTCGAAGAAAGTGTGGACGATCTGGACGCGCTCCGAACGGATGAACCGCCTGAGATCGAGCGCCGCGCGGAGCGCCCCCATGCCGAAAACCCGGCTGACCGGAAACTCCCGTACGGGGCAGGGAAGCTGGTCGAAAACCGGCGACTCCGGACGCAGCCGGAACGTGCCGATAGTGCAGCGGTAGCGATCTTTCGGCAGCAATCCTGGGATGCGCAGCAACACTCCTTCGGCGCCCCCGAGCCCCCACAGGACATCGATGAGATAAAGGACATGAACCGGGCTGCCGGTTGGCGGCGCCGCGCTCCCTGCGGCGGGCTTAAGATTTGAAATCAACTGCGTCATTTTTGAATCGGTGCTAAATCCATCCATGCATCCGGTACCAGACCAGCCCCACGGACTCATGCACGGCGTCCTCGTTCCAGGCGATGGGTTCCCAACCCGGAAGCAGGTCGGTAAGTTGAAAATCGTGGTAAGTCCGATAGCCGCAAGCGGCTGGCGTCACCGCGATCGACTCCTTCCGGAAGCACGCGTCGGCGCGCATCATGTGATACGCATCGGTCACCAGCACGATGCGCTGAATCCCTTTCTGCCGCAAGATGGCCGCGGCATACGCGGCGTTCTCATGGGTCGTGCGCGAGCGGTCCTCCACCCAGATCGCCGATGCCGGAACTCCTTCTCGCTCCAGGGCGTCACGCATGGCGATGGCGTATGGCGGACTATCCACGAACCCTCCGCCTCCGCTGGCCAGAATCGGAAGCGGCTTCCAGTGTTTGAACAGCCAGGCGGCGTACTGGCAGCGCTCATAAGTATCGGATCCCGCGCGCGGAGTAGGCACTGGCGGGCAGGGCGGGTAGACCGCCGAAGCCAGCACCACGATCGCCCCGGCGTCGCCTGTGGGATACTCGCGGGGCGGATATCCCCTTTCGAGACAGCGCGAGAACAACCACGCTGCTGGCGCCCATGAGGCAAGAAACACAGCCGCCCAAGCGAGCGTCAAGCCGCGAAAAGCCGGCGGCGTGAAAGACCGTCGGTAACGGATCAACTGAACCATCGCGAATAAGAGGACTAACGGAAAGACCGGCTGCAGGTAAGTCATGGTCTTGACTTAGCTGCCTGACGCAATCCCGCGCGAGAGCAGCAGCCGCCGGATCGTGAAGTACGATTCGCCCGCCAGCGCCTTCACCGGTTTCTTGGCCTGCCAGAGTATGGCCTGGCGCAACCGCGGCCATCGATTCCGGGCCGCGATGGCTCCGGACACGCGGGCCGGCGTGTGGCTTTGGATCGAGTAGCGGCCCAGGATTAAGCAGCCATCCACATTCGAGACTTTGGCGCTTGGTTCGGAGGTGAACAATACTTGGATACCAGCCGCGGCGGCAGCCTTACCGACCTTGAGCGAGTAATATCCATCGGCTACTGAAGCGGTCACCACCGGTTCCTGGAGGATATCGCTCAGTATCGCGCAGCTTTCTTTCCACTCTCTCAGCAATTCCTCCCAGCTTAGCTTCGACATGCGCGCCGGATGCGAACAGGAGTGGCTGCCGATGACGTGTCCGCGCGCGTGCAATTCCCGGATCTGTCGCGCAGCGAGAAAGCCGGGGCGGCCGGTCCAGTCGGTGGTGACGAAAAAGTGTCCGCGCCAGCCGCGCTGTTCCAGTTCGCCTGCCACGCAAGTGTACGAGCTGACAGCGCCATCGTCGAAAGTCAGGAAGAGAGGCACTTCACCCTGCCACCGCCGCGCGCGGTCGATCACGTGGACCGATGCAGGGCCAACGCTGCGCCAGATCGAATCGATGTGTGCGCGGAAGTGCCCCCGGTCCAGCTTATACCGTCCGGAATGGCGCGACCCATCGTTAGGCAACCGCTGCCCCTCGTCGACGATGTCGTGATAACCAATAGATATCGCTCTCATAATGACTTGTGTTAAGCGGGGCAGTCCCTCGGCCTGCGGCGGCCTCTCAGGCCGCCCGGCGTGACTTGCGGCAAAGCACCAGCAGCCCGTCGCCGCCGCGGATCGCGCAGCGTGTATCGAAAAACCGAAGCATCTTCAGTACGGGCATAGCCACCATTTGAAGAGCTTGCGGCACGTGGTAATACTGCAGCGCCTCGGAAAGCTCGAACGATAACCGGCCCCAGTTTCCCATCGTGTATTCGGCGGACAAAACCTCATAGCCAATCTGTTTCAAGTCAGCCTGCAGGGAATCCATTTCATAGTGCTGGCCGACGTGTTCGATTTGAGCCCAGCGTTCGTGTTCGCTCGTGAAGCGCCGGCTCAGGATGCGTCTCTGGTTCCTTGTCGGTATGCGGAGCAACAGTAGACCACCGGGCATGAGCGCCCGGTAGATGTTTTGCAGGACCAGCCGGTTCTCGGCAATGTGCTCCAGCACATCGAAACTGTATGCGAAATCGAACTCCTCCCGCGCATCCAGTTGCCGCAGGTCCAACTGCCGGAATTCCAGGTTGCCGAGGGCCATGCTCCGGTTAACGCGGGCGCAGATATCCAGAGTACTCTCGGATGTATGCATCCCCTGCTCTCCGATGTCTACTCCCAAGACGCGGGCCTTGGGAAACCTGGACGCCATATAAAAAGCCAGCGTTCCATCTCCGCAACCGGCATCCAACACAGACGATGGAGTCATGCGCCTGATCGCGCGCCGGAGATAAATGCCATTAGCGAAAGTGCCGAGATGCGGCGTTCCGAACAGCAGCACGTACAGCTTGCCCAGGACTCCCCTACGGCTCACGTTGCGGTGAAAGATGTCGGTGACACCCACCCGCGGCCGCCGGGCCGCGATCTGCTCCATACTGATCGTCACTTGGTTAGTCCTGGGGGGCACGGCAGCCTTCGGCCTTTTCTGTCACACGAGCGATGGTTTCTGAGTGCCGCGTGCAAGCGCGAGGTGGTGTGAAACTGTATCATCGCCGACTTTATTACATTTGTCAATGCGTAGCCGCGAGCCGCCAAGTACCCTTCCTCCCATTACTTAGAGTCCTAGTACGCGTGTACGTTTTGATCGGGGACCTCACTGAATCGTCACATTGACGGTGTTGGCCGCCTGTCCGTCCGCTGTCAGCAGAATGTTCACGCTGGCCTGGTCGGCCAGGGACTGGGGCAGCGGTCCAATATTCACCTGGTCCTCCCCCGCAAATCCCGGCGCAGCTCCCGAATACAAGACCGGCACGCCCGCTCCGCCCACTGTGACGGTTACGTTCTTTGCATTGCGGATGCCCGTGCCAAACAGTTCAAGGTAAACCTCCTCGCTCGGAGGCCCCAGACTAATCGGCAAGGGAACTACATTGTTCGAGTTCAACTGGTATACGGCCTGCGGATTCTGCCCGACGCCGGAAATGAACGGCAGCACCCAGGCGGCCGCCAGCCCCGCAGCGTTAAGCTCGAATAGCCCCGGTGAAACGGAGCCGACCTGGATCGTGCCGGTCTGGCTCGTTCCATTCGCATTCGCGATTGTGACAGTGGCTGTGCCAGACGCCGTGCCGTCCGGTATCTCGCAGTTGATCTGCGTTGGCGACACATAGAACAGCAGCGCCGCGCGCGACACCCCGGCTGAGTCAGTCACGGTCACCGTAACGCCATCCAGAGCGGTTCCCAACGGAAGAGTCGCCTGGGCAGTGCCGGCGGTCAGATTGGCGCCATACGCCGAGACGATCGAATCGGCGGCGAACGGCTCGATCTGCCCCGCCGTCGCCAACCTGACGGTCAATGCTATCTGCTCCGCGTTCGCGATCTCATAGGCGCCTATCGC
>Ga0187887_10002844_pt1 | contig 13663 bp, 10 predicted proteins | sample June2016WEW_7_10_FD_132977 | JGI IMG/M metagenome (GOLD analysis project Ga0187887, IMG submission 132977) | Peatland microbial communities from SPRUCE experiment site at the Marcell Experimental Forest, Minnesota, USA - June2016WEW_7_10 | ecosystem: Environmental > Terrestrial > Soil >...
CCGCGCTTTCTACGACCGTACCGACTTCATGGGTGATCCCGACTTCTCGAAAATCCCCGTGCCCCAGCTCATCGACAAAAAATACGCCAACGCGTGGCGGGAATCGATCATCTTCAAGCATGCCACTCCGAGCAAGAATCTGAAGCGTCCTCCATTCGAGGGCCTCGAACGCGTAGCCCAGTCCCGCCCGATCGCTCTCCACGAGCCCGAAAACACCACGCATTATTCGGTAGTCGATGCCGAAGGCAACGCCGTCGCCGTCACCACGACTCTGAACGGCACCTTCGGCTCGCGCGTGACTGCGGAAGGCCTCGGCTTCCTGCTCAACGACGAGATGGACGACTTCGCCATCAAGCAGGGCGTGCCCAATTCTTACGGCCTGATCCAAGGCCCCGCCAACGCTATCGGCCCCGGCAAGCGCCCGCTTTCTGCCATGACGCCCACCATCGTCCTCAAAGACGGCAAGCTCTTCCTCGTTCTCGGCTCACCCGGAGGGCCTACCATCATTACTACTGTCGCGAACATCCTCATGGGTGTTATCGATTTCGGCCTCGATATTCAGGAAGCCGTCAACGCACCAAGGTTTCATCATCAGTGGCTCCCCGATCAGATTCTCGTCGAGGACCGTCTCTCTCCCGATACAATGAATCTTCTGCGCGGCATGGGCCATAAACTGGACGTTCATCATTTCTGGGGCGACGGCGAGTGCATCATGGTCGACCCCAAGACCGGTGAGCGCCTCGGCGCAAGCGACGGACGTAACAACGGGAAGGCGGTTGGCTACTGATGCTCAGGGCGGTTTCGACATACGTCTATGTAAAAGAACGTCTGCATCCCGGGTTGCTTGACGAACTGGTCAAGAGCGGGGCTCAGGCCATTGAAATCTTCGCCGCACGCCAACATTTCGACTACGCGAATCGCAAACAGCACGTCCGCGAGATTGCCGAATGGTTCAAGTCCACCGGCATTCCGCTGAACTCTGTCCACGCGCCTCTCTACTCCGATTACGAGTGGGGACGCACCGGCTCGCCTCCCGTCAACATCGCCTCCATCGATCGCGCCGGCCGCATTGAGGCCATGGACGAGGTCAAGCGCTCGCTCGAAATCGCCGAATACATTCCCTTCCGCTTTCTCGTCCAGCACATCGGCAACCCCAACGAGGAGTTTGACGAAAAAAAATTCGAAGCCGCGATGACCTCGGTCGAGCACCTGCGCGCCTTCGCCAAGCCGCTTGGCGTCCGCATTCTGATTGAGAATATTCCCAACGAGCTTTCCACGCCCGAGCGCATGATCGAGTTCATCCACACCATGCACTTCGACGATATCGGCGTCTGCTTCGATTGCGGACACGCGCACATGATGGCCGGCATCCCTGAATCGTTCGAGACGCTCAAGAACCATATCTGCTCCACCCACGTGCACGACAACAACAAAGACAAAGACTCGCACCTCTGGCCCGGCAAGGGGTCTATCGACTGGAAACAGACCATGGAGTTGCTGCGCACCGCCCCGCAAACTCCGCCCCTGCTGCTCGAAATCGAAGGTGAAGAGAAGAAGAATTCCGGCGAGGAAGTAAGCGCCACATTCCGTAAACTCGAAGATTCCTAGGTCCGCCGGCACAATATGCAAGAGATCGACAGGCTCGATCAGATCTCACGCCGCATCATCGGCGCCGCTATCGAGGTTCGCAGGCATCTCGGACCCGGGCTTTTGGAATCCGCATATCAGTCGTGCTTGGCATTTGAACTCAAGCAGCGAGGTCTGCGAATCGAGGAGCAGAAAGTATTACCAGTCACGTATAAAGAGGTCATGCTCGAGTGTGGTTATCGCCTGGACGTCGTGGTCGAAGACGAGATCATCGTGGAAATTAAAGCAGTTGAACAACTCCTGCCAATTCACGAAGCCCAGCTACTGTCGTATTTGCGCCTGGCGCATAAACACGTGGGCCTTCTAGTGAACTTCCACGTGCCGGTTCTAACAAAGGGCCTTAAACGGATCGTGAACGAATTCCCCGATGCAGGCGCAAGCAAGGCTTCCTGAGTCGACAACAAACAAGAAGAAATGATTTAAGCTTTTCTCGGCGCCCTCGGCGTCTCGGCGGTGAATAAGGTCTTATGTCCATAAGCACAATCGCAGCAATCGGCTCCCACGAAGGCCAATCCGTCACCATTCGCGGATGGCTTTACAACCTCCGCGAAAGCGGCAAGCTTCTCTTCCCACAATTCCGCGACGGCAGCGGCGTCATTCAGGGCGTCGTCCCCAAAAACGCCGTCCCGCCCGAAGTCTTCGACGCCATCAAGGGCCTGACCCAGGAATCCAGCGTCATCGTCGAGGGCAAAGTCCGCGCCGACAAGCGCGCTCCCGGCGGATACGAACTCGATGTCTCCAACGTCCAGGTCGTGCAGCGCGTCTCCGAAGCCGATCCCTATCCCATCACGCCCAAAGAACACGGTACCGACTTCCTCATGGAGCATCGCCACCTCTGGCTCCGCTCCCAGCGCCAGGCGGCCATTCTGCGCGTCCGCGCCGAAATCATCAAAGCCGCCCGCGACTATTTCGACAGCAACGGATTCACCCTCACCGATCCGCCCATCATCACCCCCGCCGCCTGCGAAGGCACCACCACGCTCTTCCCCGTCGAATATTTCGAAGAGCAGGCTTACCTCACGCAGTCCGGCCAGCTTTACATCGAAGCAACCGCCATGGCGTTAGGCAAGGTGTATTCGTTCGGCCCAACCTTCCGCGCCGAGAAATCAAAAACCCGCCGTCATCTCACCGAGTTCTGGATGGTCGAGCCCGAAATCGCCTACGGCACACTCGACGACTTGATGATTCTCGCCGAAGGCTTCCTGACTTTCATCGTCAAGCGCTGCCTCGAGCGCCGCCGCCCCGATTTACAAACCATCGGCCGCGATCTCACCAAACTCGAAAAAATCGAAGCGCCCTTCCCGCGCATCTCCTACGACGAAGCCGTCAAGAACCTCCAGGAAGGCCACGCCCAAGGCAAACTCGAACACAAATTCGAATATGGAGGAGACCTCGGCTCGCCCGACGAAACTTACTTGTCTTCGCAATACGACAAACCCGTCATGGTCCATCGTTACCCCGCCAGCGTGAAAGCTTTCTACATGGAGCCCGATCCCCAGCACCCCGATCTCGCTCTCTGCGTCGACGTCCTCGCCCCCGAAGGCTACGGAGAAATCATCGGAGGCTCGCAGCGTATGGCCTCGCACGACTTGCTCCTGCAACGAATCAAAGAGCACAACCTCCCCGAAGAAGCCTTCAAGTGGTATCTCGACCTCCGCAAATACGGCAGCGTCCCCCATTCCGGTTTCGGCATGGGAATCGAGCGAGCGGTAGCCTGGATCTGCGGCCTCGAGCACGTCCGCGAAACCATCCCCTTCCCAAGAATGCTGTATCGCCTCTACCCATAAGGTGTGCAGCGTAGAGAACGCGCATGTGTGGCGCGGACACTCCTGTCCGCGACCGCCTCATTTTGTGTGGCCGGGTGCCCCAGGTTTCGCGCCTTTTCGAAACCTGGGATTCCACGACTCCCTTCCTTAAGAACTTCGAAATTCTCGGCGCCCTCGGCGTCTCGGCGGTGAACAAACCGGGACGCCGCCCCTTTCGACAGAATACTCACATCCGCCGCATTCTCTTCAGGAGTGAGCAATATTGAACAGACCGGCCGTTGGCCGGACAGTGAAACTGTTTTCCAGCGAACAATCCTTAGTCCACTGAGATGTAGGCCAGCGCATCGAATCTCTCTCACGACTCGCGCTGGCCCTTTTTCTGTTTAACCCCTCTTAACTGTCGTAATATCGCCATTTCACTCACCGACTCTCCGACCGGGGTTCTGAGTGTAAAGGCCTTGTTTTCAGCAACTATCGGTAAACAGCGAACGACGAGGAAGGACCAGCTATTGCGGCTTCGGGCTAATCTGTTATTCAAAGCCGATTCTTGAAGGGAGAACGACCAGCCTCTCGTTCTAGTTGGTAGGGAGTCCCTATGGCTTTGTACCGAGATCTGACCGCCTTCAACAGAGCACCATCGAAAGCTCAGTGAGTGACAGACTGCTGCAAGGGCAGGAGGGAGTGGCGAAATGATGACTACTGTTCAATATTGCTCAGTATTCGCTGTGACCCGTAGTAACATTGGCGAATCGTAAGGGGTGCTGATGCCCCGCAACAGGAGTTGTAGGAGTGTCACTCCCGCCAGATTCAGACCCCAGGGACATCCCAGTCCCCATGTGCTATCCGGCAAGCGTTAGATGGTCAGGTGGGGCCCGGAGCCAACGCTAAGTATAGGAGGTTCCCTCATGACAGCACCCAGAGTCCTCATCGTTGAGGATGACGATTCGGTTCGTCTGATGCTGCAAGAAGGATTGCAGCGAGACGGGTTTGAAGTGGTGACTGCTTCGAACGTGTGCGACGCGCTTAGGCATATCGCGTCGGAAAGTTTTGAGGTCCTTCTGTCAGACCTGCACCTGCCTCTCGCCGGAGATGGCTTCACCCTGGTCAGCGCCATGCGCCATACTCACCCGGATGCGTTGACCGTGATTCTCAGCGGCTACCCGGCGCTGGACGAGGCGATGTCAGCGATCCTTTCCCAAGCCGATGAAATTTTTTCGAAACCGATTGGAATCGGCCCGCTCAAGGAACTCATTCGCACCCGGCTGGCCGCCCCACACACGATCAAACGGGTGAAGCCTGAATCTGTCGCTTCCATACTGGAGCGCGAGATCGACAACACGATTCGGGATTGGCTGGCGAGTGTGGAACAAAATGCCGAACTGGCATGTATTCCTCTGAGCCGCGAGGAACGCACGGGGCACCTCCCTAGACTCCTTCAAGACCTCGTGGTTCGCCTGCGGCTGGACTCGAGTTTGACAGCAGCCCTAATTTCCATAGCTGCTCGCGACCATGGAGAGATGCGGCGACAGCAAGGCTACACCGCTCCCATGGTGGTGGAAGAGTCTCGTATCTTGCAGGTGAGCATCTTCAGCACATTGCAAAGGAATTTGGTAGGGGTGGACTTCAGCAGACTATTGCTGGACGTGGTGACAATCGCGGATGAAGTCGATTCACAATTGAAGCAAGCAATGTTTAGCTACGTCCCGCCGATGGCATTGAATTCTCGGGCGATTGGACTGGCAGGGTAGCGGTCAAGGGGATGATGACCGCCGCATGAGGCTCCACCAGGGCAGAGGCATTGCCCCAAGCACGCTCAGTCCAAATGGACTTGCGGCATTGTGGCGTAACCGCGCAATTACACGCATTGACCCTCCCCGACTTCCTTCCTTAATAACTTCGACATTCTCGGCGCCCTCGGCGTCTCGGCGGTGAAATACCTCACAAACAGCCTGTAACCACCCTCACAGACGCTGCACCACTACGTGTGCAATCATCGCTCTGAATTGCGCCCGACTCACGAGCCGAGCGCGTCAAAAAAAGACATGAATATTCAAAAATACACCGATTATTCACCGAGTTTAAGCGGAGCCCGAACCTCAAAAAACCCAGCAAATTCAACATTCGCCTCCGCTAAAGCCAATGTTTTGAAGACTTTGAATCTAACGTGTTTAGTATGAACAACTTAAGCCAAAACCGAGGGGGGGAGGGGGGGGTACCCAACAATTTATTTATTTATTTTTCCTTCCACCCAAACCCAACGCCAGCAGCACCTATTCATACCAGCCCCAACATCATTTCTAAGGAGCAATCATAATGACGCACTCTTCCGACAAATCTGCAGACGACTGTTGCAAAATGCGAAAGGTCAATGGAGATCCCTGCCAATTACCAGCTCTCAACGGCGAAAATTTCTGCCACTACCACAAGCTCATGGGCCCAAGTCCGGTCAACTTCGACAACCAAATCCTCCCTTCCACCCACGTCTATCTCCCGCCGCTCGAAAGCCCAGCTTCCATCCAGGCCGCAATTTCCGAAGTTTGCGAATTGATGTTGCATCGCCGCATCGAGCCCAAAGAGGCTTCCGCGCTCTTCTATGCCATGCAGGTCGCCTCCCAGAACTTGGGGCCATTCAATGGAATTCCCAACGCGAGTAAAACGCGAAGCACGAACGCTGCCGCCCCAAACCCCGCACCATCGAACTCCGCCGCCAATTCGAATACTTCGCAGGCCTTGCCACCCGGGACCATTCAGGCATGTGCCGAGCAGCCTCCGCGCCGCCGTCCTGGCCGTCCGCGCAAGGCCGTTCCTCAACTGGTCAAAGCGAACGGATGATCGAAAGATGCCCTATCGGACGCACCTGAAGAAGCAGAAGTGATTTTGCTTTTCTCGGCGCCCTCGGCGTCTCGGCGGTCAAATCATCGGGTCGCAGCATCATCAAAGTTTGGTGGTTCCATTTACAATCACCCATAACCCGACTCGCCAGATCGCCCGATTTTCTCGGAGCCCTCGGCGTCTCGACGGTGAGAAGATTCTAGGCAACAAACTATGGCAAGAACCACCGCTTACAGCAGCATCACTCCGCGCCACATCCGCGTGATCGGCGTTCCGCTCGATCTAGGCCAGTCGCGCCGCGGCGTGGACATGGGTCCTTCCGCAGTCCGCGTCGCCGGACTCGAAGCTCGACTCGAGGCCATCGGCCACATTGTCGAGGACGCTGGCAACATCGCCGTTGCCATCCCCGAACAGAAAAAAGAGGGTGCAGCCAACGCCAAATATCTGAAAGAAATCACCGCGACCTGCACCAAGAGCGCCGACATGGTCCTCAAGGCGCTCGAAGCCGGCAAGGTTCCGCTCGTTCTGGGCGGCGATCACTCCGTTGCCGCTGGAACCGTTTCCGGCGTCGCCGAATTTTACCGCCGCCAAGGACAAAAGATCGGTCTCCTCTGGATCGACGCTCACACCGACATGAATACTCCCGAGTCCTCGCCCAGCGGCAACGTCCATGGCATGCCGCTGGCCTCGATCATGGGCCTGCCGCCCTACGAACTCGGCAAGATCTACGATTTCTCGCCCAAGATAGCGCCCGAGAACTGCGTGCTCGTCGGCATCCGCGACGTCGACAACTTCGAGAAAGAAAACATTCGCAAAGCGGGAGTCGAAGTCTTCACCATGCGCGATATCGACGAGCGCGGCATGCGCGCCGTCATGGAAGAAGCCCTTCGCATGGCCGGACGCGGCACTGCCGGCTATCACGTCTCGCTCGATATGGATTGGATCGACCCCGAAGACGCGCCCGGCGTCGGCACTCCCGTCTGGGGCGGCGCAACCTATCGCGAAGCTCACCTCGCCATGGAAATCATCTCCGACCATGGCCGCATGCTCAGCATGGAGATCGTGGAAGTAAATCCCGTGATCGACGAGCGCAACCAGACTGCAGACCTGGCAGTCGAACTGGCGTTATCGGCGTTTGGAAAGAAAATTTTGTAGGAGAATCATCTGGAGATCCCGCGGAACTACCCTGCATTCATTGACTTGCCCTTTTCGCTCACGTAACATTCGCGCCAATGATCGGACAGACCATCTCGCACTACCGCATCGTCGAAAAGCTCGGCGGTGGCGGCATGGGCGTGGTTTATAAGGCCGAGGACACGCGCCTGGATCGATTCGTCGCGCTCAAATTCCTGCCGGAAGAATTAGCCAGAGACCCCCAAGCTCTGGAGCGATTTCGCCGCGAGGCCAAAGCGGCATCGGCCCTCAATCACCCGAATATCTGCACCATCTACGACATTGGCGAGGAAGATGGCAAAGCGTTCATCGCCATGGAGTATCTGGACGGCGTGATGCTGAAGTACCGCATCGCCGGACGTCCGCTCGAGATCGATCCGTTGCTGTCGCTGGCGCTTGAAATCGCCGACGCGCTCGATGCGGCACACTCTGCGGGCATCATTCATCGGGATATAAAGTCGGCGAACATCTTCGTCACCAAACGTGGACACGCCAAGGTTCTCGACTTCGGCCTGGCAAAACGGACGGAGACGGGCACGCGGCGAGAATCAGGCTCAAGCTCGAACGAGCCCACGATCACGCTGGAAGATTTGACCAAAGGCAACGTAGCCATGGGCACGGTGGGCTACATGTCGCCCGAACAGATCGCAGGCAAGCCTCTGGACGAACGAACCGATCTGTTTTCTTTCGGCGTGACCCTTTATGAGATGGCGAGCGGCCGCTTGCCCTTCGATCGTGACACGGAAGGTGCGACGTATGGGGCAATTCTGCACGAGCAGCCGGAACTGCCCAGCCAATGGAACCCGCAACTGCCTCCGCAGGTGGATGCGATTATCGCGAAGGCGCTGGAAAAGGATCGATCACTGCGCTATCAGCACGCTTCGGAGGTGCGAGCCGACCTGCAACGGCTCAAGCGCGACACCGAAAGCGGCCAGGTTCCAACCACGGTCTCCGGCCCGGTCGCGGTGCGAGAGGTTTCCGCGCGAGGACAACGAACGCTCTGGGGAATCGCGCCCTGGAAGCTCGCGCTTCCCGCGCTGCTCGCCTCCGTGCTCGTCATTTTTCTGATGGCCGGGCTCTACTACCGTTCCCACCGCCAAAATCAGCGCCTGACTGAAAAAGACACGATCGTCCTCGCCGATTTTGCCAATAGCACAGGGGACGCCGTGTTCGACGATGCCTTGAAGACCGCGCTTAGCATCTCCCTCCGGCAATCGCCGTTTCTGAATCCGCTCTCTGACAGCGAAGTGGCGAAAACCGTCCAACGGATGGCCCGTCCGGCAAGCGAGAAGCTGACCCCTGAAATGACCCGCGAACTCTGCCAGCGCACGGGCAGCAAAGCCTACATCGCCGGAGCGATTGGAAGTCTCGGCAGCAAGTATGTTCTGGAATTGAAGGCGGTGAACTGCCAGAACGGAGACTCGCTGGCCGAGGAGCAGGTTACGGCCGCCTCCAAGGAAGAAGTGCTGGACACGCTGGGCGAGGCAGCTACAAAACTGCGCGGCGAATTAGGCGAATCGTTGGCAACGGTGCAGAAATTTGACGTTCCGCTGGCGGAGGCAACCACCTCCTCGCTCGAAGCCCTAAAAGCCTACAGCCTTGGCCGAAAGGCTTTTCACGAGAAAGGCGGAGAAGCGGCCCTGCCCCATGATCAACGTGCCATCGAGCTCGATCCCAATTTTGCCGAAGGCTACTTGGCGGTGGGCAACGACTACATCAATCTCGGCGAGCCGCGTCGCGCCAGCGAGTACTACACCAAAGCATTCCTGCTGCGGGAACATGCCAGCGAACCGGAGAAACTAACGATCGCGGGGCATTACTATGAAAGCGTCACCGGGGAACTGGATAAAGCGGCTAAAACATACCAGGAACTGATCGAGGACTATCCCCGGGAGCGTGTGGGGTACGGAGGGTTGTGCCGTGTCTATGGCGAACAGGGGCAATATGAAAAAGCCCTGGAGCTGAGCAAACATGCTCCGCGCAGCCCGGACGGAATGATTTATCTCTACGAGAATGTTGCCAACTACGACCTTGCCTTGCAGCGCTTCGACGAGGCGCGACAGATCCTTCGCGACGCGCAGTCGCGAAAGCTGGATGATTCCGGAGCGCGTACATTGCTCTACGAACTTGCCTTCCTTGCCTCGGATTCGCAGGGGATGGAGGAACAGCAAAGGTGGTTTGCGAGCAGCCCCGAAGATGCGGAACCCGGCCTGTCGCTTGCATCCGACACTGAGGCGTATAGAGGTCATCTTGTCAAAGCGCTGCAACTGATGAAGCAGGCCGTGGACTCCGCCATACACGCGGACAACAAAGAGAGCGGAGCGGGAGATCTGGCGGATGCTGCTCTGCAACAAGCGGCCTATGGCAATTCTGCCGAAGCCCGGCGTATCGCAGCGGAGGCATTGAAGCTGGCTCCTGCCAGTCCCGGGGCCGCGGCCGACGTGGCGCTGGCTTTTGCCATGACGGGCGACACCGCCCGGGCTGAATCTTTGGCGCAAGACCTGAACAAGCGCTTCCCGCTCGACACCCAGATGCAGTCGATCTGGCTGCCCACAATCCATGCCCAGTTGGCACTCGCAAGAAGAAACCCTGCTTCGGCTTTGAGTGCTCTACAACCTTCCCCTATCGAGTTGGGGAATCTCATATGGGGCGGTACCTGCCTCTATCACGTGTATGTGCGCGGAGAGGCTTACCTGGCGGACGGACAAGGCAGTGCCGCTGCCGCCGAGTTTCAGAAAATTCTCGACCATAGCGGCATCGTCTTGAATTGCTGGACGGGAGCCTTAGCGCACCTGGGTGTGGCGCGCGCGAATGCGTTGCAGTCGCGAACCTCGCAAGGTGCCGATCGCGATGCCGGCCGCGTCAGAGCGCTCGCTGCCTACAAGGATTTTCTCGCTCTTTGGAAGGACGCCGATCCCGCCATCCCTGTCCTCAAGGAAGCCCAGGCGGAATACGCGAAGCTGCAGTAACGTGGGCTATCCTGATCCGGCTCGCTCGATTCAACTGCAGAGCAGAGAGTGCCAAGTGATGTAACAGACGATAGGGCACAGAACCCTGTCAACGAGTGAGCTGATGCCGTCAGTTCCTCTTGTTCTTCATCGCGTTCATCGCCCAACAGAAGTTGCTTACTGCACGTCCGAGACCTTGCCGTTCAGAAACGTGACCTTGATGTCCTTGTAAACGTAAATCTGCTTTGCGCCGAGATTGATGATTTTGTCCGGCACGCCATTGGCAGCCTTGACCTGATCGGGCGTCATGCCTTTTTCAATCTGCACCGGCTCCGGTGGAGGCTGGTTCTGTGCCTGTCCTCCGCCCCCTCCGCCCTGGTTGTTCCCGCCACCTTGATCATTTCCGCCCTGGTTATTTCCGCCTTGATTATTGTCGCCCTGCTGTCCGCCTTGATCGCTGCTATTGTCGATCGCCAAGAGTCCAGCAATCACGTCTTCCACCTGCGGTGCGCTCATTTGGGCGAGCTGTCCATGAGCGAACTGGAATACCACATCCGTCTTGTAAAACGTCTTCGGATCGGTGTTATTGCAGGAATCGCACGCCACGATGCCCATCACCACCTGATCCTTCTCCGCGTTCACCACGATCTTCGACGGATACACCTTGTCGTTCACTTGAAAAAATTTGGTGTTCAGGTCTTTGTTCGCAACCTTCTTCATGAAACCGCCCAGCACCTTCTGCCCGACGGCGTTCGGCGAATGCACTGTCCCATCCTGGTACTTCGTGGGAGTATAACTTTGATCCGAGTAGGGCACGCCCAGAATTCCGCCCTTCTTCACAACCAGGATCGTGCCCGCTTCTACCACGGCAGCACCGCTGGAATCCGCGCCCATCTTCACCAGGTTGTATTGCGCGCTGAGTTGGTCGCCCAGCGGCACTTGAGCCTTCAATAAGCTGGGAGTGAAACCTACGAGAATCAAAACGATAACCAGGACGGCCATCCCAAGTTTGTACCGCATTGCGAACTCCTCCTCAATGAGCCTTGTGCTCCCACCGCCGGCTGGGAGGGAGCGTTCAAGTAGGACTTTGTTTCCAGTTACAGGGGACGAGGTCAGATTGGAGAACTTCTGCAATCTGACCTCGGACCTCTGCAATCGTTTTAGTTCGGCTGCTTGGCGTCCGCTTCGGCCTGATCCGCTTCTTTCTGCGTGGCGGTCAGGTCGTCCTTCACGTTCGAATCCGGCGTCGGCGGCGGTACTTCTCCCTGCGTCGTCGTCGCATCCGGAGACTTCGGGAGCCCGTTCTTGCCGTTTTCACTGGCCAGTTTCTTGAGCCCCTCATCCATGGTTGATTGCAGGCTGTTGTGCATGTCCTGCAATTCGGAGACTTCGACGCCGACCGTCGCGCCGATCGCGCACTCGTCTTTCTTCGCGCTCTTGACGGTGGCGTCGACCATCTTGTCGTCGTCCGGTTTATCGCCGGTCCGGTAAACAACATCGCCCGGAGTCAGCGTGCATTCCACGCCATCCGAAGTTGTGAGGTCCTCATCGACCGAAACCACGAAGTAGCGGATGTTGGGATCCAGCGCGGCCGGCACTTGATCGCCGGACGCTGGCTTGTCCTTATTGGCCGCCGCATCTTTCTCCGCCGCAATCTCTTTCTTCATCTGTTCAGCCAGCGCGTCCTTCACGTCCTTCGGCATCGGAGTCGCCGCCGCTGATCCACCGCCCATCATGTACCGGCGCGAACCATACGTGGATGCCAGGCTGGCCGCCACTAGCGGATCGGACGAATACAGCGATGCGATCACATCCGACGATTCCTGTTCAAATTGCGGCTTGACGAGTTCGCCTTGATCGCCGCCGTCGCCTCCCGCCGCTGCATTCTGTGCTGCATACGCGGCCTGAAGGTTCGCGGAAATCAGGTAATCCGTCAACCAAAGCGCGGCAAATGGATAGACGGGATAGGGCTGATACCATGCTCCGTAATAGCCGTACCAGGGCGCTCCGCCCCAGCCCCATCCGTAGTAAACCGGCGCAGGCCACGGGTTATACGCCCATCCGTAATAAGCCGGTCCATAGTAGAACCCTGGCGCGTAGCCATAATACGGATAGCCGCCATAGTTCCAGCTGCGATAGCCGTAGGCGTAGGCATGTCCGCCGCGCCAATACGTCCGCTGCACATACTCATGTCCGCCGTGTCGGTAATACGCGCGCTGGCTATAGCCACCGTACCGTCCGTGGCTTACAACCGTGCGCCCATTGCGGTTGGCCACTATGTGCCGGTTGCCGTTCATGCCGCGACTGACGGTCGCGCCGCTCTTGGTATGAATCGACCGAACCTGTCCATTTGAGCGAGTAGTCACGCTGCTGCCGCTCCGGGTAGTCCGGGTTTGCGATCCTGCAGGCTGATGATGGCTGGCGTTCTGCGCTCCGCCTCGATTGCCAGCCTGGTTGCCACCGGCGCGGTTCCCGGTCTGGTTGCCACCGGCGCGGTTCCCGGTCTGGTTGCCACCGGCGCGGTTCCCGGTCTGGTTGCCGCCCGCGCGATTGCCCGTTTGGTTGCCACCGGCGCGATTGCCGTTCTGATTTCCGCCGGCGCGATTACCGGTCTGGTTGCCGCCCGCGCGATTCGCCTGACTGTTGCCTCCCGGTCCGCGGTTCATGCTGTTTTGGCCGCCGGGGCCGCGATTCATTCCGTTTTGGCCGGTGGCGCCGTGACTGGCGTTTCCACCCGGTCCGCGGTTCATCCCACTGCTGCCAGAGGGAGCACGATTTCCGCCCGCCGCGGCCGGACGCTGGCCGCCACCCGACGGATGTTGCGCCGGTGCCGCGTGAGCCGCCGGAGCAGCATGTGCGGCTGGAGCCGGGTGCGAAGCCGGGGCGCTAGGTTTGTTCCCAGCAGCTGCCAAGGCGGTGAGCGTGAATACGGCCAGTGCCAATGACAATACGACAAGAATATTTCTTTCCTTGATACTCGAATTCATGAGCGACTCCTCAGAGGATGCGAAGCGTTTTTCGCCTACGACCAACAAACAGAACGGCCAACGCACAATGCAAGCAGCGTGCGCTCCCGCGGGTGTATGTTTCGATGAGCGCTCCTCGGTCGAGTGCCCTTCGGGGTAAGGGCTGGCACCGGCCTTCGAAGCATCGCTAATTTCACACCGGATTTCCCTCGCTGTCAAGTAATTGAAGAGGTCGGTAGTGGGTCAGTTTGAATCCCGCCTCCAGAAGGCAGAGTCCGAAGAGGTGATGAGGTGTGTTCGTGGGCATACCGAAATCTACATCGAGGTTTCC
>Ga0187887_10002847_pt1 | contig 13639 bp, 12 predicted proteins | sample June2016WEW_7_10_FD_132977 | JGI IMG/M metagenome (GOLD analysis project Ga0187887, IMG submission 132977) | Peatland microbial communities from SPRUCE experiment site at the Marcell Experimental Forest, Minnesota, USA - June2016WEW_7_10 | ecosystem: Environmental > Terrestrial > Soil >...
CCAATGACAATGCGATTGTGCGTCGCGATTTCCCGACCCTATCGCGAGTTATCGGCGGCGACCGGCGCGTGTTGACCGCGCGGCCCTCAAGCTAACTCGTTCTGCACGTCCTTCCAATTGTCACTTCCGGGAGCGCCGGTCTTGTGCCGGCGAGAGGATCAATATGTCCGATGCGACCTTAACCGAACTCAGCCCGCATGGCGCCGCCGAACCCACCGCCCGCCTCGACGAAGCAAGATCCTTCAACGAAGATTGGCTCGCCGTCATCCTCGGCCTTGGCATTTTCGTGCTCGCCCTGGCTGGGCTGGTGCAGATCGATCTCATCGGCTGGGTGGTCAGTACTTCGGTGTGGTCGAATCTCGGCCAAGCGCTGGGGCCGGTTTCGAAGAACTACGCCTCGCTCGGCGGCACTGGGGCACTGCTCGCAACCTATGTGGCGCTGACCGTCGTGCTCAGTGCCGGCGCGGCAGCGCTTAAAAGCGACGTAAAACGCTTCGCACTGGCGTTTACCGCCGTTTTCTGGATCGCCTATGTCAGCTGGATCGTCGGCAATTACGCCAATTTCGCCGCTGCCACCCCGGCCGACCAACAGAAATTCGGCGTCACTTGGTCGCTGAAGCTCACCAACGAAGGTGCCTATATTTTTGCGCTGATCGTCGGGCTCATCATCGCCAATTTCCTGCCGCGCTTTGCCGAGGCGATCAAGGACGCGGTGCGGCCGGAACTCTACATCAAGATCGCCATCGTCATTCTCGGCGGCTTCATCGCCGTGACGGCGGCGGGCAAATTAGGCTTCGCGAGTTCGCTGTTGCTGCGCGGCGTCGCCGCCATTATCGAGGCTTATCTGATCTACTGGGCGGCGGTGTATTTCATCGCGCGCAAGTGGTTCGGCTTTTCCCGCGAATGGTCGGCGCCGCTCGCGGCCGGCATTTCGATCTGCGGTATTTCGGCGGCGATTGCCATTGGCGGCGCCATCCGGGCGCGTCCCATCGTGCCGGCGCTGGTGTCGTCGCTGGTTTTGGTGTTCTCGGTCGTCGAATTGCTGATCCTGCCGTTCGCCGCGCAGACTTGGCTCGCGCACGAGCCGCTGGTGGCCGGCGCCTGGATGGGGCTCGCGGTCAAGACCGACGGCGCCGCGGTGGCGGCCGGTGGCATCACCGAGTCGCTCATTCTCGCGAAGAATGCGGCTGAGGGCATTCGTTACCAGCCGGGCTGGATCCTCGGCACCGCTGTGACGATCAAGGTGTTCATCGACATCTTCATCGGCGTCTGGGCGTTCATCCTTGGTTATATCTGGACCAACCACATCAACGTCACGCGCGACGCAAAGAAGACCAAGGCGCGGGAAATCTGGGAGCGCTTTCCCAAATTCATCATTGGCTTTGTGGTGACTTTTTTGGTCGGGCTCTATCTCGCGCTTGGCACGCCTGCCGACATCGCCAGCAGGGTCCCGGCGGCGATCGGCGAGGCCAACACCTTCCGTGTCATCTTCTTCATCCTGACCTTCTTCTCGATCGGTGTGCTGTCAAACTTCAAGGCGCTGTGGCGGGAAGGCCTCGGCAAGCTCGCCGCGGTCTATTTTGTCAGTATCTTTGGCTTCGTGATCTGGGTTGGACTGGCGATTTCGTACCTCTTCTTCCATGGCATCACGCTGCCCCTAGCGAGCTGATAATTGCAGGCTGAACGCGCTCAAAATTCAGGAGAGACTAATGTCGCAATCGAACGTCCGTCCGGAACTACAAGAGGAATTGCGTAGCGCCGCCGTCGAACCACTGCTGCCGATCGAGAAGAAGCTGATCGCCTGGAGCCTCGGCATCGGGCTTACGCTCCTCGTCGTGCTGGCTGTGATCAATCACCTGTTCCCGCCGACGCCGTAGATCAGAACTCAAGCGCGGGAGCGGCGTAAGTCATCTAAGCTGTACGCCAAGGCAGCGCTTCCGGATTTTCGACAAAAAACCAGGCACCGGCGCCGAGGGCGGACGGGAAGCGAGCAAATACAAATTTCTCGCCTTGCGTAAATACGACGTCCCCGCTTTGAAGGGCGGCACGGAGTACGGAGAACGACCGTACCGAAACGGCGTAAACACCGATAAACGGCAACGACGGGAGAGTAGCCCCGGGCGCCAGGTTCAAAAATATCTCGCGAGTTATCAACTGGACCCCACCGCGATCGAGCCGAATAAACTGTCCTGCAGCATTTTCCGTCACGGGCCGGCCGAGAAAACGGGAAAAGCGATTGGCCGCCTCTTCAATATTTTCGGTCGCGATGACGACGTCAACGAGACCCAAGGCTCCGTTTGGGTGCGACAGCCAGCGTGGCTGCCAGACGGCGGCTTCGGTGTGATGCGTCAGAATCTGAATGCGTCCCTCTGCCATTTGGTTGGGCTCGACGCGCGCCACCGTAAACCTGGCAACACCCGCCCCACCGGCAGTCTCGACCGCGCGCTCCATGTTCACCACAGCGCGCACGCGGAAACCGGACGACTCAAGCCGCTGATGCGCGGCGGCCGCGTTACTGACGGAGAATGCCGCAAGATGTACGCCCGGATACCGGGCCACGGCGACGTCCAGTTCGCGACCGAGTGCAGTGTCCGCCGTCCTATACAAGGCTTCGATATAGCCGCCGCGAAGCATGGCCGTTACATTGCCGGTGCCGGTCAACGATACGCCGCCGTTGCCGTCGGGGTTGACCTGAATCGAGCGCGGCGTAGCCGTGAATCCGGCGCACTTTAATGCCTCGCTCGCGGCATCTGCATCGGCCACAAAATGCCCGACGTGGTCGAGGAAAATCTCCTCTCCAATCGGAAGCTGGCGGTCGGTTTCATTCCCGTGCAACGCTAATGCCATCACAATATTGCTTTTTACGCGGCACCGCTGGACTCAGATATTGAAATTAGCGAAGACGACGGCGCCCCCGGGCAACGATATCGCAGTCGAAGCAATCAATCGCGCGCCAGCCGCTCCCGGATCGGACGAATGGTACAGGTTTTGCTTCGAACTGGATTAGGCAATTTGCTCGCTCGTTGCAATCGATCGCCGGATGAGCCACCGGGATTTTGAGGGTATGAGATGAATCGGCGCGCTGTCATGCTGCTCGGGCTCGGCTCCGTTTCGCTCGCGATAAGGGGAACCTCGCCGGCTTTTGCCGTATCCGATTATCCGCGACGACCAATCCGTCTGATCGTCCCGCGCAGTGCCGGCGGCGTCCTGGATATCATCGGACGCGAATGGGCGAATTGGACTGCGGCGCATTTGGGAACCGTGGTGGTCGAGAACTATGGCGGCGGCGGTGGAATGACCGGTACCGCGATGGTGGCTCATGCGGCAGCCGACGGATACACACTGCTTCTCGGCAGCACCAGCGACCTTGTCCTTAACCCGACGCTGACGACCGACCAACTCTACGATCCGATCAAGGACTTTTCAGCCGTCTCCGGGCTCGCGATCTCGGTCGCGGCGATCATGGTCAATCCGGCGGTGCCGGCGTACAACCTCAAGGAGCTTGTCGCCTACGCTAAAGCCAATCCTGGTAAGCTTTCCTATGGCTCGGCCGGCGCCGGCACGATGTCAAACCTGTGCGGTGAATTGTTCAAGAAGCTCGCCGACGTGCCCGACATCGTCCATATCCCCTACAAAGGCGCGGCGGGCGGCTATGGCGATCTCATAGCCGGGAATATCCCGATCATGACGTCCAACATTACGGGAAGCATCCTGGCAATGCATCAAGCCGGCCAAATTCGCATCCTGGCGGTCGCGACGGACCACCGACTATCAGCGGCGCCCGACATTCCAACGACGGCGGAGGCCGGATTTCCTGATCTGATCGCTCAGCTTTTCGTCGGCGTGTTCGCTCCGGCCGAAACGTCGCAGCCCATCGTCGACAGCCTTGCCAAGGTCACCCAGCAAGCGGTCGCCGATAATACGTTTCAAGAAAGGCTGCAAGACGCAGGCTTCGAGTCAGTCGTTAATTTTGGCCCCGATCGCACAAAAAAATATCTCGGCGACGAACTGGCGCGATGGACACCGATTCTCAAAGAGTCTGGTCTGAAACCTGGGTGACTGAGGCCACCATCTCGTCGCACAACAACTCGCTCACCGAGCCGACCTATCGAGGTTCTTGGCACGCTCTTCGGCCAGCTCGCGCAATGAGCCGCGATCGATCTTGTTTGTGGACGCGAGCGGCAGCTTGTCGGTGAACCAGACAAAACGGGGATGTTGGTATGCCGCAGCGTTGGCCAGCGCGAAGCGTTTGATCTCGTTTTCGGTCGGATGCCGGCCGGTCCGCGGCACGATGAAAGCGACCGGCTTCTGGCCCTTGATCTCATCGTCGATTGGAACGACAGCAGCCTGACTGACGTCTGGATGCTTTTCCAGCATGCGCTCGACGTCGCCCGGATAGACGTTTTCGCCGCCGGAGTTGAACATGTCGTCGGTGCGTCCGACAAAATAATGAAAGCCGTCGGCGTCACGACGGAATACATCTCCGGTGATGTAGAAGCCGTCCGGCGTCATCGGCGTCTCGACGTCGGGTCGATTGTGATAGCCGAGCATGACGGCGGGGGACTTCATTACCAGCACACCCTGGGCCGCGTTCTTATCGTTGCCGTCCACGAGCCGCATTTGTACTTTCGGATGCGGATACCCGACCGACATTTCCGGCACCGGCAATCCCTGGGGATGCGGTCCGAACACCACCGGGCCCGCCTCGGTCGTACCGTAAGCATTGGTCGCAGCGGCCTGCGGCAGCGTTTTTTTAAGCAACGTCATCAGGCTTTGACTGACCGGTGCGGAGCCCATGCGGACGAATTCGACGCTCGACAGATCGGCGTCGGCCAACAGATGAACCTCGCGCAACATCATCGCGATCATTGGCGGCACCGCAGTCAGCCAAGTGCAGCGGTAGCGCTCGATGGCCGCGATATAAGCCCGTGCTGTGAAAGAGGGCAGCAGCACGATGGTACTGTAACCAGCAATGGCGAGCTTCGCGAGCGCCAAAGCGTTCATGTGGTAAAATGGCGCCGCGATCAAATAACGGTGCCGTGACAAGTCTTGGCCGGCGAGCCGCGTTTCGACGACCCAAATATGACTCTGGTGGGAAAGCACCACCCCTTTGGGAATGCCGGTCGAGCCTGACGTATAAAGAAACATCGCCGGCTCGTTAGCCGCCGGCACGATCGTTGCGAATGCACCGGGCTCGAGGAATTGATCAAATCCTGTCGTTGCCGCATCGCCGAAGCAGACAACCGGCAAACCCGCCGGACAATCCGCGCGCCGCTCGGGATCGCAAAACACGAGCTTTGCACCGGCGTCGCGGATGACGAATTCGATCGTCTTGGCGGGAAACTTAAAATTGACGGGGACCGCGACCAAGCCGGCGCGCGTGATACCGAAATAGGCAGCAAGATATTCGACGCAGTTGGCCGAGAGGATGGCGATGCGGTCGCCGCGTTCGAAGCCACGCCGCGTGAGCGCCCTGGCGACGCCGTCAGCCATGGCATCGAGCGCGGCATAGCTGAACTCGCGCATCGGGCCCGGCCCGCCCAGATCAATCACGGCGATCTTCGATAGATCGCGGTCTTGGCCAATCAGCTGTCCAAGATTTTGAAACGACGGCATTGACGCTTCACCCGCATCCACAAAGCCAACACCTATGCCGCAGCTGATGGAAAGCCAAGCGCCGGATCCGCACGATCGCACCGCGCGGAGCGGATAGATCAGATTTTTGGCTGCGCATTAAAATAAGTGCCGCGCCCGCTGGCGAGCAGCTTGCCCCTTGCATCGAAGATGGACGCTTCCGACGAAGAAAACTGGCTGCCAATCTTGAGCGTCTTGCCGCGACAGGTGAGATCGCCCGGCATGGCCGCGCTGTGATAGTCCACGCGCAGGTCGATCGTCGGTACGGGCCGCCCCAGTTTCTTGATCATGGCCCAATCCGCGGTGAGATCGACCAGCGCGGCGAGCACGCCGCCATGGGTATAACGCCGGTCCGGATTGACCACCCATTCCTCGCGCCAAGTTGCGATCAGCTCGATGCCGTCGTCATGGACGGCCGTCACCTTGAGGCCGAGCCATTGGTGATAGGGCGCGCGCGTGATCATTGTCTGCACGCGTTCGACAGTCATTTCCTCGCCCATAGGTTTGTTCTCCGCGCTCATGGCGCCACAATGACTTTGCCGATGACTTCGCGGTCGCGGACCAGGCGCAAGCCCTCGACCGCCTGTTCAAGCGGCAGCACCTTGTCGATCACCGGTTTCATCTTGCCGGCCTCGATCAAGGCCATCAGGCCCTTCAAATCCTCATCGTAGAAGCTGTTCGAGCCCTGAATATTGATCTCAAAGCTCCAGACATAACGCAGATCCTCCTTGGGATCGTGGCCGGCGGTAGCGCCACACACCAGCAACTTGCCGCCGCGCTTGATGCACCGCAACGACGGAACCCAGGTATCGCCGCCGGTAAAGTTGATGACGACATCGACCCCGCCCTCATAGGACCGCCGCTGCGGCTTGCCGTATTTCTCGACCGCCCATTTCGACCAATCGACTTCTGTGTAATCGACCACCTCGTCAGCGCCCAGTTCCTTCAGGCGAAGCAGCTTATGCTGGCTCGATGCGCAAGCGATCACCTCGGCGCCCAACAGCTTGGCAATGATAACGCAGCCGGTGCCGACACCGCCGCTCGCACCCAGCACCAAAACCTTGTCGCCCTTCTTAACCGTATTGTGTGTGATCAACATGCGGTGGGCGGTGCCGTAGGCAACTGGCAGCGAGGCCGCCTCGGCGAACGTAACGCCATCGGGGATGGCGACGAGCTGGTCGGCGGATACCAGGCAATATTCCGCCATGCCGCCGTCGAGCATTTCGCCCATCAGGCCCAGCTTCTTGTTGACCGGATTCACCAGCACACGGTCGCCGATCTTCCAGTGAGCGACGCCGTCGCCCAGCGCGGTGATCTCGCCTGCCATGTCGAGACCGATGACCACCGGAAGCGGCACGCGAATACCAGGCATGCCCTTGACGGTGAACAGGTCGTGGTAGTTGAACGAAGAGGCTCGCACGCGTATGACGACGTGACCGTCTACGGCCTGTGGTATCGGATAATCTTCGACGAGCTTGAGATTCTCGAGCTCACCATGAGCCGCCACGACCAGCGCTTTCATCGTTTTCGTCACCAATAAACCTCCCCACCACGATTCCGGACGAGTACCCGAATTATCGCGGTTGTTCCATAGCGAACTTTCTCTACCGAACGGCCCACGATTGGAACAGTTTTTCGTGCCATTAACCTGCCGCCCCGCCAGTTGTTTCCCTGGCGCAGCGCTCTATAGGTAGGCGGCCGCGCGGCCGCCGAGGGACCGTCTATGAAGGAAGATTTCCGCCAATTTCTTGATCGCTTGAGGCAAGCCGGACAGCTTGCCGACTTGCATCAACCCGTCGATATCCGTCACATCGCGACGCTGGTCGACCAGGCGAAGACGGCGCTGTTTTTCCATAAAGTCATCGGCTACGACATACCGGTCGTCTCCGGCGTCATCCGCTCGCGCGAACGTGCCATCATGTCGATGGGCTGCGAGACCTATCGCGAAATAGAAGACCGGCTGCAGCGCGCCATCAGCAATCCGATCGCATCGAAATATGTTAACGCCTCGCCGGCCGACGACATTTTTCTCGTTGGCGACGACGTCGATCTTTACAAGATTCCGATCCCGATGTCGTCGATTTATGACGGCGGCCCGATGATCACCGCCGGCATCGCGATCGCGCGCGATCCGGAGTTCGGCCTCAATAGCGGCATCTACCGCATGATCGTCAAAGAACGAAATCTCACGGGGATCGACCTGGTCACGCCGAACAATATGCGCATGTTTGCGCAGCGCGCCTTCGAGCGCGGCGAACCGCTGCCCGTCTCGGTTTCGATCGGCACGCATCCGATTGAAATCACCGGTGCGGGCTATCGGGCGCCGCTCGGCGTCGACGAGATGGCGATCGCCGGCGGCCTGCGCGGCGCACCGGTCGAGCTCGCGCGTTGCCGTACGATCGACCTGCCCTGCATCGCCAACGCCGAAATCGTTCTCGAAGCGGAAATTCTGCCCACCGGCTGGACCTTCCCGGAAGGCCGCTTTGGCGAATTCACCAGGCTGATGGGCGGACTGCACTGGAATCCGCTGGTGCGGATCAAGGCCATCGCGATGCGCAAAGATCCAATCTACTACAATCTGCATATGCCATGGGAAAACACTTGGCTCGCCGCGCCGACGCGCTATGCCGCGATCCGCCAGGCGCTCAAGACCGCCGGCGTCGTCGTCAAGGACATCAATGTAACGCTCGGCGGCTGCGCATTCTGGCACGCGGTGATTTCCATCAAGAAGCAGCCGGGTGAAGCCAAGAATGCATTGCTCGCCGCCTTGTCGGTGATGGACCTCAAGCATGTCGTCGTGGTCGATGACGATATCGATGTGTTTGATCCGACCGAAGTGGAATGGGCTATTGCGACCCGCGTTCAGGGCGATCGCGACGTCATGATCGTCGGCAACGCCCGGGCGAAACCGCTCGATCCGAGCCTCCAGCAGGGCTTCGGCGTCGTTCCGACCGGCGCCAAGGTCGGCATCGATGCGACGATTCCGGAGGGTATTCCGCGCGAGCACTATGAGCGCATCACCTACGCCTACGCCGATACTGCCCAGATCGGAGATTACGTGAAGGGCAAGACCGACAAAATTGGGAGCGGGGGCGATGAGAATACGGTGCAATCCTTAGCGGACGAGATTTTCGCCGCCATCGACAAAGAGCCGCAGTATTACACCGACATCGCGGAGCGGTTTTCGTCGCACAATTTCAACACCATCGCTCGCGCACTCGGTCACCTTCACGCCACCGAACGTCTTTGGCAGGATGCCAGCGGTCGCATGTGCGTTCGCGGCTCAAAATTCGCCGCGGTACCGCCGAAGAAATAAGCTCGATCGTACGCGGTTATTGCAGCTTGAGTCCGGCCGCTCGGATCACGCGAGCCCAGGTCGCGCTTTCGGCGGCAAGCTGTTTGGCGAAAGCATCCGGCGGACCGCCGATGGGCGAAAAGCCGAGCGCTTCGATGCGCTCGGTGACGCCGGGCAGCGCGATCACTTTGCGGATTTGATCGCTGAGCGCGATGACGATGTCCGGCGGGGTTCCTGCGGGAACAAAAATCCCGTCCCAACCCTCGCCGTCGAGACCCGGATAGCCGGCCTCGGCAATCGTCGGCACCTCTGGCAAAGCGCCCGACCTGGTCTTGCTCATCGTCGCAAGAACACGCAACCGGCCGGCCTGCGCCAGCGGCGCCGCCGCTGTTAGTGCCGCGAAGCAGACCGGCGTATCGCCGGCCATCACCGCTTCGGTCGCGGGACCGCTGCCGTTGTACGGAACGTGCACGAGATCGAGCCCGAGTTCTTGCCGGAATTGCTCGCCCAGGAGATGCGACGGCGTTCCGACGCCGGGCGACGCAAAACTGTACTTGCCGGAATTCGCACGTATCAGCGCGACGATTTCGCTGACGGTGTGAGCCGGCACCGACAGATTGACCGAGAGCGCGGTCGGAAAGCCGACGGCAAGCGAAACGGGCGCGAAATCTTTGAATGGATCATAGGGCACCGTGTCGTACAACAGCGGATTGATGACGTAATTATTGGCGGTGAGAAGAAGCGTGTAGCCGTCCGGCGCGGCCTTTGCGACGCGACCGGCGCCGATATTGCCGCCGGCGCCGGGACTGTTCTCGACGTAGAATTGTTGGCTGAAATGTTCGGACAATTTCTCGGCCAACAGACGCGCAAACACATCGACGGGGCCGCCCGGCGCAAACGGCACTATCACGCGCACGGTTCGCGTCGGAAAGTCTTGCGCCTCAGCGATCTGTCGCCCGGCCAGAAACGCGGCAATGCCGGCTATGGCCCGCAAAAGGTGACGACGGGAAAAAGACTGGCTATGAATATTATTGTATTTCAATCACTTAAGTTGGTTGCGGGGGTAGGATTTGAACCTACGACCTTCAGGTTATGAGCCTGACGAGCTACCGGGCTGCTCCACCCCGCGTCAATCGCTTGTTTTGCCGAGGGGTGATGTAGCAAGACAGCCCCCAGAAGGGAAGTGCGGCAAATCCAATAATTCGTCATAATGTCATCGTCTACCGCATCGGACCGTCATGCACGCGCTCTTAGAACCGGAAATGGGCGAAAAACCTGCCTTGCAGCCGAAAGCCGCGATTGGCCCGGCCGTACGCGCCATTGCGGCCAATATCCTCGCCAAAGGCCGCGTGGCGATCGTCGATCCAGAGCGATCGAACGAGGACGCCGTGCACCAGTTTCGCCGCGCCATGAAGGAGTGGCGCGCGCTGATGCGGCTATTGGCCCCGTTTATCGCGGACGCGACGCGCTGGCGCCGCGACGCGCGCGACCATGCCCGTTCGCTGGCGCACGCCCGCGACGGCGCGGCGGCGACCATGGCTTTCGACGGACTCCTCGATAAAGGCAACCTCGTGCTCTCCACGCGGTCGGCCGATACCATCCGCAGCCGCATCGAGGCGCTGCGCGGCAACGAGGAACAGGCGGTGCTCACGCCGACGCTGCGCGACGCCATCGTCGCCTGGCTCGACGTCGCCGCGGCGGCGATCGACCAGTGGCCGCTCGATCCCTTCGATTTTTCATCGATTGCGGGCCAGCTGACCCGAGCCTACCGCGATGCGCGGCACTGCCTTCCAGCCGACTGGTCGACGGCGAGCGCCGAAGAACTGCATACGCTGCGCCAGCGCGTCATCGATTTGCGCTACCAGATGGACTTGATCGAGCCGCTGTGGCCGCGCTTCGGCCGGATGTGGACCAAGGAGGCCGAAAGCCTGCGCGCCCGGCTTGGCCAATGTCAGGACCTTGAGGTGCTCAGACGACTGACCGCGCCGCATCAGCCGCTGGCGCATTGGCGCTCGCGGTTGACGCCGGCCTGCCTCGAGCGCTCAGCCGAACTCGCCCATCGCGCCGCGCGCATCGCCCACCGGCTGTTCGCCGAGCGGCCCAAAGCGTTCCGTCACCGGCTGGAAATGCTATGGGAGCACGGGCGCTAATTGCTCATCAGTCATCCCGAGCTGGCCGCGCCGATGCCGAGATAAATCTCCTGCACCTGCGCGTTGCGCTCCAGGTCCGCCGCCGGCCCCTCCAGCGCAATATGACCGGTCTGCAGCACATAAGCATAATCGGCGATGCCGAGCGCCAGCGGGATCGACTGCTCGGCCAACAGCAGTGTGAGACCCTGCCGATGCAGCTCGTTCAGCGTATCGTAGAGCTGTTCCACGACGGCGGGCGCCAGGCCGAGGCTCGGTTCGTCGAGCATTAACAAACGCGGCTCGCTCATCAGCGCGCGGCCGAGCGCCAGCATCTGCCGTTCGCCGCCCGACAGCGTGCCGGCGGATTGGCGGCGCCGCTCGGCCAGCCGTGGAAACAGCGTGTAGACGCGATCGAATAGCGCCTCGATGCGCGAGCGGTCGGCAAGCGTGGTTGCGCCGAGACGCAGATTCTGCTCGACGGTCTGGCCGACGAACAGTCGCCAGCCTTCCGGCGACAGCGCTAGGCCCTTGCTGACGATCGCGTAAGCCGGCTTCCCGGATATCGTTTCGCCGCACCATTCGATGCGGCCGCGCGCAACTTGCGCCAAGCCGGCGATGGCATTGAGCGTCGTGGTTTTACCGGCGCCGTTCGAGCCCAACAGCGCCACAACTTGCCCGTCCGTCACGGCCAGCGAAATATCGGCAACGCCGACGAGGTCGCCATAACGCACTTCAAGATGCTCGACCTTAAGGTCTGCCATGCCGCCTCACTAACCCTCCCGCGCAGGCGGGCGAGGGATGGGGGCACCCGATTGCGCTTGCGCAGTCGGGACGCCTGGTGCGGGCGGCCGGCGATGGGCGCGGCCGAGATAGGCCTCGATTACGGCTTCTTCCCTGACCACCTGCTGCGGCGTGCCGCTGGCGATCACGTGACCTTGATTGAACACCAGCACGCGCTTGGTCAGGCTCATGATCACTTCCATGATGTGCTCGACGATCACGATGGTGATGCCCATCTCGTGAATGCGCCGCACCAGCGCGATGGCGTCGCGCAATTCGCTCGGCGTCAGGCCGGCGAGCGATTCGTCCAGCAACAAAAGCCGCGGCTGCGTCGCCAGGACGCGGGCGATTTCCAGCCGCTTTCGCCCCGGCGTGCCGAGCGAGCGCGCCGCCTGATCCTCTCGCAAACCGGTCAGTTCGACGATGCGGCGGGCGTGGTCGCGCGCGTCGTTGCGGTGCGGATGACGCAAAAAGGCGCCGACCATCACATTGCCGAGCACGGTCATGTCCTCGAACGCGGTCGGCACCTGGAAAGTCCGGCCGATGCCGGCACGCGCGCGCACCTCCGGCAAGGCGCGCGTCAGATCCACGCCGTCAAAGACGATGCGGCCTGCCGTCGGCATGGTTTCGCCGGCGAGGCAATTGAAGAAGGTCGATTTGCCCGCTCCGTTCGGACCGATCAGACCGATAATCTCGCCCTCCTCGACGGAAAGATCGGCGCCCGCGACCGCGAGGAAGGTGCCAAAGGCCTTGGCGACGTTGGTGGCTTCAAGCAGCACGGGCGCGGCTCCACACACGCTTGCGTAACGTCGGCGCCACGCGTTGCCACATCTCGAATAGGCCGCCGGGCTCGAAGCGCGCGATCACGACAATAATGCCGCCGTAGAGGATATAAGTGAGGCCCGAGCCGCCGCCGCCGAACCAGCTATTGGTCGCGCTTTGCAACGGAATCAGGATCAGCGCGCCGACGAGCGGACCGAACAACGCGCCAGCACCGCCAAGCGCCGCGACGATGACCATCTGCACCGAAATCAGAATGCCGAAGCCGGAATCGGGATCGATGAAGCCGGTCTTGATGACGTAGAGCGAACCCGCGGTCGAGGTGAACGCGGCCGAGAGCGCCAGTGCCTTTATTTTGGTCGCCCGCACCGGCACGCCAAGGCTCTTTGCGGCGCGTTCGCTCGCCTTGATGGCGCGCAGATAGTAGCCGAAGCGGCGGCGCTCAAGCGCCGCAGTGACCACAAGCACGAGGCCGAGCACGGCGAGAAAGATGTAATAATAAGGCAGTTCGCCGCGGAACGTCAGATCCCAGACCGAGCGCGCCACCGCCGGTCCCTGTAAGCCGATTGCGGCGCCGACCAGATCCCAGGTGCCGAAGAAGATGCGGATCAATTCGGCGACCGCGATGGTGGCCATGCTGAAATAATGTCCGGTCAGCCGGAATGTCGGCAGGCCGATCAAGACGGCGAGCGCCAGGCTGAGCGCGATGCCTAACGGAATGCCGGCGATCGGCGGCCAGCCCCACAGCGTATAGACCAGGAGCGGCGTATAGGCGCCAAGTCCGAAGAACATACTGTGGCCGACGGAAACCTGTCCGGCATAGCCGCCAACGATGTTCCAGGCCGATGCCGAGATCGCCGCCAACAAAAACGTGACGCCGATGTCGCGATAGAACGCGCCAGTAAAAGCCAGCGGATAAAGCAGCAGCGCTGTCGCGAGCAGCAGAATTCCGACGCGCGGGGACAAGAATCTTGTCACGGCTGGATCACGCCTTGCCCATGAGACCTTGCGGTCGCAGCCA
>Ga0187887_10002848_pt1 | contig 13634 bp, 13 predicted proteins | sample June2016WEW_7_10_FD_132977 | JGI IMG/M metagenome (GOLD analysis project Ga0187887, IMG submission 132977) | Peatland microbial communities from SPRUCE experiment site at the Marcell Experimental Forest, Minnesota, USA - June2016WEW_7_10 | ecosystem: Environmental > Terrestrial > Soil >...
ACGAAGCAAGATGCGACCTCCGTTGTAATCTGGGTTGGGTATTGTTCCCAACTCCTCCCCATCCTTTTTGTCAATGGCAATCGTTACGTCGGATGCCTCTTTCAACGCCCGATACAATGCCTGCTGGCTGCGGGCACTGCTCCGCAGACACTTTTTCCAGTCGGGAACTACCAAGCTGAACAGTTCATTTACACAACCCCAGACGGTTCCCTTTCCTACTGAAGTGTTTGCGATCAGCAAATGGTAAGTTGCGGGCGGATGCTTGTCGAAAACGTGCATGGCATACCCCCGTAGCCCGATTGCCGCCCCGGCACAGGCCAAGAAATCGCACACGATGTTGTTAATATCGGTCTCAACATGCGGCAGCGTCAGGGCCACAAAGTCTTTTAGGATGGGGCAAGCGTTCAACACTTCTTCCCCTAGATCGGCAGGCTTCCCCTCGACTTCTTCCCGTATCGGTATCACCGGCCTAGCGGTCAGAATCGCATCGGCAAGTGCGCGGCGAAACCCTTCCTCGCCACCATCATCACCGCCCAGATCTTGCAACTCTTGCATTTGGATCCACAGGTCACTGATATCCTTTACGGGCAATTTGACGGCCAGTACTTTGCCGGATGGGAAACTTTCTGCCACCTTCCGCGCACCAAGAATAGCTGCCGTTTCCGGCTTGCCGTCTTCCTGCATGTCGAGAAAGAAGTAAATCCGTTTCGCTGCTTGAAAGCATTTTAACTTACTCCACTCCGGCTTCCAGTTACCCACACCGGGCAGGCCGAGCGCAGGGAAACCGACTTGTGTCAAGGTGTGTACGTTGCTTTCTCCTTCAACAAGGTATATATCATCGCGGCCCTTGCCATTGTCAGCCATTTGTTCAAGCAACTGAAGAAAGTGTCCACCGTATAGGTACGTTGGTTTGTTGATGAGAAATTTTCTTTTCCCCTTGCCCATTCCCCATCGCCATTGTTGCGTGACTTCTTCGCCACGCTCGTTGTAGTACGGAAAACAGACGGCGCACTCTACGCCTTTGTAATAAGGATGTGCCCCTTCCTTTGCGCCGAATTGTTTTAGAAGAAACGCCGATAGGTGCTTCGCCATCCCGTATTCAGCAAGGGTCAGCTTTCCCGTAGGTGGGTCAGATGACTTTGCACTTTCTGAGCGGTGGGGAGTTGCACTGGTGCCAAGAAGCCGCCTGCATTCCGCAATGACTTTTTCGGTTGGGCAGCCGTTTTGGCATTTTACTCCATCAGTGCTGAATAGTTGAAGATGATCATGCCCGCAGCACGGGCACGTCAGTTCCTTCGCGTTGCTGGGGGCGTGGCAGGCTTGCCGGATTTCATCGTGGGTTAGTTTGGTTTGGGTATCTGTCATTGCGCGGGTTATTTTCCTGATGCTTGCTCCGCCAACCAGCGGGCGTTCTGTTTAGCCATCTCGTCCACGTTGTCCTCGATTTCCTTCTCCGACAACTCCGTCGCGCTCACGATCACTTTCGGAATTCCAAAACCAAGAGTGTCGGGTGGGTACATAACCGTGACGAAACACTTCCTGATCTTGTCGCTATCAATGCGAACTGTTGAGAACAGATTCAATATGTCTTGTTTCATTGTCTTACTCCTTTGCCGTTTGTTTTTTTCCTTCTGCGCCCCGATGCCGCTTTCGTTTTGCGTATACAGCCCGATGCTGCTTTCGTTTTGCGTATGCGCCCAGATGCCGCTTTGCGCCTTATTTTGGTTTTGGGAAAGCTCGTAACAACGAGTGGGCGTGTTTCGGATTGTTCTTTCTCCTTAGAGACAGTAGCGTGGTTTCCGGTTTCCTTCGTATACTCTTCCAGCGAACGGTAGGTTGCATCGTCGTCCAATACGCTGCCGTCCGGGAACAGGCGAACATTTTCCGCGTCGACATCTAACAATTGCGAACCGCGCGATATCTCATCCCACAACTGTTTCTTCTCTTCCTCTAACACTTGCAGTCGGGCGACTACACCTTCTCCGTCGCGGAGTTCTTCTGACTCAATTGCTTCGCATATGGTCCGTAGCTTGCGGCAAAACACGTCAGCTTGCGAATCCGCCTTTAGGGCATCGTCGAGCGAGGGCGGTTCGTCTGCGGCCAGCTTTTGCAACGTCTGACACACTGCTTGGGTTTCTTCAATAGAAATGTTTTCTAATGCCAGATAGAAGGTCGGTTCAGGATTTTCGTCTGAACCTCGCGTTATGCCTAGCTTGCTTAGCTGAATCTGAATCATCACATCCGGGCAGTTTTTCTTGATCCAAGAACGCATCTTCCGCAACTCGTAAGTTTCTCGGTTCAACCGGGCAGCGGGTTCAACCGGAGCGGGTTCAACCGGAGCGGCTGGCACAACCTCAGCGGTTTCCGGCTCAGGTTCAGCTGGCGCAACTTCAGATTTCGGCCAGCCCGGCGTTGGCACAAATGGCAGCTGGGACGCTAGCGGGGTATAAGCTACTACCTCCGGGTGCATCTTGTGGACATGTTTCTTGAGTTTGGTCTTGGATGAAAACGGCTCACCGCACTCTTTACAGGTTTGGGGCTCGCCTTTGAAGCGGGTATTGATTTTCGATTCATCTGGACCAACCGCCTCAGCGATCCGCCTCTGAATCGTGCGGAGACTGTAGTGACTATTCTTGGTTACAAACTCGGCCCAGTTGGAATACGACATGAGCGGTGCTCCGTTGGCTGCTCGGAACCGCTGGCGAATCTCCACAAGCACAGCAAGGTCATCCGCAAAGTCGGCGACTTTGCCGCATGCTCGTTCGCCCCACTCAAACAACGCTTCGTTAGTGAGTGCGTGGATTCTCTCTGGAACCATTGGTTCATCGGCCATTACTTCGGTGGGAACCATTGCTTGCGTATCGGATGCGACAATTGTCGCATCCATCGTCGTCATCGTTTCCATATTATTTCCCTTCTCCGGCCTGAACCACAGTGCCGAATTTTCTGCCGTCTTTGCCGTTTTCAACAAAGGTGTCTAGATCACGAATATCAAAAAGCATCCGCTGGCCGATTCGCAGGTACGGGAGTTCCTTCGACCAAGCCATTCGCCGGACGCACCACGTTGTGGTGGCCAAATATGCCGCTGCTTGCCGGACGGTGCGCAGGCGCGGCGATGGTGTTGGGAGATCAGAGATCTTCGTCATGGGTCTGGCTCCGGGTCATTCCCGCCTCCAGTTACTAACTAACCATTCAAGTTAGTAACTAACTTCAGGCTACTAACTTACAACTTACTGTCAAGTACTATATCTCGTGTGCCATCATAGAGTTACAGTTACTAAATGACATGCATTTATGTTACAAAAAATCCAACGATTTATTTTGTGTCACGAAAAACACCACGATTTATTGTGTGTGTTACAAAAAATCCAACGAGTTATTGTTGTGGCTACAAAAGATCCCACGACTTATTGGCCGGTCCAAAAAGGTAAATCCGAATTTAATTTGTCAAATTGACAAAATAGGTTCGGGCGACAGCACTGACGAACTTGACAACTTTACCCATCAGGGCATAAGATTGTGTGTGTAAAGGAGGGGCTATGGAAACCAGAGAAAAGGCAAGACGCGAGCGCGGCCAAGGGAGTCTGATCCAACTCAAGAACAGCCCCTATTGGCACGCTCGATTTTACGCCCCGTCCGGTGAGAAAATCAGCGTGTCCACTGGCACCGCAAACCGGCACGATGCCGAGGATTTTTTGCGCGAGCAGATGGAAAAGGCGCGGACGGGCGCACCGGCGGCCAACGTCACCCGGAAGATCAAATACGCGACATTGCGGGCCGCGCTGCTTGCGGATTATAGGCGCAAGGGTAACAAGTCCCTGATCACGCGAGCAGATGGTGAGGAAACCATAATGGGGCTGAAGCAATTGGACGATTTTTTCCACTTCAGCGAAACCAACTCCGGCCCAAATGTCGGTGGCATCGACAACGACACAGCAGCGGCATTCATCGCGGCCCGTCAAGCCGAGGGCAAAGGGGAAGGGGTCATCAATAATAGCTTGTCCTGCTTGCGACGGATGTTAAGCATCGCCTATCGAGATAAGAAGATCGCAACCAAACCGTTTATCGGATTGTTGAAACCGCCACCAGCGCGAAAGGGGTTTGTCGAGCCAGAGCAGTTTGAAAGGCTTTTGCAGCATCTTCCTGAGCACCTGAAAGCCTACGTTATTTTCCTGTACTACTGCGGCGGCAGATCGGGCGAGGCTGCGCTGGTCGAATGGTCACAGGTCGATCTACAGCATCGGCTGATTCGGCTTGAACCGGAACAGACGAAAGGCGACGAAGGGCGCGAGGTTCCGCTTCCGTTGCGACTGGTCGAGATGCTGGAAAAGGTCGAGCCCAAAGAGGGGCGCGTTTTCGATACGACCAACTTGCGGAAGGAATGGGCGAAGGCTTGCGCAGCGGCTGGGCTGGGTGAGATCATTCCAGTCGAGGACAAGCCTTATGATCCGCGCTATAAGGGGATCACGCTCCATGATTTTCGGAGATCGGCAGCCCGTAATCTGCTGGCCGTGGGCGTGAGCGAAACCAGAATTATGAAGATCGGCGGCTGGAAAACTCGCAGCGTTTTCGACAGGTACGCAGTCGCGTCCACGAGCGATTTGACGGCAGCCATGAACCGGCTGGAACGCGCCGAAAATCTTCTGTCCCAAAAGAAAGGGTATAGAAAAGGTAAAGTCAGCCATAGCACGCTGAAGCATAAAGATGTTAAATTATTAGAATCAAAAGATATGGCGCTATCGTCTAGGGGTTAGGACGGAAGATTCTCAATCTTCAAACCCGGGTTCGATTCCCGGTAGCGCTACCAACCTTCCTTAAGCTGTTCATTCCCAAGCGCATCCGAGTTCCCTCCAGTGCTTGTGCCTACATTTGTGCCTACATTTGAAAATTTTCCGTGGAAAAGCCACGGAAAATTGTCAGCGATGGGGTATTACCTAGTTAGTACACATAGGTATCAAAATAGTAACGTGGCAAACAAAACCGTCAATATTTATGAGCGTGTGAAGGTGGGTGGGAAGTGGAGGGACTGGCCGGTCCTTGTCCCGAAACTCAAGCCTGACGGCAAGCTCTATTTGAAGGATGATCGAGACGGGAAGTTCATGATTTCGTGGTACGAGGGTCGCAAGAAAGCCCGGTATGCACAGACCTTCAAAACCCTTAGCGAGGCTCTACGTGTCAAAGCCGACAAAGAGTGGTATCTCCAAAATCTGCATCGTGGAGTCCAAGACCCCACCCTGCCCGACCCTCGGGTGCCGATCTCAACGGCCATCAATGCCTACCTTGACGAGATCACAGGCAGCAAGGCCACCAAAAAAGCCCATCGGCACGACCTACGGGAGTTCGAGGCGTGGAACGAGGGACTCGAACAGGGGAAGAAGAAATACGTCGAGGAAATTGACAAGGCTCATTTGAGGCGGTTCTTCGAATACCTCGTGGACGATGAGCCCGAGAATTGCCCATTCACCGCAGCATGGAAACTGCTCAGGCTAAACAAATTCATTCGCACTGTCCTGCATCTTGACCCTGGTAAGGGCCCGATCAAGAAGTCCGACTACAAGCGAGAATTGAAGCGTGGCGAGGACCCTCCTGAGATTTATACACGGGACGAGCTAAAGGTTCTGTTCGGGGTCATGACGCCCGGTGAAGTCGCCCTGTTTGAGACTCTTCTCAAGGCGGGACTTCGTAAGCAAGAAATAATGTTCTTAGAAGAGGGTGACCTCATCGTGGAGACATTAGGGCCGGGGCTGGTCAGGCGTGACATCTGCGTGCAGAGCAAGCCCCATTGGGGTTTCGTGACCAAGAACGGCAAGAAGCGGTTGGTGCCAATCCCTGCCGACCTCATGAACAAGCTGCTGGCAGTGAAGGCAAGGGTTCGCCCTTCGAAACTCCTTTTCGGTACAAGCTCTGGGAAACCCGATTACCACATCCTCGATACGCTCCACTCATCCGCGAAGCGTGCGGGTTTCGATCCGTCGAATTTCTGGCTTCACAAATTCCGCAGCACGTGTGCAACAAACTGGCTGCGGTCGCCGAAATTCGGCGGCAAGGGCTACGACATCGCCATTGTTCGGGAACTGCTCGGGCACGACGATTACAAATCCATAGAGGCATACCTTGCTTACGGCCTCCAACAGGTCCCGCGCAGCGTTGGACTTCACGACATACCCTCTGGCCCCCGCACCCAATGCCTCTCGCAGTCCCGGCCGTGAGAACGGTCATGCCCCGCCGTTCGAGCACACTGCCGAGGGCGAAGATGTTTCGTACGTCATCATCCACCACCAGCACCTTTTTGCCCAGGGTTCGGTGGTGAGCTCGGAAATGAGCAACGTGAAGTTGGAAAGCGGCACGTTTATGCTTCTCCGGGTGAATCCATAGCACAGGTCCTGGCTCCCCAATCGCGGATCTCGACTGGAAATACTGGAAACGGCCCCAGCAACACTAGGGACGAATAAACGGGGTGTCGCATTTCTCGCACTTTTTGCGAGAAGTAGGGGTATCTGATTATGATCTACTAAATTGTGAGTCACTATATTCGTACTTCAATTCGTGCTGTTTCGTTTATTCTTTCCCTCATCCCGGCCGTCACTCACGCAGGCTCGGCACGCCCTGTCGACGTCGCAACCGATGCCTTCCCCACCACGCCAGTCATCGTCATCGGTTTCGTCGGCGGATTTGTCAGGCACGATGACATGGTCCATAGCGCGGTGCAAGTCGCTGCGCATCTGCGCCGGGACTACCCATCGGGCGTATACGTGGAGGTTATTGAGAATCGTCGCCGGGAAAAAGCCTACGCGGACATAGTTCGATTTGTGGACACCGACCGCAACGGCACACTATCGGCTACAGAGAAGCGGAACGCCCGCATCATCCTATACGGACATAGCTGGGGGGCTTCCGAGGCGGTTGCCCTGGCGCGAGATCTCGAAAGAGAAGGCATTCCGGTGTTGCTCACGGTTCAGGTGGACAGTGTCCCGAAGCCCGGCGAGAATGATCAGGTCATTCCCGCCAACGTAGCCGAGGCCGCAAATTTTTATCAACTGAATGGCTTTCTGCACGGCGAACCCCAGATCCGCGCTGCCGATCCGGCACGCACGCACATCATCGGAAATTTCCGCTTCGACTACAAAGCGAATCCGATCGACTGTAAGCAGTATCCCTGGTACGACCGTGTCTTCATGAAGTCTCACACCGAAATTGAGTGTGATCCCAGGGTTTGGACTCAGGTGGAATCCCTGATCCATTCACGACTACCCCTGCAACGCCAATAATAATAAGTGAGGAATCCGTAACCTGCTTTCTGCTTTGAAAACAAGCGGAACCACGAAAAAAAGGAAGGCTAGTGGAAGCTGGCCCGGGCCGGAACGCGGCTGGCATTCGCGGAGGACGGTGTGACAGCGACCTCTCCCGGCTGCAGCGAGAGCAGTTGTTGGAACAGCTTCAGATCTTTTTCCACGTCACTGTGCGAAGTCTTGCGGGCTGTGGCGGGTCGCAATTCCTGGCGGAGCCGCGCTTCCACAAGTCTCGCGGCCAATTCCGGCGACTCGGAAATACTCAAGATGTTGGCTCGCGAAAGGCCCACTTGATCCCAATCGTCGCCAACCCGCATTTGCAGGACGGGCTGCCCGGAAACATCGAATCCAGGCTCGGCACTCGCTTGCCATCGCTCCCAGGCTTTTTCTTCGTTTATTTTTCCCTGTTTGAAGGAATCGATAACGGAAGCGGATTGGCTCAGTTCGTTCATGCGACTCTGGAAGGCAAGACGCTCATCGCGGGTCATGGGCGAATCCAACTGGCGGCTCGAATTCAGGATAAGGGCGCTTCGTGCAGGGTCGAAGCGTCGATGGCCAAAGTACTCGACGAGCACGCCACCGCCGATGTAGGGATGCAGTACGACCAGGGGCAGCATATATTTTTTGGCCGCCATCACCGATTCCAATACTCCGTGGACGGGTTTGCTGCGCCCGACCGTTCCCGGGACCTGCGGCAGCAGGAAATTCGAGCTCTGTAAGTCAGGATGATGGCGGCTGTATCTCGCCATCATTTTCGCGATCTGCTTGGGAGTCGTCACACCGAGATCGCCAATCAGGCTGCGATGCAGCGCGTGTGGGTAATAAAAATCGACCACCTCGCGCACAAAATCGGCGCAGTTTCGCTTCACGAAGTTATAGCGCTCGCGGTTGGGCTGGTTGTTGAACTTCGCAATCAGCAGCGCATCTTGATCCGGGCTGGTCTCAATCTCGAATCCATAGATTGTCCGGTCATAAGATGCTCCTATCAGTTCATACCAGTTTCCCTCGGGCGTCCCGCCGTCGGGGCGATTGGGAGCAAGCGCTTCCAGGTAATCGCGACGGTATTGATCTCTAAGAAAAGCAACCAGCTTGGCGTCGGCGAACAGCGGGACGGCTTCCGGCCGGTCAACCGCATACAGGTAGGGGATGAGGGGGATCGCGATCCAGTCGTATCCCGCGATGCCGTCATACCGGCTCAGGACTACGCCGCTTTCGCCCTCGGCACACGGCCGCAGGATTACCGGGGACACAGAGCATACGTGGCTCAAATACACAGCCGCGTGACCAGTTCCGGCAAGCGCGCCATCGTAACTATAGGGCTCTTCAAGAAATAGCGTCGCGCCGGCTTGTGCGTGCGGAATGCTGCAGAGGCAAAAGAGCAGAATGGCGAACAGCCGCCCAAGTCTCCAAGCGGCTCTGCTCCGGACAGCCAATGTTCTTGGTAAAGCGTGCACCATTGTTTGATGGTCAAAAACCCCGTTGGGGCTGCCCGGCGCCATAGTCACAAAGCACCCGAGTGATTGCGCTTGCCTCAAAGTACCAGAATTTGTCAGTCGGTAATACAGTATTTCCCCGATTGGAGTTCAGGCGAACATGCCCTACCGTAACTTCGATCCGACCTCCTTTTCGCGTGTGTAGTGAAGGATGAACGAAGAACGAATCGCGCGAATCGCAGAGCCCGGAGGTCCGAAATTGAAGATGCAATCGGGAGACCCAGCCATGAATCATATTGGACAGCACAAAGCACCCGCAGACCCGGACCCGAAGCTCGTAGAATGCGCAATCGCTAAAGTGTTGGAGATCGCCCAGCGCCAAGGCATCAGCGCCGGCGATTTTGTTCGAATGCTGGACTCGGGCATGCGAATATCGGATTTCTTGGTTTTTTTGAACGCGGTCGACATCCTTGCCGATGCCGACCATACCGTCAATTGCGATACCGCCAATTAGGGACACCCATGCGCTCGCGATTCAAGCACTTCTTGCTCGCAGCGATCTTAGCTTCTCCGGTGCTCATAACCGGTTGTGCGACTCACGTGCGTTATTACGACCCTTACTACAACGACTACCATGCGTGGAATCATCACGAGGTCGTTTACTACAATCAGTGGGAACATGATACCCACCGAGAGCACCAGGATTTCAACAAGCGCAGCGATGCCGAGAAGAAGGAATACTGGACTTGGCGCCACAATCAGAACGACCACCACTAGTTGACCATCGCTGAAGTCCGAGGCCTCGTTTTCTCACGCAAAGCCCCAACAAATCCCGCATCATCATCCAGATCGTGCTTTCAATTCCACCGTCATGCTGGATCATGACAGCACACTTAACAGTTAACTCGCGACTTGGGCTTCATCCCGGAAAGCAAACGCATAGTCGCGCACAAACTGGTCGAAGGTGATCGGCCTGTGTCCGGTCAGCCGCTCGACGGTATCCGTCATTACACTCGCTTTCCCCTCGCGATAAAAACGCTGCAAATCGAGCAGAGCATCGGCCATCATCTACCCGAAATCGTCATCTTGAAATACGTCGGTTCCCGTATAACTTTCTTGTCGACAGAAAGAAGTTCCTCGGTGGTTACAACTCCGAACGTGGCTGTTGGGGACTGCTGGGGGATCCCGCGATCTACTGTAAACACCTGACAGCGAAAGTTCTTAAGCCTTCATCCTAGATGAGATTCCTGGAGCCGAGTTGATGGATCCTAACCGATGGCCGAATTCAGAATATGGAAGAACTTACATGAGCCCTCGCGGCCCAGTACGTGCCAGGATGCGAAAAGTCTTGGCCGTGCAATGAAATACAAGTTTGGCAAGATCTGTGCTTAGGGTCATGTTGCCGGGGTATTCGGCGGAGTCGTAGCAGTCAGACGTTTCCGGAATGCACGAGTAGCGGTGTCGCTGTCAGGAGGCAAGAGTGTGAGCACACTCCGAATTCTAATCGCGGACGACCACGAAGTGGCGCGGAAAGGTATCCGCGCGTTGCTCGAAACTCGCCAAGGGTGGGAGATTTGTGGCGAGGCGAAAGACGGACGCGAAGCGGTCGAATGCGCTAAACAGATGAAGCCAGACGTCGTCTTGCTCGATATCGGTATGCCGAGCCTAAACGGACTCGATGCCGCGCGTCAGATCCGCACCGCATTGCCGGAAACGAGCATCTTGATCCTGACTATGCACGATTCCGAACAAGTGGTGCGGGAGGTGCTGGCGGTTGGAGCGCGGGGATTCCTGCTCAAGTCGGACGCCGGCCGTGATTTGGTCGCGGCCGTGGAAGCATTACAGCAGCGGAGGACGTTCTTTACCACCAGGGTTGCGCAGTTGGTGGTGGAGGGGTACTTGCACCCAAACAACGATAACAATAACAATAACAATAAGAATCGTCCCGGCCGACCGCTTCTGACGCCCAGGGAACGAGAAGTGATTCAGCTTCTGGCAGAGGGAAAAACCACCAAAGAAGTCGCTGTGGCTCTCAACCTCAGTGTCAAAACGGCGGAAACGCACCGAACCAACCTCATGCGTAAGCTTGACCTGCATTCGGTCGCCGCTTTGACCATCTATGCTGTACGGAATAATATCGTCCAGGTCTATTAAGCAGCAGGGATTGTAGGCTCTATCTCCCGTCTCGAGCCAAGCTTGCTTGACCGCAAGCTCCACCCTCTGCAACTCGCGCCAGATGACATACAAGTAACCGCGCATCGAGGCTAGCCCTGCCAAACATGTTTCCCGCAGGGGCAGTGAACCCATCTCCTGACACATGGTCGTTGATGTGACTGGGGCGCGTTTTGGGGCCATCTACTGCACGGTTGCCGAGCGGCCGAGTCCGGCGCTCGACAGAAATCAGCCCGCGAGCGGAGCCACAAAGCTCGGGTCGCTCGCGGACCGGGAAGGCAATTGCGGGGAACTATTTGTACGTAGCGCTGGTGCGGGCCAGATAATCGCGGTGATCGGTGAAGTCCACCATGGAATCAAATGCCGGGCCGTACAGCGAGTTCGACTTGAAAGCCTCGCGCACCGCCGCGTTGACCTTGTCCAAGCCTTCCGCGTTCGCCGCGAGGTAAAAAATCCAAAACGTGCTGGGCGCTTCGGTGTGGATCGCTTCGGTGTCGACTTCGTATTCGTGAATCGTGCCGTCGGCGAGCATTTTCTCCATCAGCGGCACGATTAGGTTCTTGCTTAGCGTCTCCACCGCGTCGTCCGGCGCGTTCGGCTTCAACTTATAGGACGCCCCGTGGGTGTACAGATCCTTCCACGATCCGGAATGCCAGTTGTAATGCCGGCTGACGAAAATGCTATCCCAGTGTTTCGTGGCACTTTCCAAGACGGGAGAAGTGGTACCACCGGACTTGTAGAACTGGTCCAGCACGTTGAGCACCCCGGCCATGGACATCGCCGACCACCAGCCGTCGTGAGTTGGGCCGTCGGCCTGGTGAACCAAATTTACGTCGTTGCCATATCCCACGATGGTCCCGTGGGCGATGGCGCTATCCAGAATTTTCTGGTCAGCCGCGTCTGCCTTTGCCATGTCTGCCCACTGGGCGCGCGGAATATTCCAGAACGAGACGTACGAGTACATCGGCGGTTTTTCTTTAGCCTCCGACATCTGCGCTTGTGCCGGCGACGCCCAGACAGCGGACATCGCGATGGCGCACAGCCCTGCAAGAACTCTCCACAGTTTCCTGTTCATTAAATTCATCCTCCGTGAATTAGCCCAGGAAGTCCAGGTCGGACCCGGGGCCACGGTAGTGTACACCAACCGTCTAATACTCTCGCGAGAACTCTCGTTAGTGCGTCGCGTCCGCATACTTCACGGAACAGCCGTAGGGACGGGTCGCCGGCATTTCCACCTGCTTTCCGGCCATCGCCTGCTGCAGCGCGAGACTGACGTAATTGGTCGCGCCCGGGACGTCGTTCAGGTCGGTTGTGGGTTTGTCGTCAATCGCGCCATCGTAGATCACCACGCCCTGAGGGTTGATGACGACCATCTGCGGAGATGTCTTGGCGTCGTACAGATGCCCAATCTCGCCGTTTGGGTCGAGCAGCGCGGCGGTCGGCGCCGCCTGCATCTTCGCCAGGTAGTCGTTCTCTTCTTGTGCGGTCGCATAGCCTTGCTTGCCCGGCGCGGAAGACAGAATTGTGAACCAGGCTACGCCCTGGCGTGTCCACTGCTTTTGCAGTTGCTGCATGTTGCCGCTGTTGTACTGCTTGCGTACGAAGGGGCAGCCGTTGTTGTGCCATTCGAGGACCACATACTTTCCGCGATAGTCCGATAGGCGAAAGGTCTTGCCGGTGCTCGCCGTACCTGTGAAATCGGGAGCCACCGCGCCGACTTTCGCAGCCGAGACCAGCGGCGGTGCTGCGCATAGCACCAGCGCAACGAGCGTTGCGCATAAAAGCATTCGGCAAAGAAGCATGGGGAGTAGAGTTGAGCGCTTCATATCTGCGTCCTCCTTGAAATTATTTTACTTGGTGGCACCGTTACCGGAATTGCTTCTCACCGCGCCGGCCTTGCTGATCGGCACATCAACCAAGAAGGCCTGATCGCCGGAAAGCACAAGCACGCCTTTCAACCGGTCGATAGGTTTGAGCAGCTGATCGGACTTCCTCAGCGTCAACCGGAAGTCAGCCTTTTCTGTTACGAGCTTCTGCGGCGCCGCGTTTTCAATCTGCGACTCAGCCAGCGGAAAGAAAACCGCCTGCGTGACTTGATGTCCAACATTAGCGGTGAGTACAAAAGAATCGTTGGCGTCGGTCACGCTGAATTTCCAGTTCCCCGGCGCCGGACGCGGCAGAGACTTACTTGTAGCGGCGAACAGCTCAGCAGTAAGAGTATCCGGCGCAGGCGGCTGCGATTTGATAGGAAGCGTGAGCGAAAGTTCCGCCTTACCCGGGATGCACATTTCGTGGCTGCAGACCAGCAGCTTTACCTGGGCGCCGAGCCGAACTGGTTGCTGCGCCGCCAGGGTGGGCGCAGCCTGCAAGGGCACGATTAGCAGCACTCGGTCCTCGTAGCCATAATCCACGATGCTACCTGTATCGAGACGCCGCGGCGCAGGCCACTCGATGGCCCCAGCGGTAAGACCCGCCGGCAACTGCCACTCGACGCGGGGTGGCTCGCCCGAGTCGCCGGGATTGACCCAGTAGATGTGCCAGCCCTTCTCGAGTTGAAAGCGCAACCCGAGATCGAGCGTATGTCCGGCGGCGATCCATTGATTGCGGGCGATTAGTTCCAGCGAGCCGTGCGTGATGGGTGTCGCTTCCGCGTGCGCATTTGCCGCGCATAGGAGCAGCGCGGGTCCGAATGTGAGAGTGCGGTAAAACCATGAACTCGGGCTACGCCTTTGCATTTTTG
>Ga0187887_10002849_pt1 | contig 13634 bp, 16 predicted proteins | sample June2016WEW_7_10_FD_132977 | JGI IMG/M metagenome (GOLD analysis project Ga0187887, IMG submission 132977) | Peatland microbial communities from SPRUCE experiment site at the Marcell Experimental Forest, Minnesota, USA - June2016WEW_7_10 | ecosystem: Environmental > Terrestrial > Soil >...
AAGGTCAGTCCGGGCTACTTCCAATATCTGCGCCACAAGCTCGCACGCATCGCCCCGATACGGTAGCGGCTGCCGAGCCATTGTCATCCGTGGCACCATGCGCGTCTTCGGCGCGGATGATGAGACCCTCTCTACCCAAACAGCACGCCTTCGGCGTGGATGATGGCCGTCCGCATCTCGTTTATGATCCCAGTCCCGTTCTCGGAGTGGGTCACTTCAGCCAATCGCTACTGGATCACTTTTGCCGCGCGCCGAAGAAAGCAGTTGTCTAATACCTCTCTGTGGCCGTAGGTGCACTGGTGCCCCCGTGCCGTTCCGATGGCCCGCCGGGAGCTGCATACGAGAGGCCAATCGGCGCCAATACACCCGAATTCTTCCAAGGCCAATCCCTACTGATAGACCGCGGCAGCCTTGACAATCTCGTGCCCAGTTCCGGAGAACTGCTCGGGGTTCAAAGGGCTAGGTCCAGACCCTGATCTGCTTTCTCGATACGTTGGTGCAACTCCCACTGCGCTCTCGCCACGTTGTACAACATGACGCCAACCCAGGCGCCAAGCGTGTTGGTGATGAGATCCGTGGTGCCGGAGTCCCGGGTCGGAAGGAACGCCTGGAACACTTCGATGGTTAGGCTGACCGCGAACCCCAGCATGACGGTGACGAGCCCTGCCCGATTGGTTCTGCGTACCAGTACGAAGTAGGCGCAAAAACAGAAGCCGAGGGGTACGAATCCGACAATGTTCTTGAGGATGTTCGTCCAATAGCTCCAGGACATGTTGAACTCGTCCCAGAACGGCTCCAAAAAGATCTCGTCCAGGACAGTGTAGGTGCCTGGAATGAACAAATCGACGCCGGGGCCAGCGCGGCTGTGGACGATGTCGCCGGCTCGCTCGTCGAACAGGTACAGGGCAGCAGCACGGTCCAGTTCGCCGATATCGGGCCGCCCCATCTTCATCCATGTTCCGTAGTGCCGGAGAACGGTTGGTGCGGTAAGCTCGCTCGAATAGACAGCTAGCCCTCTCACCTGCCCGGACCAGGTGTCTTGCTGCCGCGGAGAGTCCCCAACAATCAACCGGCCGGTGCAGTCGCCAGGCGCAAGCTGAAATCTCCTAGCCGCTCTGGCCAAAGCGCCGTTTACATAAGCTAACGTCGCCTGCTCTCCCAAGGTGATGGTCACGAACACGGGTCGCCCCTGCCGAAAAACGTCGCTGAAGTAAATCCTTTGCTCTCTTGCCCGACCCGGCGAACCCGACCTCCCGGATTCCAGCATGAGATCGGTAAGCGATTGGTGCAGGGAGAGGTGAACTTGATTGTCGGACGCGTAGAACGTCAGGATCGTGCCGCCATAATCGTTCGCTGGCTGTAGCCACAATTCGACGCTGCAAGGTGCCGCCTCCCGCGATCCGGTTCCATTGAAGGCACCGGAGCTGATGACGGTGCCGTAGTCTCCAAAGCGGAGGCCGTTGTGATCCGGCAGCCAGGTCACTTCATTTCGAGGAGCATGGAAGGGCCAGAGTCCCAACACCAGTATGCCGGCCAGGACGGCGATGCAGAGGATACCTATCGGGAGGTGTCTCATCAATTCCCCGGCTCCGGTCGATCTGCCTGGCATCATTGCAGTGGTTTCAGCCCCCGACCAAGATTGCGGGCTGCTTGAAACTCGGAATTCCTGTGGTAGCTGGACCCGGTAGAAGGGCAACGGTCAGATGCCATCAAGCGAGTGACGTTGTTCACTTCGTCTTCCCCCACCGGGCCGCGGCGGCTTTGCCAGCGAGTCTCCTGAGTCTGTTGGTCAGTCATCGATGCAACTCTCTAAGCATCGCTATGCCACCGCGACCTGATGCCTTTGGGCTTTCGCTGTTTTCTTTCAGCCGGCCTTTTTCAGCCCATCGCGGATCGCTCGCTTAAGCACGGTCTGGTAGCCGACGCCCGTCTTGTCGGCGATCCGTTCGGCACGCTCAAGGTCCGCGATCGATATGCGAATTGAAATGGCGCGAGTGGCGCTTTCCTTGGCCTGTTCCATGAGCTGTTCGAGGACTCTCGGATCCGTCTTTGCGACCTTCAGGCCGGACGACCGGCTGATGGTCCCTGCCCGAAGCGCGCGAACAAATTCGCGTTGCGTCTGCCGACGGCCCTCCTGGGTTGCGTACCAGCCGGCTTCCTCTGCGTCAGATTTGAACCTGGGAACACTAGTCGATTTGCGGGGCATATTTTCTCCTCTCCGCAGCATTCATTTCGTAGGCAGTCACGGTGCGGAACAGCTTGCGGCGAATCGTGAAGACCACGGCCAGGTAGCGGTTGCATGCCGTCTTGCCGAAGAGCTTCCATCGCTTTTCGCCCTTGATGGTCTCCGCCGGGATAGTCACGTGCGGACGGCCCGCGAGGCGCCGGATGTGGCCGACGTTGGCTGCGTCCCAATCGAAGCCTTCGATTTCGGCCATCCATGCCCAGTAATATACGATGATCGTATATACGGTCAACGGGAACAGTCACGCCCGACCCATTATTTGGTCTTGCCCCACCGGCCGCAGCGGCTTTGCGGGCAACCTCTGGGCGCTGTGATTTGGTGATACCCGGGGTATTTGCGACGGAAGACCCAGCTCCGGCGAACCGCGCCGAAGCAACGCATGCGATCGGAAGAAGGGGCGTGGGGGAGAACCTTTGTGAAGGTTTCGCTTCCACTGGCCCGGCCCCAACTACTCCATCTCCTACCAAACCAAGATCCGTGCGGTATTCGCCAAGCCCGATCAGCGTTCCATCCGCCACCAGCGCACGCGTGGTCTCATCTTCAGCGACCTTGGATTTTCTTGTGGCTGGCCTAAACATGCCCTCGCGCAGATTGATTCTGCCCGCACGGATTCCGTTCTACACTGGAACTGTGGAGAAATCGAAACACAATGTAACCTTGGCTGTCGACGAGGAGCTGCTACTGGCAGCCCGAAAGGTGGCACTCGATCAACGCACCAGCGTAAATCAGCTGGTGCGGGACTACCTTATCGCCCTGGTGGATGGGCCGGGCCGGAGGCGGCTTGCCCGAGCGAGATTGAGACGAGCGTTTCAGACAGGTCTTGTCCTTCAGACAGGTCTTGTCCATGTGGGGGACCGAACGTGGAGCCGTCAGGATCTCTATGACCGCTGAAAGGCTTTTTGAGTTTCGTCGACAACAACGTGCTGGTGCATGCGTTCGACAGGAGCAGTTCGCCGAAGAAGCAGGCCGCAGAACGGCAGCTGAAGGAGTTAAGTTAATGGAAGAGGACCGGTTGCGGGTGAGCACGCAGGTGTTGCAGGAGCTTTTCGTGACACTGACGAGAAAAGTGAGTCAGCGGTGCTTGATCGAGGAAGCTCTTTTCGGTACTGGAAGATCTGACGGCCTGGCCCGTGATGGTGGTCGATTATGCCGCGATTCGGGCGGCCGTCGGATTGGCTGACCAAGCGCAGCTTTCATTCTGGGATGCGCTGGTTGTGGTCGCAGCCGCGCGGACCGGCGCGACGGTTCTCTATACCGAAGATTTGAACCATGGGCGGGAAATCCTCGGCGTGCGAGTCACCAATCCATTCGCGGCATGAAGGAATCACTACGCTCTGATCTGAACTACGTGAGAGTCTGAGCCTGTCGGGTCCGCAACGATTTCTTGACCGGGCCGCGGCGGCGGGCAATCTCTGGGCGCTGTGATTTAGTGACGCCGGGGGGGATTTGCCACCGAAGACCCGGTTTCGGCGAACCGCGGCAGCAACGCGTACGATTGGAAGAGGGGGCGTGGGGGAGAAACCTTGTAAAGGTTTCGCCTCCACTGGCTCGGCCCCAACTTACGCCGGCCCCTCAAACCAACAACACACTCGCCCAAATACGGCGAGTTCTAATAACAGATGATCGCCGGCACTCTGGCCTGCCTCGGGATCCGCTACTTTTTCTTGCCCCACCGGGCCGCAGCGGCTTTGCGGGCGATCTCTTGGCGCCGTTTGGGCGACACCTTCTCCAGTCGAGCCACGTTGCCCATTTCCGAAATCTGGAGCCGGCGCTCCGGTGTCAGCTTCTTAGCTCGCAGCTTTGCCAGAGCTACCGCAGCGGCATTCTTCTTCGCCATACCTTCTCCATCTGATCATACTTCCTTCCGCAAGTAAGGGTGGGCTCGCTCAAGAAATCGCAATATTGTTCTTGACATGCTTCCTTGCGGTTGATAGCATAGAAATGATGACGGCCGCAGGGCTCTTGAAAGCTTGAAAGGAGAACGACGATGTGGTCGATATGGAACGCTCCCTCCGATCTGGACTACTACGGCCAGTCTGGATTCAGCGGAGAGGAGCCGGAAGAAGAACAGGAAATTGAACCGGAACCCCCGGAAGAGGATGAACTCGGAGAACAAGAAATCGGACCGGAACCTTCGGACGATGAACAACTTGAAGAACTAGGAGAACAACAATGACGAACAGTATTCTGCGATTCAACACAAACGCTCCGGTCGAAGTAGCCCTCCGCTATGACGACGGAAAACGCGTCGAAGGACGCTATGGCGAACAGGTCCTGTACGCGCTCGAAGGAGACCGGGTCATGTACGTGCCGCCTGTGGTCGCAAACCAGATTCGCGAACTCGGAATTCGGGCGCGCGAAGTCTTTGAGATCTGCAAAGCCGAACTGCGCGAGGAAAACAAGCGCTGGATCGAGTGGCGCGTGAGAAGAGTCGAGGAACCGCGGCCTCCGCAAGGCTTGAGAAACGTTTCGGAAGCCGCGGCCAGTGGTCTGAACAATGACGAACAGAACCATCGCAATGGTAGCACACACCAGACTTTGCCGAGGCCCCTGGATCTGCAGGCCTCGCCCGACGGCACCTTGCTTCCGGTTCCAGTGACCGGGGCTGGGATAACCGCAATGGAGTTGGCCATGAGCGGGGCCGCGGAAATCGCGCAGCGGGTCGAGTCCCGAGCCCGAATGCGGAACTATTCGCTGCAGTTCAACAGCGAAGACATCCGGGCCGTCGGACTGACCATGTTCATCCAGGCCATGCGGGAGCGAGGTGTGACATGGGATCAGCGCTGAGCACCGACCTGATACCCACACACGCGGTGTTCCCTGCCCTACAGGACTTGCCGCTCTTGGGTCCCCTCCCGGAGTCCACTTGCACCGAACTGATCGTGGCACCGGAAGTGGCGCTCACGAAATTGCCCGTGGCTAATGGAGCGCCGGCCGCAAAGACCGACCCGGCGCCGGTGCTGTCGCCCAGTCAGGTGCGCTGCTTCTTCGACTGCCCGGCGCGGTGGTGGTTCAAGTACGGACTGCAATTGCCGGAGCGGAAAAACAGTTCGCTCGCTTTGGGTCTCGCGGTCCACCAGCCCTCGCAGTCAATTTCCGGGAGAAGATCGAAACCCACGAGGACCTGGAGACAAGCGGAGTCGTCATCGTCTTTCGGGAGGCCTGGATGGAACAGGTCCCCGAGACGGCGTTCACCTCCGATGAGAGTCAGGGTGACTTGCGCCGGCTGGGCGAAAGGCTGGTCGCCAAGTACATGGATGAGGTGGCTCCAACCGTGGAACCCGCCGCCGTTGAACTAAATGTCCAGGGTGAAATCGCCGGTGTCGCGGTCCGGGGGCGCGTGGACGTGCTGGACGTGGAAGGACGGCTGATCGATTTCAAAACGGCGTCCCGCCGGCCTTCCTCTGTTTCGCCGGACTACGCGTTCCAGTTAGCCACCTACCGGCAGATCACTCCCGGCGCCAGCGGTGAGGTCCGCATCGACAGTATGGTGAAGACCCAGGCTGTCCAAATCGTGCAGCAGGCCTACACCGTCGGCGAGCCAGACATCCGGGCCACCCAGGTCCTCTATCCGATGGCGCAGAATGCCATGGGTTCCGGGATGTACTGTCCGAACCGGCAGTCGCTGCTCTGCAGTCAGAAGCACTGCAGCTTCTGGAAGCATTGCGAAGGAGAGTTCGGCGGCCAGGTCCGGCCGTCCTGACCCTCACCACGCTCTAAACGCAACGCCCGGCTTGGGATGTCACTGCGGCGTCCTGGGCCGGGCCCTTGTCCCCCGACTAAAAACGAACCGAGGTCACTGTGCTCAGGAGAAGTGTGCCATTACGCCGGACTGCGCGCTTGCCGCGGGGCTTGCCTCCGAAACGGCAAACACCGGTCCCCAAGAAGCGCTTGCGGCCCAGGCGGGGTCCGGACAGAAACCCAGACTACCTGGCCTGGATTCGGACATTAGAATGTGTGGTGTGTGCGAGGATGAGCTGCGGGGCGACCGTTATCGAAGCGGCGCACACCAACGCTCTGGGCAGGAGAGGTATCGGGCAGAAGACTACGGACTTCTCGGCTGTCCCGCTTTGTGCAGCTCACCACCGGGAGCGTCTGGACTCTTATCATCGACTGGGAGAGCAGCGCTTTGCGCAGAAACATGGGATTGACTTGCAAGAGCTCGTGCTTGGATTGCAGACTCGGTTTTGGGAGCAAGGACTGTCAGGAACTCGTGATTGCCGCGAATCCGCGGCGATACCTAAGCCAATTTCTCTTTAACGTCCAGGACGGAACCTTTGAGGAAATCCAACTGCATCGATTCGCTCCAATGCAAGAATGGACATGGGATAATAAAGCGATGCGCGAGCGCGTGATCATGACTAGATTGGTGCGGGGCCGGGCGCCTGGGCGCGAGTTCGATATCGCCTTCTGGCAGGCATTGGGTCCGAACCGGATTTTCGAAGCCGCTTGGGATCTGGTGGTTACCGCGGCCGCCACGAAGGGCGTGCATGAAGATCAACTCCGACTTCAGAGATCTGTTACGAAACTTGAACGCGGCCGGCGTCCGCTACCTGATCGTGGGGGGCTACGCGGTGATGGTACACACGGAACCGCGCTACACGAAGGATCTCGACCTCTGGATTGAACCAGTCGAATCCAATGCGCAGAAGCTGTTTCTTGCCTTGGCTGAGTTCGGCGCACCTACGAAGGACATCCATCCAAGCGATTTTACGGCGCCGGAGGTATTCTTCCAAATCGGTATCGAGCCTGTTCGCATTGACATCATGACGTCTGTTTCCGGGCTCGACTTTGCTCCGGCCTGGGAGCGCAAAGTGATAGTTGACTTCGGCGGGGAGTCTGCTCCAGTACTCTGCCGGGCGGACGTGCTTGAGTCGAAGATCGCCGCGGGGAGAATTCGCGACCGTCGAGACGTCCAAAGACTGGCCCCGCGCAAATCGTAGGAGCCAAGGATCGTATTCCGGTTCGAAGACGGTGATGAATTCGATGTTGATTTGCTGGACTACCGCTAGAGGAATGACACAAATGCCGATGAAGACTCCCCCTCATCCGGGGCACTGCCAGCCAACCGGATTTCCGGTATCGTGGCCGGCCAGGATTACGGGCGAGACTGCCTTGCGTCTCGCTCGCTACTTCAACACGACCCCGGACTATTGGATCAACATTCAGTCCCAGTATGAGCTCGAGACCGCGCGCGACGAATGGGAGGCGAAGATCCAATCCAAAGTACGCCCGCGCCACGCGGCCTGACAAACCGAGAACCACCACCAGATTAGCGGGCCCCGCTGCAAGATTGGGCTACGGACTCGGCACCACCGCCTGTACGATATTCGACGGTGCGCTCACATTGTTCGAGGTATCGACGGCCGCGGCATAGTACCAATAGCTCGTTCCTGCCGTAACACTGGTATCCGTGTAGGCGCACTGCGTGCCGCTGCACGTAGTCGCCAATACCGAAGCCAGACTCGGATACGGCGTGGCGGGCGCGGTCGTGCTCGACGACGTGATCCGGTAAATGTTGTAGCTGGCCACATCCGAAGTCGTGCTGGGAGTCCAAGTCAATGATACGCTATGGGATCCCGCGGTGACTCCGGTCCCAGATAGGGTTACATTAGCCGGTGTATTCGATGCGTTACTCACAAAAGCAATATTGCCGCTCACACTCCCGGCGGCAGCAGGCGCAAACTTCACAGTGAAATTGGCGGTATTTCCTACCGCTAGAATTAGCGGGAGCGACGGCCCGCTGACGCTGAATCCGGTACCGGTAACGGTCGCCTGGGAAATCGTGACTGTCCCGGTTCCCGTCAGTGTTATAGTCTGGGTAGCACTGCTGCCCACCGTAACGTTGCCGAAGCTAATGCTGGAGGGTGTCACACCGAGCACAGGAAGAACACCAGTCCCCGATAGGGCTACACTAGCCGGCGTGTTCAGGGCGCTACTCACAAAACCAATACTGCCGCTCGGACTCCCGGCCCCCGTAGGGGCAAACGTCACACTGAAATTTGCGGTTTGCCCCAGCGGTACGGTTAACGGGAGCGACGGCCCGCTGATGCTGAACCCGGCACCGGAGACGGTAGCCTGGGAAATCGTCGTGCTGGAGGTGCCGCCTCCGGTCAGCGTGATGGTTTGCGTACTACTGTTGCCCACCGTGATGTTGCCGAAGCTGATGCTGGAGGGGGCCGCACCGAGTTCAGGCAGGGCACACGCTCCACCCATGGCGTTAGTCAGCACTGCTTGCGCAAGTGCAGTGTTGCAAGGTCCATACTGGGCTGCGCAGGGAGTGTTTCCGAGAGCCATATCGGTACCCACCTGCACATCCAGAATGTTCACCGTCCCGTCCTGGTTGAGATCACAGGCACTGTAGGAAGCGGCTTGCTTGAAGGAGGCCGTGCTGCTGCCATAGGTGCCTGCTGGGCTCTGATTCCACTGCGCGACGTACGTTCCAGTAGAGGAGGTGATGTTATGCGCCCACCCGTTGGTAAATAGGTTAGAGTCATTGACGAAAGGATTGCCGGAAACAATGCCTGTCAGGCTATTAGCCTCGTCAACGAGAGAAATAATTACCTCATTCGGTGCGCTAATCGTCACCGCAGCACCCGAAGGAGTCGCGCTGGCAGCCTGGCTATTGAGCGTGGCTGTTTGATCGAGAGGTGCGTTGCCATCGACTCCCGAGAATTCCCAGATCACGACGGCGCCTGTGCTGCTTGCGTTCGGGGTAATGACAACGGACGTCGCTCCGGCTGCGGAGTTCTTCGCGTACCAAATGTCGTTCCAGTCGGCTTCGGCCGAGTCCACTGATCGCGCAGCGCCGGCCTCTACATAGACATTGCCGGCGTTGTCGGTCATGCTGGTGAATGTACCCGCGGGATTTGACCCGGCATAGGACTGCCACCCCACCACAATCAGGTGTCCGCTCCCGGTGGCTGGAATCGTACAACTGCCCGGGAATGTGCTCGGGCCGCAGCTCGTCACCTGCACCAGACTGATCTGCCCCCAAGCCGCAGGACAGCATCCAAACACCCCGACCATCACCATCGCAAGCCCAACTCCGCGCATTGCCACCATTCTGCCACGCGGATCGCCGCCGCCGAAAAAGCCCGGCCCGCGGGTCCCCCTTGGCGGACCGTCCTCATCACCACCGATCGAAAGCCGTGAGCCACCGCTCCGCGAACCGCACCGGCACCACCAGCCGAAGTGCTTCCAGGGAAGATCCCAAAACCGATCTCCGAACACGCCTTGCTGCGACATTGGTTTGCGTCTCTTCAGCACTGAGCGTTGCATTCAGTTTGGTTTCAAGGTAACTCGCTTTAGTTGCCGTCACAAGTTGCTTTTGGTTAGGGAAGCACGCGCCGAGGGCCTGGCGCCCCCAGCAGACCAACGTCTACAAACTCAAGCCAGCAAGCCACTTCCGCAGCGCCTCGAAGGCACCGCAGGCACCGCGCTGACCGTTCTTGCGACAACCAAAGGCAGCACCCCGCCCCAGCTCTCCGCAACCGGCGCGCGTCACGGCCGCCTGTGGTCGATTCCCGCCCAATCCTTCATATCGGCGGTTTATTTCCAGTAACAGCAACTATCTGAGGGCATCTCGCACTCTTCCCACGTGGTCACCGCAATCCGTTTAGACCATCCGGGGAGCCGCCCTAACGGTTTTACCTGCGCTCAACGTGAATTTCTTACACTCTAAGGGGTACCTGGGTCGAAATCCAAAGGTCGCCGGTGTGCACGACCGGGTGCCGGAAACCATGCTCACCTTCGCTTGGCCAACGCTGGGCCCGCTCCTTCCGAAGGGGAATCGCGTGCATCCCCCTAATTGGCACGGCGCATCCCCTAAAATGGGGGTGCACCTCGATGGCGTGGTGGCCGCTCGCGAATCAATAGGTGTAAATCCTACCGCGTAAGCAATCGTAGTGTTGTCCCCTGGACTTCGCCACGCGACCACATCTCAACGAATACCGCCACAACTGCACCTTGGCAATCCGATTGCTCACCATTATCCTTCAGACATCAGGAATTTCCTGTAAGCCAATCGGCAACCTCGCCGTGTGAAACACATCGTCGAGGATGGCCAGAATTGGAGGGGAACTGCTACGCCGCGTTCCGGTGACCATTCTTTATGACGAATGCACATAACATGACACACAACATCGCAATCTTGCCACCAACTCCGACGCGCAGTTGCGCCCGCTGTGGGACGCGCTTTCGGGCCTTCGGCAGAGAGTATAGTTGCCCGGCTTGCCGCAAGCCCACAACGGCGGTTCCTGATCCGGCCAGGCACGCCGAACTCTCATTCCGCGAGCAGCAGATTGTCGCGCTGATCCGTCAGGCCAAAACCAACAAAGAGATCGCTTACGAACTGTGCCTGACCGAGGGGACGGTAAAAGAATACCTGCATCGTATATTCCGAAAACTGGCGGTAACCAATCGGACTGAGTTGGCGCTACGCTCGCCTGGCGATGCTTTGTCGCGAGACGGCCGGCAGTTGGGCCGGCGGCAGCGCTGTCTTGAACCAACCGGCTAGAGCCCTCCAGCCGGTTGCCTCCCTGTTCGAACTGGAGCGGGGGTCGCCGTCGTTTTCTTCAAAGTCGCAAGAAGCTACGGGACGAATAGTCGGTGCGCCCCGCAACCGCCCCATGCTTGGCTTGAGCCAATTATTCGCCGATTAGTTCCAGCCCGACGCTATCCATAGTTAGTCTGCCTCATTAACAGACAGCAGTCGCATTAGAGTCGCATTACACTAAAGTTAATCGTGGTTATCTGTTATCGCTATTTGTCCGATGATAGCCTATCGCAGTATTAGGCTATTAACTAAACCTAACTAAACTCAACGTTGAGCAAGGAGACGCGAGAAGTTACCATCTAAGCCACAATGAGCTCCACAATGCTGAAGTATGCAACCGGCTTGATTGCATTCTTCATGTCAGGCGCCGCGGCCTTCTGCCAGTCGGATTCGTTGGCCCTGTCATCCGGTGTGACAACCCCAGGCGGCACGGTTTCCCTCAATCTTTCGCTCAGTTCTGCATCTGGGAGCCAGCCGGCCGGCATCCAGTGGACTCTCGCTTATTCACCATCCGCTATCGTTGCCATTTCGGCCAGCGCCGGTGCGGCCGCCACAGCCGCCGCCAAGTCCCTTTCGTGCACGGGAAGCGCAGGCTCCTACACGTGCTTCCTAACTGGGCTGGCCTCCAGCGGGCTGAACGCGAACATCATCCAGAACGGCGTGGTCGCAGTCCTCACCGTGACGATGTCGGCTACGTCGCCCGGAACTACTATCAACGTCACCAACCCGCTGGCTAGTTCGGCAGCCGGAGGCGCGATTCAAACCACCGCGACCGGCGGCACAATCACCGCATTGCCGCTGAGTGTGGCGTCGCTTAGCTGCAACCCGGGCACCTTAGCCTCCGGCGCCTACACTAGCTGCACCGTAAGCTTGAGCGAGGCAGTTTCTTCTCCTGTCGCCGTCACAGTGTCGGATAATAACGCTGTGCTTACTGTACCCACATCAGTGACGGTATCGGCGGGAGCCAGTTCTGCCACCTTCATTGCCACGGCTGGCACCATCACCACGAACCAATCGGCCACGGTAATCTCAAGCCTGAGCGGCGGCTCCTCCCAGACCGCCACCGTGAGCTTAGTAGCTCCAACCCTAGTCTCCGCGCTGGCCTGTAATCCCACCAGCGTCAACTCCGGCGCGTCCACCACCTGCACGGTCACCCTCAGTCAAGCCGCCCCCACCGGCGGCAGTACCGTCGCACTCTCCAGCAACAATCCGGCGCTGCCCGTTTCCGCATCGGTCACCGTCCCTGCCAACAGCACCTCCGCGACTCTTAACGTGATCGTCGGCGCCATCACCACCAACCAATCCGCCACCATCACCGCCAGCCTGGGCGGTTCCTCCCAGACCGCCACATTGAGCCTGATAGCTCCAACCCTGGTCTCCGCGCTGGCCTGTAATCCCACCAGCGTCAACTCCGGCGCGTCCACCACCTGCACGGTCACCCTGACTCAGGCCGCCCCTACCGGCGGCAGTACCGTCGCACTCTCCAGTAACAATCCGGCGCTGCCCGTTTCCGCATCGGTCACCGTCCCTGCTAACAGCACCTCCGCGACGCTTAACGTGATCGTCGGCGCCATCACCACCAACCAGACCGCCATCATTACCGCCAGCCTTAGCGGCTCCTCCCAGACCGCAAACTTGAGCCTGATAGCCCCTACACTCGTCTCCACCCTCGCCTGCAGTCCTACGAGCGTCAACTCCGGCACTTCCACAACCTGCACGGTCACCCTGACTCAGGCCGCCCCCACCGGCGGCAGTACAGTCGCACTCGCCAGCAATAATACGGCGCTACCCGTGTCCGCATCGGTCGCGGTCCCCGCCAACAGCACTTCCGCGACTTTCAATGCGACTGTAGGCACCATCACCACCAACCAATCGGCCACCATCACCGCCAGCCTGAGCGGCACCTTCCAGACCGCCACCTTGAGCCTGGTCGCACCCACTCAGGGCTTCACCCTGACCTGCTACCCTACGAGCGTGTACTCTGGTGGGGCCGCCACCTGCACCATCACCCTAAATCAAGCCGCCCCCACCGGCGGCAGTACAGTCGGTCTCTCCAGCAATAATGCGGCGTTAACCGTTCCCGCGTCGGTCACCGTACCCGCCAACAACACTTCCGCGCAGTTCAACGCCATCGTCGCCCCGATCACCACGAACCAGTCGGCCACCATTACCGCCACCCTGAGTGCTGCTTCCCAAAGTGCTTCGTTTAGCTTGGTCGCTCCAACGTTGGTCTCCGCCCTAACCTGCAATCCTACGAGCGTCAACTCCGGCGCGTCCACCACCTGCACGATCACCCTAAATCAAGCCGCCCCCACCGGCGGCAGTACAGTCGCACTCGCCAGCAATAATACGGCGCTACCCGTTTCCGCATCGGTCGCGGTCCCCGCCAACAGCACCTCCGCCACGTTCAACGCGACCATCGGCGCCATCACCACCAACCAGACCGCCATCATTACCGCCAGCCTGAGCGGCTCCTCCCAGACCGCAAACTTGAGCCTGATAGCCCCTACACTCGTCTCCACCCTCGCTTGCAGTCCAACGAGCGTGAACTCCGGCGCTTCCACCACCTGCACGGTCACCCTGACTCAGGCCGCCCCCACCGGCGGCAGTACAGTTGCACTCGCCAGCAATAATGCGGCGCTGCCCGTTTCCGCATCGGTCGCGGTCCCCGCCAACAGCACTTCCGCGACTTTCAATGCGACTGTAGGCACCATCACCACCAACCAGTCGGCCACCATCACCGCCAGCCTGGGCGGTTCCTCCCAGACCGCCACATTGAGCCTGATAGCTCCAACCCTGGTCTCCGCGCTGGCCTGCAATCCCACCAGCGTC
>Ga0187887_10002850_pt1 | contig 13632 bp, 11 predicted proteins | sample June2016WEW_7_10_FD_132977 | JGI IMG/M metagenome (GOLD analysis project Ga0187887, IMG submission 132977) | Peatland microbial communities from SPRUCE experiment site at the Marcell Experimental Forest, Minnesota, USA - June2016WEW_7_10 | ecosystem: Environmental > Terrestrial > Soil >...
GAAAAATCTTTCCTTGCTTAGCGTTAGACCTAATTCTGGTACTTGCCGCGAATGTGCTTACCAGGTTACTATGGGTCAGTTTTCAATAAGAAGTGTTCTGCAGTCCAGAGAGAGGGTTGGGCAGAAGCATGTCTTCGGCTCCCATCACGCTTGAGGCTCAGTGCACCAGAGTAGGAGATTAAGTAGTGAGAGAAAAAGGCACCGTGAAATGGTTTAACGCCGCGAAGGGGTACGGATTCATCCAGCGCTCCAACGGCGACGATGTGTTTGTTCACTTTTCAGCAATCCAGATGAATGGCTACAAGAGTCTGGACGAAGGCTGCGAAGTGGAGTTCGAGGTCAAGCGAGGCCCGAAGGGCCTGCAGGCCGAGAATGTAATTCGCCCCTGAGCCGGACAAGCGAATCTTTCGAAGAGGGCCGTCCGCGGTGACGGCCCTTCTCAGTTTTTTGCCGCATCGTTTCCAGGTGTTCTTGCTGAGTAATAGTCTGCAACCAACCCCGATTCCATCTCGTCTAATAGGCGCTTGAGTAGTGTATCCACAGCACGCTGGCTCAGCCGAACCTTTCTGGCAGCGCTACTACTCGTCTGTTTCGTGGGAATACAAACGATCTCGGCATCCCACGAGCATGCCGATGCGCACAATCACGCGTGCCCGATTTGCAGTGCGAGTCATCTTCCGGTAAGTCCTGCCGTAGCCGCCGTTCATTTTGCGCCACCCGCTACGGTTAAGTGGAGCCGGATTCGCGAAGCCCGCTGGCGTCCGGCTGATCCAGTCACCGTTGTTCAGTCTTCCCGAGGCCCTCCCTCCGCATCTTCCCTCTTCGTTTAGTTTTGTCCTCCGCTTCATTGGAGGACTGTCCATTCAACAGAGGTCGATGACAAGGAGAAGGTCTTGCAACTTCGTCATAGTTGTTTTCTTTTTTTGGCCGCGATACCGGCGTTCGCGCAATCCATCGCCAGCGGCACTGTCAGTGGTGCGGTTTCCGATCAATCCGGCGCGGTGATCGCGGGCGCCGTGGTGGAGCTGAGCAATCCTAACACGGGCTACGATCAGTCCGCGAAAACCGATAACACCGGCACTTTCCGCTTCACCAACGTGCCATTCAACAGCTACCACCTCACCGCGAAGGCGCAAGGATTCTCCCAGGGCACGCAGGACATTGATGTACGCGGCACCGTTCCGGTCACTGCCAACGTCGCGCTAAACGTGGCTACGGAAACCACCAGCGTGGAGGTGGAGTCCAACGCCACAATGGTGGAGACTGACACGTCGGCGCACACCGATACCGACTCGGTGACTTTCTCGAAGCTTCCCGGCATCGACCCCACCGCCGGCCTCAGCGACATTATCAACGCCAGTACCGGCGGCACGGCGAGCGACGCGAACGGGTTCTTCCATCCGCTGGGGGATCACGCTCAGGTCAGCTTCGTCTTCGATGGACAAACCGTCAGTGACCAGCAGAGCAAGGTCTTCTCGACGCAGATTCCCGCGAACGCGATTCAGAGCCTGGAGATCATCACCGGTTCGCCCGACGCGGAGTACGGTGACAAATCGAGCCTGGTGGTGAACGCGACCACGAAATCGGGCCTCGGAGCGCAGCAGCCTTTCGGCACCGTCGACAGCTCCTGGGGCACGTTCGGAACGTGGGATGAAGGCGCCACGTTCGGTATCGGTGGACCGAAGTTCGGGAACTTCATCGCTTTGAACGGCGTTCGGACGGGCCACTTTCTGGACACGCCCGAACTTCTGCCCATCCACGATATCGGGAACAACGAAAGCATCTTCGATCGTGTCGACTATCAGCCGGACGACCACGACATTCTCCATTTCGATCTGTTCGTGGCGCGCAATTGGTTCCAGGTGCCCAACAGTTTCGATCAGTTGAGCCAGGACCAGAAACAGCGCGTGCTGACATGGAATGTCGCACCCGGCTATCAGCACACCTTCGGCGCGAAGACGCTGTTGACTGTGAATCCCTACGTGCGCCGCGATCAGGTGAACTACTACGGAAGCAGCGATCCGTTCGACGATACTCCGGTCACCGAATCGCAGCTCCGCTTTCTGACGAACTATGGCGTTAAGGCGGATGTGTCCACAATCCACGGGCGCCACAATCTGAAGTTCGGAACGCAGGAGCAACAAACGCGGCTGGATGAGACCTTCTCGCTGGGAGTTACCGACCCCAACTTCAACCCGGTCTGTCTCAATTCCAGTGGCGCCGCACTGCTGCTGCCCGGGGTAACGAATCCGGCTGACTGCGATACCATCAACCCCACTTATCAGGCCAACCCGAACCTGCTGCCGGGGCTGATTCCATACGATCTGACGCGCGGCGGATCGCTCTTTCAGTTCCACGCGGCGCATCCCATCAGTGAGGCGGCTTTCTACGTAACCGATGAGATGACGTTCGGCGGGCTCACCGTTAACGCCGGTTTCCGCGACGATCAGTATGACGGTCTGGTATCGAAGAACGGGCCACAACCGCGGCTGGGCTTGTCGTACCTGGTGAAACCGGCGGGCACCGTACTGCGCGCCGCCTATTCGCGAACCTTCGAAACGCCCTTCAATGAGAACCTGCTGCTCTCCAGTTCCACCGGCGCCGGGGGGCTGGCGCAGAACATCTTCGGTGCGCAGGCCAGCGTGCCCATCGAGCCGGGCGCGCGCAATCAATTCAACGCCGGGTTGCAGCAGAAGATCGGCCGGTTCCTGCTCTTCGACGGCGACTATTTCTGGAAATATACCCACAACGCCTATGACTTCGACGTGTTGTTTAACACGCCGATCACCTTCCCGATCTCGTGGCACAACTCGAAGGTGGACGGCGTGACTGGCCGCCTCAGCACGGTTAGCTTTCACGGTTTCCAGGCATACACTACGTTCGGCCACACCCGCGCGCGATACTTCCCGCCGGAAGTGGGCGGCCTGATATTCCAGGGCACCGCGGCGCAGCCGGGGGTTTTTCGCATCGATCACGATCAGGCGTTCCAGCAGACCACCAATCTGCGCTACCAGCCGAAGAAGGACGGGCCCTGGGTGGATTTCATCTGGCGTTTTGACAGCGGTCTGGTGGTGAGCGGAGTGCCGGACGCGGCGGCCGCCCTGTTGCTGACGCCGAACGAACAGGTGGACATCGGGCTCTCCTGCAACGGCGTTCCCGCAACGGTGAGCGCGCCCATCACCAGTTGCAACGGCGTGGTAAAGTCCACTCTGCTGACGCTGCCGGCCACCGGAACGGAGAACGACGATCATAATCCCGATCGCGTCAAGGCGCGCAACCTGTTCGACGCGGCCGTTGGAACGGACAACGTCTTCCACAGCGAAACCCGGCGAAAGGTCTCGCTCCGTCTCACGGTCACCAACCTGACGAATAAGGTGGCGCTGTATAACTTTCTGTCCACCTTCAGCGGCACACACTTTGTGGAACCGAGGACGTTGCAGGCATCGGTCGGCTACGCATTCTGACCCGGGCGGACACGCGGCGATAGCCGCGTTCTCCGCAGTAATGCGGCTGGCGCCGCACGTCCCTGAAAATGATACTCTGACGCAAAGGCCATGTTCAGGTTTCTTTGCGCCGGTCTTATTCTGCTCGGTTGGGTCTCGGCTGCCGACACGCCCAAACACGCCATCATCCTCCACGCCGCGCGCCTGCTTGACGTCGAGACCGGCCACATGATCACGCCGGGCGAGGTGTTGGTTGAGGGCGACCGCATCGTCGAAGTTGGCAGTACGGTGACCCGGCCACCCGATGCCGAAATAATCGACCTCGGCGATCGCACTCTGCTCCCAGGCCTGATCGATGCGCACGTGCACTTGTTCCTGCACCCCGGCGCGGAGGACCTGCAGACTGTCGAAGAATCCGTCCCACAGCGAACCATCATCGCGACGCTCGCGGCTCGCGACGATCTGATGGGCGGCTTCACCGCCGAACGTGACATGGGTACGGAAGGCGCGGGATCGGCAGACACCGCTGTGCGCGACTCCATTAACCATGGCCTCATCCCCGGTCCGCGTCTGCGCATCAGCGGCAACGCGGTGGATATCCTTGGCGGCCACGAAGACGCCGTCGGCTACAACCCCGCACAGCACGTGCTGCCCAACGCCACATGGGCCAACAATGCGGAAGAGCTGGTTGCGGTGATCCGCGAACAGATCAAGGAAGGCGCGGACTTCACCAAGATATACGAGACCGGCTACGACACTATCAAAGATGGCCAGTTCTCGACGCCCTATCAATTCACCGAAGCTGAGTTGAAAGCGGCGGTCGCGGAAACGGCGCGTCTCGGCACGCGGGTGGCTGTCCATGCCACCGGAGAGCCCGGTACGCTTTACGCCGCCCGCGCTGGTGTGGCGTCCATCGATCATGCTTTTCAGCTCAGCGATGAAACCATGCGGATCATGCGCGAGAAGCAGATTTTCGCGGTGCCGACCTTCACCATCATCGAGTACTTCGCCGATCACTCAACCACCGATGCCGCCGCGATCTGGGACCGTGCCACGCTGGACTATCACGCCCGCGAATTTAAGAAGCAGCTTGCGGCGGGCGTCTCCTTCGCCATGGGATCCGACGTTGGCCCGTTCCCCCACGGCACGCAGGCGCGCGAGTTCGTTCTGATGGTGAAGTACGGGATGACCCCGCTCGCCGCCATTCAGGCAGGCACCCTCAACGGCGCGAAGCTGCTCGGTTGGCAGGGGCAGATCGGCGATTTAAGAGCCGGCTACCTGGCAGATGTGATTGCCGTCCCCGGCGACCCGCTTGCCGATATCGGCGTTCTCGGGAAGGTTGAGTTTGTCATGAAGGGCGGAGTGGTTTACCGGCGTTAGCCAGCCCGCCGCCAACCCGTGCCATAATAAAGGCGAGCGTAAGGAAGGCACACATGTTCGAAGGAATTCTCCAGCCGCAGCATTTGCTTGTGATTCTCGTCGTGGCCTTGTTCATCTTTGGCCCGAAAAAGCTTCCCGAGTTGGGCAAAGGTCTGGCCGAAGGCATCCGCGATTTCAAAAAGGCCATCAACGACCCTGGCGATAAGCCCCAGGTTTAGGCGCGCTCGCCCCTAACGTCCGCAGACCGTCTCGCCGATAGTACCGCTATGAGACGCGTTCTATGCGCCGTTCTGCTGCTGGCCCTTGGAATGGCGCCAGCCCTCGAAGCACACCCCCGCGTACAGCTATCCAAACGGCAGCAACGCAAGCAATACGTTGCCAAGCCATACAAGGTTAAGAAGTACAAGCTGCAGAGGCCTCCGAAGACGAATGCCAGGTGGCGCGCGCCGAAGCGTTAGCCATACAATGTCCGGGTGAACTATTCAGTCTTTCGCTGTCTGACCCTCATCAGCCTTCCTGTTTTCGCCGCATCGCCACGCGACGAGATCGCCTCCTTCAACCAGAAATTTCGCGACGCCACGTTGCAAATGGATAATGCCGCCACGATGGCCCTGTGGGCCGAGGATGGCGTCACTCTCCTGCCTGGCCTGGCGCCCATCGAAGGGAAGAAGACCATCGCGAGGTGGCTGGATGGCGTGGTTGCCGGACTCGCCGGCTACCGAGTGACCACTCAGGAGAACGATTTCCACGACATCCAAATCTCCGGGGACTGGGCATCCGAGTGGGGCGCCACTCATCAGATCGTGCAGCCGCCGGATCGAAAACCGGTCATCGAAACCTGGGGCAAAATTCTCCTGGTGCTGCACCGGGATGCCGACGGCGCGTGGAAAATCCGCGAGGAGATGTGGAACGCCGGCGTCAAGCCCGAGCCCGGCCGCTGAACCTATGACGCCGCGGCTACCGAGGCCTGTAACTCGGGAATCTCAATGCCTGTCCGCGTGCCCTCGCCAGGTTTGCTGTCCACCCACATCCGGTATCCTTCGCCGAACAGCACTTTCAGCCTCTCGTTCACATTGCTGATGCCAATGCCGAGCTCAAACAGACGCGACAACCGTGCTTCGGAGATGCCCACGCCGTCGTCCTCAACCAGCAGGTGGATGCGGCCGTTCTCCAGACGTGTGCTCACCCGCACCGTCCCGCCTTCCACCTTGCTGCTCAGGCCGTGCCGGATGCTGTTCTCGATGAGCGGTTGCAGCAGCATGCTGGGCACCAGGCGGTCCAGCGTGTCGTCTTCGATTTCCTTCACGAAGCGAAGCTTGTCGCCGAAGCGAACCAGCTCAATGGCCATGTAGTTTTCGATGAAGGTCATCTCGTCGCGAAGGGGCGTGAAGTTTTCGGTGTTGCGCAGCAGGCGTCGCAGAATGCTGGACAGGCGATAGACGATACGCCGCGCTTCCTCCGGTTTCGTGCGGATCAGCGAGGACACTGTGTTGAGCGTATTGAAGAGGAAATGCGGGTTGATCTGGCTGGTGAGCGCGGCCAGCCGAGCTTCGTTGAGACGGCGCTGCTGCGCCTCCAGTTTTTTCTCGTTGCGGAAGTTATTCCAGATCTTCAGCGGAATCGTGACCGAGAAGATGGTGGTGATGACGATGGCGGCCGCCGTCAGCAACGAAGGGTTGGGCCAATTGTTGACCAATAGAAACACTCCGCGCGGGTTGAACAGGCGCGCGACGCCCCAGCGCAATACTTCGGCGAAGAGAATCATCAACAGGCAGGCGATGCGGAAGGCGGAGCGCCGCAGATCCTGACGCCGCCGGAGAAGCTGCCATAAGCTGAGATCGAAGAACGGCGAAAAGTGCCAGACGTCTTCTTTATCGGGCGCAATGTCCCGCATAAGGCCGCCGAGCACCCCGATTCCCGCGAAGAGCGGCATGGACATCCACTCGCCCCCGATGAAGCATGCCGGGAGCGAAATCAGAATGCCCGAAAGCAGGCCGGAGAAATAGCCCCCGATAAGCCCAGCGACGATGCTTCCCTCCAGGCCCAGATCCGCCGCGCCATACCCAGGAACAAAGCGCGTGACCACGCTGGCGCCATACGCAAGCGAGAGAATCAGGCTGAGCCGGATACGCTGCATCAGCGTGCGGTCATCGCGCACCAGCATCCTCTGAAACGCCCCCGAGCGCGAGAGAATGCTGGCCAGCGCGGCCGCAACGGCGACCTTCACCATCAGGATCAGCAGGTACTGCTGTGCCAGCACACTATAATTAGAGCAGCAGCAGCTCACTTCGTGCCGGGACACACCCCCGTATTGGCTCTAACCAAAATCGCGGAAGCGGATTTTCCCACACGCTTCGGTCATTTTCGGATCCATGGATTCGAAGGTGTGACCGATGGCCAGACGGAAGAAGCCGTGGTTCTGCGCATGGGCGACGTCGTTTCCGGCGGCCCGCCGCTGGTACGCATCCACTCGGAGTGCCTTACCGGCGACGTGTTTCACAGCCTGCGCTGCGATTGCCGCTCGCAGTTGGAGTTGTCGCTTGAGCTCATTGCCGGCGAGGGGCGTGGCCTGATTGTCTACGAGCATCAGGAGGGGCGCGGCATCGGCCTGTTGAACAAGTTGCGGGCGTATGAGCTGCAGGACGCCGGCGCCGACACCGTGGAGGCCAACGAGCAGCTGGGTTTTGAGGCGGATTTGCGCGGCTACCAGATGCCCGCCGAAATCCTGCTCTACCTGGGCGTACGGCGCGTGCGGCTGCTATCCAACAATCCCGAAAAAATAGCCGCCCTGGAGAACGCCGGAATCGAGGTGGTCGAGCGCGTCCCCTGTATCGTTGAGGCGCACACGTCGAACACCGGCTATCTGCAAACCAAGAAAGAAAAGATGGGCCACCTGCTGGATTAGCCAGGCCAATCCGGACTACTGAACCGGCGAATAGGCCGTGGCCTTGAACAGCGCAATCTGAATCACGCTGGCGATCTCGCCGTCCTTCGCCACCGACTCTTTCCGCACCTTGATCCATTCCTCGTCCGCGCCGAACGCAGTCCACGCTTTCTCTCTGGCGGCCAGATCGTCGAAAGGAATCAGATAAGTCAGGTTCGGCAGGTTCGCACCGAACACCGTCGACGTGTACAACAGCGGATGAATGCCATTGCGGTGGAAAATGGGAATCTCGCGTCCGGCGAAGCGCTGGTGCAGGGCTCCCAATTGCCTCCACGTCGGAGAATGATAGGTCCGCAGTTCGAAGACGCGCGGTTTCTTGGCGGTCTCAGCGGGCGTGATTTCAGGTGAGTATTCCGCCGCCTCCAGCAGCGTGCTCGACATTTGACTGTACGCGGGGCGCGGTCCGCTCTCCCATTTGTCCACGGCTGCCGTGTACCCATCCTGCTGCTGCAATCGCATATGCAGGGACAATGCATCGGCCGCCGAAGAGTGCCCCGTGATAACCGTGAGCTGCGGTATGTGGGGAGCCACCAGAGCTTCCAAAACGATGACGGGTGCGGCGTCGATCTTGTGCGCCGCCGCCAGGTATCCATGCTGAAGGAAATCGTGCGCGCGCGAGACCTGATCCCCATTCTCCATATACAATGATTCGATAGTGTAGTAGCGGGTCCGCGTGCTGCCCGCATCCGGATTCGCGCCTGCCACCCCGGCCGCGCCCATTGCCTGTAGAAATGATCGTCTCATCATCGGTTTCCCCGATGATATCGCGGAGAAGCCTGGCGTGATAGAAACTGTCCGACGAATCGGCTTGACCAGCGACACCCCAATGGCGAGGTGGCTCGCGGCCTTGCTGCTTTTGACAATGAATGTTGTCTTGTCCTGGCGATTGTTTTCCGCCGGCTATCTCGTGCACTTTAATTCCAGCGACCCGTTTTTCTTCGCGCTCACAGATCACATCAGATCCTATTGGCCTCACGTTGGTTGGTATCCGTGTTGGTACGGCGGGATGCCTTTTGAATATACGTACCAGCCCCTATTGCTCCACATTGCGGCGGGGGTGTCCTTGGTCACTGCATGGAGCGCGCCGCACGCATTCCACTTCAGCGTGGCCCTGTTCTATGCTTTGGGCCCGGTCACTCTCTACCGGCTCATGCTGGGTCTGTCTCAGAGACTCGACACCTCCATCTTTGCCGCACTCTGTTATTCGCTATGGTCGCCCTCGGCATTGCTGGTCCCCGCCATCGCGCAGGACATGGGTGGCGTCTGGCATGCCCGTCGACTTTTCAACATCGTGATCTATGCCGACAGTCCGCTCACCGTAGGCCTGACCATGGTGCCCCTGGCCATTCTCGCTGTTCATTGGGCCGTGCGGCGTCCCGGCGTTCTTTCGGCCATTGTGACCGCACTCGCCCTGATCTCGGTTCCTCTGATTAATATTCCCGCCACTATTGGCCTGGCGATGGCCCTCGCCGCGTACTTTCTGGCGCTGAATCGCGATCGCCTGACTTGTGTCGCGGTGGTGGCCGGATCCTCGCTGCTCGGGTACCTGATGTTCTGCCGCTGGATGCCGCCATCGGAGTTTCCGCTCATGCTGCGGAATGAGCAGGTGACCAATCCCGACCTCACGCCTCACCGGCTCCTGTGGAGTTTTGCATTCATCCTCATGGTTTTGGCAATCGCATTGGCAGCGAACCGTTTACGTCTGTCCCTGGTTACACGTTTCGCCGTGCTGTTCTCCTTCATCACCGGGGCCATTGCTCTTGGGGAGCCGTGGTTCCACATTTCGCTGTTGCAGCAATCGCCCAGATTTCACGTGATCTTCGAGATGGCCATTGCGGTTCTGGTTGGCGTCGGCCTCAGCGTACTCGCGGCCAGAAATCGAGTGACGCGGGTCTCGGTGATCGCCATTGTCACGCTCTTCGCCGGGATTCAGTTCATGCATTACCGGCGCTTTGCGCGCCAGATCGTCAATAACGCGAACATCACCGTGAAGAGCGAATACAAGGTCGCCCGCTGGTTCGACCAGAATGCCTCTGGCAGGCGTGTACTGGCGCCTGGCTCCATCGAGTTCTTTCTGAACTCAGCGACGCGCACTCCGCAGATGACCGGCTGCTGTTTGCAAAACGCGCTATCGATGGCGGAGGTTTACGCTTACTACCAATACGCCACGGACGATGGCGCGGAACCTTCAAAGGCCGCTGGCATTAACGTGCAGTGGCTGAAGGCGCTGGGGGTGTCTTTTGTCGTTACGGACGACGCGAAGAGCACCGAGGTTTATCACGACGTGCGCCATCCCTACAAGTTCGATGGCGTCCTGCCGCTCCGCTGGCGCGACGATGGCGATTTCATCTACGAGGTGCCCATGCCATCGGGCTCGCTGGCGCACGCTGTGTTCCCGAACGAACTGGTCCGGCGTTTCCCTGTCAACGGCATCGACGTCGCGCCTCTCAGACAATATGTCAGCGCTCTCGATGACCCATCGCGGCCCGTTCTGAAGACCGCCTGGCTTGGCGCCAGCGAACTGCGCGTCGCGGGACCCGTTGCCGCGAATCAGATTGTCAGCATCCAGGTTTCTTACCATCCCGGCTGGCGGGCGACAGCCAACGGACGCGGCGTGCCGGTCTCTCGCGATGCCCTGGGTTTCATCGCGGTATCGCCCGGCTGCTCGGGCCCTTGCGATTTGCGCCTCGTCTTCACCGGTGGCCGCGAATACACCATCACGAGAATTGTCTCCATCTGCGCTTGGATCTCAGTTTTCCTCGCGCTCCTGCTTTCCGCCCGCGCACTCCTGATTCGTCGGCGCCTTGCGCGCTAAGGTCAGACCCACCTGCCAGAGGTGAGCAAACTGCGGCTCCGCGCCGATGTCAGGCGGATGCGCCAGGTTGAACTTCAGGAAGATGATGCGGCGGGGTGTGCGAATGTGTATTCTCCCCGTGTTCGTAGATCGCCTTAGCTGACCCGATGATGTGCGGATCGGGGGCATTCACCACATCCGTGTCCTTGCCGGAGTAAGGGATGGTGTGCAGGATGTGCTTGATCGCATTGAGCCGTGCGCGGTTCTTGTCATCGGAGCGCACAATGGTCCACGGAGCGTCAGCGGTGTCGGTGTAGAAAAGCATTGCCTCCTTGGCCTTGGTGTAAGCTTCCCACCGCCCCAGGGACTCCACGTCCATCGGGCTGAGCTTCCATTGCTTGAGGGGATCCTGCGCCCGGCCCAGAAAGCGCCGTAGCTGTTCCTCCCGGCTGACCGAAAACCAGAATTTGTAGAATCGAATCCCGCTTCGCACCATCATCCGCTCGAATTCCGGCGTTTGTCGCATGAATTCCAGGTATTCGTGCGGGGTGCAGAATCCCATCACGTGTTCGACACCGCCGCGGTTGTACCAGGACCGGTCGAAGAAGACGATCTCACCTTTAGTCGGCAGGTTTTCGATGTAACGCTGGAAGTACCATTGGCCTCGCTCCGTATCCGATGGCTTGGCCAGGGCCACCACCTTGGCGCCGCGCGGATTAAGGTTTTCCGTGAACCGCTGGATCGTGCCTCCCTTACCAGCGGCATCGCGCCCTTCAAAGATCAGCACCAGACGTTCGCCAACTTCCTTGACCCACGCCTGCATTTTCACCAGCTCAATCTGAAGAAGCTCGATCTCCTCCAGGTAGTGCGCCTTCTTCATTTGCTTCGGATAAGGATACGTGGAGCTGATGATGTGTTTCTTGCTCTTTGCCTCCTTCACCCGTGCGACCAGTTCCGGCGGGATGCTTGTTCTCACCTGTTCGTCGATCAGCTCGACCATGGGGAAGGTTCCGGCCAGAACTTTGGTGGTGTGTTTCTTCTCCTTAAACTTATGCCTCAGCTTCTTCTTCTCAGCTTTGCGGGCCTTCTTTTCGGCTTTGCGAGCTGCGTCTTCGGCAGTCTCGGCATTCCCCGTTCCGTTCAGCACGGCGGCGGAGCTATCCTTCTCCGGTTTGCTTTCCAGTTGGTCCGTTTTCGGGGCCTTCTTTTTCGGCTTTCGGGCTGGTTCCTCCAAGGTCGCGGAATTCGCGGTTCCGGCCAGCCCTATGGCAGCACCCTTCTTCTCCCTGACGTGATTTCGCTGTGCTGCCATGTTTTCCCTTCTCGCTCTCGGACGGGCCGCCGTTGTCCTGGCCACTCGCCTAAGCCGTCGTCAGGCTGGCCTTCGGGACGCTGTTGATGGTCTTCAGAATGCGCGAAACGATCTGGTAGGGATCGCCTTCGGAGTTCGGACGGCGATCTTCCAGGTAGCCCTTGTAACCGTTCCTGATGAAGTTAACGGGCATGCGGATGGAAGCGCCGCGGTCGGAAAGACCAAAGCTGAACTTGTCGATGGCCTGCGTTTCGTGCAGACCCGTCAGGCGCAGATGGTTGTCCGGTCCATACACCGCGATGTGCGCGGGGATGTTGTCGGAAAAAGCCTTCATGAGGGCTTCGAAGTATTCCTTGCCACCCACTTCGCGCAGGTATTTCGTCGAGAAATTGCAGTGCATGCCGGATCCGTTCCAGTCGCCCTTGATGGGTTTGCAATGTAACTCGACATCCACCTTATATTTCTCGCAGAGACGCATCATCAGATAGCGAGCGGCCCACGTATCGTCGGCGGCTTTGGCGGAGCCTTTGGCGAAAATCTGGAATTCCCACTGGCCTTTGGCGACTTCGGCGTTGATGCCTTCATGGTTGATGCCGGCGGTAAGACAGAGCTCCAGGTGTTCATCGACGATTTGGCGTGCCAGGCTGCCCATCTGTTTGTAGCCAACGCCGCAGTAGTATGGGCCCTGCGGAGCGGGGTAACCGTTTTCCGGGAAGCCGAGCGGCTTGCCATCCTGGAACAAGAAATATTCCTGCTCCAGCCCGATCCACAGGTCGGGGTCGTTCTCGATGGTAGCTCGCATATTGGTGGAATGCGGGGTGCCATCGGCGTGCAGCACTTCGCTAAGAACGATATACCCGTCCTTGCGGCTCCCATCGGGATACAGAGCCACGGGTTTCAGCACGCAGTCGGAGCTCTTGCCCTCGGCCTGCATGGTGGAACTCCCGTCAAATCCCCAGTTCGGCACGTCGGCAAGGGTGGGAGCCTTGTCAAAAGCCTTCATCAGCGTCTTGCCGCGCAGGCCTGGAACGGGCTGTCTGCCGTCGAGCCAGATGTATTCAAGTTTGTACTTAGTGCTCATAGTTCTCCCTGTTGAATCGTCGGATATCACTAGCAACGGGCGATTAAGACTAATCGCTCTCGTTTGGACGCGAGCCTCGTTCAGGCTGAACTAAGATTGTCGGCGACGAACCACCTGCCGCGCAACGGATTCGCGCGGTTTTGCCCATAGATTGTCTTTATGAATGGCCTTTGTGGAATTGATGTGGGCGGCCCGAAGGGCTTCCCCACTGTTGCGGGCTTACAATAATGAGGTGCGTCTAACCAGACTGATCCTCATCCCATGCCTGCTAACCGCGGCTGCTTACGCTCAGAAATCCACCGCTGCGCCGTCCTCCGCGGACATACTTGCCACGTACCCTGTCGACAAGAGCATTAGCCCCTGCGTCGACTTTTTCCAATACGCCTGTGGTCCCTGGCTGGCCAAACATCCCATCCCGGCGGATCGCCCTATGTGGGGCAGCTTCGACGAACTGGACCAGCGCAATCAGGACATCCTTCGCGGCGTCCTGGAGAAGGTGTCAGCGGACGATCCCAAACGCTCCCCCATCGAGCAGAAGATCGGCGATTTCTACTACACATGCATGGATGAGAAGGCCGTGGCCGCCAGGGGCTATGATCCCCTGAAACCCGAACTTGCTCGCATCGATGAAATCGCCGATAAGCACGCTCTGCAGCCCGCATTGGTAAGGCTCCAGGA
>Ga0187887_10002853_pt1 | contig 13628 bp, 12 predicted proteins | sample June2016WEW_7_10_FD_132977 | JGI IMG/M metagenome (GOLD analysis project Ga0187887, IMG submission 132977) | Peatland microbial communities from SPRUCE experiment site at the Marcell Experimental Forest, Minnesota, USA - June2016WEW_7_10 | ecosystem: Environmental > Terrestrial > Soil >...
AGCTCGCCGGTATTGGTCACTGGGGTGGCGGCGATGGTGAGCACGCCACCATTGGCCTCCAGCGTCCCGGCATTGACAATCGAGCCGAGTTCGACGGTTAAAACGCCGCTGGTCGCTTCGATCGTGCCGGTATTGCTGATCGCCGCAGCGGTAATGAAGCTCGCCCCGGTCGAATCAAGCAACCCGGCGACGCTGACGGTGCCGCCGCTGATCGCGTAGCTCTCCAAATCAAGCGTCGAGCTGACATTCACTTGTACGGTGCCGCCGGTATTGTTGAGTGAGCCCGGGTCGAGGATAAACGCCCCGCCGTTCGTCTCGATCACGCCGCTGTTGTTTATTCCACCCAAGACCGTGAGAGATCCGGGGTTGATGATGTCGAGGATCGTACCCGCGGCAATCACCAGGTTGTTAACTGTCTCGGCGTCGTCGATGGTCACCGTGACTCCCGCCGATATGATTTCGGCGGTATCCTGAGCCGACGGCACGCGATTGGGATTCCAGTTCGGCCCGGTACCAAAAACACCGCTGATAGAGTTCCATACGACGACATTCACCGGAACGAGGGGTGGCGGCGGCGGCAAAATGTTGAGTGCCTCCGTGCTGGGGCCGTTCGTGTTGCTTGATCCGTTGGCGCTGTGGAGCGTGCCCCCAGTGTTGTTTAGCTGCTGTTGATCGTTATTGTTATTGCTGTTATTGCCGCCCAGGCCGGCCAGGATAGAGAGCGACGTCGAGCCGCCGGTGCTGCCGGTCGATTGCGGGTTCACGTCAGCACGCTGCCAACGCTGAACAAGGGGATCTAACTGTCCTCGCATATAGGTATCTAACACGGCTTGATAGGCGTCATGCCGCAGCGCCATTTCCGTTTGGCTGGTCAGAAATTGTTGGACGCTGACGGCAGACCCACGAAGCTGCAAAATGATCGTCGTTTGGGGATCATCGACAACGATGTCTTTCCCGTCCTTGGTGTGAATCGTGAAGACACCGTGCTTGAGGTCTCTGTATGTGATCGTCCCATCATCAAGGAAAGCGGGATCCGTGCTCGCGGCCTTTAATGCGCGCATGAGGCCGAAGGTGAAAACAGCGAGAGCCAAGCTTACAATGCCGGCCCCTCGTGCAGTGCTTCGAATTTCCGCAATAGGAGTGTCTATAATCAGTCGCCCGTTGGTCGCCATCTTACCGGCAATAAAGCCGAATACCCCTTTTACGACGCGAAACAGTGCTAAATTTGGGGACTTTTCGGCGTCGCAAACGAACTCCTCCAGCGCCATGCGCGTACTGGCGTAAAGCTGAAATGTCGTTCCATCCGCGAACACAATGGCAACTAGGCCATCGACGCCGGTCTCGATCAGGTCGCCCTCGTAAACAAAGTCGCCCGCAGCGAGTTGAGTGACTACAAGGCCCGCGCGCGTGATGGTGACCAAACCCATCACTGTTTGCAATTTGCCAATAGGTGCGCTCGCCAGTTGCGAAGCGGGGCTGGCGTCATTGCCATGATTATCTGCAGCGGTGGCGCTGCACGACATGCTACGCCTCACTTGTCCGGTGTCACGTCCCTCCTTCTCGATTTTTGGGGGCGCGCAACGTCCGAATTTTCAGCGTTGTTCAAGGTATTTTCATTCACTTTAGCGTGTTTTTTTCGACATTTGTAAGAAATCGTCGTTTGCATCGCCGTTTCAGTTGCCACCAGCGTGAGTTCCGGACGGTGGCGCGCGCCCATCCCTTGCATCGACTCCGGTTTATATAACTGGGATTCCTAGGGAAATTGACACGCTGGCGCAATCATGGGTAGTCGTGTTGCCGTTCGCCACAAAGCAAACGCCGATCACATTGATCTATCAGTGCAACCGGCGTATGTTCTAACAACGTTCCTGAAGTTCCTCTCGCTTAGCATCGAGAAAGCGATGAGCTGGCGCGCAATTGGCCTCTTATTGGCCGGCCTCTATTTTGGTGCAAACGGCCTAGTACCAGATTTGGCCTGGGGCCAGAGCGATTCCGCAACGCCGCTGGCGGAGCTTGACGCGCATCCTATCGGGAAGGTCCTGACCGCGACAGGAACCGCCCACATCGAACATGCGGCCGCTATCCTTGTTCAAGCCAATCTGCCGTCGAATGGCGACGCTCAAGCAAAGGTCGGTGATCTGGTCTATCGTGGCGACACAATCCAGACTGGAGTCGATGGCGCGCTTGGCGTTACATTTACTGATGGCACGTCGTTCAACGTTTCCAAAAATGCCCGAATGGAAATCAACGAGTTTGTATATGATCCGAAGGGCCTATCGAATTCGGCGCTGCTTAGTCTGTCCAAAGGGACGTTCACTTTCATCGCAGGCAATGTCGCGCATACGGGCGACATGAAAGTCGATACGCCCGTAGGAACGATGGGAATTCGAGGGACCGCCCCGCGCGTTGAAATTTTGGATGACGGGAAAGTCAAGTTTTCAACGCTGGTCGAGCAAAAATAGAGCCATTAAGTGCATAAGAACGGTCCGGAGGTCACCCGGTCGGCAAAATTGGGGTCCGCAGCGACTAGTGCACCTGAGCATGATGCAGACGTCTCAGTATCGCTTAATACAGCGGGATATAGGGATGAGATGTGCTGCTATCAGAAATACTGAGCTGGGCGTAGCATCGGCCCTATTGTTCATGTTGCTTGTATCTTGGGCGGCAGCGCAAAGCCCAGAACTCAGCAACATCGACTTGTGCAACGGCACAGACCGCACATCAGCTGAGCATCAGATCGCTGGTTGTACCGCGCTTGTGGAATCAGACCAGAAGAATCCTCAAGTGTTGGCGATCGCCTACAACAACCGGGGAAACGCATATATCCGCAAGGGGGAATACGAACTCGCCATGCGGGACTATAACGAATCGATCAGAAACAAACCTGATTACGCAAAACCGGCGAATAATCGAGGTGTTGCCTACCAAAAAATGGGGGACTTTGACCGCGCGTTACAGGATTTTACTGCGGCAATTACCATCGACCCAAACTATGCCGACGCCTTTGCCAATCGCGCCGAGACTTACCGGAAGAAGGGTGACTATCCCCTGGCCTTGAAGGATTTCGACGAGGCAATCCGACTTCAGCCGTCGTTGGGGACCTTGTGGAATGAACGATGTTGGACGCGCGCCATAAGCGGTGAGCTGCAAGCAGCGTTGACCGATTGCAATGAGGCCCTCCGGTTAGAGCCAAACGTCGCCGCGACATTTGATTCGCGCGGACTCACATACCTTAAACTGGCCCAATGGGAATTGGCGATCGCTGATTATAATTCCGCGCTGCGGGTAGACCCAAAATTGCCAACTGCCCTGTATGGTCGAGGGTTCGCCAAGTTGAAGACGGCGGATCAAAACGGCGGCAATGCCGACATTGCGGCGGCACAGATGCTTGAACGGAATATGGCGGAGCAATTCGCTGGTTATGGACTGCGCTAAGGCAGTTATTCGCCCGCGAGCCGTGCCTCAAGCAGATGGCCGCGCGCGATACGGCTGCTGCAGAGTTGGTACGCCTCGAACAGACTGAGGGTCCCGCTGCCATCTCTGGCGCCGATGAATTGCGCGAACATCGCAAAAAGCTTGGAGAGGCTGCCCTTCGTCGCGACGTCGCCGACGCACTCGCTAAACAAGCGGCATCGGACGCCGCCAAGGTGAGGGCGGCATGTCGCCTACATAGCCCGCGTGTCAACGGGCTGTCGCAAATGCCCGCAGAACTACTACAGTGCGGTGGCTGTTGCAGCGAAGTGCCGACCGGAGGATCAAAATCCGTTAACGCCGAAGCGCACCGACTAGTGAGTGTCGAGGGTGCGACAAGAAACTCACTGGATCTGGCTTTGAAATTTTGACGACTCAGATAATCTGATCAGAATCATATGGGAGCGACTTGGTTTCTTTAATGGCCACGCTTGAGCCATGCTTTTCTCTGAGAAGGGAAATTATGGGTGCAATACAGAAATTCATAGCGCTTTATGATCCGCAGCAAGCGAGTCACAGAGACGCTTCCGAGCAACAGCGGCCTGCTCGCGATTGGTTGCACGTGGACGGACACGGATTAGCCGAATGGCAACAATCACCATCGGTCGCGCCGGAGGCACCATCGTCGCCGGCGACAGCGACAGAGGCACTAGAGGCACCAGAGGCACCAGAGGCACCAGAGGCACCAGAGGCACCAGAGGCACCAGAGGCAGCGTCAGAGGCGCCAGAGACAGCGTCAGGCGCGCCGGTGACTCCATCGGAACCGGAGCAACCATTGGATTACCAAGAAGCTTGGGAATGCCTTAGGTGGCGAGGCTTGCCGCCTCAGCTTGGGCGTCGCCCAGATCAGGCCGTGCTCGGTTTTCTCTACCGCACCAGCATTCGCCTCGTTCGGAGAGCCTAGGAACGCAGGAGCGATGCCCGCGGTAGGCGAAGATCACCCCGGGCGCTCTGGCCTTTGTTGTTTTTCGGGGATTGAGGCGATATTCGACCAGGTGGCGGTCGCGACAGAACTTGGCGCGGTATCGGCAATTCCCCCAAAGGGCCGGCGAAACGGGATTAAGCTTGCCAGCGGCGACGAGCCGGTCGATTCCCCCATAGTATCGGCGCTAATGAGGCGCTGGCAATGCGCGGCGGGCTGCAATGATCCCGATCTGAAGTGGCGTTCCAGGCCTTCACCAGACGGAAACTGGGTTACGACCAGATCGCGGTGGACTTTCTCGCGATGCTGTTCATCGCATCAGCCCACCACGTCAAGGTTTGCGAGCATGGCCTAGCTAAACGCCCGGCCAGGGCTTCGCCGGTTGGGCGACGCTTCTATGGGGTTGGAGTCCGTTAAGTGGCTGAATCGAATACTGGCGTGAGAGAAACAGGCTCGTCGTCTGCCAGTGACGACAGAGCGGAGCAAATCCGGTGAAATCTATCTGGATTAGATCTGCATTTCTAAGAGCGGCCGCTGACTTCGGCCACAGGTCCGAATTGTCCAATATTATGAAGCCGCCTGGCTTTAAGTGCTTCGGCGCAATCTCAGCGCAATGAAGGCGACTCTCCCCGGTGCCGTCAATCACTATGATGTCAAACATCCCGTGATTAGCAATTTCTCCGACATACGAATGCACATCGGGCGCCGCAAGGATGAGTTCGGTGCTTGGTGGTGCTTGCAGGGCGATTTGCTCAAACCACTGTTTGTCATGTTCGACGCTGGTGATTGCCTTGACACGCTTAGACCAAAACAGCGTTGAGTAGCCTGCTCCGTATTCAAAAATCGTCTTATCCCTCAGATCCAATTGCTTAAGAAAATCGATAGCCGTGTAGGTAAACCATGGAATGGGCTCTCCATGAGCGTCCAGCGGATGGCCTGCGCTCCTGCTTCGAAGCCACCCGTAGTCTATCAACAAGTGCGCTATCAGGCTGACACTGTCGCGCACAACACCCCCTGAGCGTAGCCAATTGGGCACCAAAGCCCGCACAGGTATTTTGTTAATGATGTCACGAAACCGGCTGCCCGCCGAAAGGTCGAATTCTCGCCCGCGTGTTGAAGCCGCGGCAGAATGCAATGGCGAGTCGAATTCGTTCAATTGGAGCGACATTTTTCGCACCCCTGGATTCGAAAGCGAATCCGGCCACATTTTCTAGGCAGCTCGGACTATTGAGAATCTTGTACCCGGCGAAGGTAAATTGCCAATCAATGTCATCGAGACGATTTTAAATTCTCGCCAACATCACGCGGGATTTGCTGATCTTGCTTAGCTTTCCCCAACACACCCTCGGTACCAAAACGGAGTGTTTAGAAAGCAACACCAAAGGTGCTTTACCCCGGCCCTAGGTGAATCAACCTTTTACAAATCAGGTTGTCTCATAAAAAGCTCAGATTGTGAGGTCGCGCAATCGGCCTCTGAATGAAAGCACGTGGCGCGGAAGATCACCCCCGCAAGATAGCCAACTTGGAGCCCGGCAATCACACACACCATTGTCACGATAATGGATGAAAAAGCGCCCGGATATACGATGGCAGTCGCAACGGTTGCCAGCCCGACAAGCACCATGGTTGGCAGCAAAATCAAAGCCCTGAACCTAAAGCTTAGGCTCGCGCCGATTAGAAAGGCTACCAGTGTCAGCATGGACGTAGAACCGTTTTGGACCAGATGCGGTAACGGTATTCGGTCGTATAGAACTCGCCGACCTGCTAACAAGTGCATAACGGTCAATGGCCGGCCAAATATTGCGGCGCAAAAGGATACTGCAGCGCAACAAAACGCTGGACACATAAAAAGGTAACTGATTCTCCGTCTGACCGTTAAGGATAATTAGAACGCGTCGGCGAACCCTGCACCGCCATGTCGCCTGTCTCGGACTCGTTCGCGTGTCCGCAATGTACGGATTCGAGACAGGCTTTGGACGAGCGCACACTATCCTGCTGAAAAATAATTAAGAATGTATGGTCGCTTTTAGGCTCCGGCGTCGCCATTCATCAAATGGACGCGTCGAGCTTACGATGGCGCTCGTCGGGACACGCGCAGAAAGCGCGCCTCTGTTGTCTCGCGGAACAAAGCGCCATTGGCATAGTTTCTGCAACAAACACTGCATGTGACGCACGCGTGCCATAATGGCACTTCGTCAGTTATGATGGTTGGGTCAATGCTATATCCCGTCGCAAAGAACGTGCCTTGTTTGGTCGAGGAATTTCAGCGGGCCGAGGAATTATCGGCGCAGAACGAGCGGCTGCAGAAGTTGGCGCTTGATCTCATGATTAGGGTCGCGAGGCTGCGCAGCCAAGCGGATGAACATGTCGAGCCTAATTCAATTCCCGGCATTCAAGTCCTGAAGCGGACACGCCAATCCCTACACTAGAAAAACCGTTAACTGGTTCAGCGATTGCATTTCCGCAGCGACGCTATGTTTGCCGATTTTTTGCGACGCGCTTAGGACCTTGGCAAACAGCTCCGTTCACGGGGCTACGGCTTCTCCAACAGCCGCTCGAAGTATTCGATGGTCTTTAATAGACCGTCCTGTAATTGCACGGTCGGTTTCCACCCCAGCAGCTTGCCGGCGTTGCTGATATCAGGACGTCGCTGTCGCGGGTCGTCGGTTGGAAGCGGCTTTTGTACGATGCGAGATGACGATCCTATCAACTCTTTTACAAGTTCGGCGAGTTGCAGGATAGTGAACTCGCCCGGATTGCCGAGATTTACCGGTCCAGTAACCTCAACGGGCGTTGCCATAAGCCGCACGAGCCCGTCAACCAAATCATCCACATAACAAAACGCCCGGGTCTGGCTGCCGTCACCATAAATCGTGATGTCCAGATTTTTGAGCGCCTGCACAATGAAATTAGAGACGACCCGACCGTCGTCCGGATGCATGCGCGGGCCGTAGGTGTTGAAGATGCGAGCAACCTTGATTGGCAGGTTGTGCTGTCGACGATAGTCGAAGAACAGCGTTTCAGCGCAGCGCTTGCCTTCGTCATAACACGAGCGCGGACCGATCGGATTGACGTTGCCCCAATAATCCTCCGTCTGGGGATGCACCGCCGGGTCACCATAGACTTCGGAGGTTGAGGCCTGCAAAATCCTCGCCTTAACGCGCTTTGCCAAACCCAGCATGTTAATGGCGCCATGCACGCTCGTCTTAGTTGTTTGAACCGGATCGAATTGGTAATGGACTGGCGATGCCGGGCAGGCCAGATTGTATATCTCATCAACCTCAACATATAGTGGAAAGCACACATCGTGGCGCATCAGCTCAAAGCGTGAATGCGAGAGCAAGTGATGCACGTTATGCCGGGTGCCCGTATAGAAATTGTCCATACACAGCACCTCTGAGCCGTCCCGCAGCAGCCGTTCACAGAGATGCGATCCGATAAATCCGGCACCGCCGGTCACCAAAATGCGGCGCTCGGTCAACATTTTACAATCCTTAGTTGATTACAACCTTTGACTTCTACCTTGCGCGGGGACTGTATCACCCGAATGATAGCCTTCCAAGCACCACAATCGAACTTATGTTAATCCAACCGCTGGGCAAATCGTCAAGCTATGCTTGGATGCGTGAAATTTATGCAGTTCGATGCTCGAAGGCGGGAAAACAACGCTCCAGTAAATTATCCCCATCTGTGTTATAGTGGTAGTAGACATTTACCCAGTTGGAACTCAAGATACCGGATGGGCGATTCGTGTGCGCGTCGGCGCGCTAAAAGGCATTCACGAAAGATATTGGGGATGTTGCGGAAGAGACACTCGCCGGAAGAAATCGCGACAAAACTTCTGCAGTCCGACGCAATGGCAGAGGCGGGCAAGCCGCAGGCTGAAATCGCTCACGCGCTCGGTGTGAGTCTAATGACCTATCACCGTTGGCGAAAGGCGAGGCTTCAAGCGCCGAGCGCCGGATCGTCAGCTTCAAACAAGAACGCAGGCTTCAGCTCGTCTGATAGAGGTGAACTTGTTGAACGAATTTCGCACCTGCATTCTGAAAACTCTCGGCTTCGGTCTCTTGTAACCGATCTTCTCCTCGAAACGGATAGGCTTGAAGAGGTACTGGCCTTGCCGCGCTCTCGAAACTGGACGAAAGTATCCGCAGCTCCCGATCAGAAGCATGGCAATACCTCGCGTCGCCTCCAAAAACGTCGGCAAACGTCAATCTTTACTCCCACTGGTAAGATACGTTAGACGATCATTGTTGCGCTTTTGAGTGCTCTGGGTGTAAGATTTGTAACATCTACCGATGTCGGAAGGACTCCCGCAAGAAAAGCCGTGAAACGGCGCAGCTAGTCGGTGTGGAAGTATTGAGCATTGTGATGATGGGGCTTAGTCAGATGTTCCGAAGTTTGATTGACCGCCCCACAACAAGCCGAAGAGCGCAACGAATTCTACTGATCGCCACCGCGACCCTTATCATCACAAGCCTGGGTTTGCCGGCGCGGTCTGCAGATATCGGTCTCAATTCGCCTTTGCAACGTCCGGAAGAAGCCGCTCGGCTCCACGGCTGTCAACAGCTTCGCACGTGCGACGCTTACGGCAGCTGCGTATCGCGCCAAGTTTGCGGCCCAGTGTGCCCTGACGGGTATTCCTGTTATCCGCTGTATGGGGCTTATGGACCTTATGGAGGCGCATCATATTGGGGTGGCTATACCAATCTGGGCTGGGGATATCGCGCTTGGTGACTACCCCGGCTTGGGTTAGAGCGGCAACAGCCGTCGATGATTCAGCCTTTCGGCAATCGCTTTGCCCCTCCGTTTAGAACCCCTGGCTTCTTGAATTGCCAGCCTGATAGAGCGTCATGCAGCATCTGATTTTTGCTGCATTGGGACGTTTCCGGTGCACCGTCCTTCCAAATCGAGTTTTGGGGTTTCTTCGAAGCGACCAAGGGAGCGTCGCGAGTGCTGCGCAAGATCTGCTTCGTTTGCGGTTCGCCCCGATCATTGACCTCGACCAGGCGAAGGACAACTTTGTCGGTTCCTGGAGATGAGCGGTTCGGCGTAGCAAGCATGCCTACGAGCTTCTGGCGATCATTCACAAGAGCTTGGCGATGGCGACGAGAACCGAAGGGCTGAAACGAACCAAAAGGCTGAAGCTATGTGAGCAATCCTCACGATCCTGACAGTTAGGATTACCTGGGCTCAGCTCAAATCGGTCTGAAACAACGCATGCCGCGAGCGGCTAATAAGGTTCCGGCGAGGTGCAGTCCCGGGCATTGGAAACTCCGTACCGACCCATCGCGTCGATAGCTTTTCGGATCATTGTCTTTGCTTCTTAAAGCAACTAAATTGCTCAGTTAATCGAGACCGAGCGTATCGTTTATTACGGCATGCGAGCGAACGCGGTGGCAAAATTGTATCGAATTGGTCAGGAGTAAGACGGGTCGTGGCAGCTCGATCATCAATTATATCTGATTATATTTCAATTATGTTGCGAGCCATTGAAGCGACGCGGGACGATCCTGCTCAATTGCGCAACCTCGTCTATGATATCGCCCGCATCAGTCTCGGAAAGCAAGTTTTGGCGAGCTACAGCGAAATCGGTAGTGCCGGGTTGCAACGGCATTTGCTGAATCTCGAAGTCGCAATCAAGCACGTTGAAATTCTTTCGCGCCAAGATCAAGATGATGAGCTTTCTGCAGATGTTCCGCCCGTACAGTTGGTTGAGGGGCCGACCAGCTCGCTCAATTACCACGCTGATCAAGACCAACCAGGCGATGAGGAAATTGACGATCGCTCTTGGGACGATGCGACCGCCGTGTATCGCCCCGCTTCAGCAGAGGTTCTTAGTCCGGCGAGAACGGAAGTTTCCAGAACGGAAGTTTATCGTAAGGACAATCCAATACTACCTGAATTTTTGCAACCAATTCGGATGTGGGAGCCAAATTTTGCCCCTCCACCCACGCCTAATTTTCCGAATCATTGGCGGAAGCGGGCGTTGATGGCGGTTGCCGGTATGTGCGTTGCAATTTACGCAGTCATACTGGTGCAGTCTAACTACTTTCGCGGCCACAGGTTTTCATCTCCTGTGCAAGCTACGCAGCAAGTGCCCGCGACGTCGACGCCACCGACTGCAGGCCCGAGCCGACTTGGCTCGAACCTCCCTTTAGCAGGAATCACTTCCGCTTCCGGCACTCAAGTCCCAAATCTCCCGCTTCCTATTGTCTATGGCGTTTACGCGGTGAGCGAGGGCAAACTCTACGAGCTCGAACCGCTCCCGATCAGGGTGCCCGACCCGCGGGTCGCTATTTCCGCAATGATCTCGAGTCCGAGCCAAGTCACCGTTCCTAACGGAGAACTTGCTTTCGTCATATTCAGACGGGATTTAGTATCGAACGCACCGGATAAGGCGTTCATCAGAGTTGTCGCTCGCGTAGTACGGGAGATGAAGTTCACTGGAGCTGGCCGGCCAGCGATTAACCAGGTAGAGGACCAATGGGCAGTTCGCAGCAAAGCGTATGAACTTAGAGTTGCGCCAGTCAACGACAATCCTGAGATGATAGTCATCCGCGCCGAGGACGCTCAATCATCATTGTCGCCTGGCCGCTACGCTCTTGTCATCAAAGGCCAGGGCTATGATTTTACCGTCGATGGCCAGATCACCGACAGGGTTCACTGTCTTGAGCGCACTAACGCCGTCACCGAGACAGTATATTCGGAATGCCGCAACATGCCGTAGTGCAGGGCGTCGGAAAAGTCAGCAAACTTCGCCCATTGAACACGTAATTTGAGAAACCTGGTACGCCCACCGAGCACGATCGGCGAGAGTGGTGCTAGGGGTTGTTGATCAATATCTCGTCGTCACCGGTGCGCCAAAATCGAAGCGGTAGTTTAATCCGAGCAAAATGGCCTGCGTGTTGAGGCTCGTATTTGCCGTGACCGCCGAGGTTCCGGTTAGTGTGACGTTTCTCGCAGAAAATCCCAAATAGTCATATTCGAAGAAAGCCGACCAAGTCGGTAAGAACTTCCACTCAATGCCGGCGCCAACAGTCCAGCCCGGACCCTCTTGACCAGCCCATCCAGCCCAGCCAGCCCCGCCCCTCACATAAGGCAGGAACGCCGGCGCGATAGTGTAGCCGATCCTCCCAGTCGCGGCGGCGAACCAAGTTTCCTGTAACTGCGGCTCGCTCGACAGAGGGAGGTTGGTCTTAACGCCACCTGTTCCGTCGCCTAGCGCTTGGATGCCGATCACCCAATTTCCAACCTGGTAGTCGCAGCCAACTTGACCACCCCCCGCGATACCGTTGGCCGATTGTTCGGGAACACCGCCGGCCGTAATGGTTATGCCCCAGTTAGCCAGCGCAATTCCGCCGTTGCCGCCCACGAAGCACCCGGTCCAATTCGCAAACGGCGCACTGGCAACGAATGGTTGAGCTACGACCGGCCCTGGTTCCGGCAGGTCAGCGGCCCACACGGTATTACCGCCAGCAATCGCTAAGACAAGAACAAGGCCAATGGCGAGGAGGCGGATCATGGCGGTCCCAGACTGACGATAATTCATGAGAGCTTACCGCGGAACCCGCCAAACACCAGTGCTTTTTCAGCAACATTCGGGAACTAATTCGAGAAACTGAACAAGCGACCCAGACTGCCAAAAGGCGGCGGGGCCCTATCACCAATCTTCGGGCCCAGATTGGGCTTTTACCGTCGCAGATTGGCAACTTTATCAGATTTCGTCAGGCGGACGATGCTGACCTCAATACCTGAGCCGATAGTACGCGAATTTGACCAATTCATTCCGAAAGTTTTTAAATCCAACCTTGCTGAGCCACCAGTCATCGGTGCTGTATAAAGACGGGGTAATCGCTTGTACGATTGGACGGATGTGTGCTGGACCAAGTTCGTGATTAAAAATCCATCGCACCCGACGTGTTTGAAAAATATCGATTGGGATAATCACCCTTCTTGCCCCACTGACCCGTGCCCACTCCAGAATCCCACGCGCTTCTCCGTAAGTGCTGTGGGGCCAAAAAGCGAATTCGACGATGGCAGTCGCGGGGACGCCATGTCGTTCGAGTATTTCGCGATTGCGTCTCGCATCACGTCCGTGGTCAAAGTTTGACCTTCCGACCGCAACTCGCGGAGCCAGTTGCCGCTTGTATAGTTCGGCCGCGGCCGCAGGTCTGAGGTCGAGGCCCCCGCCGAGCACCACAATAGCATCGGCTTGGTCGAGACGATCTGATACAACCCACAACTTCGCCATGCGACGAAGCGCAAACGGTCTGGTTGCAGTTGCAACTCCGAGGAATATTACAACGACAATGAGGCTAAGCCACCCGATGATGTGTCTCCAGTCTGCGCGCCGATTAAGACATTTGCGATCTCGAAAATCCACAAGGCCCGGTATAATGCTTCAAATTATTCCTTCACTGACCTCAGTGGAGAGATTGCAACCACCCTACGCCGTACTGAAGACGCCACGAAAATTCGGCCCACTAATGCACCCGACAAATACTGCGCGTGGGCCCGGCCAGATTCGGTGTGGACCGATCCGGCCAATCCACCGGTAACCATTTTTCACCGCTGCGTACTCGCTATGTTGCCCACGCAGAGTGTCCGAGGCAATATCGGGCGCATTTTCTCTTAACATTGCAAAGGAAGAGCCGTTGAACATTCTCGTAACCGGCGGAGCAGGTTTTATCGGCAGCCACGCTTGCAAAGCTCTTGCTGCCGAAGGATACACGCCAATTTCATACGACAATCTCTCCAGAGGGAACCGCTGGGCGGTGAAATGGGGCCCACTCGAGGAGGGCAATATTTCAGACAAGCCCCGACTGAAGGCAGTACTGCAGAAATATCAGCCCGCGGCACTTATGCATTTTGCTGCGTACGCATATGTTGGGGAGTCAGTGCAGCTGCCACTTATGTACTACGAGAATAATTTCTCCGGGACCGCGGCTTTGATGCACGCTTTGTTAGATTATCAATGCGTTCCCGTCGTGTTTTCATCCAGTTGCGCCACTTACGGCACGCCGGACAATGTACCGATTAGGGAGGACCATCCGCAACGTCCCATCAATCCATACGGCCGTTCAAAGTTGTTCGTGGAAAATTTGTTGCGCGACATTAACGAGTCCAATGGGTTACCATTTGTTTCCTTGCGATACTTCAACGCCGCCGGTGCCGATCCCGACGGCACGATTGGCGAGTCGCATGACCCTGAGACCCACCTAATCCCTTTGGC
>Ga0187887_10002854_pt1 | contig 13627 bp, 8 predicted proteins | sample June2016WEW_7_10_FD_132977 | JGI IMG/M metagenome (GOLD analysis project Ga0187887, IMG submission 132977) | Peatland microbial communities from SPRUCE experiment site at the Marcell Experimental Forest, Minnesota, USA - June2016WEW_7_10 | ecosystem: Environmental > Terrestrial > Soil > Wetlands...
CGGGTTCGACGCATACTGCTGCGTATTCTCAAAGTATGGTGAGTACACATTAATCTTGTAAGCCGCCAGCGTCCGTATCAGCTTCTTCTGGAACTCCAGCGTGTCCACCGGCCCGCGCGAAAGATCGTCGTGCAGCCCGCGATACCGCATCGCCGGCCAATCATGAATCTCCGCCGCATGCAGCACGAAGTCAGGACACACTCCGCGGCACACCGGCTGCAGCGGCCATCGCTCGATCATCTGCTTGGCCGTCTGCGCCGCATAGAACAGCCCCTCCGCCGTCGCGCCCGTCAGCGTCAGCGTCTTCTCTGCATAGCGGATCGTGTACCCTTCCGCCCGCATCTCTTCCGTAAAACTCGCATCCGGATGCTCCGCCAGCCGACGCAGCACAATCTGCAAACCCGGTCCCGTCGGAACTCCGCGATTGGCCAGCGTCTCGCGCAGATCATTCGCCGCAAAGGCGTCCTCGGCATCGCAGCCCGTGCACACCACGGTCACCGAATTCAGCGGCACCTCCTCCACGCCCGTGATCTGCCGCGGCATAGGAATCAGGTGGTACGTCGTCTGTGCGTAAACAACAGGTGTAAGCAACAGGGCTCCGCAGGCTATGTCTCTGCCGATCCCTCTAACGATCCAAGCAAGTCGCATAAAGCTACGGTACACGCCAGCGCCGCGTCATGGAAGCGAAAGCCGCGACATGGGAGCGAAAGCACAGCAGGGAAGGGAATCGCAGCTAACACCCCCGTCCACAACCGCATCCAACTTCTTCGAGGAGTTACTATGAGCATTCAAAACAGCGCCTACCAGGCCACCGACAACGACTTTCACGAACTCAGCGGCGAAGAAGGATTGAAGAAGATCGCCGATCTGCTCAAAGGCATTCACATCGCCATGATCAACACGGTAGCCAGCGACGGATCCATCAGTTCCCGCCCCATGGCCGTGCAGGACAAGACCTTCGACGGTACGCTCTGGTTCCTCACCCGCATAAGTTCCGAAAAAGTAGACGAGATCCAGCAGGACCAGCACGTCACCCTCACCTTCACCGACACCTCGGACGCCAAATACCTCGTCCTCAAAGGCCGCGCCAGCGTCAACCAAGACCGCGCCAGGATCAAGGAGCTTTGGAACTCGATGTACAACGCCTGGTTCCCGAAAGGTGAAAGCGACCCCGAGATCGCCGTCCTCCGCGTCGATGTCACAGAGGCCGAATACTGGCAAGCTTCCAGCAGCAGCCTGGTCCGCGGCGCGAAATATCTCGCCGCCGCAGTCACCGGAGGCAAGACCTCCATCGGCGAAGCAGGTCACGTTCTCGTCTCGCAACCGCGCTAGATCGGCGCGACCCCATCGATGATCGTCACGCCCGGTGGCGGAGTAAATTCAAACTCGCTATCGGGCGTTGGAACGTTCTCGCGAATATTGCTAAAAACAAAACTCGTCTCCGCCCCATCCGTCTGCACGATCCTCATCCCCGTAATCTGCCCGGCCCCATCGACACTAATCCCAATCGACAGCACCGTTTGCTGCATCCCCTTCGGCACCCCCGACAGCGTGTACCCGCCGCTCACCAGCGTCAGCGTCAGCCCATCCAGCTCCTTCGCAATCTCCGTGTGCCCCAGCAAAAATCGCAGCGGCGATCGCAAATCATCCAGCTGCTTTGCTGGCGTTCGCAGCGCCTGGGAATCCCCCGGCGTATAACTCACCGCGTTCTTCCCATCCAGCACAAAGATCTTGCCTAATGGAGCGTCATACTCCCAACGCATGCGCCCCGGCTTACTGAGGGTCAGCGTCCCGGTCTCGGTGCGGTCGATCCCCATGCCGCGATACCGCTCCGTAAAGTGCGCCGTTAGCGTGTGCAGATGGTTATAGTGCGCATCCACCTTCGCCGCCAGCTCCTTCGCCGACAGAGCCTCGGTTCTTGCCGCCGGAGCCTGCGCACCCGCCACCGCAGCCATCGCGACCCAAACCAGCACGCCCAATATCTTCATTCGCCCGAAGCTCAAACCGCCGACTCCTTAGCCTTCGCCTGCCGCACCATCTCCACCAGCATCTTGCGCGTCTCCTGCGCATCGTGGACCTCACCCAGGAAATTAATCCGCGTCCCCTTCATCCCCTCCGCCGTCTTCAGCCGCAGCGTAAATCCCAGCCGGTCCACCGACGTCATCGCCGCCTCGCTCGCCTCCATCCCCGCATACGCCCGCGCCAGCGTCCGCATCGACTCCACGTGGTCTGCATTCATATGTGCCATGATTCCCGCCGCCGACCCGGCCAGCGGATCCGCCGCCGCCCGCGCAAACTCCTCCGCCTCCACCCATCCCATCACGCCAAATCCGCCCACGTAATACATGTCCACCGGCTCCAGCCGAAAGAAATGGAAGTCCGCAAAGTCCACCCAGTAGCGACTGTTCTCATGCCGCGCCAGGTAAATCTCGCGCACTGCTGCCTTCTCTTCCTCTGCCACCACCGCGGCATTCCCAATCAGCGTAGCCCGCGCAGCACCCAGTGGATCGCCGTCCGCCGCCGCCTGCATCACAAACAAGCTGCAGCGCCCGTCCTCCCGCAGATTCTGCGTATGCATCGCCATGTTGCTGATCAGAAATATCGGGCGTCCCGCAGCATCCATCGCAAACGGCATCAGCGAACCAAACGGAAATCCCGCATGCTTCCGCGACATCGTAGAAAGCATCCCAACGCTCACCAGCGACAACAGCGTCCGGCTGCGTTCCGCGTGGCCAGGCTCCGGGAGTTGCGGTCCCGCAGGTCCCGTGGATGCATGCTGCCGTGGTGCAGGTACTTGTGTAGACGACATCTCAATCCTCAATCTCTCACGCCGCACCTAAGCGACATTAAATCCACTCACCACAATCTTCGGAGTCTCACCGCGCGTATCTGCATGCTGCAACTCCGTCTCTATGGTTCGATGCTCGCCCGGCATCAGCAGCACATAGTTATCACTATAGATCGCCGGCAGAATCCGGTCGCCGCTCCCCGCCCGTACCGCCTTCACCCGCGTCATCAGTGCCGGCCAAGCGGAGCCATTCTGCAACTCCGTCGCCAGCCGCCAAATCTCACCTTCGCGCTTCACCGTCGTCGTCGCCACCACCCGCGCCTTAGCCAGCGACCGAATCGCCCGGTAATCTCCCTCCACCAAACTCCGCACGTAATCGTTGCGTGAAATCCCCATCGTCCCCTGCGTCAGCGTCAGCCGCAGAAAATGCACCGCCGACAGCCCCTTCGGATACTCCATCGCCACGGCCGTCACCACGCTGTCTTCCTTGCTATCGATCACCACAGTCTTATCGCCAACACGCGCCCCGTCCATGTTGAAAATCTCCACCCGCGCATTCAACCCGCGCCGATCGCCGCCGCTATAGTTCACCACCTCAATCGTCTCAGCCTCGCGATTCCACTGGATATGCAGCGGCTCCGACGCCAGCTTGCACCCAAAGTACGCCGCCGTCGGCTCAAAGAAATAGTCATACGTCTGCCACACAAACGACGGCCAGCACGGATGGCTCATCCACAGCAGCAGCCCCGCGCGATATTTACTCTGTGACTCAAACATTGCGCGATAGCCCTCGAAGTTCACAAACTGCGCCAACGAAATCCACTCCTCCGCACTGTTCGCGCCGCCGTAACTCTCATCAATGAGACGGTAAAACGACTTCGCCCCCTGCGCCCCATTCAGGCTGAAATCATGCAGCCCCCAGTCCAATCCCTGCGGCCACATCGCGCGCTCCGTCATCATCAGCCGCACACTCTCGAGCGGCGGAATATTCGGCATCCCAATCTCGCTGTGCAGCTTCACATCCGCAATCCGGAAGTACTCCACCGGCGGCAGCGCATGATACGGCCCATGCCCGCTCACCACGTCATCGGCCGAGCTCGGAATGTACTGGATCCCCGGATGCAATTCCCCCAGCGTCTTCCGCAGCCCCGCCTCCAGCACCTTCGGCGGATACCCCTCGTTCCTCCCGCAATACAACCCAATCGACGCATGATTCCGAATCCTCAACACAAAGTCCCGCGCGTTCGCCAGGAACATCGCATCATCATCCGGCGCCGGCCCGTCCCACGGATTCGCCAGCCAGAAATCCTGCCACACCATCACGCCATGCCGATCGCACGCCTCATAAAACGTCTCATCGCCAATCTGCCCCACCCAGTTGCGAATCATCGTGAAGTTCATTTCGCGGTGATAGCGCACGGCCGCGTCATACTCGCGCGCACGATACCGCAGCATCGACTCCCCAAATCCCCAATTCCCGCCGCGACAAATAAACCGCCGCCCATTCACAAACAGCGTCAGCTTTCCACCCGCCTCACTCGACGTCATCTGCCGAATTCCAAACTTTAGCTTTTTCGAATCGAGCGTCCGCCCCGCCGCCTCAAATCGAATCTCGACGTCATACAAATACGGCACGCCATACCCCGCCGGCCACCAAAGCTGCGGATCCTTCAACCGCAACTCCGCATGCTTCGACGCATCCACAGTCACCACCGCAGTCGACCCGCCCGCCACCGTCACCGCCTGCGAAACCTCCAACGTCCCAAACCGAAACCGCAGCGTCCCCTCCACCGCACTCGCGCGATGATTCACCACCCCCACCTCAACGCTCACCTCCGCCTTCGATGTATCCGGCAGCCGTAGCTCCGCCCTCACCCACGGCGCCTCCAGCGTCACCGCGCCCGTCTTCGTCAGCGACACATCCCCCCATATCCCCGTATTCCGCCCGCGAATCGTAGGAATCCAGTCCCACCCAATCGACGCATGATACGTAGGATTGTCCGCCCCCAGCGCCCCACCATTGCGGCTCGGATTCTCAAACGTCTTCTGCTTCGTGCTCCCCGGCGTCGCGTTTTTCTCGATCAACACTGCCAATGCATTCTTCTTTCCCGCCAGCAATTTCTCCGTCACATCAAACCGCGCTCGAAGAAACCCACCATCAATCCGCCCCAGCGCCTCTCCATTCAAAAACACCTGCGCCTTCCAATTCACGCCCTCGAAGTCCAGCCACGCAATCTCGCCAGCCCCCACCGCGGGCGCATCAAACTCCGTTCGATAACAGAAGTCCGCACAAAAATACGAGTCCGAAACATACAACTGATTCTCGCCAAAGTTCGGATCCGCAATCGCCCCCGCGTTATAAAACGAAGTGAGCACCGTCCCCGGCACCGTCGCCACCACCCATCCCGAATCCTTAAATCCAATCCGCGAAATCGCCGCACCCTCACCGCTCACAGCGCTGCGCCGCTCCACGCGCCACGCCCCACCCGCCAACAACATTCGCCCATCCGCATCCATCTTTGGAGCATCCGCCGCAACAGCCACCGGCCCACCCCGCCCCCACACCTCAAGCTCGCTCAGTATGTATCCAAAAGGCGAAGTAGGCCGCGTCATCAACACCCGCACAAACCGCGCATGCGCCGGCACCCCCAGCCGAGTCTCCTCCACACCCTTCGGCGAAATCCCTCCACCCACCCGATGAACATCCGTCCACTTCACCTCATCGTCCGAGACCTGCACACTCCCTTCAGCGGCCGGCGCAATCCAATGCAAGTCCACGCGATCAAACGTGCACCGCGCCCCCAAATCCACACTCACCCACTCCTCCGCAGACCCCGCGCTCATCCACGAGCTCGTAAAGTCATACGGCCCGCCGACCTCCACCCGCGCGCCCCCGCGATAAAACTCCACCTGCCCCACCATCCACGAAATCCCTCGCGCCTCCGGATGATTCAACCACTCGCACGACACGCGATAAAACCGGCTCGCACACACCCGGCTCAACGTCAGCCACGGATAAGTAAGCCACATCCCTTTCACTAGATCCGGCGGATAATTCTCCCCCGGCATCTCCTCCTCCGCCTTCGCCGAGCCCACCTCCTCCCACGCCCGCCCGTCATTCGACACCGCCACCTCGAACCGCAAATCCTTCGCAGCCACCCATTCCGGCAGCGCCACAAAAACCCGCATCCGATCCACAGCCGGCGCCAGATCGGAGCCGCCCACCTCTACCTGCACCCACACTTTCTCGCCCTCCAGCTTCAGCCCGATAGGAGGGAAGTGGTCCAGCACAATCTCCCTGTCCGGCTTCGTCAACACACCATCCACACTGGTCGACACCGCCACCCACCGCGGCATGTGCGTGTCCTTGATCCCGTCCGTCACCAGCTGCGCCGTCAGGTTGTAGTCGTAGCTGCTCGAGTGCTTCGCCGCCCGCCGCAGCGCCAGGTTCCGATACGTCGTCGCATCCACCCGCATCGTCGGCGAAAACACATCGCCCGCCGCCCCCGGATAGATCCCCAACCCACGCGTAAACTCACCCTTCGTCCCACCCACCAACTCCGCTGCCATTCCCTCAACCGGAGCATCCAGCGTCTCCGCGGCCGCCACCGTCCCGGCGGCCAATCCCGGCAGCGCCACCTCACCAGCCGCAATCATCGAGCTCTTCAGAAACGTGCGCCGCGATAAAGACAAAGCAATTCCTCCCGTAACCTGTAGTTGCGTTTGCGCCAACTCGCTCTCACGAAACAAGCCGCTGCGTTGTACGAACATACTATCCGCAGCCGCAAGCCTCCGCGCACTTGCCACCAGTCCACGCCTGCCGGTACGATCACCGCGTTCGGTATTTCGCACGCGCCGGACGATTCAAGACAGCACCATCCCAGGAAGGCTTCCATGAGACAGTCCTTCAGCATCGGTATTGGAGGCGCCGCCGGCCAAGGCGTCGCCACTCCCGGAGACATCTTCGCCAAGATTTTCAGCCGCCGCGGCCTCCACCTGAACGCCTACAACGCCTACCAATCCATCATCCGCGGCGGCCACACCTTCCTCACCATCCGCACCGGCCCCGACAAAATCCCCACCACCAACGGCCATCTCGACCTCCTCATCCCCCTCAACCAGGACACCGCCGATCGCCACCTCTCGCTCCTCACCGCCGGCGGCGCCTGCCTCTTCAACGCCGACACCATCCACCCCGGCCAGCCCGCCGACGGCGTCCAACTCTGCCCCCTCCCCGTCTCCAAGCTAGCCGACATCAGCCGTAACAAAGTCGCGCAAAACACCCTCGCCATCGGCGCCGCCCTCAGCATGATGGGCATCGGCTTCAACTCCCTCGAGAGCGTCCTCGAAGAACAGTTCCGCAAAAAGGAACGCGCCGTCATCGACGAAAACATCGCCATCGCCCGCGCCGGCTACGACTACGCCACCCAGAATCTCAAGCCCTTCGATCACGCTCTCCCCCTCACCGACGCCGGCTACGCAGTCCTCAGCGGCAACGAGGCCATGGCCATGGGAGCCGCCGCCGCCGGCCTCAAATTCTACTGCGCCTATCCCATGAGCCCCGCCACCGGCGTCCTCCACTGGATGGCCTCCCACGCCCGCAAGGCCGACATCATGGTCCGCCAGGTCGAAGACGAAATCGGCGTCATCAACATGGCCATCGGCGCCGCCCACGCCGGCGTCCGCGCCATGTGCGCAACCTCCGGCGGCGGTTTCGCGCTCATGAGCGAAGGCCTCGGCCTCTCCGCGCAAGCCGAAATCCCGGTCGTCGTCATCGACTGCCAGCGCGCCGGCCCCTCCACCGGCGTCCCCACCAAGACCGAGCAAGGCGACCTCTGGCAGATGCTCGGCGCAGCCTTCGGCGACTTTCCCCGCGTCATCGCCGCGCCCCTCGACATCGCCGACTGCTTCACCCTCATGCCCGAAATCTTCAACATCACCGACCGCTTCCAGTGCCCCGGCATCGTCCTCGCCGACCTCCTCCTGGCCGAAGGCCGCCTAACCGTAGACCCCGACCTCCTCGACTTCAACCCCACCATCGACCGCGGCGAACTCATCACCACCAACGGCGAGCCGCACGACTCTGCCGAACCAGCCAAATACCTCCGTTACAAAATCACCCCCAGCGGCGTCTCCCCGCGCGTCATCCCGGGCATCCCCGGCTACACCCACGTCGTCTCCTCCGACGAGCACGACGAAGACGGCGTCCTCATCTCCGACGCCTACACCAACCACGCCAAGCGCCGCGCCATGATGGAAAAGCGCATGCGCAAGATGGACGGCATCGCCGCCTCCATCCCCCCGCCGCAACTCCGCGGCCCCGCCACCGCCGACGTCACCCTCATCGGCTGGGGTTCCACCTTCGGCGTCATCGACGAAGCCTGCGAGCTCCTCCGCGAGCAGGGTATCTCCGTCAACCATCTCCCCATCCGCTGGCTCGTCCCCCTCCACGGCGACGCGATCCTCGACATCCTCAACAACGCGCTCCACACCATCATCATCGAGAACAATTTCAGCGGCCAGTTCGCCCGCTACCTGCGCAGCGAAACTAGCTTCGTCGCCACCGGCCACATCCGCAAATACGACGGCGAGCCCTTCTTCCCCCAACACATCGTCGACGCCGTCAAGGAACAACTAGCCGGCGCAACCACCCTCTCCATCCCCGAACACGAAGTCATGGTCTAGCCCAAACACTCCACCACGCACTCCCAGGAGAAAACGATGGCGACAGAAATCATCACCCCAAATCAGATCACCATGGCGAACTTCAAAGGCCGCGTCGAGCCCGACTGGTGTCCCGGCTGCGGCGACTACGGCGTCCTCGCCGCCGTCCAGAAAGCCCTCGTCGAGCTCCAGATCCCCCAGCACGAAGTCGCCACCATCAGCGGCATCGGCTGCTCCTCCAACTTTCCCGGCTTCATCGAAACCTACGGCATGCACACCCTGCACGGCCGCTCCATCCCCGTAGCCACCGGCGTAAAGATGGCCAACCACGCCCTCACCGTCCTCGTCACCGGCGGCGATGGCGACGGCTTCGGCATCGGTTGCGGCCACTTCGTCCACGCCATGCGCCGCAATGTCGACCTCACCTACATGGTCATGGACAACCAGATCTACGGCCTCACCACCGGCCAAACCAGCCCCACCAGCCGCCTCGCCGCCAAGACCAAGACCACCCCCTTCGGCAACGTAGAGCGCCCGGTGAACCCCATCGCTCTCGCGCTAGCCGCCGGCGCCACCTACGTAGCCCGAGGCTTCTCCGCCGAACAAAAGCACCTCACCGAGCTCATCAAAAACGCCATCCAGCACAAGGGCTTTTCCTTCCTCGACATCTTCAGCCCCTGCGTCACCTACAACCACGACAACACGGTCCAGTGGTTCCGCCCGCGCGTCAAAAAGCTTGAAGACAACCCCCACTACGACCCCTCCGACTTCAACGCCGCCATGGAAAAATCGCAGCTCTGGGGCGACGAAATCCCCATCGGCAAATTCTACGAGCGCACCGACGTCCCCACCCTCGACGAACTCGAACCCGTCCTGAACCCCGGCCCGCTAGTCCACCAAAGCAACCGCATCCCCGCCGCCACCGCCAAATCCTTCATCGACGAACTCATGTAAGTTGGGCGACACCAAAAGAAAGACAAGTGCATGTGCTCCTGCACCTGTCTTTGCATTTGTCGTTGCCCGTGCTTTTATTTCTGTCATTCCCTTTGGGAATCTGCTTCTTCTTTTGCACTTGCCTTTCTGGCTGTCATTCCGCACCCTGAGCTCGTCGAAGGCGGAAGGAATCTGCTTCTCACCGCCGCCAACCCCGTCATCTCGACCGGAGCCGCGCGGCTTCATGCGCGGCGCAGTGGAGAAACCCCTGTATTGCCTTTGCCGTTGCTCGTCCTCCCCACCACCCCTACGCCCGTCCAGCAAACTCCTTTAACTCCGTCGACACCTTCACCTTCTCCCCCTCCTTAATAAACAGCGGCACCTTGATCTCCAGCCCAGTCTCCAGCCGCGCCATCTTCGTCGCGCCACTCGACGTATCCCCGCGCACCGCAGGCTCCGTATGCGCCACATCCAGCTCCACAAAAATCGGAAGCTGCAGCCCAATCGGTTCGCCGTTATACAAACGCACCTGCAGAGCGGTCCCGTCGATCAGATAATCCATCGCATCGGCCAGCATGTTTCCCGACAACGTGAGCGTTTCAAAGCTCTCCTGGTTCAGAAAGTAAGAACCCTGGGCATCGCTATACAGATACGTAGCCGGCACCAGCTCCAGGTCCGGCTCATTGAACTTGTCCTGCGCCTTGAACGTCTTCTCAAACACCGCGCCCGTCAGCAAATTCCGCATCTTCAACCGCACGAGCGTTTGCCCACCCCGCGCCGTCGGCGTACTAATGTCCGAATCCAAACAGGCATACGGAGAACCCTCAAACTCAAACATTGTCTTACGCTTCACATGGATTGCTTCAACCATTCCGGCCATAACGTCCTCTTTCACTTGCAACGACAGGCCGCCAACCACACAGCAAACCCACGTCCAATTCTCCAATCAAGTATAAAGGCCCAAGCGAACCCCAGGTACCCCGAGGCTTCAGCCACCAAGGTATCCCTAGCTCAGCGAACCCCAGGTACCCCGAGGCTTCAGCCTCGGGTCTCTTACCCTGGCATAGACTTGGGCTTTAGCCCTGAGGTATGCCCTCGCTCCCCTATCAATCGCGCCTTCGAAGGGGCACGGCACTGTAGCCCAAGGCTTAAGCCTTGGGTTTCACTGCCGTAACATCACGTGTCCAAAACGGCTTTTGCCGCCGAGGGAAGGCGTGCTCGATTGCCACCCTCTGTGGCCTCTGCGATCATCTGCTTTAGCAATCATCATGCCCACCACCGCGCACGCTCGTTTCACACCCCTCCCCACCTCCATCCACACCCTCGTCGAATCCACCCCCAACGCCATCCTCCTAGAAACCTCGCGCTTCCACGCCACCAACCACCACAGCTATCTCTTCCTCAACCCCACCCGCATCCTCACCGCCAACACCCTCGAAGAAATCCCCACGCTCTTCTCCGACATCGAAGCCGCGCTAGCCGAAGGCCTCCACATAGCCGGCTATCTCTCCTACGAATGCAACGGCCACTTCGAACCCTCCACCGCCCGCTCCACAGCCTCCACGCACCGAGAAGAAGATCCTGTTGTCCCAGCCCTCGCACTCCGGGTGCCCCATTCATACGCGCACTTGCGGATGGGTGGGGAAGCAGATACCCGACCCAACGATCTCCCTCTCGCTCGCCTCGCCGCCTACCCCGCACCCATCATCTTCGACCACGCCACCGGCCAGTTCCTCCCCCCGACCCCTCAACTCCCACCCACACCCCCAACCCACACCGCAGCAATCCTCACAAACCCCACTCTTCGCATCCCCACCCCTGACTATCTCGCCGCCATCGAGAAAATAAAAGCGTACATCTCCGCCGGCGACACCTACCAGGTCAACTTCACCGACGCCATCACCTTCCCCACGACCCTCTCGCCCGCCACGCTCTTCACCACCCTCTCGCAAAACCAATCCGTAGCCTACGCCGCCTATCTCAACCTCGGCCCGCACCAAATCCTGTCCTTCAGTCCCGAACTCTTCTTCCGCATCGAAGCTGACGCCGACGGTAGCACCAACAAAATCACCACCCGCCCCATGAAGGGCACCATGCCCCGAGGCCTCGACACCACCGAAGACGCTGCCGCCGCCCTCGCGCTCCAGCAAGACGAAAAAAATCGCGCCGAGCACGTCATGATCGTCGACCTCCTCCGCAACGACCTCGGCCGCATCTCCCTCCCCGGATCCGTCCACGTCGACGACCTCTTCGCCGTAGAGCGCTACCAGACCCTCCTGCAGATGACCTCCACCATCTCCGCTACCCTACGCCCACGCACTAGCTTCTACGACATCTTCGCCGCCATGTTCCCCTGCGGCTCCGTCACCGGCGCCCCCAAGATCCGCACCATGCAGATCATCCGCGAGCTCGAAGCCCACCCCCGCGGCGTCTACACCGGCGCCATCGGCTTCATCGCCCCTGACCGCTCCGCCACCTTCAGCGTAGCCATCCGCACCCTCGTCTTACAAAATCAACACGCCCACATGGGCGTAGGCGGCGGCATCGTAGCCGACTCCATCCCCGCAGACGAGCACCGCGAGGCCCTCCTCAAAGCCTCCTTCCTCACCCGCACCCATCAGCCTTTCGAACTCATCGAAACCCTCCGCTTCGACCAGCACTACCAGCGACTCCCCCTCCATCTAGATCGCCTCGAGTCCTCTGCCGCCTACTTCGACTTCGTCTGCGACCGAACCGCCATCGAAGCCCAGCTCCGAGCCTTCGCCCACGTCCTCGACCCCCGCCACCCCCACCGCGTCCGCCTCCTCCTCGCCCCCGACGGCACCGCCTCCATCACCCCACAAACCCTGGAGCCAACAATTGACCGGGTGCCCCATCCGTACGCGCACTTGCGGACGGGTGGGAACGATGAGGCCAGCCAGCCCAGTCAACCCTCGCCGTCCGCGGAGGACCCCACCATCACCGTCACCCTCAGCCCCCACCGCACAAACTCCGCCGACCCCTTCCTTCGCCACAAGACGACCAACCGCCATCTCTACAACGACGAGCTAACCCGCGCCCGCTCCGAAGGCTTCGACGAAGTGATCTTCCTCAACGAACGCGGCGAACTAACCGAAGGAGCCATCAGCAACCTCTTCGTCGAAAGACTCGGCGACCCGGCGGGAGCAGGGGAGCTCCTCACCCCACCCGTAGCCTCAGGCGTCCTCCCTGGAGTCATGCGCCGCCATCTCCTCGAAACCTTCCCCCACGCTGAAGAGCGAGTCCTCACCCTCGCCGACCTCGAGCCCCCCAACACCCTCTGGCTCTGCAACTCCGTCCGCGGTCTCCGAAAAGCCACCCTGCGCGTCCCGAAACTAGGCTAAACACGTCGCTGAGTAACCCGAAACCGGGCTAAGTCATACACCAAATTCACGGATTTACAGCCGATACGCCTTTTTCGCGAGCCCATACGCCAGCGCTTGCGCCAACTCCGCAGCCTCATCCTCCCCCAGCCGATGCTCGCTCACCAGCCTCGCCAAATACGCGCAATCCACCCGCCGCGCCATGTCGTGCCGAGCCGGAATCGACAAAAATGCCCGTGTATCGTCATTAAATCCTACCGTGTTGTAGAACCCGGCTGTCTCCGTCACATGCTCCCGGAAGCGCATCATCCCCTCCGGACTGTCGTGAAACCACCAAGATGGCCCCAGTTTCAAACAGGGGTAGTGTCCCGCCAGCGGAGCCAGCTCCCGGCTATACGTCGACTCGTCTAAAGTGAACAAAATAATGGACAAACCAGGCTCATTGCCAAACGCATCGAGCAGCGGCCGCAGCGCCTGCACGTAATTCACCGCCTGTGGAATATCCGCCCCCGCATCCCGCCCATGCCGTTGAAAAATAAGCCGGTTATGGTTCCGAACACTCCCCGGATGGATCTGCATCACCAGCCCATCCTCCAAACTCATCCGCGCCATCTCGGTAAGCATCTGCCCCCGAAACAGCTCCGCATCGTCCGAATTCACCTTTCCCCTCAACACTTTACCGAACAGCGCCTCCGCCTCGGCCGCCCCCAAATTCGCGGTCTGCGCGGTAGGATGCCCATGATCCGTAGCCGTACACCCCAACCCTTTGAACCGTTCACGCGAAGCCCGCAAAGCCCCCAAATACCCGCCCCACGTGGCCGTATCCTCGCCGGTCAAATCTCCCAAACGTGCAATATTCCCAGCAAATCCATCGAAATCCGGATCCACCACCGAGTCCGGC
>Ga0187887_10002858_pt1 | contig 13614 bp, 11 predicted proteins | sample June2016WEW_7_10_FD_132977 | JGI IMG/M metagenome (GOLD analysis project Ga0187887, IMG submission 132977) | Peatland microbial communities from SPRUCE experiment site at the Marcell Experimental Forest, Minnesota, USA - June2016WEW_7_10 | ecosystem: Environmental > Terrestrial > Soil >...
AAATACGCTGCTGACGTCGGCCGCGATCTCTCCTTTGCGCAGCTTCGCCAGCTTTTGCGCACGTAGATAAACCGATTCCATGACGAACGCATTCATCGCAACGTCGGTGATGGAGGCGAGAACCTCCTGCTGCTCCTCCAGCGCCGTCCCGAATTTCTGATAGGCGATGCCGAGCGCTAACAGCGCGGTCTTCTTGGCGTTTTCGACCAATCGTGCGTCCTCGCTGCCGCCCGCTCCGAGTGCCGGACCCGACAGAATCTCGGCCTGCAATTTCATGACAGCTTCCACCAGCGGCAATTGCCCGCGCATGGCGCGCTTCAGGAGCATCCCGGTGGCGAGCAGACGGTTGATCTCGTTGGTGCCTTCGAAGATGCGGTTGATGCGCGAATCGCGATAAGCGCGCTCGACGGCGTAATCCTGATGGTAGCCATAGCCGCCGTGAATCTGGACTCCCTCATCGACGACGTAATCGAGCATCTCCGACGAGAAAATCTTCACATAAGAGCATTCCGCCGCGAACTCCTCAGCGGCTTGCATCACGCCGGTATCCGCGCGCTCCACCAACCCAACCACCCGCCAGGTCATCGATTCGCTGGCGAAGATCCGAACGGCCATTTCCGCCAGCTTGTGCCGGATCATGCCGAAATCGGCGATTGCATGGCCGAACGCTTTGCGTTCCCTGGCATAAAGGACCGATGCGCGAAGCACTTCCTTCGCGCCGCCCACCGCGAACGCGCCCAGCTTCAGCCTCCCAATGTTCAGAATGTTAAACGCGATGATATGGCCGCGGCCGATTTCGCCCAGCACGTTCTCCACGGGTACGCGGACGTTATCGAAATAGACGGCCGTGGTGGAACTGCCTTTGAGGCCCATCTTCTTTTCTTCGGCACCCGGCAACACGCCAGTGTAGCCGCGCTCCACCAAAAACGCCGTGAATTTCTCGCCATCGATTTTCGCGAATACCGTGAAGAGGTCCGCGAGGCCGCCGTTGGTGATCCACATTTTCTGGCCGCTGAGAACATAATGCGTGCCATCGGGATTCAGCTCTGCGCGAGTCTTCGTCGCCAGTGCATCGGAACCGGCATGCGGTTCGGTGAGGCAATAAGACGCCACCATCTCCGCGCTCGCCAGCTTCGGCAGGTACTTGCGCTTCTGTTCTTCCGTACCAAACAGCAGCAAGGGAAGCAGACCGATTCCCGCTTGCGAACCGTGGCACGCCGCGTAGCTGCCGTCTTTCGCGAGGCCCTCGGCGACGATCATCGCGGAGACAAGATCCATCTCCATGCCGCCGTATTCTTCCGGAACCAGCACCGCGAGCAACCCGAGTTCGGCCGATTTTCGCAGCACCGCGCGCATCACTCCCGGCTGCTGGTGCTGTATCGCGTCGAGGTTCGGAACTACCTCTCTGTTCCAGAAATCTTCGGTGGTGCGGGCGATCGCCCGATGCTCTTCGCTGAACTCCTCAGGCGTGAATACGTCCTCGGGCTGCGCGGCTTCCAGCAGAAACCCGCCACCGAGTGTCTTCAGAGGAGCTGTTGTCGTTGCGCTCATCAGTTCATCCGCTCGAAAATGCCCGCGGCGCCCTGCCCGCCCCCGATGCACATAGTAACCATCCCATACTGCACTTTTCGGCGTTCCATTTCACGCAGGATGGTTGCGGTAAGTCTTGCACCGGTGCAGCCCAGCGGATGGCCCAGCGCGATTGCGCCGCCATTGACGTTGGTCCGGTCGAGCGGCAGGTCCGCGTGGCGAATGACGGCAAGCGCCTGCACGGCGAAAGCCTCGTTCAACTCGATAAGCCCGATGCGATCCAGCTTGAGACCGGCCATGTCCAGGGCTTTCGGAATTGCCCGAACAGGACCGATGCCCATGATCTCGGGCGGAACGCCCGCAACCGCGAAACTGACGAAGCGCGCCTTCGGCTTCAGCCCCAGCTCGCGCGCCTTCTTTTCGGACATCACCAGTGCGGCTGCGGCGCCATCGCTCGTCTGCGAAGAATTCCCGGCGGTCACCGTGCCATCTGCCATGAACACCGGCTTCAGTTTCGCCAGCGCTTCCAACGATGTGTCCGCCCGCGGGCCTTCGTCGCGCGCGAAAGAAGACTTCAGTGCCATGGGTTTCGCGCCGTTCAACGTAGTGATGGATACTTCTACCGGCGTCAGCTCGTCGTCGAAATTGCCGGTCAGTTGTGCGCGCACCGCGTTCTGGTGACTGCGCAGTGAGAACTCATCCTGATCTTCGCGGCTGATTCCATACTTGCGCTGCAACTGCTCTGCGGTGAGGCCCATGCCCATGTGGACCTCGGGAAGATTTTCCACCAGCCAGGGATTGGGCGCGAAACGCGTGCGGTCAAACGGCAGCATGCTCATCGATTCCGTTCCGCCGGCAATGATGATGCTGGCGCCGCCGGCACGAATACGGTCGGCCGCCATGGCGATGGCCTGCAGTCCGGATGAGCAGAAGCGATTGATGGTGACGCCGGGAACACCGTCAGGGAGCCCCGCACGCAGCAATGCAATGCGCGCCACGTTCGCTCCCGATTCCGCCTCCGGCATGGCGCAGCCGAGGATGACGTCGTCGATCTCCTCTCTTGGAACGACACGATAACGTTCCAGCAACGCGCCGATCACTGTCGCCGCCAAATCGTCAGGCCGGGTGTTGCGCAATGCACCGCGCGGGGCTTTACCCACCGGTGTCCGCAAGCAATCGACGATGACGGCTTCGATCATGACATTAGTTTCGCAGCGGCTTGCCGGTTTTCAGAGTGTGCGCCATGCGTTCCTGAGTTTTCGTGTTCCCGCATAGGCTGAGGAACGCCTCGCGCTCCAGATCCAGCAGATACTGTTCCGATACGGTCTGCTCACCGGTGAGCCGGCCGCCACTTATCACATGCGCTAGTTTCTCTCCGATCACCGCGTCATAATCGCTGATGAAATGCCCCTGGCGCGCGGTCCATACGCCCAGCTTCAGGAGCGCGAACAGGGCCTCGCCGCCGACCTTAATGTCGGTTCGTGGCGTGCCGGGCACGTAGCCATTCACCAGCGATAGCGCCAGCGCTTTCGCGTCGCCGATAAGCCGCTCCGGATTCATCGATACGGCGTCGGCTTTCTGCAGCAACCCGAGTACGCGCGCCTCCTCGGCACTCGTGGACACCTTCGCATAGCCGATCAGCTCGAAGGCTTTAGACGGGTCCTTCATGCGCGCAAGCATCTCTTTGCAGCCGCCGCCGGCAGGAATCAACCCCACTCCGGTTTCCACCAGCCCCATGTACAATTCCGCCGAGGCCTGTACACGCGCGGTATGCAACACGATCTCACAACCGCCGCCCAGCGTCTGTCCGAACGGCGCGGCCACCACCGGTTTCGGCGCATATTTCAACGCCATGTTGACCTGCTGGAACCGGCGAACCACGGAGTCCAGGTCGTCCCACTCGCCTTCCTGCGCCGCGAGCAGCACCATCATGAGATTCGCGCCCACCGAAACATGGTCGCCCTGGTTGCCGATCACCATCCCTTCGAAGTTGCGCTCCAGTTCGTCGATGCCCACATATAGCATGGCGATGTTGTCCTCGCCGATAGTGTTCATCTTGCTGTGGAACTCGACGCAGAGGACGCCATCACCGAGATCGATAAGCGACGCACCAGGATTCTCGCGAACCACGTGGCAGTGCTTCAGGATGATGATGCCGGGCCGCGGCTCGAGCGCGTGATAATCTTTCGCCGCGAAATCAAAATACGTCGCGCCACGATAGAGACCCTGCGCCCCGCGCACGCCGTCCGGCACACCGCGCCCTTCCTTCTCCAGTCTGCGAACGACGTAATCGAACCCGAACGCATCCCACAACTCGAAGGGTCCCAGCTTGTGTCCGTAGCCCCAGCGCATGGCGCGATCGATTTCCACGATACGGTCGGAGATCTCGGGCACGCGTTCGGCGGAGTATACGATTAAATCGCTGAACACTTTCCAGAGGAATCGGCCGGCGCGGTCGTCGGAATTCACCAGAAAGCGCAGACGCGCGGGAAGATCCTCCATTAGCCGGGCTTGTTCCACCGATGGAAGCTTCGGCTTCGCCATTGGCGCGTATTCGAGCGAGCGCCAATCGATTACTTGAATCTCGCGTTGCGGGCCGACGCGCTTGTAGAAGCCCTGTCCTGATTTCTCTCCCATCCAACCGCGTTCGAGCATCTGCTTCTGAAAACCGGATGGGAGGAATCGCTCCCGCCATGGATCGTTCGGAACCGCGTCGTAGAGATTCGAGCCGACGAAGGCCCAAACATCCAGGCCGACGATATCGAGGAGCCGATAACTCGCGCTGTTGGGCAACCCGATCAGCGGCCCGGTGAGCGCGTCCACTTCCTCGATGCTGAAGCCATCTTCCACCGTGTACTTCAAAATGGTGCCGCCGAGGAAGCTCCCAATGCGATTGGCGATGAAATTGGGCGTGTCTTTGCACGGGACCACGCCTTTGCCCAGACGCCGCTCGGCGAAATCCTGAACGAACCGGAGAACGTCTGAATTGGTTTCGGCGCCGGGAATCATCTCCAGCAGGTGCAGGTAGCGCGGGGGATTGAAAAAGTGCGTGCCGAGGAAACGCCGGCGAAAATCGGGGGGAAAGCTTTCGGTGATGCAGGCGAGCGGGATGCCGCTGGTGTTGGTGGAGAGAATCGCGTCCGGCTTGCGCAGCGCGTCCACGCGCTTCCATAAAGCGCGCTTGATCGCGAGATCCTCGGTAACCGCCTCGATCACCCAATCGCAGCCAGCGATTTCAGAAAGATGATCCTCGAAATTACCCGGCTTGATCAGCGCGGAGGCCGACGCGGCGAAGAACGCGCCCGGCTTCTGCTTGGCCGCCTTTTCGATTCCTCTTCGCGCAGCCGCGTCGCGATCGGCCTGATTCGGCAGCACGATATCGAGCAACAGCGACGGAACACCGGCATTGGCGAAGTGAGCGGCAATCCGCGCCCCCATGGTGCCAGCTCCGAGAACCGCAACGCGACCGAGCGTCTTCATCACCGCCACACGAGTGTACCGCGCGAACCCGCAGCCTCACAAACGCGGAGTGGCTGCGTCTTCAGAACAGATGCCATCCGCTATACTCGGGTTTTGCATGATCAGAATGGCACGGGTCGTGGCGATCGCGCTGGTCTCTCTCGCCCCCGTTTTCGCACAGGAGCTCCCGCGGCAGGCGCCCGAGGAAATCATCCACTTCACCGGCGGCAAGACCGCTAAGGTTAGCGACTACGAAGGCAAAGTGGTGCTGGTGGCGTTCATCCTCACCGGGTGCTCGCATTGCCAGCACACCGTTGGCATATTGAACGGCATTCAGACGGATCTGGGCAAACGTGGCTTGCAGATCGTCGGCCTCGCTGTGAACGAGGATGCTCCCGCGCGGCTGGCCCAGTTCTACGACAAGTTCAAGCCAACCTTCCCTGTGGGCTACTGCTCCGCCGGCGATCTCCCTGGTTTTCTGCAGCCCCCTCCCGGCCAACGGCCACTCGCTCCGCTACTCGCATTTCTGGATCGCAAAGGAATGATCCGCTTCGAGATTACCGGCAGCGATCCGAATTTCTTCAACGATCAGGAGGGCGATCACATCCGCGCCGAAGTGCTCAAACTGCTCGCCGAGCCGGGACCATCTCACGCCCGCAAAGCAAGGCCATAATCAGACCAGATAAATCAGACCAACCCGCCGGAAGTGCGTGGTCCGGAATGGTGGTGGTCCGCCGGGTGGGTCCGCAGGCGAACGGTCCAGGCATAGATCAGACACCCGGCTCCCCCGGCGCATAGGCCGACAACCAGGCCGAGGAGCAGTCCGAATCCAAAGCTGCGGCCGCTCACATCACGAGCAAGAAACAAGGCCAACGGGAGGAATGCCAGCAGGGTCGCGAACATCAGGAAGTGGCTGCGCCGGTCAGGCCACAGTTTGGCTCCGCAGCGGGGGCATCTCAAGCTATTGGGGCAGCGCGCGATCCTGAGCACCGGAATCGCCTCTGAACACCCCGGGCACAACTTCATGGCGATCCTCCCAACCAGGATTACGCGGTGGTTCCTGGGTAACCGGTCCGGGTCCCAGAGCGACTGAGTACCATGGGTAGCAGCCGCGCTCCCGGTTTCATTGCTTTTGGAACAGGCCGGCGCTTGCGGGCTTTGCGCCGCTCGGCCGCCAGATAAGCGTACAATTGCCGCCAATAGAGATCCGTTACCAGCATGGAAACCCGCGCGCGTGCTGTTTTGCTGTCTGTATGACTCCCTGCCGCCAGGGATATTTCCAGAAATCGCTATGCTGGAAGTATGAGACGCGCGTTTGTACCAGGATTTCTGCTTGTCCTCTGTTTGTCCACCTGTTACGCCCAATACAGCGGCCGGCGGGGAGGCTCTACCGGTCCCCTCGCCCCCGGCTCGGACAGTTCCGGTCTGGCGGCGGTTTTTGTCGGCAAGGTCAGCTCAATTACCAAGAGCGATCTGGGAATTCAGGCCGAAGGCGGGAACGTGCTCTCCTTCTCTATACTGCACAAAACAAAATTCATGAAGGATGGCAAAGCGATAAAGCGCACCGACATCCATGCCGGCGACGACGTCACCATTCAGGCTGGTGAGGACCCTAGCGGGCACCCTTCCGCCATCACCGTTACATTCGGCAAACCGCCCGCCTCTAAGGACGATTCTCAGCCCACGGGCTGAATGCGCTCCACATCGAGCTGATCGCCCACAGCCGTGCCGGTTTCGGTGGTGGTGCCCGCGGGCAAATCCAGAACAGAGTGGGCCCGCAGTGACAGAGCCAGCCGCCATTTCCCCATGTTGGGGCAAATCTTCACCACGCGACGGTCCCGGTTCAGGAAAACGGCATCGATGGAGAACTTCATGCCGAACATGTGGATGCCCTCGCAGGGTACCAGCCAGAGGCCGCTGCCCTTCGGCAGAGACTTGTGCCTGAGCAGGCCTGTGCGGCGCTTGGCGCTGGTATCGGCCACCTCGGCACGATCGGCGAGGCTGACGCCTTTAGTCACGTTCTTCACACGGGCAAACGACAATTCGGCCTCCTGCCCTAACCTTCGGCGTTTTCGCTGGAATTCTCCAGCCTCACCTTCGCGAGGCGAAGACCTGGAAACGGGTCACCGGCTGGTAGCCGAGCGCCCGATAGAGCGGCAAGCCGATCGAGGTAGATTGCAGCACGGTTCTTTCGATACCGGTTTCCGCGCCGGTACGCGCGATTGCCTCCCGCATTAACGCTTCCGCATAACCGCGCCGCTGGAAGACCGGCAACGTGGCCACCGAATACACGCCGATGGCCCCGCCGGAAACGACCAGGGCCGCGGTGGACACCGGTACGCGTCCGCTGTAGGCGACCCAACCGGCGTAGGTGCCTTTCCAGGCCCGCTCATCCGCATAGACCGAACGGCAGACTGAGAGAGGAATCTCAAACGCCATGGAAGTGATGTGCGCAAATGAGGCGCGCGTATCGTTGTCCGAGACCGGCCGAATGGTCACCTCCGGCAATGGCCGTGACGGCGGAAGCAGACGCTCCGCATACATGCCCGGCGCCGTGGTGAGGTGGCGCATGTCCATGGCCCCGAGCGTATCGCGCACCTGGTTCCAGGTGCTGTCTTCGATGAGGTCCTGGCAGGCCCAAAACGACCATGGCAGCCGCCGCTGTTCGTAGAATTGCTCGGCTTCCTTCAGCTGAATCACCAACTCCCCGATGCTGCTTCCACCCACCGCGGAATCAAGAACAGCGGCATTGAACACGCTGTAATCGATGCCGGAAGAGATGAGCGTGAGCGCGGAAAGACGCAGAACCTCGCCCTCGGCCCGCGCCGAGCCAAAGAACCGCATGGCCTCACGGAGGTTCTCGCTGAGCGTGACGGCCTCAGGTGTCATCCGCTGGAATTAGATCAGAACGGGGAGGCCAGCGTCAAACAGAGAAGGGATCGCCCGCAGGACAGACGCGCCAAAAGCGGACACCGGCGCTGCCGCCCATAAGCCGTTATGATGACAGGAGTCTTTTCATGACCAAGCTCGCGATCTTCCCGCTACGCCTCGCCGGCGCAACAGAGCACAGGGTTCGGTTCTAAGTGTCGCGACGGTTCCGAGTCGGCATTTGGCTTGCATGGCTTCTTCTGGCCATCGTTGTCACGGCCCCGTACTTCCGTTGGGAAGTTGATTATTTCCGCAGCCCCGGACCGGTTTTCCGCACGGTTCTGCTGTGCTCGTTGCCGCTCCTCGCCGCCACCTGCGTGGGGTGGATCTGGTTTCGCCGCTCCCGTTTATGGCGCTATGAAATCCCCGTACTGGCCGCGTTCGTCGTCCTCGGTCTACTGATTTACCAGCCGCTCGCGACGCTCATCGTCACACTGTTCTATCTTGCCTGCCTCGTCTCCGGCTGCCGATTCGCGCGCTTCATCGATGTTCCGCTGAACGGCCTTGTCGAAACCCTGACTCTCGGCTTCGGCTTCGGTTGCGCCCTGTTGATCCCGCTACTGTTTGTGCTCGGCCTGCTGCATTTTTATTACGCGCCGGTCTTTGCCGTCATACTCGCGGGTCCGTGCCTGATCTTCCGGAGAGAAGTGATCAACGGCTTCGCCGCTCTGCGCCGTGCGCTCACCTCAACGGCCGAGTTTCGCCATCCGCTGGCCGGGGTGGTTTTCGTGTTCGCGATCCTCGGGACAGCAGCGGCGATGGCGGTGGTTCTGGCGCCGAGCATCGCCTTCGACCCATTGGCCATGCATCTCGCTTCCGCCCGCGATTACGCGCAGGCGCACGCGCTGGAGGTGATTCCCTCGCTGGATTACAGCTACTTCCCACAGGGAGGCGAGGTTCTGATGACCTTGGCGTGGTCGCTGGGTGGCCAGCCGGCGGCGCAGATGATATCGCCGCTGTTCTCGATCCTTTCTTTGCTGCTTCTGTTTGCTATCGCGCGCTCGTGCGGTCTCGACAAGACGGCAGCGTTCGTGGCCGTGGCCACCGCGGCACTGCTGCCGTTCGCTCATTGGTCCTTCAGCAACTCCAAGAACGATTCGGCTATGGTCTTTTTCCAGGCAGCCGCTCTGCTGGCGTTCATCCGCTGGCTGGAAACGCGACATGGCGCGTGGATCTTCGCCGGAGCGCTCTTTCTGGGGTCGACGTTCGCCGTTAAGCATGTCGCGCTCTACGGCGCGATTCCGCTTATCTGCTTTTTCGTTTACGCTGCGAAGCGGCTGCGCGTTGTGCTCATCTTCTGCGCGATTTTCGTCGCGTCGTCGGTGTACTGGCACGTGCGAACGGGATTGCTCACGGGAAATCCAATCTATCCCGCCACGATCCACCGGGGCCTGCAGGTTGGCGGCAAGGGTCCGCCGGAGAACAAATTCGTGCGCGTTTGTCTGGTCGCCTGGAGAGCCCAGTTCAAAGGCGGGCGAACCTTCGAGTCTCCGTTACCGAATCCCGTGGGCATCGTTTTTCTGGTCTTCCTGCCGCTGGTGATTCTTGTTCCATCCGTCAAATTGCCGGCGCGGCGGGCCTGCCTGATTTTCTGCGCGACGTACCTGCCCTACTGGATGGTGACCGCCGGCATCGTGCGTTACGCAATTCTCCCGATTAGTTTGCTCGTCGTCCTTTTGATGGGCAAAGCCAAGACGTTTTATGACGAACTCGATGTTCCGCTCGCCCGCGCCTCGGTCGCTGTTGCGCTCGCCGGCACTCTGTTGTTTGCATGCCTCGGCTTCGCCATCATCGAAGTGAACGGCCCTATGCTGATGCTTTTCACTCGCCGAATCGACTCGGAGCAGTACCTCGATCTGGCGCTTCGAACCCATCCCTCGCTGGCCTGGCTGAGTGCGAGCCACGTCGGATCGAACATTTTCGGGGTCGACAACTGTTCTCGCGTGTATGCGCCCGATCCAGCAAACTTTTATTGCTCTTTCGGCGATTGGGAGCGGGTCACGCCGAGCGCCTCGCGCTGCCAGTGTGAATACGTCGTGATGCCATCAGGAAGAAAACCCCGCCGGACCGCTGACGCACTTCATGACGATCCCTTTTTCACCATCTGGCGGATCAAACAACCCTGACGTGTACACCGCACTCGCCGATGCTGTCCTCGTTGTTCACCTGAGTTGGATCGTCTTCGTGATGATCGGCACCTTGTGGACACGGGACCGGCGCGTGCTGACCGGGATACACATCGCGTCGCTGGTTTGGGGCGTCATTGTCGAGGCGGGGCCCTGGCCATGCCCGCTCACTTTGCTGGAACAGTATCTGGAGAATAAGTCCGGCGTGGACCCCTGGCAGGGAGGCTTTCTGTTGCACTACCTCGATGCGATTGTCTACCCGAATATACCGGCGTGGGTGCTGGTCGCGTTCGGTATCGGCGTGTGCGCAGTCAACCTGGCGATCTATGCGCGGCGATTCCTAAGAACGCGATGATTCGGGGCCGGCCAGCCACGGATTCACTACCCGGATCCCGCAATCCCTGAAATCGCTGGCATCGCGAGCGGCCACGGCGGCGCCGCGAGAGCGTGCAATGGCTGCGATCATCGCATCAAATTGCGAGATTGGACGCCTCCCCGATTTCCGTCCGGCTACCACCTTCGCGAAGACCGCCGCCGCTTCTCCATCGAACGCGAGCACGCGCCCGCTAAAGTCCTCGGCAAAAAGCTGCGTAATCACGACGGATAGATGTGACTTTCGCTTGCCGGAGGGCAGCACTTCAATCCCGTACAGCAGCTCGGCCTGCGTGATGGCGGTGACATAAACGGACAAAGGCTCCTGGGACGCGAGCCAGTCCAGAACGGTTCTGGAAGGCGAGGGCTTCAGAGCTTCCGACAGCACGTTGGTATCGAGAACAATCACTGAGGACAGTTACCGGGAGAACCGGGGCGGCCGCCGAACCGGCTCGCGCGAGGGAATCGTCAACTCAATGCCTCCAACGGGTGCGATCCGCCGCCGAATAGATTCCGCCAGATTCGGCATCCGGGAGGCTTCCACCATCAGCCCCTCCTTCAGGATGCGCCTCGCTTCCTCTTCCATTGACCGGCCGTGCCGCGCCGCCCGCAATCGCAATCGCGCCTTAACTGTGTCGTCGAGGCCTCTTATCGTGATCGTCGCCACCTGCTATCAATGATAGCATTGCTATCAACTCCTCACATCAAGGTCATTGGATCCACATCGATCACCAGCCCGGTGGCGCTCCATTTGCGGTCCACGGCATGCCGTCGCAGCATCTGCAACACTTCGTTCAGGCGTTTGCGGCTGGCCGCCTTCAACAGCAACTGATAGCGGAATTCGTTGCGCAGCCGCGGCACCGGCGCCTCCGCCGGACCCAGCACCTTCAGCCCTTCCGGCGGCGGATCCAGCAACTGCCCCAGTTCGGAGCTCATTGCCAGAGCCTGTTCCTGGCGCTCGCTGCGCACCAGAACGTTAGCCAGGGCGCTGAACGGCGGATAGCGCATTAATCGCCGGAACTGAATCTCCTTTTCGTAGAAAAGCTGATAATCCTGGGCGGCGGCGAAGCGGACGGCATAATGCTCGGGATTAACGGTCTGGATGAGGACCTGGCCTGCGAGATCACCCCGCCCGGCCCGTCCCGCGGCCTGCGTCAGCAACTGAAACGTCCGCTCAGCCGCGCGAAAATCCGGCATCCCGAGCCCGATATCCGCGGACACAATCCCCACCAGCGTCACGTTGGGAATGTCGTGGCCCTTGGCGATCATCTGCGTTCCCACCAGCACGTCGTAATCGCCGTCGCGAAAACCCTGCAGGATCGTTTCGAAATGCCGCTTGCCGCTCACCGTGTCCCGGTCCATCCGCGCGATGCGCGCCTGCGGAAACTCGTGGTGCAGCTCATCCTCGGCTTTCTCAGCGCCAGTGCCAATGTACTGCAGATACTCGCTGTCGCATTGCGGACATCGCGTGGGCGTGCGCTGGGCCGTATTGCAGTAGTGGCAAAGCATCCGCCGGTCGCGGCGATGCCAGGTCAGCGTCACCGCGCAATTGGGGCATTCCATGCGCCACCCGCAAGCACGGCACGTCACGAAGCTGGAAAATCCACGACGGTTCAACAGCAACATCGACTGTTCACCGGACTTCAGCCGCTCCGCAATGGCGTCTTTCAGGCGGCGCGAAAACGTGGCCTGCTTACGCGTTTCGAGAAACTCCTGGCGCATGTCGACCAGCTCGACAACGGGCATGGGCCGCCGCTCGATGCGCTCGGGCAGGTTGAGCAACTGATACTTGCCCCGCTGGGCGTTGTACCGGCTTTCGAGGCTGGGCGTGGCCGAACCCAGCACCACGCACGCGCCGCACGCCTGCGCGCGATAGACGGCGACATCGCGTCCGTGATAACGCGGAGTTTCCTGCTGCTTGTAGCTGTGGTCGTGTTCTTCGTCGACGACGATGAGCCCCAGATTCTGCACTGGCGCGAACACGCCGGAGCGCGTGCCCACCACCACACCCGCTGACCCTCCCCGGATCCGCCGCCACTGTTCGGCCCGTTCCGCGTCGTGAAAAGCCGAGTGCAAAATCGCCACGCGATCGCCGAACCGGTAAGCGAATTGCCCGGCCACTGACGGCGTCAGCGCGATTTCAGGAACCAACAGCAGCGCGCCGCGTCCCAGCGCCAGGCATGCATCGATGGCCCGTAGATAGACTTCGGTTTTGCCGGACCCGGTTACGCCTTGCAGCAGAAACGCCTGAAACTGATTGGCGCGGAGAGCGGCTTCGATCTTCTGATAGGCGGTCAACTGATGGGGGTTGAGGGTGCGCTCGGGACGAATCGGCTCCCGCCATGTCACGGCAGATTCGCTCTCCAGCTTTACCAGCCCTCTTCGCGCCAGCGCCCGGGCAGCCGGACTCGCGCCCTTCACCATGCTTTCGAGTTGCTGCACGTTGTGCGAGCCCGGATGCAGCTCCAGATACGACAGCAGCTCGCGTTCAGCCTTCGGGAGCTTTCCTTCATTTCGTGCCACGAACTCGGCCTTCAGTCGCGCGGCCGAGGCCCGCAGGGGATCGCGGTCGGCTTCCAGATCCTCTACCACAATGAAGGCGCGCTTCTCCAGCGAGCGAATCACGTTCGCCGCCCCCGGCACTTTCCTCTTCAGGTACTCGGCCGAAGCGGGCCGGGCATCGAGCAGGGCCAGCGTCTGCAACACCGGATCTTCACTCGCGGGACCGAGCAGGAGCTGCCGCGCGGCATCGCGTCCCCCGTCGGTGAGGGAGTACAGCTTCGTCCGGCGCACTTCGCCCGTCAGCGGCGTCATGCTGCGCAACACTTCACCCAGCGGCGCGCAGTAATAATCGGCGATCCATCCGCCGAGCGCGATCAGCCCGGGGTCCAGCACCGGTTCCTCGTCCAGCAGCCGGAGGACTTCCTTACTTGGCCCCTCGCCGGGCGAATCGTGAACGCCCAGCACCACGCCCGTCAGCTTGCGCGTACCGAAGGGAACGAGTACGCGGCAACCGGGGCGGACACGATGATCCAGCGTCTCCGGGAGGCTGTACGTGAAAAGCCGGTCGAGCGGAATGGGCAGACTGACGTCGCAGTACATCGCAATCCACGACTAGTGCAGTGAGGCCGCCGGAAGTATCAATCCGCGACACTCGCCGAGGCCGATTCTTCTATATCCCGGCCGTTCACACCAGCCG
>Ga0187887_10002860_pt1 | contig 13604 bp, 13 predicted proteins | sample June2016WEW_7_10_FD_132977 | JGI IMG/M metagenome (GOLD analysis project Ga0187887, IMG submission 132977) | Peatland microbial communities from SPRUCE experiment site at the Marcell Experimental Forest, Minnesota, USA - June2016WEW_7_10 | ecosystem: Environmental > Terrestrial > Soil >...
CAGCACGCCGGCCATGATGAAGAAGGCCTGGAATCCGACGATCGCGGTCAGGGCCACGGCGGCCAGACGCACGAAGTCCGAGTGGGCGCGCTGGGCGATGTGGAAGCCCTCGCCGACGAAGGCGACGAAGAGGCACAGGATGAGGATGATCCCGATAAAGCCGAGCTCCTCGCCCACGGCCGCGAAGATCATGTCCGAGGTGAGGTCGGGGATGGTGCCCGACTGGCCGAGGCCGAGGCCCGTGCCGATGATGCCGCCCGCGGCCAGGGAGAACCAGCCGTAGGCGATCTGCGAGGAGTGCGCGAAGTTGATGGCCGACCACGGGTTGATCCAGTCGCTGATGCGTGAGTGCACCTGGGCGAAATAGTGGGCGGCCACCGCCGCGCCGCCGGCGAAGAGTCCGATGCCGAGCACCACGTAGGTCTTGAGCCCGGTGGTCACCCACAACAACGACATGAACAGCGCGAAGAGCAGCATGGCGAAGCCGAGGTCGTTCTCGGCGCCCAGGATGGCCAGCGCGCAGCCCCAGGCGAAGACGATGGGAAACACCACCTTGGGGGGCACGATCAACTTTCGAATGACGCGCTGCGTGGGCGTGGACAGCAGTTCGCGGTTGGCGGCGAAGTAGGAGGCGAAGAAGAAGGCCAGCAGGATCTTGGCGATCTCGACCGGTTGGAAGGAGAGCGGCCCGAGCGCCACCCAGAGCCGGGCGCCGCCGCTCGAGTAGCCGACGTGGGGCACCAGGGGAAGCAAGAGCAGCAGGATCGCGCCGCTCAACGTGAGGTAGCGGTAACGGTCGAGGTCGCGCACGTGGCGCACCAGCGCCAGGGTGATGACCACCCCGACGGCGCTGAGCAGGAACCACAGGGCCTGGTCGCCGGCGAGGGGAGCGTCCCAACGGGCGATCTCCACGTACCCGATGCCGTTGAGCAGGACCGAGACCGGCAGCAGGATCTGCGACGCGCCGGGGGCGAGCCACCGGATCGCCAGGTGCATGGCCAGCGAAGTGGCCACGATGACCGTGAGGAAGACCCCCAAGCGCGGCTGCAGGTGGTTCTGGGCGCCCAGCGAAGCCAGCACGTAAAAACCGGTGGTGATGAGCCAGGCCAGGAACAGGAGCACCAGTTCGGCGGAGCGTCCGGGGCGGGGCGTGGTACGCGGGGGGCGGCGACTCCGGCGCTCTCGTACGGCCGTATCGCTCGCCACGAAACAAGGTTAGTCCTACGATGGAGGAAAGCATTTCTCAGTTTTGGAAAAAGGCACCCGAACCGTGGCTATCGATCTTCTCTCGTTTGGACCCGAGCGCTTCTCCAGTCGTGAGCTCTCCCGCCTGGAGTTCGGCTCGCGGCTGCTCGACCTGGGCGAGGACCAGCGCCTGCCCATCCTCGAACGGTTCAAGTTCGTGGCCATCTTCGCGGACATGGTCGACGAGTTCTTCCAGGTCCGGGTGGTCAGCCTCGAGGACAAGGTGGCCGCCGGCGTGCAGACCCCCTCCGTCGACGGCATCCGACCGCGCCAGCAACTGGTGGCCATCCGCGAGCGGGTCCTCTCCCTGGTCGAGCGCCAGGACCGACTCGTGCTCGACGTGCTGCTGCCCGAGCTCGCCAGTTCGGGGATTGCGGTGGTGCGCTTCAAGGAACTCGACGAGGCCGAAAGGGAGCACCTGACCAAGTACTTCAACGAGAACGTCTACCCGGTCCTCACGCCCCTGGCGGTCGATCCGGGCCATCCGTTCCCGATGATCTCCAATCTTTCGCTCAATATCGCGGTCACCGTGCTCGACGGGGTGACCGGCGAGGAGCGCAGCGCGCGGGTGAAGGTCCCCAATTCGCTGCCACGATTCCTCCAGGCCAGCGAGAATCGCTGGTGCCTGCTGGAGGACCTGGTCATGGCCAACCTGGGCCAGCTCTTCCCCGGCATGACCATCTTCCAGTCCGACCTCTTCCGGGTGACCCGGAACGCGGACCTCGCGCTGGATGAGGACGAGGCCGACGACCTGCTGGTGGCGCTCGAGATCGAACTGCGCCGCCGCCGCTTCGGCGAGGCCCTGCGGGTGGAGATCCAGAGCGGCATGTCCAAGGATTTTCTCGACCTGCTGGTGGAGCAGTTCGAACTGGACCCGTCCAACCTGTACATCACCGACGCGCCGCTGGGCCTGCACGACCTCTGGAGCCTCTACGCCATCGACCGTCCCGACTTAAAGGGCGAGGGCTGGTCACCCGTCACGCCGAAGCGGCTGCTGGACGGGGATCACGTGGGGGACATCTTCGCCGCCATCCGAGAGTCCGACATCCTGCTGCACCACCCTTACGAATCTTTCAGTGACTCCGTCGAGATGTTCATCGCGCAGGCGGCCGACGACCCCAAGGTGGTGGGCATCAAGCAGACGCTGTACCGCACGTCGGGTGACTCGCCGATCGTCGGGTCGCTGGTGCGCGCGGCCGAGCACGGCAAGCAGGTGGTCGCCCTGGTGGAGCTCAAGGCCCGCTTCGACGAGGCGGCCAACATCGAGTGGGCCAAGACCCTGGAAGATTCCGGGGTGCACGTGGTCTACGGGATCGTGGGCTTCAAGACCCACTCCAAGACCGCGCTGGTGGTGCGCAGCGAGGGCGACACGACCACGCGCTACGCCCATATCGCTACGGGCAACTACAACTCCAAGACGGCCCGGAACTACGAGGACTTTGGCCTGCTGACCTGCGACCCGGACATCACCCACGACATCGGCGAGCTCTTCAATTTCCTCACCGGCTTCGCCCGTCACGGCAACTACAACAAGATCATCGTGAGCCCCACCATGACGCGCACCAGCATCGTCGAGCTCATCAACGGCCAGCGCGACCTGGGCGAACGGGGCAAGATCTCCTTCAAGGTCAACGGCCTCACCGACCCGACGATCATCGACGCGCTCTACGAGGCCAGCGCCGCCGGCGTCGAGATCCGCCTCGAAGTGCGCACGCTGTGCTGCCTGCGTCCGGGCGTGGTCGGGCTGTCGGAGAACATCACGGTGCATAGCCTGGTCGGGGAGTTCTTGGAGCATTCGCGGATCTTCATCTTCGGGCGGCCCAACGAGCGGGACTTCTCGGTCTGCATCGGTTCGGCCGACATGATGGAACGCAACCTGGATCGCCGCGTCGAGGTGACGGTGCCGATCGGGGACCCCCGGCTCCAGGCCGACCTGGTCGAGGCCTTCGAGATCACCTGGGCCGACGACCTCTTCACCTGGGTGCTGGGCACCGACCGACGCTGGCGGCGCTTGCAGCCGGTCAACGACTTCTCCGCCCAGGCGGAGTTCAAGCGTCTGGAGCTAAGTCGATCTCGCCTGGTGTCTCAGCAATAGCCACGCGACGGCGCTGCCAGCGCAGGCTGGCGTAGGCGGCGCCGCCCACCGGAATGGGGATCCAGAAGTTGATGAGCCGGTAGGCCAGCACCGCGAGGATGGCCTGTGCGTGCGGCACACCGAAGCCGACCAGGGTCGGGATCAGCACGCCCTCGATGATGCCGAGGCCGCCCGGGGTGATCGGGATGACCGCCAGGATGTTGGCCAGGCCGTAGGCGACCAGCAGGTCGACCGGCGAGAGCACGACGCCGAAGGAAATAAGGAAGACCCAGAGGCACCCGGCGTCCAGGAGCCAATTGAGCGCGGCCCACATGAAAGCCGCCCACAGGGTTCGCTGGTTGGCGATGAGCAGGGTGATGCGGGCTGCGACCTTGCTCAACAAGGCGGACACCGTGTTGGGGTCGATGGCCGGGATACGTCGCGCCACGGCCCGCAGCCAGAGGTCGGCGTGTCGCTGTCCGCGGGTGATGAGCAGGATCGTCCCGAAGAAGGCCGTCAGCAGGAAGATCCCCGCGAGGGCGGCGAAGCCGTAGAGGGGGTCGAACCCGTTGAGCGGAATCGAGATGACCAGGGCCATCCAGAAGATGAGGTTAAGCACGACGGCCGAACCGGCGCCCTGGGCCGCCAGCCCGAAGGCGTTGGTCTCCTTGGGCACACCCATGGCGTTGTAGAGGCGGTAAGAGAGCGCGCCCGCGGGCGCGGAGCCGCCGGGCATGACGTGGCTCACGGCGAGGCCCGAGAGGTTGACGCGCGTGGTGTTAAAGCGGCTCGGCGCGTAAGGGTAGAGCACGGTGCGCGTCAACTCGACGTAGGCGTAGAGCGCCGCGACCTCGCACAGGATCGCCAGGATCACGATCAAGGGATTGAGTTCGGCCAACAGGTGCAGCGACTTGTGCAGCGATTTGTGGGCTGAGAGGAATTGGGGCAGCACCAGGTACTCGAAGACGAAGATCAAACCGCCCACGCTGAGGATGATGCGAAGCTCGCGAGGCATCGAGAATCGTTTCTTCGGGGCGGGATCAGACATAAGGCCTACTCGAGCGTGTCACTTTCTCTTGGATGCGGAAAGCCTGGAATCTCCAGTCTCCCCGGTTCAGTAGAATTCCCAAATGCGAACTCTCGTGGTACTGCCTACGTATAACGAGATTTTGAACATCGAATCCATGCTTCGCGCGCTGCGCGATGTTGTTCCCAGCGTAGACGTGCTGGTCGTCGACGACGGGAGTCCTGACGGCACCGCGGCCAAGGTGCAGGAACTCAGTGGCGAACTGGGCCAGATCTCCTTGCTCACCCGGCCGGTCAAGAGCGGCCTCGGTGGCGCGTACCGCGCGGGGTTCACCTGGGGATTGGAGCACGACTACGAGCTCTTCGTCGAGATCGACTGCGACTTCTCCCACGACCCGCGCGCTCTGCCGGCCCTGCTGGTCGCGGCGACCACCCACGAGGTCGTCATCGGCTCGCGTTACGTCAGCGGCGGCGCCATCCCCAAGTGGTCGCTGCTGCGCCGGCTCATCTCCCGCGGCGGCAACCAGTACGCCTCGATCATGCTCGGACTGCACGTCGCCGACTCGACGGCCGGCTACCGGGTGTACTCGAAGAGCGCCCTGGAGAAGATCCACTACCAGTCCGTCACCGCCGACGGCTACGGCTTCCAGATCGAGATGACCCACCGGGCGCGACAGGGCGGCGCGACGATCATCGAGGTGCCGATCTCTTTCACCGACCGCGCCCGGGGCGAGTCCAAGATGTCCGGCGCCATCGTGATCGAGGCGCTGTGGCTCGTCACCAAGTGGTCGATGGAGCGTCCTTTCCAGCACCGCCGGGCTTAGACGCGCTCGACCAGCACCGAGGAGAGCACGACCGCCAGCTTGTCCTTGGTCTCCTCGCGCTCGGCGATGGGGTCCGATTCGCTGACGATGCCCGCGCCGGCCCACGCTTCGAAGCTCGCGCCGTCGATGATCACGCCGCGGATGCCGATCCACCACTCGCCGTCACCGTTGGCGTCGACCCAGCCGAGCGGACCCGCGTAGTGGCCGCGGTCGTGCTGCTCGAGGCGCACGATGAGTTCGTACGCGTCATTGCGGGGGATCCCGCCGACGGCCGCCGTCGGGTGCAGCAGTCGCAGGAGCTCGAGCGCGTCGGGCGCGCTGTCGGCGTCGTGGCGCACGCCGCTGACCCAGGTGCCGAGGTGGGCAATGGTGCGCAGCGTCACGATCGACGGGTGGGGATCGGCGGTGATCTCGTCGTAGCTGTTGGAGAGTTGCTGGACGAGGTCGTCCACCAGGACGCCGTGCTCGTGGAGGTTCTTGGTGCTGCCGAGCAGCCAGGTCATGTAGTCATCGGGCGCCTCGTTGGGCGGCAGCGCGATGGTGCCGGCCTGCGGGTTGCACTGGAACGTCGCGCCTTGGCGCCGCACCAGTAGTTCGGGACTGGCGCCGACGTAGCGGCGGTCCAACGTGGTGGGCAGGCTGTAGATCGTGCAGATCGGTTCTCGCGAACGCAGCCGCGCCGCGATGGCCGCTCCGTCGAGCGGTTCGGGGACCGAGCCCAGGACGGCCCGCGCGAGCACGACCTTGTCGATCTCCTTGCGACGCAGGATCTCCACGGCCAACGCCACGTTGTGCGCGTATTCGTCGGGCGTGGGCTGGTAGGTCAGTGAGCGCAGGCTCTGGGTGGCCTGCGTAGGGGCGACGACACCCTCCAGCAATTCGTGGAAGTCGGGCGATCCCTCGAGCGACGTTAGCCACGCTCGCCCGTCCTTCATCTGGGTCACCACGTAGCGGGGCACGTCCAGTTGGCCCGGTGCGTTGCGGTCGAAGGGCAAGGTCCCGAAGGCCACGATGCCGGTGCCGGGCGGCCCGTCGGCGCCGGTCAACTCGTGCGACGCGAGCAGGGACACGGCGTCGGTGGGCGGCTCGAGGCCGCCGGCGAGATCTATCGACAGGGCCGCGCCGCCAAAGCCGCTGCGTTGGACGTCGGTCGTCTCGACGAGCCAACCGTCACGGGCACCCAAGGTGCGCAGTGCGTCCCATTCGATCGGGGCGATCTCTTCTCGCGTGAATCTCATAACGCGCGCGTCGCGACGAACTGTTGGCTCAGTCCGCCCATTATCCGACGATGGTTCACGGCGCTGAATCCGCAGCGGTTGAGCATTGTCACGATCTCCTCCGGCGAAGGCAGGTAGGCGGTCGACTGGGGGAGGTAGTGGTAGGCGTCCCGGTCCGACACGAGCGATCCGATGAACGGCACGACGCGGCGGAACCAGAGTCGAAATCCGGCCCGCCAGAGTCCGGCGCGCGGTTCGGCCACCTCGAGCAGCGACAGTCGCCCGCCGCCTCGGGTGACCCGGGCCATCTCGGCGAAGGTCGCCGCCAGGTCGGTGAAATTACGCAGCGCGTACCCGCAGGTGATCCCGTCGAAGGCCGCCGTGCGAAAGGGGAGCCTCGCCGCGTCGGCCTGCACCTGCTCGGGCATGGACGTGCCGGCCTCCAGCATGCCCAGGCTCAAGTCGGTGGCGACGGCCTGATGGCCTTGACGGTGCAGCTCGCGGGTGAAGTCGCCGGTCCCGGCCGCGATGTCGAGCACCACGCTGTCGGGCGGCAGGCGCAGGTCGGCCACCGCGCGCCGTCGCCAGCGGGCGTCGAGGCCGAAGGTCATCAGCTTGTTGACGAGTTCGTAGCGCGGCGCGATGGCGTCGAACATGGCTCGGACCTGCCGGGTCTTCTCTTCGCCCTGGGGCAGCGGGATAATCACGTGTTTAGACGTAGTATCGCGCCACGGTCTGCGCGAAGCAGGAAGCCTTCGCCGCACCCTTCATCTCCACCACGACGTCGAGCACGATTTGCGCGCCGCCTTCGATGGGATCGACCGAGACCAGCGTCGCGCCGGCACGGATTTCGGAGCCGACGAGCACGGGGCTGGTGAAGCGGACCTTGTTGGTGCCGTAGTTGATGCCCATCGCCACGCCTTCGACGCGGATCACCGACGAGAGCAGGACCGGTATCAACGCCAGGGTCATGTAGCCGTGGGCGATGGTCTGTCCGAACGGTCCGGCCGCCGCCCTTTTGGGGTCGACGTGGATCCATTGGTGGTCGTCCGTGGCGTCGGCGAAGAGGTTCACCTGCTCCTGGGTGACCACTCGGTAGTCCGAATATCCCAAGTGAGTGCCGACGAGCGACGTGAGTTCCTCGATGCCTTTTACCCGCGTCGTCATGAATACCTCCGCAAGGATTCTACTGTTTCGTCGATTCTCGTCTTCATCCAAGCCGCGTCACCCCTAGGATTGGTCGGTGACCGATAAGCACTACGAGGTGCACCATCGACAGATTTCGGGTGGATGGTTCCGAGCCGCAATATTCGGCATCAGTGACGGCCTGGTCACCAACGTCTCGCTCATCCTGGGCTTCGCCGGGGCGAATCCCGGTCACAGCGTCATCCGTTTGGCCGGGCTGGCCGGATTGGTGGCCGGAGGATTCTCCATGGGTAGCGGTGAATACCTCTCGATGAAGGCGCAGAAGGAACTGCTGGAATCCGAGATCGAAGTGGAACGCAAGGCCCTCATCGCCAATCCGGAGGAAGAGCAGCGAGAGTTGCGCCAAATCTTCATCGACCGGGGTATCGAGCTCGAGTTGGCCGATCGCCTGTCGGTCGACCTTATGCGTGACCCCGACCTGGCGTTGCGCACGCACACCCGAGAGGAATTGGGCATCGACCCCTCCGCCACGGGCTCACCTTGGATGGCGGCTTTCTCGTCCTTCTGGGCTTTCGTGGTGGGCGCCTTCATCCCGCTCCTGCCTTGGCTGTGGTCGACGACCGGGAACCAGATCTATTGGTCGATCGGATTGGCGGCCGTGGGCGCCGCGGTCGTCGGGGGAGCTATCGGGTGGTTCACCCGCCGCGGTATCTGGCGAAGTGCGACGCGCCAAATTGTGATCGCCGCACTGGCCGCCGCGGTGACCTTCGGCGTTGGGCGTTTGGTCGGTTCTAACTAGGGCGCACGAAGCGCACGAGGTGGTCCTCTCGTCCAACCCAGAAGCCGATCGACTCGTAGAGTTTCTTGGCCACCGCGTTCGTCTGATCGACGAACAACACCGCCGAGGACACGCCCTTCTTGCGCAACGACGCCAGTCCCTGGGTCACCATGACGCGACCCAGGTTACGGCCCTGGAAGTCGGGGTGCACGGACACGACGTAGATCTCTCCGAAGCGGTCAGGGTGCAGCTCGTGGACCTTGGTCCAGCACGACGCGGCCAGTCGACCGTCGATCTCCAGGAGCAGGAAGCCCGAGGGGTCGAACCAGGGTTCGTTGGTGCGTTCGGCGAGGTCCTCGCGCAGCCACGCCCCCTGTTCGGGATGATGCGCGAACGCGGCGTTGTTCTGGTCGAGCCAGCTGTCCTCGTCGTGCATCGGCTCGAAGATCCGCAGCACGGCGCCATCGGGCACCTTGAACACCGGAACGGGAAGGTTGACGCGCAGCATCTGCAGGGTGCGGATGACCGCGGCGGTGGCCACGTGGTCGACGTCGCGTTCCCACCAGTCGACGCGGTGGTGCGACGACAGCACGGCCTCGAGGAGGTCCTCGTCGAAACCCCCGCCACACATCTCGATGGTGGGTTGTTCGCTGCCGCTGAGCAGCGCGTACCCCACGAGGTTGTTGTCACGATGGCGAAGCCAGTGCTCGGCCGGCCAGCCGTGCACCACGGCGCGTCGGTGCACCTCGTCGATCGCTTCGCGGCCTATTTGGCTCTCGGTGCGATTGAGCAGGTTGAGGACATCGAGGCGCTGGTCGGGCGTCAAGGACGTCGCCGAGTGCCAGTGATTGCTCATGGTCAGAGGCTACCGGCGGGGATCAGCTGATCCGACCGGCTACGCGGTTGAGCCGACGCAGCAGCGTGCCGATCGTGCGTTCCGCGGCGATGAGTTCGGTGTAGACGTCGCTGGGCATCGACGCCCCGTCGCTCTCCACCAGAGCCGTGATCCGTGTCGAGAGCTCGTTCATGGTCGAGGTGATGGTGTTGAGTTCGGTCTGCGTGGTCATGGGCGGCCTTTGGTTCACGGGGCGTAGTTGTGGACGGTCGCGCATACTGTAGTTGTCTATGGAGAAAACGGTGGGCACCAAACAAATTGACGAGCTGTTATGGTCCCGCATTCTTGTTCGAGGACCCCAGAGCGAGTCGTTCCTCCAGGGTCAACTGACGCAGGATCTGGCCCTTGTCGATGACGCGGGGGAGTGGTCCCTGCTCTTGCGTCCCGATAGCGCGTTGTTGAGCACGTGCTTCGTTCGGCGGGTTCTAGAAGGATTTGACGTCGACGTGCCGCGCGAGATGGGCGAGCTGGCCCTCGCGCGGCTCCGCCGCTTCCACCTTCGCGTCGACTGTTCCTTGGATCTGCGCGACATCGAAGGAGGGCCGATGTCGACCACGGCCGAACTGGTCGACGGGCACTGGCCGGGCGCCGCGGAGTTCGGCGCCGAATTGACGCCCCAGAGCTACGGGGCGACGTTCGTCGAGCGCACGGTGTCCTTCAGCAAAGGTTGTTACACCGGACAGGAGTTGGTCGCACGCCTGGACTCGCGTAAGTCCAGCGTCCCTTGGCGATTCGTGCGGGTTTCGGGTCCTCGGGTCGAAAGGATCAACGAGGCGTTGAGGTCCAAGGGTCCCGAGGGGCCTCAAGGCGTCACCACGGCCCTGGAACGTGACGGGAGCATCGTCGGTGTGGGTTTCGCTCATCGCTCGCTGCTCGACAGTGACGTGCTGGCGTCGTTCGATGACGTCACGGTGGAGGCCATTGGCTGAGTCGGCAGCGCCAAGTTAACGTGAGCACCTAGGGGGCTCGCGTGCGACTGAGTGTTGAGGGACTTTTTGTCAAGGTTTCGGGCATCACCTCCGAAGAGGACGCGCTGTTCTCCATCGGCCTGGGCGCCAGTGCGGTGGGCTTCGAGTTCGGCCCGTCGCCACGCCAGATTTCGACCGCGGCCGCCCACGACATCGTCCGGCGCCTGCCCTACGGCGCGATATCGGTCGGGGTGTTTCGAAACGAGATGCCCCGGCGCATCGTGGAAGTGGCCAACACCTTGGGACTGACCGCCGTGCAGATCGACGGGCTTATCGCCATCGATGAACTTAAGTACGTGGCCGAGCGGGTGAATACGGTGCTGCGGACCCTGCCGAGCACCACCGTCATCGATTCGTCGGTGCACGTGGCCGGGGCCGACTACCTGCTGCTGCCCGAGTCCGACGACTACAACTCACTGGTGGACTGCCTGGAGACCTTCCTCGACGAGACGCTGCACGTCCCCATGATCGCCTCGGGCGGTCTCACCACTTCCAACGTGATCGACGTCATCCAGAACTATCCCGTGTGGGGCGTGGACGTAAGAAGCGGCGTCGAGACCTCACCGGGGATCAAGGACCCCGTGCTGCTGGGCGAGTTCATCGCCAACGCTCATTGGGCCTACGAGAATTCGTACGTGGAACGTCACTTCGACGAGTGGACCTGACGCTGGCGACATGGCCCGCGGCCGGGTGGCGTCATGTGTCAACATTCACCCATGAAGATCTTGGTCATCGGAGGTACGCAGTTCATCGGACGCGCGATCGTCGAGTTGCTGGTGGCCAATGGCGACGAAGTGACGTTGTTCCATCGCGGCCGGACCAATCCCGACCTCTTCCCCTCGGCTGAGCATCTGCTCGGCGATAGGAATGTCGACCTCTCGGCCCTGATGTCAGGTGAGTGGGACGCCACCATCGATCCGTCGGCGTATTTTCCGCGGCAGGTGCACTCACTCGCCGAGGCCCTGGGGAAGCGGGGAGGCCGCTACGTGCATATCTCGTCGGTGTCGGCGTACGCCACGTTGACGGCGCCGGGAGCGAACGAGGACGCGGCGCTGGCGCAGTTGGAGGATCCCACGACCGAGGTCGTGACGGCATCGACGTACGGCGGCCTCAAGGCGCTGTGCGAGGTGGCCACCAACGAGGAGTTCGGGCCGGGTGGACGAGGTTGGTCGGGGCAGCCGGCGAGCATCGTGCGACCCACCTACGTGGCCGGTCCTTACGACCACACCGGTCGCTTCACCTGGTGGGTGCAGCGCGCCGCACGAGGGGGACGGATCTTGGCGCCGGGACCCCGGGACAATCCCTTTCAGTCGATCGACGTGCGTGACGTCGCCCAGTTCGTGGTGAGCCTGGCCTATGGCGAAGCGGGAGGCACCTTTCACGTATCCGGTCCGGTGCCGCCCTTCACCTTCGAGGACTTTCTCACGACGGTGGTGGCAGAGGTGGGCGCGCCGGACGCCGAGCTGGTGTGGGTCGACGCGCCGCGGTTGAACGCGGCGGATGTGGCGCCGGGTGACCTGCCCTTGTGGGAAGGACTCGACGAGGATCGTCTCGTGCTCAGCGTGGACTCCAGCCGGGCCTTCGGCGCGGGCCTCACGCTGCGTCCTCTGCGCGAGACCATCCGCGACGTGTACGAGCACGAGGAACGCACGCCGACAGCCATTCGCCAGTCGGTAGGGCTCAGCCCTTCGCGCGAGAGTCAGCTGCTCGCCGAGCTCGCTTAGACGCTGGTCTTCAGCGCACTTTGCCGCGGCCAGCCACCACAAGTTCTCCCACGACCTCGCCCTCTCGCACGGCGTAAGCGCGGTCGAAGAGGTTAATGACGGGACAGGCGTGGCTCGGGATGAGTTCGAGTTTGTCGCCGATGGACAATCCGGTCTCCGAGGAGGGATCGATCGACCCGACACCGTGCTCTTCGCTGATGAATTGCATCGTAAGGTCGTCGCGGCCGGCGACCTGGATCCAGTTGGGCCGGCCCGTGCCGTCGGACGTGAGGCATTTGGATCCCGCGTCGACGACGAAGCGCTCGGGGGCGGCCCGGCTCACCACGGACACCAACACGCGCGCCGCGCAGGTGTCCTGGGTCGCCACACCCAGGTGGATCATGTTGGTGTCGTTGAACACGTAGGTGCCAGGTCGCACCTCGGTGATGCCCTGTCGGGTCATCTCACTGCGCGCCCCGGGGGTCGAGCCCACGCTGATCTCGTGGAGTTCGACGCCGGCGTCGGCGCAGAGTCGCAAGGTGCTCACCAGATCGTCGACCTCGTGGTCGATTACCGGCTCGCGATCGGCCGGCGACGTGGCGTTGTACACGTGTCCCGCGAAGGTCATCAGGCCTACGATTGTGACCCCGGGTACCCGCGATATCTGTAACACGAGGTCGACGGTGTCCGGTCCCGGGGCTCGGCCCATTCGATGTTGACCAGTGTCCACGTCGACGTACACCTCGACGGGCTGCGAGGAGGCGACGCCGAGCGCGCCGAGGCCTTGCGCCACCTCGAGCGAATCGATGCTCACCAGGACCCGAGCCCGTTCGCGCAGCGCCTGAAGTCGAGCCAGCTTCTCGGCGCCGAGCACGGGGTAGGCGATGAGTATGTCGTCGAAGCCCGCCGCCACCATCACCTCGGCCTCTCCCACCTTGGCGCACGTTATTCCCGACGCACCGGCGTCGACCTGGAGACGCGCGATCTCGGGCATCTTGTGCGTCTTGGTGTGGGGGCGAAGGCGCACGCCCGCCGCGTGCGCGCGCCCGGCCATCTCGTCGATGTTCGTTTGCACCCGTTCCATGTCGATGATGAGGGCCGGTGTGTCGAGCTCCGTGACCTTCATACCCGTCCTCCCTGCGGCGCTCGGTTTCGTCGCATGAATGAACCTCCATCTTCCGCCGGAACGTCCGTCGTTGGTCAGGTTACAAGGGTTGTTCGGCGCTGGCGTACGCTCGGCGAGACGCGAGGACGTTCGCGAGTCGTGTGTGATGATATTTAGGCGAGCGAGGAGAGACAGTGCTGGAATTTGTGGCGGAGCCGTGCACGACCGACGTGTACTTCCTTGGGGAGTGCTGCCGCTGGGACGACGTGCGAGGCGAGTTGTATTGGGTCGACATCATGTCGGGCCGCTTCTTCCGGGCGACCGCTGACGCCAGCGACGTACGAATTCTGCGCACGTACCAGCTGCCGGGAGATCTCTGCGCGTTGGCTCCTTTGCAAGAGCGTCATGACGGTTGGATCGTGGCGCTCGACACGTCACTCGGCGTCCTCGACGAGGCGGGTGGGTACCTTGAGGTCGCCAATCTTGAGGGGCACAACGACGCCGTCGCCCGCCTGAACGACGGGGTGGCCGATCCGTGGGGTCGCTTCATCGTTGGTTCCATGGCTCGTCCGGGGCACCAGGGCCGGGCGAACCTCTTTTGTTACCACGAGTCATCGGGAGCC
>Ga0187887_10002861_pt1 | contig 13602 bp, 8 predicted proteins | sample June2016WEW_7_10_FD_132977 | JGI IMG/M metagenome (GOLD analysis project Ga0187887, IMG submission 132977) | Peatland microbial communities from SPRUCE experiment site at the Marcell Experimental Forest, Minnesota, USA - June2016WEW_7_10 | ecosystem: Environmental > Terrestrial > Soil > Wetlands...
ATCCCGTCCTGCTTCAATGCGGTCGCGAACTCCTCGGCAGCCAGGCCGTCGATCTGGTGACCACCGTAGGTGATGAAGTTGAAGACGAAGCCGAGTTTCCCGAGTTCCTCGGGGAACCGTTTCATCTGCTCGTCGTCCATTCCCGTGGTGTCCCAGCTGAACGACGGCGAGAGGTTGTACGCCAGCATCTTATCGGGATACTGCGCGTGGATGGACTCTGCGAACCTCCTGGCGTCCTCGAGATCTGCCGTCTTAGTCTCCATCCACAGCACGTCGGCGAAGGGCGCCACAGCCAGCGACTTGGCGATGGCGTAATCGATCCCGGCTTGGATGTGATAGAAGCCTTCGGGAGTCTTGGGTAGCTCGCAATCCCAGATCACCTGGATGCCCATCGACTTCGCTCGCTCTCGCACCTCGTAGAAAGAAGCCCGTTTCGAGAACGCCAGCCATTCCTCGACGGTCATGTCGAAACGATCGCCCTCGGCCGTGCGGAACTCCAGCGCCTCGGCGACCGCCAGCCCATAGGTCTTCAGCCCGGCTTCCGCCCGCCAGATTTCCACATAGCGCGTGTCTATCCTGTCGAGTGCTGCGTCGAGCTCGGTTGCCGTTGCCTCTCTGAGGGCCAGGGCACTCTCCGCGATCATCGACATGAGCCCGACCCGCTCGAGCCAAGCGAACGTCGCCAGGTACTCGGCCTCGGACACGGCGAACAGCAGGTGTCCGCGGACCTCTTCAACCCCCAGTTCGAAGAGATTCTTCAAGATGGCGAGATAGCCGACCTTGTAGCTTGGCAGCTCAATGTTGGTGGCGCCGAGGATGAAGGGCTGGTCTCGCTCGTCGCTCCGATTCTCGAGGAACGTCGCGGTCTCGGCGTCGGTTCGGGCCACAAGGATGCCCGACACCCGCATGATGTCCAGCTGCAGGCGGGCGGCGTTGAGGCGCTTGATCTGCTCGTCTTCGGCCACGAGCACCTTACCGCCCTGGTGGCCGCACTTCTTCGCTCCCGGCTTCTGGTCTTCAATGTGGTAGCCTGGTACCCCGACCTCGACCATGCGACGAATCAGATTGCGTACATGTGCGTCCCCACCGTGACCGGTGTCCGCGTCCGCGACGATGAAAGGCCGATAGTCAACGACCGGTGTCGCCTTGCGCTGTTCTTCGGTCATGCGCGCGCGCGCAAAGTGTTGGTTCTTGTCGGCGGTTAGAAGTGCCCGCACCAGTCCGGCGGCCTCGTCTGGCACCTGGCTGAGCGGATAGCTCGCCAGGTCCGGACCCGGATCCTCTGAGAGCGATCCTCTGGCGGACGTCGCCCAGCCACCTAGGTAAATGCCTTCCATCCCAATCCGCTTCATCATCACCGCCTGGCCCGGCGAATAGGGACCGAACGTAGTGATCTGCTTGCGCTGTTCGAAGAGCTCGCGCAGCCGTGCATAGAAGTCCTCGGCTGCCCGTCGCGCTACGGTGTAATCGCCGGAAAGCGTACCCTGCTGCTCGGCCACCTGGCGCGGGTAGTAGAGACGGACGATCCCGTCGAATCGGGGGCTCGCGAACCATTCCGTCGCGGCCGCGACCTGTTGGTCGAACATCGTCATAGTGGTTTCGTGGCTCTCAGTGCTGATAAACACTTTCCGCCTCCATGGATAATCGTGTCCTTCGCCGTATCAGTAAAATTGCCGTATTCTTTTTAGTCCAGCATGGCCGGGCTACTTCTATGTAACCAGCCGTGCTGCCAATCGCAACCGCGGCTTCAAGGCCCTATTGTGGGAATTATTTCTGATCCGGAATCCGCTTTTTGACTTCAACTGACATCGTGTTGGGTTCACGGACGCGGGACGCCGCGCCACCGAAGGCTGGTCTGCCAGTTGCTAGTTTGTCGTTTGGAGAGTGGCGCTACTAATCTCCCGACGGCAGCAGTTCGTCGTCCCAGCAATTACCGTTCAACGACGGATAGTACAGAGCCGCGGAGGTGGTAATATCGTGGCCGTGTGCCGCCTCCACGATTGTGTCGTTGATGTTGCTGGTGTGCCGGTCGGAAGTCGAAGTCGTCATCTATTTATCCCCCACTCAAAAATTTGCGTCCGGAGTTTGCCTCCAGATGTAGTAGACCCCGGATTGGGCGTCCAGGCAAACCGCGCTGTCCGCCCGGACCCACTGGTCCGAAATGACCTAGTGCGTGCGATTTGCGCCCAAGACGGCATTATGATGTTGTCGTATGAAGGCCACTACTGTCCTTGAGAACAATGTTGTTGAGAGCCAGACGCAGGCTGGCATTCTTACCTCGGAAGCCCAAGCATTCTTGTCGAAGCTGGCGGCTCGGTTCGAGCCCCGTCGGCAGGAACTGCTGACGCGGCGGCGAACCGCGCAGCAGGAGATCGATAACGGCAAGTTTCCGGACTTTCTGCCGGAGACGGCTGAAATTCGCCAAGGCGAGTGGAAAGTGGCCCCAATCCCGAAAGATTTGCTCGATCGCCGCGTGGAAATTACCGGACCGGTCGATCGCAAGATGATCATCAACGCATTGAACTCGGGAGCCAATGTTTACATGGCCGACTTCGAGGACTCGAATTCTCCGACCTGGAGCAACAATATTGAAGGCCAGCAGAATCTGCGGGACGCGATTCGAGAAACGATCCGGTACGAGAGTCCAGAGGGAAAACAGTACCGACTTGGGTCCAACCTGGCCACGCTGGTGGTGCGGCCGCGAGGATGGCACCTGGATGAAAAACACTTTTTGGTGGACGGGAAGCCGATCTCGGGGGCGCTGTTTGATTTTGGCCTGTTCTTTTTTCACAATGCTGCGACGTTGCTCAACAAGGGTACTGGCCCCTATTTCTACCTGCCGAAGATGGAGAGTCATCTGGAGGCGCGGCTGTGGAACGACGTGTTTTGCCTTGCCCAGGACGAACTGGGCATTCCGCGCGGATCGATACGCGCCACCGTCCTAATCGAAACCATTCTGGCGGCGTTCGAAATGGACGAGATCCTTTACGAATTGCGCGACCATTCGGCGGGGCTGAACTGCGGACGCTGGGACTACATTTTCAGCTTCATCAAGAAGTTTCGCGCGCATCCTGAGTTCGTGCTGCCGGATCGGTCGCAGGTCACGATGGAGCGGCATTTCCTGAGCTCCTACGTCGAATTGTTGATTCAAACCTGCCACCGGCGCGGCATTCATGCGATGGGTGGAATGGCGGCGCAGATTCCGATACGAAACGATGCGGTGGCCAATGAACAGGCGCTGGAGAAAGTGCGGCGCGACAAACTTCGGGAAGTGCAGGCGGGCCATGACGGTACTTGGGTAGCGCATCCAGGGTTGGTGCCGGTGGCCAAAGAAATTTTCGATAAGTACATGCCGCAACCGAATCAGATCTCTTCCGATCGGAAATCGGCGGAGCGCGCCAGCCGGATGGTACAAGCGAAAGACTTGCTCGACGTTCCCACGGGCGATATTACCGACGAAGGATTACGTTGGAACATCGACGTTGGCCTGCAGTACCTGCATTCGTGGCTGCAGGGGTCGGGTTGCGTTCCAATTTATAACCTGATGGAAGATGCGGCGACCGCTGAAATATGCCGCGCCCAGGTGTGGCAATGGGTCAAGCACGACGCGCACTTCAAAGATGGCAGGCTGGTGACGGAAGACATGGTGAAGGAGATCATCCATCACCGGGCAGCGGAGTTGGGCGCCGAGTTGGGCAACGACGAAAAGCTGCGGCAGGCGGCCAAAGTCCTCGAAGACTTGACGACGAGCTGGGAGTTTGCGGAATTTCTAACGCTTGCCAGTTATGATTTATTGGACTAGAACGTCAATTGATGGTGATGGGCGCACGCAGAGGTATTCCGGCCAACCTCCCGATTGACGCACGCTTCCTCTCGCAGTTGCGGGAACATGTTGTCGCGCGCGAAATCGAGCGCGGGATTGCGTGTCTGCGATCGCACCACGACTTGATTGCCAACCTCGACCCCTCCCAGGAAAACGCTGCTCGCCTGCTGGCACAGCTTGCGATATGGACGGACATCGGATTCAGCGGGCAGCCACTCAAAGAGCTTCTGCAACGCTTTGAACACCTCGAACCGGGATTGCGGTCGAAGTTCTCGATTGCCGATTACATCTGCCTGCGCATGGCCGAGGGAATGGTGGCGATGGTGGAAGAGGCGATGGAACCGGCGGTCGGTCACTTCGATTTTGTCCAGAGCCTGGGGGAAGAGCTGGATGACCAGTTTCTGCTGGCCATTGTTTATTTCTGGAAGGGTCGCTGCCTGCGTAGAAGAGGCGAGTACGACGAAGCTCTGATCTACACACTGAAGGGAAAAGATCTGGCGGTTGGGTTAGGGTATCCGCGCATGGCGGCGGTGATGCAAGTGCTCGAGGGCTGGCTTTATTTTCAGCAGGGAAAATGGAAAGAATCGGTGCGCAGTTCGCAGGCAGCTGAAAACGCGCTGTGCGAGACCGACGACTATGTGACGCTCGGCAATATCCAGTCTTTCTACGGACGCATGGCGCGCCGGGAGGGCCGTTTCGATAAAGCGATTGAGTTTTTCGAAAGCGCTATTCGCTATTACACCAAGCGGGATTCGCGGCATCTGAACCTGGCGCGATCGTTGGCCAACATGGCGCTCGCCAAGCGCGGAATCGCTCTGCAGTTGCAGAAAAGAATCGACCGCGACGCTCAGCAGCGACGAAAGATGTCGGCCAGCCGCGATCTTCGTAGTGTTGATCTTCAGAACAAAGATTCACGCAAGCATGACTATCGCGGCCGCTTGACTCAGCTCCGCCGCGAAGCGCTTGAGCACCTAGAGGCCGCCCGGGGCATTTATCAGGAGCGTCCGAACCATCACGGAGCCGGCACAGTTTACCTGAATGCGGCATACATCCATCTCGATGGTGGAGATTTTCAGCGTGCCGAAGAAGAAGCGGCCTCTGCGTACGAACTCGGTGAAGAGAAGCAGGACTACATTCTGATGGGCCGAGCGCGCATTCTGGAGTGCATGATTGAAAATGCGAAGGTGGAAGAGGAGATCGGTGGGGGCGCCGATCCGGGAAGTCATGCGCGACGGGCACTCGAGTGCAGTCAAGAGGCGATTGATCTGGCGAAGCATACGCAGCATCATCTGCTGCTCGCGAACGCGCATCTGTGGCAGGGATTGACGCAGTGCAATTCGTTTTTCGACAATCCGGAAGCGGCTCGGGAAGCGTATGACCTGGCGCGGGCGTCCTGCGGGGCGAATCAACCAGACAACAACATGTGGCAAAATCTGCAGACGTTGGGTGCGAAAATTCTGCGCAAGGGAAGTGTGCATCCGGCGCTGAAGGCGTGGTCGCAGGGCGCGGTGGGCGAGAAGACGTTCCGGGAAATCAGCGAAGAATTTGCGGAGATTGTGATCGCGCGGGTTTGGGAGCGCGAAGGCCGCAAAGTATCTCGAGTGGCGGCTCGGCTCTCAATTTCTCCCAAAAAAGTGCGGCGCATCCTGGCGCGGGTGGGACGGCGAAAGCCGCGTCAGGGCTAGCCGAGCAATATCCCTGGTCACGTCAAGCGGTATTTGTGCTGATTGGGATTCGCTAGTGAAATCAGTGGCTTCTGCATTCCATCCTAACTTGCAACTCAACTCATCCAAACGGCCACTGGGCAAAATTTCGGGTACACAGACCTGTTTTCCTTCCGGGTGGTGCTGTACGAAATGATCACCGGGCGGCACGCCTGTTCCGGCGACATATACGCCACGGTTCCTAGTGCAAGTTCCCGTGTCGTTTTCCGTTAATTAAGTGCCATTTAGAGAGTTACTGCCTAAAGCAGCTACTAATCTCAAACTACTCAGGTTGGAGATATCCGAGCGAGGCTGGGGTGTGGAGGCGAGTGGAGATTGTTCTGCGGAGTGCCCGACGTGCGCCACGACGTCCAGATCTTGCCATGGTCGCTATCGCCGCAAACTACAGGACTTGCCGGTGCAAGGCAGTCCGGTGACGTTGCATTTGCAAGTCGGCCGCTGGCGGTGTGGCAATGGCCGATGTCCGCGCAAAATATTTACCGAGCGCGTGCCGGAGTTGGCCGTGCCTTGGGCACGCCGAACCAACCGTTTGCGCGAGGTGGCGCGACTGATTGGTCACGGGATGGGCGGGCGGGGGAGAGATTGCCATCCCGGTTAGGAATGGCGGTCAGCGACGATACGATCCTGAGAGTGGGGTCGATGATTGGGCATGGATGAAGGGGCAAACCTGCGGCACCATTCTGGTGGATCTGGAGCGCAGGGGAGTGGTCGACATCCTTCCAGAACGCTCTGCGGAATCTCTGGCGGCCTGGCTTGCCCAACACCCGGGGATCGAATTCCTCAGCCGGGACCGGCAAGGTTTATACGCCGAGGGCGCTCGGCAGGGTGCGCCCCAGGCGCAGCAGGTGGCCGATCGCTTTCACTTGTCCCTCAATCTGAGCACCGCGGTTGAGCAAGAGCTGGCGCGCCATCGTTCTTTCCTATCCCTGCCCGGGCCCATCGGCACCAGCACGGCGTCTTTGGAAGGCGGTGCTTCCGCATCTGAAGTCGTGAAGAACCGTCAACGCATCGTGCATGGGCGGCGTGTCGCGAAACAGGCGCTGTTCGAAACGGTACAGGCCCTTCATGCTTCTGGGAAAACCGTCAGTGTTATCGTGCGGGAGACTGGCATCAGCCGCCACGCCGGCCTTGTATGAGGAGCACCTAGCGCAACGTTGGGCCCAGGGTTTTCAACACGGGCCTAAGCTCCTGAAGGAGATCCAAGCACTGGGGTAAACGGGATGCTTTTCCTATCTGGCCAGGTTTCTGGCGCGGTGGCGGCAGAAAACGCCTACGACTCCCGTGACCTCTGCGACCACGATACCGACTGCGAAGGTCGTACCGCTGGCGGATTCGAAGACCTCCTTAATTAATACGTTGGCAGATCTCGCCCCTCGTGGCGACGGCGTTGCTCGGCAAGCTCCGGTCCCAGATGACCGCCGAGCAAGGGAACACCGCGGATGCCCTGAAGAAACCCTGCCCCGGATATGCAGTGATGCGCAGCCTGGTCATGAGCTTTCGCACGATTTTACGGGCGGGCAAGATCAAGACGCTGCACGCGTGGATGAAGAAGGCCGACGCGTCCGGCCTCTACAGAATGCAGCGTTTTGTGCGCAGGTTGAAGCAAGACCAGAGTGCAGTCGAGGCAGCCGTCGAACAGAGCTGCAGCAATGGACCGGTGGAAGGTCACATCAATCGGCTGAAGACACTGAAGCGCCAGAAGTATGGCCGAGCCGGATTTGAACTGCTTCGCGCTCGCATCTTGCCTCTCCCGCCTCCCACGATTTTGTACCAAGAGTGAGGAAGAACCTAAAATTGTGCACTCCACATGCGCACTCTACTCGGCCGGACTGAGTATCGTAGGTGCACTGGGAGGATGTCTACATTACGAACACGGAATGTTTCGAGACGTCCTACCTCCCCTTGGGAAGAGCACGTTCCCACCAAGACGCAGCACGCCCAATGAAACGAAGGACCCGAATACGTCGAGGTGAGTTGCGACCTTGAGACTTCGAATCTGCACCTAATTGTCTCTTCTCAGAGTCCTTAGCCCGGACTGTCAACATTGCAGATCTCACGTACCGTGCGGGGTAAGATTCTGAAACGGATGGATGATTTGAAGTGTCGGACGCAGCCGTGCACGCTCAACAATGCGAACTACGGAGAGGTTGTGGGGGACCGCGATTCTAAGCAGCCGAAGCTGCAGCAACTCCGCAGGTGAACACTCGATATACCAAGCTAGGAGCGCCGCTTCTTTGTGACCCTAATCACCTGATCCCGTACCCATATGCACGGAGTTTTCGGGGGCGCCTGAGGCATCCTGCACAAAACTAGAGGTGTCCTATGTCCGGACAGAGTGGAGAGCACGCATACCGAGTAGCAGCGTGGTGGACTTCTGGACGGTGTGGCCTAGCCAAGTCGGATTCCGCGCCCAACGCCATTCACTTCACCGCCCCCAAAGAGTTTGGTGGACTCGAAGGTCGCTGGACTCCAGAAGAACTCTTGTTGGCTGCCCTCGCCGGGTGCTTCACGACCACTCTACGTGCCGTGGCGGGTGGTGGGCGGTTCGACTTCACCGACTTGCAGGTGAACGCCAGCGGCACGATACGCAAGACCGCGTGCGGCTATGATTTCAGCGAAATTGTGATCCGCCCGAATCTCAGGATTGCCTCCTCCAAGGAGCGGGAACATGCCCTCGACCTTCTGAAGAGGGCGGAAAGACTATGCCTCGTCTCCCGTGCCATCGACGTACCTTTGAGGTTCGAGCCCAAAATCGAAGTCACCGAAGCTGTGGTTTTGGTCTGATCTTTTCGGACAGTCTGGAATCACGATAGCTTCACGCTTGCTCTCGATCTTGAGTGCAATATTGCCAAATCAGATCGGCGAGTTTGCCAGGAAAGATCGCGAGCCCAGTGGTTTGTGCGCAAGTCGGTGTGTGCAGGAGCAGCCGCTATGATTCAACGTCGCAAGTCGTAGGATCAGGATTCAGTTCCGGGTCGGCAACCGCCATGGGGTCGATGATTAACAAGTGGCCGACCGGTTAGATAAGCCGCTAGTAGGCCCCCACAGAAGGTCAGGGAGTGTTCGAACCGGCGGGAAAATCCGGCGAGAGGCTGCGGGCGGCGACTTCCGGCGGCAACGGGTTGTAGAAGAAACCCGAAGCCCACTCAAATCCAGTAATCCGAGACGTTTGGGGCAGGATTTCTATATGCCAATGGAAGTCCTCCTCGATTGTTTTCCAGTAGTTCCCTCTTGGACGCAGAAACGGGCGGTCGTGAAGCGACAAGTTGTAGGGCGGTCCGCCTACCTTTTGATCCAACTTCTGCAACACATCACGGAGTATGAGAGCCAAGTTCTTGCCTTGAGTTGCCCCGAGTCGACTGAATGCGCTGCTGTGAAACTTCGGGAGGATGCACATCTCGAACGGAAAGCGTGACGCGAACGGAGCAAACGCCACAAAATCCTCGTTTTCACTAATCAATCGCGTTCGGCCCTTTAACTCTTGTTGGAGCACGTCGCAATATATGCAGCGTTCCTTCAAAGCAAAGTAGTCACGAGCAATCATGAGTTTCGTCTTAACTGCTCGTGGCGTTATCGGGAGTGCGATTAGCTGCGAGATTGAATGACTAATAGTGTGAGCCCCGGCTCCCTCTCCATGATTCTTGAAGATCAAAACGTAGCGCACACGCTTATCCCCTTCAAGATCGACGATGCGAGCTATGTAAGCTCTGATAACGTCAGAGATTTCATCGATTTCTAACTCATGAAGACTACGGTCGTGCCGCGATGTTTCCACAATGATTTCGTGTGCTCCCACACCATTCATCAGGTCGTGCAGCGCTTCGGCCCGTCGTGCCAGTTCGCCTTCTATCCGTAGCCGTGGTAGAGAATTTGGTACCACTCTTACTGTCCACCCCGGCCTGTTAGGTGAAGGTGGGCCGTTTCGGATGGCGAACACTTCCCCCGGCGTTGCGGCCTCATTGTTCTCGCAGAATGGGCAGAAGGCGGTCTGCCTTGCGAACTTCTTGAAATGAAACCCTGTTCGCTGCAAACCGTCGCCATCCGCCACAATTATCCAGCGGTCAGTGAAGATGTCCTTGCGCATTTGGGACATACGGACCTATCAAGGTGAGGGTGAAAGAGGCCTTCCTCGCTGCGACGCAGTATATATCACGGATTACAGTGGCGAACAAATGTCTCGAGCCGCTCACAGGAGCCATGGCGTGGCACAGTCATCGGGGTCCGTTCCCGAATCTCACGCGTCTCATTAGCTTTTGCTGACGCGGGGGCCTAAGCTTAAAAGTTCCCGTTCGCAACACTCCGTCGCGCTTCCTGGCGCCCAATCATTCCCGACGGACTCCTTGCGCAACTGAGTAGAAATGAGGGTCCACTCGTGGAACCCATCCTTTATTCGCTGCAGGCAGTCCTGCGGGCCGCTTGGATTCTAGCTTCATCATTGTCTGTCTACGCGTGCAGTAGCGGAGCGGCGAGAGTCCTCCTGCGGGAAGCTAAAGGACCGCTTGTTCCTACGCACTCCGAGCTACTTTGGGTCTGCCCCAAAGGAACCAGCGTAAACAAGGATCACAGAAATCTCTGCACCAAATTGCTCTGGCGACGGCTCTGGATGAGAGCGCGCCAGTTCCGCGCAGGGCCGCTTAGGAACGATGAGGAATTCATTTCGGGCATAAAGCATAAGAGCCGTTCGGATTGTTCCTCTGCACTCCACTTGAACATTCGGTAGCTAGATACCTCAGCACGGAGTTACAACACGATCAATTCTGACCAGTTTTACGAAACACGAAGTTCGATACTGGAGATTCACAGGGTTCTGACGATAGAGGGACCTTTCGTAAACAAGCGTGGTTTTGTGGGCATTTTGATACAAGGGAAGGTTTTGATGAACGTAAATCTTTTAGATCCGACCTTTGTTGTGCTCGCGCCGTAGTGATTCTGATCATCGCAGCGCTTGCTTGCCTGTACGTGCGAAAACGTAGGGATACGACCGCAGGCTTTGATTCGCAAATGTTCTCTGCAGTGATTGCGATCACAATGAGGCGTGATGCGTGCTATGAACCCAACTTGCTGCTTGTGATCTAGTTGAACAAGGCGTGAGGCAAGCTGCCATGGAACTACGCAACTGGTCGAAATCCGAATTTGAATACGGCCGAAGGATTCTGAATTCTGCGCTCGATGGAGCGCGTGGCGGTCGAGAAGCGTTCCTCAACGGAAGGTCCCTTACTCCATTTCTTCGCGAAGGAATTCGAAGTGCCCTGAAGCCTGCGGTCGTTGGAGCGTGTATCGGAGTGTTGGGCAGTTATCCCGGAGACCGTCATAGATCTATCAGCAGAGCGTTGGCATGCGGCTTCGCGGGCTGGGCTATTGGACTCGGAGCTGGTGTCGCTTGGGAAACCCGCGGTTTGACCGCGCGCGCCACTAGTAGTGCTTTGAGGAACATTGGCAGGATGCGTGACGAGCACTGGCTGGAGAGGAATCCCATCGACTACGCGTAGTTAGAACACGAACGGTTGTGCCCAGCGATCAAGTTGTCCCACTTCGTGATCGCGGGAACTGGGGAAATAAGAATTAAGCATGCTTCTTCGTAGGTAATGGGCCCCTCGCATATATTCCTGAATTAAGGAGGCAGCGATGAGCGCAAGCGAAGCAGTTCAGGAACGGGTGCAGATCCCGCTTCCCGCAGAAAGCCTCAGTGAAGAACGGATCGCTTATCTGGAGAGAGTGGTCAGTCAAGCCAGAACCGCCGCCGCCGTGTTTACCCAATTTACCCAAGAGGACGTTGATCGTATTGTCAAGCCGATGGTCCTGGCTGGCCTGGACCAAGCTCAACATCTCGCCCGCCTGGCGGTTGAGGAAACCAAGCTCGGAGTCATGGAAGACAAGGTCCTCAAGAACATGTGCGCCACGGAGTTCACCTACAACTACATCAAGGATAAACGTACCGTTGGCATCATTCGCGAGTTTCCGGAGCGCAATCTGGTGGAGATGGCGGAACCGATCGGGGTCATCTTCTCGATCACGCCTATTACGAACCCCACTTCCACGGTTCTCTTCAAATGCATCATGGCCATCAAAACGCGCAACGCGGTCATTTTCAGTCCTCATCCAAATGCCTGGCGTTGTTGCTTCGAGGCGGTGAAGATCATGTATGAGAGCGCGCTGAAGCATGGCGCGCCCGAAGGGGTTTTTTCCTGCCTAGAATCGCACACCCTGCAGGACAACGCTTACCTGATGCGGCATAAAGACGTAGCCTTGATTGATGCCACCGGCGGGCCGGGTGCGGTCAAAGCCGCCTATAGCTCCGGCAAGCCCGCCCTGGGTGTAGGGCCGGGCAACACGCCAGTCTATTTGGAAAAAACGGCGGACCTGAGTACCGCCGTAGTGGACATCATTCTCTCCAAAACCTTTGATAACGGAACCATCTGTGCCTCCGAGCAAACGGTGGTGATCGACGATGAAGTTTATGATCTCGTGCTGAAGAAATTTGCGGAGCTGGGCACGCACATCTGCAATGAGAAAGAGGCGGAACTGCTGGCGCGCGCGGTCATCGATCCTAAGACTGGGTTTATGCAACCCATGGCAGTCGGGCAAAGGGCCATCGATATCGCTCGTTTTGCCGGTCTTTCCGTGAAGCCGGACACCAAACTCCTGATTGCGCCGATTCAAGGCGTAGGCCGCGAACATCCCCTGTCGGTGGAGAAACTGTTCCCGCTGCTCGCGGTCTATCGAGCGAAATCCGTCGATGAGGCTCTCAAGGTGTGCGTCGACCTGAATCATGCCGGTGGACTGGGACATACGGCGGTCATTTTTTCGCGCAACGATGAGGTCATCAGCAAGTTCGGTGAGATGATGAACGCCGGGCGGATCATTGTGAACTCGCCCGGCTCAGTCGGAGCACTGGGCGCCGTTTACAACGATCTGGTGCCCACCTTCTCCTTCGGATGTGGCACCGGGGGCGGCAATAGCACCACCGATAACATAAATATCTATCGCTATCTCAACATCAAGCGCGTAGCTCGGAGGACCCAAGCCCATATGTGGTTCCGGGTTCCCAATCAGATTTATTTCAACTTGAACGCGGTGGAGAATGTGCGCCAATTCCCATCGCGCTCCACCGTCATCGTTACAAATCCCTCCATGGAGCAAATCGGGCACGTCGACATTGTCCGGCGCAACATTCCTGAAGGAGCCCGCGTCCACGTCTCGGTCATTCCCGATGCAGAGCCTGAGGTCAAGGTGGTCATGCAAGGAGTGGAGGCGCTCAACTTCTATAAAGCGGACCAGATCATCGCGCTCGGCGGCGGGTCGGTGATCGACGCGGCCAAGATCATGAAGCTTAAGTACGAGTCGCCGGACGCCGACCTGGAAGAACTGGCTGCGCCTTTTCTGGATCTGCGCAAGCGCGTGGTTCAGTACCCGACCGAGAAAATTAACCGGGCGCGGCTGATTGCCATCTCCACCACCAGCGGAACGGGGAGCGAAGTCACTCCCTTTGCCGTCCTGACCGACAAAGAGCGCGGGCGCAAGGTAACCCTGGCCGACTACTCGCTGACCCCGGATGTGGCCATCGTCGATCCGCAGTTTGTGATGTCCATGCCGAAGGGGCTTACCGCCGATACCGGCATCGACTGCCTGACCCATGCGCTGGAGGCTGTCGTTTCCACTTACGCTTCGGCCTATACCGACTGCAACGCCATGCAGGCGATCCGGATGGCGTTCAAGTACCTGCCCATCGCTTATGAGCATCCCCGCGATGAAGAGGCACGTTGCATGATGCACAATGCCTCATGCATTGCGGCGCTGGCGTTTGCCAACGCGTCGGTGGGAGTGAATCACGCACTGGCGCATGCCTTCGGGGCGCGTTTCGGTGTCGCCCACGGCCGGGCCAATGCGCTCATGTTGCCGCACGTCATTGCGTATAACGCGGCCGTGCCCACTAAGTTCGTGCCGTCGCCGTACCAGAAGGGGTATCTCGCCCACAAGAAATACGCTACGGTCGCGGACTTGCTGGGTCTGGGCGGGCACACGATTGAGGAAAAGGTGAAGAACCTGGTGGCGGCG
>Ga0187887_10002864_pt1 | contig 13596 bp, 11 predicted proteins | sample June2016WEW_7_10_FD_132977 | JGI IMG/M metagenome (GOLD analysis project Ga0187887, IMG submission 132977) | Peatland microbial communities from SPRUCE experiment site at the Marcell Experimental Forest, Minnesota, USA - June2016WEW_7_10 | ecosystem: Environmental > Terrestrial > Soil >...
CAAACGTGTGAGAGATCGGCGATGCGATAAAGTTCGTCGCCTGCCATGACTCGTTGACCGTTGATGATCCGCTTGGCCAGGACCGTTCCGCTCGCTGGTGCCAACCAGTCGATCGTCCGAGGGTTGATACCGCTATCGCGGACTTCGCGGATGCGGCTCTCGGGCACACCGAGATTGCGCAGACGTTGGATCGCGCCATGGAGATAGCTTTCGGTGTCGGCTGCAGCGACGCCGCGCTGCCCTGCAGCCGCGGCGAGCAACTCGATCTGGGCCTGTTGAATCTGCGGGCTGAAGACCCGAAACAGCGGTTCTCCAGCACGCACCGACTGACCAGTCGTATTGACGAAAAGATCTTCGATGTAGCCGTCAGACCGCAACGCGACGATCGTTAACCGACGCTCGTCGATTGCTACCGACCCGACCGCGCGCACGGGCTGAACTAGCACGCGCATCTCTGCAGGCTCGGTGCGAACTCCGGTGCGTTGGATTTTGTCCAGGCTGACTTTGACGGTCGCGCCGTCGTTTTGTTCGTCGCCTTCAAAGACGGGGATGTAGTCCATCCCCATCGAGTCCTTCTTCGGCACCGGCGAGCTGTCGGGCAGCCCCATCGGATTGCGGTAGAAGCGAACCTTACGCTCGCCTTGCGCGGCCTGTGGATTGGCCGGAGTCGGGGTGAATACTGGCTCCGCGCCATCGTAGACCGGGAGATAGGCACGGCCTTGCGCATCATTTTTCGGCGTGGCCGACCAGAACGGCGCACCCGTCGGATCGCGATAGTAGAGAATCGTTCGCTCGGCAGCGGACGCCTGCAAGGCAACGTTCAGCGACGTCGCCGAGCCACCCGAATGATGGGAATACCAGTAGCTCGCAACGGCACCGGCCGCGAGGCCGAGCGCGAAGATGAACGCAACGCGAATCTTGGTCATGGCTGTCTCGTTTTGATCAGACCTGCCGCTAAGGCGGATGGGCGAGCGGCGGCCGCCAGCGCAGCCACCGCTCCGATGGCTATCGGAGTGCGACGCCGTGGTTGCCTGCTCACTTGACGGCTTTGAAAACGACCTTGCCGACGACCGTCTCCGACTCGCCTTGAACCCTGGCGGCCACGCTAAACTGGCACCGCCCCGCCATCGGCAGATCGGTTCTGAAGGCGTAGACGCCAGGCTCGCTGCCCGGCAGTGGCGCAACGGGCGACTCCATTTCCGCCATGCCGTCGGGCGCCATGTCGACGCGGGTCCGCACGATAACGGCGTCCGTTACCGGCTTTCCGCTCGGCTTGTGCAGCAAGCGGACGGCGACGATCACGTCGTCGCCCTTCTTTAGTTCGGCAGCGACCGGTTCGAAGGCATAGTCTATGGCGGCCGCCAACGAAGCAGCAGCACTGGTCAGGCTCATCGCAACCGCAAAAGCGGAGACGAGCAAAAACTTCGTGTTCATGATCTCCAATTCCTCATGGCTCTCTGCTCGGCAGCGCAGTCGATATCATCGAGCGACGGCCGAATATCCGCGTGAGCTTGCAGCTCACGCGTTGCTATGCAGCTTGAGAGTTGTCAGGAGCGAGGAGGCCGGTAGGGCGGACTGCCCATTCGCGAGGAGACATTGGTGACTGTGCGAACAGGCTTGAGCGCGGTACTGGCTGGCGACGAAAAGGTGATGCCGGAGAAGCCAGGCGCCGTGAAGCTAAAGCACGTGAGCGCACAAGCAGCCATACATGCACAATCTGTCGCAGTTCTTTTTGTCTTATCGCTCGGCGCCTGGCGATGGTGGTCGCAGTCCGGCATCGCCTTGGAGGCTGACATTTTCGTTGCTGTTGCCACATTGGCCGCAAAGCCGGTCGCTGCCGGCAGTGTGGCGACCGCCAGGCTAACTAGAACAGCAAAAATGGTGCGGCCAATGCGTAGAGTCATGTTGTATTTCGTCACAACGACAAACATAACACCCCGATTTTACGGTGGCGATATGGCACCTAGTGACGCCCTCAGGCTTTGATCTGCATCAAGTGTTGAAATGGCGAGGGCGATTTCTGCTGACTTTAGCCGTATATTACAAACGGGCGATCGCCCCGTTCGCAATCGCGTCGCTGCTTGGGTTAGCCGGGTTGCTCCCCGCGTCGGCACGCGGTGGCATTCCCTTGGAAGACCCGTGGACCCGGCGCATTTGGAGGGCCTCCCCCCGCGGCGTTCGCGCCGGCATTGAGCACTCGACCCGTTTTGTGGGGCCACCTCATCTTGCGGCCTCCTACGTTATACGGGATCGCTGGCGTGATGTCGGCTCATGGCCGATTCTGTTGAAAAAGTCCAAGTATTGACCCGGCCCAATTTTTTTAGCGCCGTGGGTGCGGTTTTCAGATTCAGAGCGGTCTCGTAGCCCTGCCAGCGTATCGGGAGTGGTGGCGGCCATAGCCCGTACCCATTCAGCTGTGATCGGTGCTTTGCGTATTGGTGCGGTCCCCATTGTCCTGCGGATGCCTCGCAATGTCGCTCGGACTGTCTCGGCGTTGGTCGGTGGCTCGTGGCTGGCGAGCTTGTGCGTATAGCGAATAGCAGCGACCCGCCGCGCGATCGTCGATGGCTTGATGGCGCGCGACGCCTCAAAGGCAAGGACTGTCGCAACCGTCTCGGCGGTTGCCGGAAGATTGGCGACCCTTCGTTCAGCGCACCAGAGTCGGAATATCTCGAAATCGGTTCGGTAGGCGCGGCGGGTTGCTTCGGCCTTCTCAGCGCGTGCGAACCTGACAGCGGCGGCGATTTCAGCAGATGGCATGACGGGGCTAGGGGAGGGTGTAGCTTCCGCCGGAAGATGCGCCGCGTCGGATGACATCCAGTGACTGCTATTGGTTTTGGGAATAGGCATTATCGGAAGCTATTCTGTGCGCAGGCTGGGCCGTCGCGGTAATCCGACGGAGGAAGCCCTGCCTTTCGGAGAAACGCGGACCGATCGAGTTTCGGATAGCCGACCTCGGTCACCTCAATGCCGAGGCGATCCTCGAGCCACTGCGCGATTAAGTGTCGATGACACCATGTCTTGCCTGAGTGGCAGTCGGACGCCGCTTCCCAACATAGCATCACCGGAACGTCGCCAAACGCGATTAGCCGATCGTAGATTTCGGCCGGGTCGAGCCGGTCGAGGATTTCGCGGTACAATTCGAGATATCTTGCGGGCGTGACAGAGTTGAACCATGGGCCAGGTTCGAGGGAGCGTAAACGGCGGTAGCCCCCCACGCGCCGAGGTGTGCCGCGGGAGACCCCGATTGAAGTGGCAAGCTCGGGTAGCGGCGTCCGCCAACTCGCGGTCATGACCTGTGCCATCGGCACCTCGAAAATTGGAGAAGGGTAACACAGTGTCGGTGCAATGACAACAGAAAAGTGTTCTATTTCAATGACTTATGAGGTATTTTCCGTGAGCATAGATGAGCATAGATGAGCATAGAGAAGGCGATTGAGATGAGTTACAGCGAGCTATGCGGTCCCGCCTATTGAAGCCGATTAAGCAGGTCGCCCGTCGGCTGATAGAGGCCAGCGACCTCCACCCGCGCCGGGATCACGAGGCGTGTTTCTGATTTCCCGTCTGAAACGCGCTATAGGCCCAGCGCTCGCAAATGATGATGGCGAGGTCTTCCTGCGGCAGCGTCCGCAACTGCTCGATATCCGGCGCCCCGGACATCCATTCGAGCAGTTTGTCGCGCGGCGTGTCCTTGTAGGTCTCATAGAAGAAGTCGCACCAATCAACCAGCGTCTTGGCATGCCGGGCGGGCTGGCGGATTTCACCGAAAAACGTGTCTGGATAGGCTCGATAGGCCGCCAGTTCGGCGTCCGAGATCGGGCATACCGCAAGGACGGATACGCCGGTCGCTAGCTCGTAGCAGCCGACCACTTGCTTGTTCTCCTCCTGCACGACGGCGTCGTACAGCCGCCCGGGGACTTCCCGGCCGTCCTCGGTTGGCACGAGATAGGTGCGGCCAAATTGCAGCCGCGGCAGCTCGCCAGAATCCTGAAACACGAGCTGCGGCATCTCGCCATCGAAGGTCGAGGGTATCTCGTAATGCGTCTGCATCGAATGCAAGAGCGCGAACATCTCGACATGATGCGCACGCGCTGCGAGGACGCCCTTGTAGCTCGGGTGCCGCGCCTCGGGACCGAAATCGGGAATGCGAAATCCCGCCGCAAGGACCTGCATGCCGACGTCCAGTTCGGCGAGATTGTTATGAAAGGCATGATTGGTGACGAACACGTAGGCGCTCGGCTTCTTTTCGCCGCCGGGAAAATCGCTCTGCTCGTTGTGGCGAATTTGCGCCATCGCCGCTGCCGGCCAGCCCTCATAGGACATCACCACTTCCGGCACGTTGATTTCGATCATGACAACCCGCGTGTGCGCAGCCGTTTTGCCGAGCGCCTTGTTGAGCTTGTTCGCGACGCGCAGGCGCTTCACGTCAGCGACATCTTCGGCGCCGGGATCGACCAAGCCGCGCTCGCGGGCCTTCACCTCGACGGAGAAGCGCTTGCCGGTCTTGGGATAGAGGGCCACGAATTCGACGTGAGACACCGACCCGTCTCTCTCATTCTCGAATGCGAGCGTAAATCCCGCTTTGAGAAACGCGGCGGCGGCGTAGGTCTCGAATAGCGCTCCCGCGAAGTCGTCTGAGCGCGCGCTCTTGAGGCGTTCGACGTAGCCCTTCACGATTGCATCGCCGTCCTTCTCCGTATGATGGGCGATGAGATAGATGTTGTAGGCGAGATTAACGAAGGCACGCGCGGCGCCGCTCATTGGCGCGCTGTACACCTCGCCGGTCTTCGTTCCCGTCCGCCGCGCATCCTCGGTCGCCTGGTCGAACCACCGAAGTATCCGGTGGCGTTCCTCGGTCGGTTTTGCCAATTCGGCTTCGCCCCATTCCTTGCCGAGAAGGCTGAATAAATGATCGCGCAGGAAGTCGTGGAACGTCCTCCATTTGGTCGAAAAGTGAACGCGCTTGCCGACCGCCACCATCTGGTGGTCGCGCAGCTTGGCGGCGATGATCGGTCGGCCCAATCCCTGCTGTTTCTCGCGCCGGGCGTTGAGCGCGTTGGCTTGCTTCATGCGCAGGTCGATGGCCGCCTGTCGCTCGCTGGAATGCAGGGGTGGTTCGTTCACGGCATAGGCGCCGTGACATCTTTTATATTTTTTGCCGCTCCCGCACGGGCAGGGCTGATTTCTTCCAATGTTGGGCATGAGATTGCATCTAGCGTTCAGCGATCGGTAAAATATGCATTCGTTCAATACGGCGGGTGGTGAAAGCCAATATCGCCGATTCGTGGCGAAACAAGGCCTTTGCGAATGGAGACGAGTGCGACAAGGACCGGGTTAACTGTTTGATTTGATTTGGGTCCGCTGCGCTGTCGCACTTTTGTTAAGCCGTTGATTCTCTTAGAACGGGGCACTCCCTCCACTCCTGCCAGTTCCAGACGACGGAGGACAGAAGTTACGGCGCTCTGCCATAACAACCCCCCTTCTATCTGTCCTCTGTTGTCAGCCCTCCGGTCCCTTGACGCTGCGGCCGGCCGGCAGTAGGAAGCATCCATCGTCTGCGGCCCGGTGACGGACATCCGCGGCGAACATTCCCCAAAAAAGGATCCGCCGTGTCGGTCTCCTCCTTAAAGGTGGGCGGGGAATGCCTATTTGGATCGAGCGATGGCGAAGATCAGTCCATTTAAGTTCCTGCAGGAAGTGCGCGCCGAGGGCCAAAAGGTCACTTGGCCGACGCGCAAGGAGACCACGGTCACCACGATCATGGTGTTCGTGATGGTCGCTATCGCGGCGATCTTTTTCCTGCTTGCGGACCAAGTGATGCGGATCGGCGTCAGCTTCCTGCTCGGCATCAACTCTTGAGTGCTTTCTATTGACCGCGTTTGAAAATTCATGATCTGGAATTCGTGACATGACGAGCCGATGGTACGCAGTCCACGCCTACTCGAATTTCGAGAAAAAGGTGGCCGAATCGATCCGCGAGCAGGCGAAACAGCGCGGCCTGTCGCCGCTGTTCGAGGAAATCCTGGTGCCGACCGAGAAGGTCGTCGAGGTCCGGCGCGGCCGTAAGGTCGACGCCGAACGCAAATTCTTCCCGGGCTATGTCCTGGTGAAAATGGAGATGACGGACGAGGCCTATCACCTGATCAAGAATACGCCCAAGGTGACCGGCTTTCTCGGCTCCGACAACAAGCCGATGCCGTTGTCGGATGCCGAGGCGGAGCGCATCATCCATCAAGTGCAGGAGGGCATCGAGCGGCCGAAGCCCTCGGTCTCCTTCGAGGTCGGCGAACAGGTCCGCGTGTCGGACGGCCCGTTCGCCTCCTTCAACGGTACGGTGGAGGAGGTGGACGAAGCGCGTTCGCGGCTCAAGGTCGCGGTGTCGATCTTCGGCCGTGCCACTCCGGTCGAATTGGAATTCGGGCAGGTGGAGAAGCTATAAGACGCGTGAAGCCGTGGGAGGCCAAGGCGGTCGCCAGCCGCCGACAGCCGCACCACTAACAGGAGCAGAGCATGGCAAAGAAAATCACCGGATACGTCAAGCTGCAGGTGCCGGCCGGGGCGGCTAATCCGTCGCCGCCGATCGGTCCCGCGCTCGGCCAGCGCGGCCTCAACATCATGGAGTTCTGCAAAGCGTTCAACGCGCAGACCCAAAAGCTTGAGAAGGGCGCCCCGATCCCCGTCACCATCACGGTCTACGCCGACCGCTCGTTTTCCTTCGAATTGCGTACGCCGCCGGTGTCGCACTTCCTCAAGAAGGCGGCCAAGCTCGAAAGCGGCTCGAAAGCGCCCGGACGCGATGTCGCGGGGTCGGTCACCAAGGCGCAGGTCCGCGAGATCGCCGAGCAGAAAATGAAGGATTTGAACTGCGACACCATCGAGTCGGCCATGCGCATGATCGAAGGCTCCGCCCGCTCGATGGGGATCGAGGTGAGGGAATAACATGAGCAAGCTTGGAAAACGCACGCGTGCGGTGCGCGAGGGCATCGATCGCGAAAGGCTCTATCCGCTCAACGAAGCAGTGAAGATGGTCAAGGAGCGGGCCAAGGCGAAATTCGACGAGACCATCGAGGTGGCGATGAATCTCGGCATCGACCCACGTCATGCCGATCAGATGGTGCGCGGGGTGGTCAACCTGCCGAACGGCTCCGGCCGCTCGGTGCGGGTCGCCGTATTCGCGCGCGGGGCCAAAGCCGACGAGGCCAAGGCCGCGGGCGCCGACATCGTTGGCGCCGAGGATCTGGTGGAGAAGGTGCAGGGCGGCAATATCGATTTCGACCGTGTCGTCGCCACGCCAGATTTGATGCCGTTGGTCGGCCGCCTCGGCAAAGTGCTCGGCCCGCGCGGCTTGATGCCGAATCCCAAGGTCGGCACCGTAACCATGGACGTCACCAACGCGGTCAAGGGCGCCAAAGGCGGGTCGGTCGAGTTCCGCGCCGAGAAGGCCGGCGTCGTGCAGGCAGGCGTCGGCAAGGCCTCGTTCAGCGAGGAAAAGCTGATCGAGAACATCCGAGCCTTCGCCGACGCCGTGCAGAAGTCGCGGCCGGCCGGCGCCAAGGGCCACTTCATCAACCGCGTCGCCATCTCCTCGACCATGGGACCCGGCGTGAAGGTCGAGCCGCAGAGTTTGTTCGCGAGCTGAGGACTCGCTTTCCGCTTGGCAAACCCGCCGCGAGCGGCTAAATAAAGGTCAAGGGCGTGCCGGCCCGGTTTGTCGGCGCGCCTTTGTGCGTTTCTCGAAAACCAGATGAGCGAGGCCTCTCTTAGCGTTGATCCTGCGCGGATTTTCCTAAGGGAAGGAAGAGCTTGACGGTGATTGTGAACGTGCTTGGTCATCCGGATTTTCCGGATGACCGTCCTGTCCGAGACTGCAGGCGCCGGCAACGGCTTAATCGATAAAGCCTGCATAGACGGGTGAAGACCGGGGCAAGCACATTGTCCTTCGGTTCTAACCTCGATGGCCCGGAACAGCCTTGGCTGTGCCGGGGGGCAGGCTGAAGAAGGTCGTTCTGCCTGGTTCTTCGTGAACCAGAACGGCGCGGCCCGGCATCAACCCCGGCGGTTTCCTTTAACGGGACCGCCAACCGGAGAGAGCTAAATTGGATCGCGCGGCAAAAAGCGAGCTCGTCGGAGCCCTTGGCGAGGTATTCAAAGCCACCAAGGTCGTCGTCGTTGCTCATTATTCCGGCCTGACGGTCGCCCAGATGCAGACTCTGCGTCGGCAGATGAAGCAAGCTGGGGCGAGCGTGCGGGTCGCCAAGAACCGCCTCGCCAAGATCGCTCTTGAAGGCAGTGACGTCGCTTCGATCGGGCCTCTGCTCAAGGGGCCGACATTGATCGCCTTCTCGGGCGATCCGGTCGCGGCGCCGAAGGTCGCCGTCGATTTCGCCAAGACCCACGAGCGGTTCGTGATCCTTGGCGGAGCGATGGGCAAGACCACGCTCGATCCGAACGGGGTCAAGGCGCTCGCCGCCCTGCCTTCGCTCGATGAGCTGCGGGCGAAGATCGTCGGCCTGATCGTCGCGCCGGCGACCAAGATCGCGCAGGTGGTGAACGCCCCTGCCGCCAAGGTCGCTCGCGTCGTACAGGCCTATGCCAACAAAAGCGCGGAAGGCGCGGCTGCCTGAAGCTGCCTCAACTCGAAGGTTAGAACCGAAGGATAACACTCATGGCTGATCTGCAGAAAATCGTCGACGACCTGTCCGGGCTTACCGTGCTCGAGGCGGCCGAACTTGCCAAGTTGCTGGAAGAGAAGTGGGGCGTTTCCGCCGCGGCCGCGGTTGCGGTTGCGGCCGGTCCCGCGGCGGGTGCCGCCGCACCGGCAGCCGAGGAGAAGACCGAGTTCACGGTCGTGCTGTCGGCTGTGGGCGACAAGAAGATCGAAGTGATCAAGGAGGTGCGCGCGATCACTGGCCTCGGCCTCAAGGAGGCCAAGGACTTGGTCGAAGGCGCTCCCAAACCGGTCAAGGAAGGTGTCAACAAGGACGAGGCCGCCAAGATCAAGGCGACTCTCGAAAAAGTCGGCGCCAAGGTTGAGTTGAAGTAGGTGAATGCCTATTTCACTTGAATCCCCGGACGAGCGGAGCGAGATCCGGGGATCCCGCGAGGCTTGAGACGTGGATGGCCGGATCAGTCCGGCCACGGCGAAAGGTGCGGTTGATACGGCCTATAGGTGGAAATCGGTGATTTCGGCAGTCCAGGTCGCGGAATCACCGACAATGCCGCGCACGGCAAGCGTATTGAGATGATTCGGACTTCTTAGCCGAATCACAGACAATGGGTGGTTCGACGCCTGTCCCGACGGTCGCGATGGATTGCGGCCTTCTGGAGAGTCGTCTTGATCGCCTCGGTGCCTCGAACCCGGCGGGTTCGAGCATGGCGGCTTGAACGGGACCGTTCGAGCCCGATGGTTCGATTGAGCGAGAGGACATGATGGCGCAGACGTTTATCGGTCGGAAGCGCGTACGGAAGTTTTTCGGAAAAATCGAGGAAGTCGCGGAGATGCCGAACCTCATTGAGGTTCAGAAGGCGTCCTACGACCAATTCCTGCTGGTGGTGGAGCCGCCGGGCGGCCGTCCCAACGAGGGCCTGCAGGCGGTGTTCAAATCGGTGTTCCCGATTTCCGACTTCTCCAACACGTCGATGCTCGAATTCGTCAAGTACGAGTTCGAAGGGCCCAAATACGACGTCGACGAGTGCCGGCAGCGCGGCATGACATATGCCGCGCCGCTCAAGGTCACGCTGCGCCTGATCGTGTTCGATATCGACGAAGAGACCGGCGCCAAGTCGGTCAAGGACATCAAGGAGCAGGACGTCTACATGGGCGACATCCCGCTCATGACCAACAACGGCACCTTCGTCGTCAACGGCACCGAGCGCGTCATCGTTTCGCAGATGCATCGCTCGCCCGGCGTGTTCTTCGATCACGACAAGGGCAAGACGCACTCTTCGGGCAAGCTCTTGTTCGCCGCCCGCATCATTCCCTATCGCGGTTCGTGGCTCGACATTGAGTTCGACGCTAAGGACATCGTTTACGCGCGCATCGACCGGCGCCGCAAGATCCCGGTGACGTCGCTGCTTTATGCGCTCGGCATGAGCGGGGAGGAGATTCTCAACACCTTCTACAAGCAGGTGCCGTACAAGCGCGCCAAAGATGGCTGGCGGGTGCCGTTCGACGCCAACCGGCTGCGCGGCTACAAGGCGGTCAACGATCTGGTCGATGCCGACACCGGCAAGGTGGTGCTCGAGGCCGGCAAGAAGCTCACCGTGCGCCAAGCGCGCCAGCTCGCCGAGAAGGGCCTCAAGGCGCTGCGGCTGACCGACCAGGAATTGATCGGCCACTACATCGCTGAGGACCTCGTCAACACGAAAACCGGCGAAATCTACGCCGAGGCCGGCGATGAGATCACAGGCACCGAACGCAAAGACGGCGCGTGGGACATAAACGTCGGCAAGACGCCGCTGAAGTCGCTGATCGATCTTGGGTACAAGGAGCTGCCGCTTCTCAACATCGATCACGTCAATGTCGGCGCCTATATCCGCAACACGCTTGCGGTCGACAAGAACATGACGCGCGAGGAGGCACTATTCGACATCTACCGCGTCATGCGCCCGGGCGAGCCGCCGACGATCGACACCGCGCAGTCGATGTTCCAGTCACTGTTTTTCGATTCGGAGCGTTACGACCTCTCCGCGGTCGGCCGCGTCAAGATGAACATGCGGCTCGATCTCGATGCGCCGGACACCGTGCGCATTCTGCGCAAGGAAGACATCATCGCGGTGATCCGCACGCTCGTCGATCTGCGCGACGGCAAGGGCGAGATCGACGACATCGACCACCTCGGCAACCGGCGGGTGCGCTCGGTCGGCGAATTGATGGAAAATCAGTATCGCATCGGCCTCCTGCGCATGGAACGCGCGATCAAGGAACGCATGTCGTCGGTCGATATCGACACGGTGATGCCGCAGGACCTGATCAACGCCAAGCCGGCGGCGGCGGCGGTGCGCGAGTTCTTCGGCTCCTCGCAGCTGTCGCAGTTCATGGATCAGACCAACCCGCTGTCGGAAATCACCCATAAGCGGCGGCTGTCGGCGCTCGGCCCCGGCGGCTTGACGCGCGAGCGCGCCGGCTTCGAAGTTCGCGACGTGCACCCGACGCATTACGGGCGCATCTGTCCGATCGAGACCCCGGAAGGGCCGAATATCGGCCTGATCAACTCGCTCGCGACCTATGCGCGGGTGAACAAATACGGCTTCGTCGAGACGCCTTACCGCAAGGTGAAGGACGGCCGCGTCACCGACGAGGTCATCTACCTCTCGGCGATGGAGGAGGGCCGCTACACCGTCGCCCAGGCGAACTCCGTCATCGATGCCAAAGGCCGCTTCACCGACGATCTCGTGGTCGTGCGGCATGCCGGCGACGTGCAGCTCATTCCGCCGGACAAGGTGGATTTCATGGACGTGTCGCCGAAGCAGCTTGTTTCGGTGGCCGCGGCGCTGATCCCGTTCCTCGAGAACGACGACGCCAACCGGGCGCTGATGGGCTCCAACATGCAGCGCCAGGCGGTGCCGCTGGTACATGCCGAGGCGCCGTTCGTCGGTACCGGCATGGAGGGCGTCGTGGCGCGCGACTCTGGTGCCGCCATCGCCGCCCGCCGCACCGGCATCGTCGATCAGGTCGACGCCACCCGTATCGTGATCCGCGCCACCGACGAGTCGGACCCGACCAAGCCGGGGGTCGACATCTATCGGCTGCAGAAGTTCCAGCGCTCGAACCAGAACACCTGCATCAATCAGCGGCCGCTGGTGAAAGTCGGCGACCAGGTGAAGAAGAGCGACATTATCGCCGACGGTCCGTCGACCGATCTCGGCGAGCTCGCGCTCGGAAGGAACGTCCTCGTCGCGTTCATGCCGTGGAACGGCTACAACTTCGAGGACTCGATCCTGCTCTCCGAGCGGATCGTCAAAGACGACGTCTTCACCTCGATCCATATCGAGGAATTCGAGGTGATGGCGCGCGACACCAAGCTCGGCCCCGAGGAAATCACCCGCGACATTCCCAACGTCTCGGAAGAGACGCTGAAGAATCTCGACGAGGCCGGGATCGTCTATATCGGCGCCGAAGTGCGCGCCGGCGACATCCTGGTCGGCAAGATCACGCCGAAGGGCGAGAGCCCGATGACGCCGGAGGAAAAGCTCCTGCGCGCCATCTTCGGCGAGAAGGCGTCCGACGTGCGCGACACCTCGCTGCGGGTGCCGCCAGGTGTGCAGGGCACCGTCGTCGAGGTCCGGGTATTCAACCGGCACGGCGTCGAGAAGGACGAGCGCGCGCTCGCCATCGAGCGTGAGGAGATCGAACGGCTGGCCAAGGATCGCGACGACGAGCAGGCGATTCTCGACCGCAACGTCTATGGCCGTCTGGCTGAACTCTTGGAGGGCCGGCAGGGCATTGCCGGGCCGAAGGGGTTCAAGAAGGACACCAAGATCACCCGCGGTGTGCTCGAGGAGTTTCCGCGCTCGCAATGGTGGCTGTTTGCCTCACCCAACGACAAGGTCATGGCGGAGATCGAAGCCATCCGTAAGCAGTACGACGAATCGAAGAAGCGGCTCGAGCAGCGCTTCCTCGACAAGGTCGAGAAATTGCAGCGCGGCGACGAATTGCCGCCCGGCGTCATGAAGATGGTCAAGGTCTTCGTCGCCGTGAAGCGCAAGATCCAGCCCGGCGACAAGATGGCCGGACGCCACGGCAACAAGGGCGTGGTGTCGAAGATCGTGCCGGTCGAGGACATGCCGTTCCTCGCCGACGGCACCTCGGTCGACATCGTGCTCAATCCGCTCGGCGTGCCGAGCCGCATGAATGTCGGGCAGATCCTGGAAACCCATCTCGGCTGGGCCTGCGCGGGCCTGGGCATCAAGATCGGGAATGCGGTCGATCTCTATCACGGCAAGAGGGATCCCAAGCCGCTCAAGGAGCTGCTGCGCAAAATCTACGGCGACGACGAGACCATCAAATCGCTCGACGAAAAGGGTCTCATCGAGCTGGGCAGCAACCTGCGCCACGGCGTGCCGATCTCGACGCCGGTGTTCGACGGCGCCAAGGAGGCCGATATCGAGCACATGCTCGATCTCGCCGGGCTCGACCATTCCGGACAGGTGACGCTGTTCGATGGCCGCACCGGCGACACCTTCGACCGCAAGGTCACGGTCGGCCATATCTACATGCTCAAGCTGCATCACCTGGTGGACGACAAGATCCATGCCCGGTCGATCGGCCCCTACAGCCTGGTGACCCAGCAGCCGCTGGGCGGCAAGGCGCAGTTCGGCGGCCAGCGCTTCGGCGAAATGGAGGTGTGGGCGCTCGAAGCCTACGGCGCCGCCTACACGCTGCAGGAAATGCTGGCGGTGAAGTCGGACGACGTCGCCGGCCGCACCAAGGTGTACGAGGCGATCGTGCGCGGCGACGACACTTTCGAGGCCGGCATTCCGGAATCGTTCAACGTGCTGATCAAGGAGATGCGCTCGCTCGGGCTGAATGTGGACTTGCACAACTCCAAGCAACAGCGCGGCGGCGACGGCATGTCCGAGGCGGCCGAGTAAACG
>Ga0187887_10002868_pt1 | contig 13584 bp, 11 predicted proteins | sample June2016WEW_7_10_FD_132977 | JGI IMG/M metagenome (GOLD analysis project Ga0187887, IMG submission 132977) | Peatland microbial communities from SPRUCE experiment site at the Marcell Experimental Forest, Minnesota, USA - June2016WEW_7_10 | ecosystem: Environmental > Terrestrial > Soil >...
GACCCGTGAATACGGCGTAAAGTCCAGGGCAGCACGCTATCGGTTCTCGTGATAAGGGTTATCAGGGTTTCTTGTTCCGAGTCAGTTCCGCCAATCGGCGAGGCGCGGCCGTGATGTCCGATTCTTGCCAGCCAAACGTGGCGGACGGGTCTATCCTGGATAACGTGAAAACACCCATGCGCTTCGCCTTTCTCGCGTTTCTCGCGGCTACTGTCGCCTTCGGCCAGAGCGAGCAGGCTTCCTCGGAATCCGGGGATGCCGGCACATCCAACGATCTGTTTGTCATGTTCGGTTCGGACCTCGTGCGGCCCGGCCTCGAGCCGAAGGCAAATTACAACATCGGTCTGGGTCACACGTTCGCGTTTCTGAAGAAGGACCTGTTCGGCGATGAGATCACGTTCGGATACACGTACGAGAACGCCGGTTCCCATGGGTTTCTTCACACCGACTTCGGATCGCACACCGAAGCGCTGGGGCTCATGAAGAACTTCGCAATCCCCAAAACCAAACGCGTTACTGGCTACACGTGGATTCAGGGCGGGATTACCAGCATGACCGGAAATGCGTTCGTCCAGAACCGTTTCTATGACGGCGAGTCGTTGGGTCTGATCGTCCACTTCAACGATCGCCATTCCATCTGGATTCAGGAGACTTACAACAAAATCGCGTCAATTCCGTGGTACACGACGGCCAGCATCGGCTACACGCGAAGCTGGTAAGCGCCTGCTCAAAACGCCGCTGGCAGCATCAGTGCCTCGACAACCAGGCAGGCCCGCGCCGAACAAATACATCGCTGCATATGCGCGCCAGGGACGCCAGCACTCGGTGGAGCGGGGAAACCGCCGTGTTGAAACCGGGAATGCATCGGGTTCGCCAAACGCGCGCATCGCGATGTAGTCCGCCATGGCCTGGCTGATCCCCGGCACCAACCGCACACGCGCGATTGCATCCTGCAGGTTCATGGATGCCGCAAAGGTCAAGTCTCCCTGTATGACCGCGCGGGCCAGTGCGCGGATGGTGGAAGCAGGCTTATCGCCGATGTTCGCGGCTCCTATGTCCGATTCCGCCAGATCCCGGGGGCGAGGAAACAAGTGTGTGAGCCCCGGCGTGCACGTCTGGATCGGCCTGCCAAATGTCCGCGCGAGCCTTGCCAGCGCCGCTCCTGGAGCCTCGCCCGGCAGGCGCTCACCGAGGACGGCTCTAACGGCAGCTTCAAAACCGTCCCAAATCCCGGGAACCCGGAGTCCCGGGGCGGCGGCCAGGAGCGGCTTCAACATCCAGTCGCGTGAGAGCTGGCTCGCGATCTGAAACGGATCGGCGGCCAGGTCAAAGATGCGCCGAACCCGTTCCACTACTTTCATCAGGGACTCGTAACCGGGCAATTTGATGTTCACCAGTAGTTGGCGCTCCGCGGCGTCATGACGGACTTCAATCGTGCCGGTCACATCGTCGATTTCGATCGTTCGGCGATAAGCGTTGGATTGGACCGATTCGACTCCAGCGACGGCGCGCGCAGCCAGGAAGGCCAGCAGCCCGGACCAGTAAAAAGGGGGACGGTACGCCAATCGAATGAGCAGGCCGGGCCGCGGAGTGGGAGACTGAGCGACGCTGCGAAGGCGGCGAAGTTTGGTGGGTGACTCGCCAGCCGTGGTAAGCACCGCGTGATTGAACTGACGGATGCTCCGGAATCCCGCATAAGCCGCCAACCGGGTAATAGGCAGTTCAGTCTCTTCGATGAGCTTGCGCGCGAAGTGCACGCGGCGTGTGGTCGCGATTCGGCCGGGTGAAGCCCCCAGGTGCTCCACAAACAGCCGGCGCAGTTGCCGCGATCCCAGGCCCACGCGGCCGGCAAGGTCCTCGACGTTGCCACCGTCGAGAGCGCCTTCGGCAATCAATCGCATCGCCCGCGATACCACCGCCGATGTACCGGCCCAGGCGGGCGTACCCGGCGATACGGCAGGCCGGCATCGCCGGCAGGGACGAAATCCCGCTGCTTCGGCGGCTGCCGCCGAGGCAAACCAGATAATGTTGCTCGGTCTGGCGAACGGCACCGGGCAGATGGAGCGGCAATAAACTCGTGTTTTTACCGCACCCGCAAAGAATCGTCCGTCAAATCGCACGTCGCGGCTGTACGCGGCCTGCCAGCACACCTCCGGCTCCAGGTCACGCCCGCACCCGTACTCTGGCTCGGCGATGGCGCCCACACGTCGATTCTAGGTCAGGCGGGCGTTCCTGGCTAGCAATTTTCGGACATGACTTATCGGCCACACTCCGGACGCGTCTTGCCCAGTTGATGCTGTTCTTTAAGGATCTTCGCTCAGGCACATCACACTACCTTCAAACCAAATACGCTTGTTATCGTTACCCGAAATCGCAAGAGACGCCAGGGAGCGGTGGAGCCAGCATTTGCGTCTGCTCTGCGTCGCGAGACAAACCGCTATGGGCACACTTGCTGTTCGCTGAAGTCTCCCGACAGAAAACGCCCGCGGCCAAAGCCCCGCATGCTATTTTCATGACTGGCATGCCGACCAGTTCGCCCGTGGCGCATACACGTGGTTGCGGCGAGCGCAATGCCGGCCATGGAACAACGTACTCGGACCATCGAGAGCACAATCTTCATCGCCGGTAAAGCGACGGACGCTGAAGGCCACAGGGGAACGGTACACGGCGCTATCGCATCGGGAGAACGCGCGGCCGAGCAGGCCTTGCGCTAACCCTTCAGCAAGCCGAGCGGCGAGTGGCTCTCGTGTTCCACCTGCGACATCGTGCATTGACGCGGCGATTTGTCCGGCCGCCAGCGCAGAAACTTCGTGCCGTGACGAAAACGGCCGCCGGTGAAATGGTCGAACTGTACCTCTACCACCAGCTTCGGTGCGAGCGGTTCAAATTCGCCGGACCGTTCCGTGCTCCAGCGGCTTGGCGCGCCCGGCGCCCGGCCGGTAAATCCAGGCGGCTGGCGTAAGTCTTCCAGTTGTTTCGTCAACGCGACGCGCTGGCCGGCGGGAATCGCCGAGGTGAAACCCACGTGATGCAGCAAGCCATCGTCGCCATACAAGCCAAGAAGCAGCGATCCGACTAGTTTTCTCGCCGATGCGTAGCGGAATCCGCCGACGACACAATCCGCCGTACGCAGATCTTTGATCTTCCGCATCGCGCCGCTGCGCTCACCTGCTTCGTAGGCCGCATGACGATTCTTCGCGATGATGCCGTCCAGGCCGCCGCCCATCGTGCGCAGCCATTTGCGCGCGTCTTTCAGATGTTGCGTTGCCGGTGACAGGCGAACGCCCTCGCACGTGAAGTATCTCAACGCGAACGCTTCCAGCCGTCGGCGGCGTTCCTCGAGAGAGCGCTCCATCAGGCTGTGCCCCTTTTCGTCGAAGAGAAAATCGAACACCAGGTACAGCGCCGGATGCTTCGCCGCGAGCATGTTCACGCGGCTTGCCGCCGGATGCAGGCGCAACTGTAGTTCATTGAACGAGAGGTCGCCATCTACGGGGATCACCAGTTCTCCATCCAGCACGAAACGTTTCGCCAGTATCCCGCGCAGAGCCTCCACCATATCGGGGAAGTAACGCGCAAGCGGCTGCCCCGACTTCGACTGGATTTCAATGTCGCCGCCGTCGCGCGATGCAATTGCCCGAAAGCCATCCCACTTCGGCTCGTACTGCCATTCCTCACCTTCCGGCAACCCCGTGGCGGCCAGAGCTTCCATTGGCGCAATCTTCACAGGACCCGCTCCAGCTCGATTCTGCCGCGCTGTAACGCCATGGGACGCCATAGGTCGCCCATTTCCCGAAGACGGGTTCTCATGTTGTCGATCCGAAAATCCTCCATCTGAAATCCGCTGGTGACTTCATCCCACGTTACCGGCGCCGACACTGTGGCGTTCGGTTGGGGGCGAACCGAGTACACCGACGCCAATGTGCGTCCCCATGCATTCTGGTTGTAATCGACAAGTACGCGCTTCTCGGGCCGGTTTTTCAGGCGATACTCGCTGGTTATGAGCGTGGGGTGTTCCGACGCCAGCCGTAGTGCGAGCGCCTTCGCGAAAGCCCATACTTCTTTCTGAAGTGGTCCGCGGCGGATGGGTACGTAGACGTGAATCCCCCGCGATCCGGTGGTCTTGGAATAACACGGGATCTTCATCGCACTTAGCGCGTCGCGAACAACCAGCGCGGTTTGCAACACCTGTTCGAACGTGGCGCCGGGGGTGGGATCGAGATCGAAGTGCAGGTAATCCGGACGCGTGACCTCGTCGCAGCGAGCGTACCACGGGTTGAGATCGATACAACCCAGGTTGACCACCCATAGAAGAGAAGCAAGGTCGTTGACGATCGGGAAGTCGATCACACTGGCTGACGCATGCTCGATGGCGCAGGTTCGGATCCAATCGGGCCGCTGGGATGGTGCTCGCTTCATGAAGAAGAACTCGCCTGAAGCGCCGTTTGGATAGCGCTTCATCACCATTGCGCGCTCTTTGAGATGAGGCAGCAGGTAAGGTGAGACGTCGGCGTAATAGCGGAGCAGATCGCCTTTAGTGATCCCGCGCTCGGGCCAGAACAGCTTGTCGAGATTCGTCAGCCGCAGTTTTCGCGAGCCAACGGAGACAACGCCGGAATTGATCGCGAGTTTCGTCTATCATGAGACACGCGCGCGCCGGCTCAGGTTTCGGAAAGGTCTAAGCCGTCTGTAACAGCGGCACCGGCTCGCGAGTCCAATCGCGGGGGATTTATGCCGGCAACAGTCTGGAAGGGCTACATCAATTTCGGTCTGGTCACGTTTCCCGTGCGGCTGTATTCAGCGGCGCGGCCCGAGGGCGTGCACTTTCACATGCTCCACCGAAAAGACCTTTCGCGCGTGAAGGAGGTATGGTATTGCGCCCAGGAGAACAAGCCCATCGAGCGATCGGAGATCGTGAAGGGCTACGAAGCGGGCGAGGGTGAGTACGTAGTGGTGGAAGACGAGGAGCTAAAGCAGGTTGCGCCCGCTTCCGCGAGCACGATGGATGTGCTGCAGTTTGTCGGCAATGAAGATGTCGATCCTCTTTACTTCGAAAGCTCGTATTACGTTGCGCCCGAAGATAAGGCCACCAAGCCGTACACACTCTTCCTCGCCGCCCTCACCAAAACCTCGCATAACGCGATTGCGAAGGTGGTAATGCACAACCGCGAGCACGTGGCGCTGATCAGGCCGTCGCAGGACGGGCTGGTGCTGCACACTTTGTACTACGCGGACGAGTTGCACAACGCGAACAAGAGCGCCGCGCCAAAGGACAAGTTCACCGCGAAGGAGCTCGATATGGCCAGCACGCTGGTTCGACAACTCACCGCGCCTTTCAAGCCCGAGCAGTTTCACGATACCTACCGCGAAAATGTCGAGCGCCTGGTGAGAGAGAAGCAGAAGGGAAAGAAGATCACCACAATTAGTCAGCCACGTAAAGCTCCCGTGATCGACCTGATGGAGGCGCTGCAGCGTAGTTTGAAGTCCGCGGCCCCTCACACTGGCGAAGCGAAGCCTCATCGCGCCCGCGGTAACGGGAAGAAACCATCAGGCCGTCGCAAGGCGGCGTAGTTCAGCGCGGAACTGGCGCGGCCAGAAGTTCGCGGACATGCCGAAGATCCGGCAACGAATTCCTCATGCATGCTGTGGCGCCGTTCGATGGTCGGTGCGCGCAGGATCGCAGAAGGATGTATGGTTGCCATGACCTCGCGCGCGCAGGAGTGCTCAAAGAAAGACTTTCCCGCGCTCGCGCGTTAACCGGAAAGCATTGCCGAGAAGTGCCTGGGCCGCAGTAGCGCCAAGGCAAACCACAGTCTCAGGCTTGATCAACGCAAATTCGGCTTCCAGCCATGGACTACAAGCCTGAACCTCAGAATTGCGCGGTTTCTTGTGCAGGCGCTGTTTGCCGCGCGTGCTGGTGTTACTTTGTCAGCGGGTCTCGCCCGTGCGTGTTTTGATGTGCAACGCTCCGACCAAATTAAGCCGGAGTGCACACACGCGCGAAATCGCGCGAACCCCAACGGAACGTACGGGCATTTCTTCTCATGTCCTGTAAATCTTTCCGGAGTGTATCGGAAGCGGCAATCATGGCGTCCCACCAGCAGTTACATGGGCGGTTACGCCCGCCGCTCGGGAGGAATTGAATGGTGACTCTTTGGAATACGTGGGGAGCCTGGTTGTTGCCGATTAGCGTGCTCGCCGGGTCGATTGTCCTGGCTCTGTTAGTTCACTACGTGGTTTTCGCCGCCGGGAAACGCATCGCCGACCGCTCGGGCGGCGTCATCTACAATTCCCTGGTGCAACACGCCGAGGGGCCCACGCGCTGGATATTTCCGCTCATCGGAATCATCCTGGCTCTGCCTATCCTGCCGGTGCGGTGGGAACTGGCGCAGAGTTTGCGGGAACTGGTCGGCCTTGGTGTTATCGGTGCCATTGCATGGGCGATCATTCTCCTGACCGAGGTTTTGAGCGATGCGGCCTATGCGCGATACCGCGTGGACATCAGCGACAATCTCAGCGCGCGTCGCATCCGCACTCAGATCGCGGTGTTGCGGCGAATCTTCAATATCGTCGTCATCGTTGTCTCGCTCGGTATCATGCTGATGACGTTTTCCAGCGTGAGACAGCTTGGCACAAGCGTACTGGCATCGGCGGGACTCGCGGGTTTGGTTGTCGGCATGGCCATGAAACCCACGCTCTCGAATCTTCTCGCAGGTGTGCAAATCGCCCTCACCGAACCGATACGTATTGAAGATGTGGTGATCGTCGCCGGGGAGTATGGATGGATCGAGGAAATTCGGACTACCTATGTAGTTGTGCGCGCCTGGGATTTGCGACGGCTGGTTGTGCCGCTGTCATACTTCATCGAGAATACGTTTCAAAACTGGACACGGCAGACCGCCGACCTGCTGAGCTACATTTACCTCTATTGCGACTACACCGTACCCGTGGAAGAGCTTCGTCAGGAGTTTCGCCGCGTGCTGGAATCCACGCCCCTGTGGGATAAGAAGGTCTGCGTGCTCCAGGTCAGCGACAGCTCTCCGCAATCGATTCAGATTCGCGCGCTGGCCAGCGCATCGGATTCGGGCAAGTCGTGGGACTTGCAATGCTACGTTCGCGAAAACCTGATTCGATTTCTGAAAGACAACTACCCGGAGAGCCTGCCGCTGCGCCGTGTCGATTATCGCGGCTCACTCGACGGCAATCAGCCATCTCCGGGATCCATGCCGCCTCCCGGCGTGATGGTTCACCAACACGGACCCAACGGATCCGCGTCCGGTCAGGAAGTCTGACTGAGCTGCTTCACCTGGTTGGTCTCCGGTCCCAGGTACTCCCGGTGCTGGATAGTGCTGTCGTCGTTCGCAGTTCTCGACAGGGCGCCAATTGCCGCAAGACCGATGAGCATTTCGCGATGGTCGAAATTGTCCTGCAGGCACGTTGGACAGCAAGTGTGCGGGAGTTTTTCTTCACTGTGCACCCTGGCGTCCACCAGGAATTGTTCGAGTCCTTCGCATCGCCAAAAAGACTATGTGCCGGAACGCTGATCGCTTAAAATGTACTGGACGAGAATCGGCCTCACGAGGCAGGCCCCTGGAGGGACCTGACGAAAGTGCCCTGACGGATCGAACAATGAGTAAACTTCTGCCTTTAGTAATTGATTATGGTCGCCTGTTAGCTCTGTGTCTACTGATTTTCCGGACTGCGGCACTGGGGTGGGCCGACACCTCGTCACCAGGTGACACCGGCCAAAATGGTCCCGCAGCCCTCAAGAACATGAGCCTCGAGGAACTGTCGGAGATCGAAGTCACAACCCCCTCGAAGGAACCTCAGAAAGCCTTCCGGAGCCCGGTTGCCATCTACGTGATAACGGGCGAACAGATTCGTCGTTCCGGGGCCACCAGCATTCCCGAAGCTCTGCGTCTTGCGCCCGGCGTCGAAGTGGCGCGAATTGACGCGAACAAGTGGTCCATCGGAATTCGCGGGTTTGGCGACCGGTTCTCGCGCGGCGTTCTTGTGCTGATTGATGGGCGTACCGTTTACTCGACACTCCTTGCCGGCACCTACTGGGAAGTGCAGGACACCGACATGGACGACATCGACCGGATCGAAGTGATCCGCGGTCCCGGCGGCACCATTTGGGGTCCTAATGCGGTGAACGGCGTCATTAATATCATCACCAAAGATTCCCGTGACACGCACGGCATTCTGGCATCGGCCGGCGGAGGCAACGAGGAGCAGGGCTTTGCTAACTTTCGTTACGGCGGCGACAACGGATCGGGACTGAACTATCGCTTCTATATCAAAGGATTCACGCGCGCGCCCGAATACCACTCGGATGACCGCAATTTCGACGACTGGCGAGAGACCCAGGCCGGGTTCCGAATGGACTGGAACAAGGACAGCCGCGACTCGTTCACCGTTCAGGGCGATCTCTACGCCGAGGAAGCCGGCGAAAGCGTGGGAGCCATCAGCTACACTCCACCTTATTCCCAAATCATCGATGGAAATGCGGACCTGTCCGGCGGAAATCTGTTGGCTCGGTGGAAAAGAACTATAAGTGACAACGACGACATTCAGGTTCAAGCCTACTACGATCGAACGAACCGCTTCGAGCCGAATTTCGCTGAAATCCGTAATACCTTCGACATCGATTTCCTGCAACATCTGAACCTGCCGGCGCGCCAGCACGTTTCCTGGGGTTTGGGCGGGCGCTTCAGCCTGGCCGACGATATCGAAGTGGTCTCCGGCCTCAGCTTTCAGCCGGCCAGCAGGACCGACCAGCTTCTCACCGGGTATTTGCAGGACGAAATCGCGCTGGTGGACAACAAGCTGTCGCTGACCCTCGGAACGAAACTGCTCCACACTAATTTTACCGGCTTCGGCCTGGAGCCAAGCGGCCGGCTCGCCTGGACGCCCACGAACAATCAAACCGTCTGGGCCGCGTGGACTCACGCGTTGCGGACGCCCTCGGACGCCGAGGAGAACTTCTATCTTTCCGGTTACCTCGGAATGGAGAATGGCATCCCGTTTTTTGCGCGCTTCAACGCGAATACCCATTTCGCGCCAGAGCAGCTCAACGGATATGAACTCGGCTACCGCTACCGCTTCAGCAAGACCATCGACGTCGATTTCGCTGGCTTTTATAACCATTATCACGATCTATACGACGAGGAGTTGACGGGAGCAGTTTATCTCGAAGATAACCCGCCGCCCGAGCATTATCTGCTTCCCGCCGAGTTTGGCAACGGGGTTTTTGGAACCACCAAGGGATTTGAAGTCTCGCCGGAGTGGAATGTCACGAAGTTCTGGCAGGTTAAAGGGTCCTGGTCTTACCTGCAGGTCGATTTGAACACCGCGGAGCCATATTACGGGTTCGCGCCCGGTGAAGTGGGGTCGAATCCAAAGCACGAGGCAACCGTTCAGTCTTTCCTCGATGTGTCGAAGAAATTCTCTTTCGACCTTACATACCGGTATGTGGCCCAGCTTCCCGGACTGTCGATTCCCGCGTATTCAACCGCCGATGCCCGGTTGGAATGGCGGATCAACCGCCAGTTGGCGTTGTCGTTGGCGGGTCGAAACCTTCTTCAGCCTTACCACTACGAATACAGCTACGATCCGGGTCCGCTGGTGGGAATCATGCGCAGCGGTTACCTGCAATTGACGTGGAGGCAATGACAAGGATCGGGCACATGTTCTGGTTAAGCCGGCGGTCCTTTTCATCCATGGCTCTGACTTTCTGCCTGGGCTGGACCTCCGTCTTCACTTTGCGGGCCGCCGAAGAGCCGCCACTGGAATACCAGGTGAAGGCCGCGTTTCTGATGAATTTCACCAAATTCGTCGATTGGCCTCCGGCGGTTTTCGAGGACGAAAAATCTCCGCTGTCGGTTTGCATCTTTGGCGATGACGTTTTCGGCGGCGCGCTCGATCAGATTGTGTCCGGTGAAGCCGCACACGGCCGGCGGCTGGCGGTACAAAGGCTGCCGCACGGGCCCGTTCCAAAGTCTTGCCAGGTTTTGTTTATCAGTGGCGTCGAAAAAAACGCGTCGAGCATTCTGGCGGACGTGGGGCGCGACGTGCTCACCGTGGGTGAAGGCGACCACTTCCTTCACGATGGCGGCATGATCGCGTTCGTGATCGAGAACCGGCGAGTCCGGTTCGATATCAGTCAAAGGGCGACAGGGAACGCCGGGCTGCGGATAAGCTCGAAGCTGCTGCAGGTCGCGAGGAACGTGGAGAAATAGAAGCATGCCAGGAGCGCGCAGTTTCGCCGACATGCCGATCAAGCAGAAGCTGGTCTCCACCATTGTGGTCACCACCGCCGCCGCTCTGCTTCTCTCCGGCGCGGGCATTCTTTTCGCTGACGCGTTTCTGTTCCAAAGATATTTGCGCCACGACCTCGCGGTTCTTTCGAGCATCGTGGGCGACAACAGCACGGCGGCGCTCGCGTTCGACGACCCGCATGCGGCCGGGGAAACCCTGGGCACGCTACGCGCGCGGACGCACGTAATTTCCGCGTGCATATACCGTGCGGACCGGACAATCCTGGCCAGCTATCGCCGGGGGGGCGCGTCTCGCCCGTGCCCGCCGGCCGCCGCGGGTGACGAGGTCCGCGCTACGCAATCGAGCCTCGCCGTGTCGCATCCCATCGTTCTTCAGGGCCGCCGTATTGGCACTCTCGTGCTGCTGTACGATCTGGGCGAGATCGGTGAACGTACCCGGCTGTTCGGCCTGACCATCCTCGCCGTGCTGCTTGTGTCGAGCGTCATTGCGTTTCTGCTTTCATCGACGCTGCGCTCCACAATTACCACACCGATTCTGCAACTTGCGCATTCGGCAACCGCCGTTTCAACCACCAGAGACTACAGCATCCGCGCCCGCAAGTCTTCCGGCGACGAGCTCGGTGTTCTGGTTGACGCATTCAACGAGATGCTCGAGGGTATCCAGTTTCGCGACAGCGGTTTGCGGAAGGCCCTTATCGATCGTGGCGCGGCCCTGGCCGAAGCTGAGAACGCCCGGCACTTTCTGGAAACTACGCTTGGCAGCATCGGCGACGCCGTGATCTCCACCGATATCGAGGGGAGCGTTGCTTTCGCCAATCCGGTCGCGCTGGCGTTGGTGGGTTGGCCAGAGTCCGAGGTCAAAGGGAAGCGCCTCGAAGAGGTCTTTCACATAGTGAACGAGTTTACGCGATCCGCTGTGGAAAGTCCGGTAATCAAAGTGTTGCGTGAGGGCGCGATTGTGGGATTGGCAAATCACACGCTGCTGATCAGGCGAGACGGCAGCGAAATTCCCATCGACGACAGCGCCGCCCCAATTCGCGACGCCAGCGGCACCATTCAGGGCACCGTGTTGGTGTTCCGCGATGTCACCGAACGGCGACGCGCTGAAGAGGTGACGCGCCGGCTTGCATCCATCGTGGAATCGTCGGAGGACGCCATCATCGGCCAAGATCTCACCGGAATGTTTACCAGCTGGAACCGAGGCGCTGAGAGGATTTTCGGCTACTCGGCAGACGAGATTATCGGCCGCTCCACGTCGGTGATCGCCGGCGCCGAACAAGACGACGAAATGCCCGGTATCCTCGCGCGGATCGCCCGCGGAGAACGTATCGAACAATTTCAGGGGCTGCGCCGCACCAAGAGCGGCAAGCTGGTTGACGTCTCCATTACCGTCTCTCCGATTTACGACGAGCTTGGACGCATCGTGGGAGCTTCGAAGATCGCCCGCGATATTACCGAGCAGGTACGCTCGGTGGAACGCCTGGCGCAACTTAATGCCGCCTTGCAGCGTTCTAACGAGAGCCTGGCGCGCTCAAACGAAGACCTGGAGCGCTTTGCTTTTGTCGCCAGTCACGATCTGCAGGAGCCATTGCGCATGATCACGATTTATTCGCAGCTTCTGGTCAAAGCCTATACCGGCGACGCCGATCCCCGCGCCAGGATGTTCATCGAATATATTTCCGGCGGCGCGCGGCGCATGCAGGAACTGCTGGCCGATCTGCTCGCGTATGCCGAGATCGGCGCTCTGGTTGACGATTCGAGATCGGCTACCGACCTCGATCTGGTTCTTGCCGAAGTAAAACAGAACCTGAAGGCAGCTATCGACGAAAGCGGCGCGCAACTTGCGGCGGATCCCTTGCCCACGGTTATCGCTCACCGGGCGCAATTCATAGCGCTGTTTCAGAACCTGATCGGGAACGCCATCAAGTACCGCAGCGCGGACCCGCCGAGAATCCGTATTTCCGTTCAGGACGAGACTGGCCAGATCCGATTTTCAGTGGCCGATAATGGTATCGGCATTGAGGCCGAGTATTTGGAGAAAGTATTTGTCCCGTTCAAGCGTCTACATGGGAAGCAGATCCCCGGCACCGGGATTGGCTTGGCGATCTGCCAGCGCGTGGTGGAGCACTATGGCGGACGGATCTGGGTAGAATCGGAGGCCGGGCACGGGTCAACGTTTATTTTCACGCTTCCGGCAACGGCGCGTGTCAGAAAGGAGCGCTAGACGGTGCTGGGGGGCGGAGACCACAAGGCCAGGATTCTCGTGGTGGATGACAATCCTGGTGACGTCGAACTCCTGCGCATGGCGCTGGCGGAAGCCGGCGTGAACTGCGATTTGACCGTGCTGGACAATGGCCGGGAGGCTCTCGAGTTTGTGCAGGGCCGCGGGCGTTTCGGCGCGGCGCCGCCACCCGATCTGGTGATTCTGGATCTCAACCTTCCGAGGAACGACGGCACGGAGATCCTTGAGGCCATGCGCGCAACCGAATCGTACGCGGAGACTCCGGTGGCGATTCTCAGCTCTTCTTCTTCATCGCGTGAGCAGGCGAAGGTGGAAGGCCTTCGAGTGAAACGATTCATCGTTAAGCCGCCCGATCTGGACAAATACATGAGAATCGGCGTGATCCTGCGCGAGGTGCTGGCCGAGGAACGTGCACGCGGAATCGCCGAAGGATGAAGCGGGCCAGGGAGTTTCTGCCCGGCATGGAAAAAGGTGCCTTCCACCACGCGGCGCGCGTACGCTCCGAGAACGTCTTGACGAACCCCGGGATGATGGAAGGGCTGGATCGGTTCAGGTCGGCTCCCGGTATTTGCTACACACGCCCGCTGGAATGTGCGACCAGACTGACCACAAAGAGAATCACAAACAGAAGGAACGCCGCAACCAGAGCGATCACCAGGAACACCGCGCGCAATAGGGCACCCTCTCACATCCGCCGTGGCTGTATGCAGGCGGACCGCCAGACTCGGCGGGCAAATTGCACATGCTTCCCCGGAAGGCGCTCATACCCGCTGACCGAACACTTGCCGGAATCGGTCTGACATTCCTTGTGGGGCTCCTTAGGGGGCGCCGCAGCGTGCGAGCCTTTGCCCGCGCTTCCTTGACCGGCGAGCAGTTCGACGAGTGGGTAAAGCCGCGGGCGATGAGGGAACCGAAATGACTGAAGCAATGCCATGAAAGGTGGCAGAATTGGCTTGGCCAGCGTCTGTTTGTTGATGGCTGCCGGAACCATGGAACACTCGACGTCCCTGGTGGTTGACCTTCTTGCCTACGTGAAACGCACCTGGTATACGCTGACCCGTA
>Ga0187887_10002873_pt1 | contig 13568 bp, 10 predicted proteins | sample June2016WEW_7_10_FD_132977 | JGI IMG/M metagenome (GOLD analysis project Ga0187887, IMG submission 132977) | Peatland microbial communities from SPRUCE experiment site at the Marcell Experimental Forest, Minnesota, USA - June2016WEW_7_10 | ecosystem: Environmental > Terrestrial > Soil >...
TCGCCCATCGCCACGCTGCCGTAGCCATCGTCCCCGTTCATCGCGAGGCTGACCACGCGCACCCCGGCGTCGGTAGCGACTTCCAATTCGTCCCAGTCGGCCTTGGTCGTTCGACGCACGGCCGCCGCGAGACAGCGGATCCCGTTGCCCGACATCTCGGCGACGCCACCGTCGGCGTTGTAGAGAATCATGGTGACGGGTTCATCGAGCACGGCGACCAGAAGACCGTCCGCACCCACGCCCAGGGCCCGGTGGCACACGCGCTGGGCGCGCTGGGCGTTCCACCACGTGCTCTCGCCGGGCTCGAGGACGTCGACGAGGAAGTCATTGCCGGCGCCGTGCCATTTTTGAAGGGATCGAAGTGTCACTGCTACCTAGTCTCGCACGAACCCGTCGGGTGAGTTCAGAACTTCGACCAACCGTTTCGCGGCGAGGGGGACGTCGTCGAACCATTCGATGCGCGGATCGCGCGAGAACCACGATCGCTGACGGCGAGCGAGTCGTTTGCTCTGGGTGATCGCGTCACGCACGCACTCGTCGAGGTCCGCGCCCTGTTCGACGTGACGAAGCAACTCCCGATAGCCCACGGCTTGGCGCGCGGTACGGCTGAGACCTCGCGGACCATTCGCGAGCGAGCGCACCTCTTCGAGCAGACCCTCGTCCATCCACTGGCGAAATCGTTTCTCGATACGTTCGTCCAGTACCGCGAAGTCGACGCGAAGCCCGACCTGGATCACGCGCACCGGTCCGTAGGTGCGAAGTCCGGGACCGTACGAGGAGAACGGTCGACCACTTCCGAGGGTCACCTCGAGCGCGCGCACGATCCGACGCTCGTTGGTGGGTTCCATGCGCTGGGCCGCCACCGGGTCGAGCTGGCGCAACTCCTCGTACAACGTCGCCGGATCGTCGGTTCGTTGCTCGAGGACCGCGCGCACCTCGGGGTACTGACGGGGAATCTCGAAGTTGTCGAGTACCGCGCGACCATAGAGACCGGTGCCCCCCACGTAGAGCACGGCCTCGCCGAGCTGCCAGACGTCCCGCGCGCTCGCACGCGCCGCCTGCTGGAACTCGTAGAGCGTGAACTCCTCGCTCGGTTCGACGAGGTCTAACAGCTCGTAGCGGACTTGGTCGCGTTGGGCGGGTGTGGGTTTGGCGGTGCCGATATCCATGCCGCGATAGACGGTCATTGCGTCGACGCACAATATCGACACGTCGCGCTGCTCCAGACACAGTTCGTGCGCGAGCGCCGACTTGCCCGACGCGGTCGTGCCGACGAGCGCGACCGCCGGGCCGCCGTGGTTCATCACGAGCTTCGAAGCGGTATTCGTACCTTGTGGCGCGGAGCACGCACGATGTCCTCGATCTCGCCGAGCAGATGATACGGGGCCCCGTGGTTCACGCGCACGCGCACCAGCGAGCCCACGCGCACGTCGTCTTGACACGCGAAGTGGACGAGCTTGCCCTGGCGAGTGCGTCCCGAGAGCATCGCCGCATTGCGCCGTGAAGGACCTTCGACGAGGACCTCTTCGAGTCGGCCAACGCGGGCCTCGTGTTTGAGCAACGCACTGCGGTCGAGCACTTGTTTCAGACGTTCGAAACGTTCCTTGATCACGTCGTCGGCGATGAACTGATCGGTCATCAAGGCGGCGCGGGTGCCTTCGCGCGCGGAGAAGATGAAAGTGTAGGCCGAGTCGAACTGGGCGACGCTCACTGCGGCCAGCAGTTCATCGAACTCGGCGTCGGTCTCGCCGGGAAAACCCACGATCAGATCGGTCGTGACCGCGAGGTCGGGAATCGCCTCGCGCGCCAGCGCTAGTCGCTCGAGGTAACGCTCGAGCGTGTAGCCGCGACGCATCGCCGCGAGCACCCGGTTCGAACCGTGCTGGAGGGGCAAGTGCAGCTGCGGACAGACCGTGGGGGTCTCGGCCATCGCGGCGATCGTTTCGGGACGCAGGTCCTTGGGGTGCGGACTGGTGAACCTGATCCGCTCGATGCCCGCCACCTCGCCGAGGGCCCGCAGGAGTTCGGCGAACAACGGTCCTCGCCGGGTGATGTCGCGGCCGTAAGAATTGACGTTCTGACCCAGGACGGTGAGTTCGACGACGCCCGACGACGCCAGCATGGTCGCCTCTTCGATCAGGTCCGTGATCGGTCGACTGATCTCACGTCCGCGCACCGACGGCACGATGCAGTAGCTGCAGGTGTTGTCACAGCCCGTCTGGATGGTGATCCACGCGGCGTAGGCGCTCTCGCGCACGGCGTAGAGGGCCGGCGCCATGTCGAGGTTGGCCTGCGGATCGGGTGCGTCCAGTACCTCGGTGATCGGACCTTCGCGACGCGCGCGACGCAGCAACGCCGGCGCGGAGGCGAGGTTGTGGGTGCCAAAGACGACGTCGACCCACGAGGCCCGCTGCTGGATCGCGCCGCGGTCCTTCTGGGCCATGCAGCCGCCCACCGCGATCTGCATGTCCGGTCGTTGCTCCTTGAGCGCCTTGAGGTGCCCGAGGGCGCTGTAGAGCTTGAGATCCGCGTTCTCTCGAATTGTGCAGGTGTTGAACACCACCACGTCGGCCTCTTGATCGTTCGTGGCGGGCACGAGACCGTCGGCGACCAAGAGGCCCGCCAGTCTTTCGGAGTCGTGCTCGTTCATCTGGCAACCAAAGGTGCGAATGGAGAAGGTTTTCGGTGCCGTCACCCCCCCAGCCTACCGAGCGACTTCTAGAACCTCCCGGGAGGAATCGCGGGTGACGCCGATGCTCGCCAGCACCACGCACGCCACGCCCACGTAGTCCCAACCACTCACGCGCTGGGAGAGCAAGAGCCAACCCACGAAGAACGCGAGCACCGGGTCAAAGGCCACCAGCACCCCCACGATCGAAGGCTTGAGGCGTCGCAGGGCCGACATCTCGGCGCCGAAACCGAGCACGAGGGCCATGAGCGCCACGAGGGCCAGCCGGCCCATCACGTAAGGATGCGCCAGTACGACTCGCGTGCTCGACAAGGTGAACGGTAACGACCAGAGGGCCGAAATGGTGACGCCGGCCGCGAGTCCCTCGAGTCCGTTGGTCGAACCGCCGACGCGCTGGGCGGCGAAGAGGTACGTCGCCCACCCGGCACCCGCCCCCAGCGCGAACAGCACGCCCGTCACCTCGAGCCCACCCCCCGGGTGCGAGAGAGCGACGACGCCAAGCGCGGCGAGCAACACGAATCCGAAGTGTTGCCACGTGCGTTTTCCCAGTGCGGCGACCAGTAACGGGCCGAGAAACTCGATCACGACGGCGCTGCCGAGTGGGATGCGCGCGATCGCTTCGTAGAACGACACGTTCATGAAGGCGACCGCCGTGCCGAAGGCGAACGCCCCGATCCACTGATGGCGCGTGAAGCGACGCACGTTCGGGCGAGCGATTACTAACAACATCACGGCACCCAACAAGAATCGCCACGAACTCGACGCCGCGGGTCCAATCAGGCCAAAGGCCGGTTGCACGAGGGCCGCCGACCACGGAATGAACAGCGCGGCGAAGAGCACGAGCCCCGCGCCCACGGCCGTGTCTCGCGAGGCGCCGGTCGTCGCGTGCTTCAAAGAGTGACCAGGCCGGTGCGGTCCGCTTCGAGGACGAGGACGCTGCCCGGTTCAGAGTGGTCCTCGAGGAACTCGCGTGCGGCGTGCGCGACCCCTTCGGCGCTGTCGGCGAGGCACAGACCGAGCATCGTCGAACCGGCGCCAGACCAACACGAGCCCAGCGCGCCCGCTTCTCGCAGGGCCGCCAGAAGCGGACGGGCGAACTTCACGAGGTCCATGCGGTAGTTCTGATGCAGTGCGTCGTCCATCGAGGACGCGACGAAGTCATCGTGGCGCGCGAGACCCGCGATCAACAGCCCGAGCGAGCTCAAGTTGAACACCGCGTCGGCGAAGGGCACCGTGCTGGGCAACACGTGGCGCGCGTCGGTGGTCTTGAGTTCCACCTCGGGGATCACGACGACGAATCGCCAAGCCGGGTCGAGGGCAAGTGACCGCGCCACGACGCCACCGTCGCGCACGCTCGCCGCGACGAGTCCGCCGAGCAGCGAAGCGGCGGCGTTCTCCGCGTGGCCGTCAACGTCGCTCGCCAGGGCGAGCGGGTCAGTGGCTCCCGCGGCCGCGGCCGCGGCGAGAGCGAGCGCGGCCGACGAACCGAGACCTCGCGACAAGGGAACGTTCGAGTTCACGTGCAACGCGAAGTTCTCATGGCCGAGCACCGATTTGGCGACCAGCGCGGCCAGATGACGCTCATCGTCGAACTGTCCCGCGCCGAATCCCTCGCTCGAAATAGCGAAATGATCAGCGGGTTCGAGACTCACCTCGACGTAGAGCTGCAGCGCCACGGCGAGCACGTCGAATCCGGGGCCGAGGTTGGCCGAACTGGCGGGAACGCGACATCGCACGAATTCAGCGTAGGCGTTGCCACAGCGACGGCGGGGCTACCGCGGCGCTGGCAACCAGGGCCAAGCGCCGTTGCTGGTGTGCGCCCACGCTCACGTAACCCACGACTTGGCCCTTATCGATGCCGCTCGAGAAACGTCGCACGTGGACTTGGGCACTCAACGCCCCCTTCGCCGCCCACCACGAAAAACGGGCCGAGCGAGCCAGGACGATGTGGGCCCGGTGCGCCCCCCAGCCAATGCTTCCGACCACGGTGTCCGCGGCGAGGGTCGAGTGGTCTTGCGTGGTCGCCGACTGTTCGAGGGCGAGCGCCGCCTCACCCGCGGGTCCCAGCAGGTTCCCGCCCCGCTGACCCAGTACGACGGCGTAGGCCACGTCCGTGGTGGAGCCATTGAGAAAGGTCATGGCCATCACGTCGCAACCGCCCGCGGCAGCCGTGCGTCCCGATTTGACGCCGATGACGTTGTCGATCCCGACGTCGGGCGTGAAGGAGTACACCGTGCCCGCGAACGGCAGGACCACACTCGTCTGGTCGACGATGCCGCGCACCAGCGGCGACTTCATCAAGAGCGCCGCGAGCCTTCCCTGATCGAGTGCCGTCGACACGGACTCGTCGCTGAAGCCCGAGACGTCGGCGTAGCTCGTCCCGCGCATTCCCAGGTTTCGAGCCGCCGCGTTCATCAGCGCGACGAAGTCCGTGACGTTGCCGGCGACCATGTTGGCGAGCAGTACCGCGTAGTTGCTCGCCGAATGCACCAAGAGGCCGTTCAACAAGTCGTTCTCACACAGCGACTCGCCGCTCGTCACCGCCACGCTCGACTGGTCGGACACCTTCAGTTGTTCGTACGCCACGACGTCGTCGGGCGTGATCGTGATGCACGGGCCGGTCTCGCCCTGCGCCAAGGGCAACCGCTTCAACACGACGTAGGCGGTCATCAGTTTCGTGAGACTCGCAATGGGTTGCACGCTGTTGTGCCAACTGCGCTCGACCCCGAGTGACGGGATGACCAGGGCCGCGCTACCCACGCTCGGCCACGCGATGGGTTCGCCAGTGCCGCTCGAACTCACGTTCAACGCGTTCACGTGGCTGCGGGCCAGCGGATGCAATAAGGGCAACTGGATCCCGATGATCAAGGCCGCGGCGACGACACCACCCAGCACCAAGGCGACCAGACGAGCCAGAAGACCACGTGAGACGGGACTAGGGAAAGAAGTAGGCGTCGACACCGATTAGAGAGAAGACTGCTGGCCGTACTCTTCTGGCGTCTTTAACACCTTACGAGCCTTTGAACCATCGCCAGCAGCGACCACGCCTTCCTCTTCGAGTTGGTCCATTATACGCCCTGCCCTCGCGAAGCCGATTCGCAGCTTTCGCTGGAGCATCGACGTCGAACCCGATTGGTACTTGATCACCAGGTCGCGCGCCTGGCGTAGGACCTCGTCGTCGTCGTCGCCGACGTGCGCCGAACCTGCGTGGTGCACGGGCACGTCCAGTGCCACCACGGTCTCCTGGCGGCCACCCTGGGCTCGCCAGAACTCGACCACGCGGCGCACCTCTTCCTCCGAGACCCAGGGCGACTGCAAACGACGCGCGATGTTGCTCGAAGCCGTGACGAGCAGCATGTCGCCCTTGCCGATGAGTCGCTCCGCGCCCGCCTGGTCCAAGATGACCCGGCTATCGGCGAGCGACGAGACCGCGAAGGCCATTCGACTCGGGATGTTCGCCTTGATGACGCCGGTGATTACGTCTACGCTCGGGCGCTGCGTGGCGAGGACCAGGTGGATGCCCACCGCACGAGCCATCTGGGCGATGCGCACCACTGATTCCTCGACGTCGCGCGCGGCGACCATCATCAGGTCGTTCAACTCGTCAACGACGATGACGATGTAGGGCAACTGCTCGGGACCGGCGAACTCGTCGAGTTCGGACTCGAGACCGGTCGAACGCTCGATCGCGCTCGCCACCAGCTCGTGCGTGCTCGGCGCGTGCTCTATCTCGCCACGCGCGATCATCTGCTGGTAACTCGTGATGTCGCGCGCGCCGCTCTGGGCGAGAAGGTCGTAACGGCGTTCCATCTCCTTGACGGCCCAGCCCAAGATATTCGCCGCCTTCTTCGGATCGACGACCACGGGTGCGAGTAGGTGCGGCAAGTCGTTGTACTGTCCCATCTCGACTCGCTTGGGGTCGACCAGCAAGAGGCGCAACTGATCGGGCGTGGTGCGCATCACCAGCGACGTGATGAGCGAATTGATGCACGAGCTCTTACCCGCCCCGGTCGCACCCGAGATCAGTACGTGCGGCATTTCGCCGAGGTTGAACACCACCGTGCGTCCGGCGATGTCGCGCCCAATCGGTACGTCGAGCGGGTGCCCGGCGGCGAGCGCTTCTTCGGACGAGAGCAGGTCCCCCAGGGCGACCAGGGTCCGGTGCCGGTTGGGCACCTCGACGCCGATGGCCGATCGTCCCGGTATGGGCGCGAGGATGCGTACGTCAGGCGTCGCCATCGCGTAGGCGATATCGCGGTTGAGCGACGTCAGTCTCGACACCTTGACGCCGGGACCCAGTTCGAGTTCGTAACGCGTGACGGTGGGTCCCACCGTGTAGCCCACGAGTGTCGTCTCCACCCCGTGGGCGCCGAGCGCTTCGACGAGTTCGCCACCCGACGCCTCGATGGCCGCGCGGTCTTGTCGTTGCTCCTTGGTTCGCTGCAGCAGATTGAGGGGGGGCAGGACCCATTCGCTCGCCAACGAAGCTGGTCGCGCGATGGGGGCCAGTTCGGGGCTCGGTGCGAGCACCGGTTCGACGAAGTCACCCTCGTAGTGCGACGATCCTTGTTCGGCGTCGTCGTACTCGTCCTCGTAGTACTCAGAATCCAACGCGGCGGGCGCGCTCGACTGCGAGTCAAGTCCGAGCGGCGGTTCGGCGTCGGGTGGGCGTTCTTCGCGCGACGGTGGCGCAGTGTCATCCTGGGGCTGGACCTTCGCTTTGGGCCGTGCGGTCCACCAACGCGCGAACACGTGGGCCAGTGTTCGAAGGAACCTCGCGGTCGCCCCCGCCAGAGCGCGTAGTCCGAAACCCGTGATCACCATCATGGCGACTATTAATAGGGCGACCAGCACGACGATCGCGCCGCCCAAGCCAATGGTCTTATAGAGCCCACCACCGACCAGGACCCCGAGCCACCCGCCCGCGTGGCCGAGCAGCTTCACCCCCGCGTGCAGGCCCGGACGTCCTCCGGCGAGGTGGCCAATACCGCACACGCTCACCAGCGTGAGGGCGATCCCCCAGAGGAACCGGTTGCGGTCGGCTTCGATCTTGTTCCACAGCAGCGCCACCGCCGAACCTATGAAGAGGACGGGCAGCACCAGCCGGCCCACGCCTAGGACCAACTTGAACGCGTCGAGTACCACGTGACCCACGGGGCCCAGGGCCCGCGCGTCGGCGAGCAGACAGAACAGACCCGCGACCACGAGCAGCACGATCCACAGGTCACGCTCGTGGCGACGCCACAGGCTGGGCGCTGCGGCGGGCGCGTTCTTTCTCGCCGGCGAGCGAGACGCGGACTTGGTGGTCGATTTCTTTTGGTGCGGTGCAGGACTCATTTACCATCCAACTTACCGAACCTTTGTTCGTTAGACGTGCCAATCGCTTAGTCTGGTCCAGTGCTCAGCGCGCCCGACGCCACGTCAATCGAACTCGCGAAGCGCCTGAACGCCCAGGCGCGGCTGTTCGAGGTCGTCACTTCGTCGCCCCTTGGCGCCTCGCTGCGCGAAGTGGTCTTGCGCGGCGATCCAGCTCTCGCGGGTGCGCCGGGCAATGACGTCATGGTGCGCCTCGTCGACGCCAAGGGCAAGTACGTTCGACGCCGCTACAGCGTGCGATGGGTCGACGAAGCACAAGGTCTCGTGACGCTCTGGGTCGTCACCAGCCACGAAGGAGCCGGCGCCCATTGGGCGCGCGAGGCCACACCCGGTGACCAGGTCGACCTCATTGGTCCGCGCGGCAAGATCAACCTCGACCCACTCGCTGACTGGTACCTCTTCGTCGGCGACACCAGCGGCCTCGCCTCGTTCTACCGCATGGCCCAGAGCATCGAAACCCCGGGTCGGGCCATCTTCATCGTCGAGGTGGACGACATCAACGACGCGCTCACCGCGCCCTTTGACGAGGGCCTCGGCGTCACGGGCATCTTCGTCGAACGAAACGGTCGCGCCTACGACGATCCCGCGGGATTGCTCGGAGGTCTCGCCGCCTTCGAGATGCCCGCGGGCCTGGGTCACGCCTACCTGTTCGGCGAGTTCCACGTCGTGCGCGCGCTCGGCGTTGCCTTGAGTGATCGAGGGATGGCCCAAGAGCAACAGAGTCACAAGGCGTTCTGGCGAGCCGGGCGCCACAACGCCGAACACGGTGAGCCCGAGAAGGACCTCTAGAACACCGCGAGCGCGGCCAACAACACGGGCTGGCGACGGTACTTCTGTCCGAGCAAGCGACCCGCCGTGCGCTGGGCGACCTTGTTGAGCGCCACCGGATCGCGCTCGCCATCTCGCAAGGCGACGTCGAGCGATTCTCGCACGCTGCTCGTCACCAACTCGAGCAGGGTCTGGTCGTGCTCTCCCTCGAACCAGCCGCGTGTGGTGACCTTGATGGCGTCCACGATGATCCCGCGATCCTTGTCGATGCCGCCCGAGATCAGCAACAGACCGTACTCGGCGAGCATTCGACGCTCCTCGAGTGGACGCTCGTCCAGGTCGCCCGCACTGCCGTCGATGTAGTGGAAGCCCGCGGGAACCTGACCCGATCGACGGATGCCCGTGGCGCTCACCTCGACCTGGTCGCCGTCCTCGCAGATCAACACGTGATTGTTCTTGAGTCCCATGGTGAGTGCCAGGTCGGCGTGATGGACCATGTGTCGATACTCCCCGTGCACCGGAACGAAGTTACGGGGGCGCACCAATTGATGGAACGTGCGTAGCTCGCCCTGGCGAGCGTGGCCCGAGGCGTGCACCGGCTCATTGCCCGAATGGATGACCTCGGTGCCCGCGCGATGAAGATCATCGATGACACGTCCGACCGACCATTCGTTGCCGGGTATCGGGTGCGAACTGAGGATCACCGTGTCGTCGGGTCCCACCTTCATGAAGCGTGCGTCGCCGCGCGAGAGCTTGGACAGTGCGGCGAGCGGTTCACCCTGGCTACCGGTGCAGATGACGCAAATCTCACCTGGACTGAAGCGGTCGATGTTCTCGACGTCCACCAGGTCCGCGGTGTTCACGTGCAACAGGTTGAGCTTTCGCGCGAGTTTCACGTTCGCTTCCATCGAGCGACCCATGAGGACGATCTTGCGCTTCTGTTCGAGCGCCACGTTGATGATCTGCTGGACGCGATGGATGTGACTGGCGAAGCACGCCACCACCATTCGCCGCTCGGGCCGCTCGAGGAAGAGCCGGCGCAGCGCACCACCCACGGAACGCTCCGAGGCCGTGAAACCTGGTTCTTCGGCGTTCGTCGAATCACAGAGCAACAACGCCACACCCTCGTCACCAATGGCGGCGAGTCGCGACACGTCGGTGCGTCGATTGTCGATGGGCGTGAGATCGAGTTTGAAGTCGCCCGAATGCACCACGATGCCGACCTTGGTGTGAAACGCCAGCGCGTGTGCGCTCGGCACCGAGTGGGTGACGGGGATGAACTCGACTTCGAAGGGTCCGATCTTTCGCCTTTCGTGGTCGTGGACTTCGATGAACTCGAGGTCCTTGGCGACCTTGGCCTCAGTGAGACGATGTCGGGCGAAGCCGAGGGTCAGCGCGGAGCCGTAGATCGGGACGTTGACGTCCTTGACGAGATAGCGCAGCGCGCCGGTGTGGTCCTCGTGCCCGTGGGTGAGCACGATGCCGTCGACGCGGTCGCGACGTTCGATCAACCAGCGAAAGTCCGGCAGGATGATGTCGACGCCGTACATCGTCGGCTCGGGGAACATGAGACCCGCGTCCACCACGACGATGCGACCGTCTTGCTCGAGCGCGAGACAGTTTCGACCAATCTCGCCCAGACCGCCCAGGAACGTGACACGAATGTTGTCTTTAGCCACGTTGGGCCCGAAGTGACGTCACCACGTCCGCCGCGGCGAGGTCGAGGGTCTCGTCAGCGTCACCGAGCGGTAATCGGCACTGGCCCACGGCGAAGCCGAGCGAGCGCATGGCGGCCTTGGTGGGCATCGGGTTGGGGTACGTCTCGGTGCTCTCGAAGACGCAACTAGGGGCCAGACGCTCGTTGTAGGCCTGGGCCTTGAGCCAGTCACCCTTTTCGACGGCGCGCACGAGACCCGAGAACTCTGGGCTGGCCCAGTGCGCCGCGACCGAGACAATACCCACCGCGCCAATCGAGAGGAACGGCAGGAGCAAGCTGTCGTCGCCGCTGTAGAGATCGAGGTCCTCGCCGAGCACGGCTTTGGTGTGCGCGGCACTCACGAGGTCGCCCGACGCGTCCTTCAAGGCGACGATGTTGGGATTCTTGCGAACCAGATCGATTGTCGTGTCACTGGCCACCTTGCGCCCAGTGCGAGAAGGAATGTCGTAGAGCATGACCGGCAGCGCCGTGCACTGAGCGATCGCGGCGAAATGTGCGGCGATCCCGCGCTGGCTCGGGCGCGAATAGTTCGGCGTCGTGAGCAGCACCCCGGCGGCTCCAGTCGCCTTCACGCGTTTGGTCAGCGCCACCGATTTGGCGGTATTGGCGTCAGTCGAACCGGCCAGCACCGGTACCGTGACCGCGTGGGCGACGCAGGAGAAGAGGTCCAACTTCTCGTCGTCGCTCAGCGCGGAACCTTCGCCCGTCGATCCCGCGATCACCAGTCCGTCGGAGCCTTGTTCGACGAGGAACTTCGCCAGCGCGCTCGCCACGTCGAAGTCGATGGCGCCGTCGGGCGAGAAGGGCGTCACCATGGCCGTCAATACCGTGCCAAATCGCGTCGAACCCATAGAACGAAGTTACTACCGATCTGCGCTTGTTTTCCCCCTAGGGCGGATCAATCAGAAGGGAATGAACGAATCAATGCCGATGGTCAACTTCGGCTTCGCGTCGACCGCGCGCACGGCGATCGCCACGCCCTGGATGAAGCTCGTACGGTCGAATGAATCGTGTCGGATGGTGAGCCCTTCGCCGGGTCCGCCAAAGAGGATCTCCTGGTGCGCGACGAGACCGGGTAGGCGTACCGAGTGCACCTTGATCCCCTCGCCCACTTCCGCGCCGCGCGAGCCCGCCGCGGTCGCACGGGTCGTGGGATCCACCAACGCGGCGAGTCCCGCCTTCTTTCGTGCGTCACTGATGGCGCGTGCCGCGGCGAGCGACGTCCCCGACGGAGCGTCCACTTTCTTATCGTGGTGTAACTCGATGATCTCCACCCGCTCGAAGTAGGGTGCCGCCATCGCGGCGAAGCGCTCGGAGAGCACCGCACCGAGGGCGAAGTTCGAAGCCATCACCACGCCGGTCTTGGTGCTCGCTTCGTCGACGGCACTGCGCTGCTCGGCGCCAAGACCCGTCGTGCCGATGACGAGTCCCACCTTGTGCTCCGCGCACCAGTGCGCGGACGCCACCACGCTCTCGGGCGTCGAGAAGTCCACCACGACGTCGACGCCGAGACCGTCGTTGTCGCTGAGTGACTTCGCGTAGGTGGCGCCATACAGGTCTGCGGGTTCGCGCACGTCGATGAGTGTGACGACCTTGAAATCCGCCTGAGCGCCTAGTCCCGCCGCCAGGGCCTGACCCATGCGGCCAGCGCCGCCGACGATGACCAAGCGTTTCATCCGTTCACCCTACTCTTTCGCCTGCGCGGCACCCAACCGCGCACGTAGCCCCAAGCGACGAGCAACAACAATGTGCCCCCCACCGAACCAGTGAGACCGATGTCGATGTAGGGCGCGTGATAGTGGAAGTGGACTCGCCAGGTACCCGGGGGGACGATGACCTGTTGGATAAGTCCCGAACGCACGACGTGCAACGTCACCACGTGCCCCGAAGAAAGATTCACCGCGGTGGCGTGCCAGCCCGGGATCCATTCCATGGAACGCTTCAACACGGTCGGGTGCGTGGCGGCGACGGTGATCCACGAATCGCCCCACGTCGCGTCCACAATCTTCTTGATCCGCGAAGTCGCCGCGTGCGTGCCCAACCACGCACTCGCTCGCACCGACGTCGCTCGAAAGTACGCGAGCGATCCAACCGTGCCCACGTTGCGCCACGCCGGCGACGAAAGGGCTTGCTGGAACTGCGTGTTGAGGTCGTAAGTGACTTCTGGCTTGACGTCCTCTTTCAGTGCGACCGACTCGGTGAGGACCCCGCTGATCGAGGAGACGCGCACGCCCGCCGCGTCTTCGTGCTGGCTCGAGAAGTCGAAGGTCACGCTCGTACTCTCGGGCATCGTGATCGTTGCGCCCTCGGGCTTGCCCTTCGCGTCCAAGAGTTGCGCCGTCATGGGATTGGTGGAGGCGAGTTCACCCGCCAAGCCCAGGACGGTGATCGAACGCACCGGCAACAGCTCACCGAAGTAGCGCACGATCGAGTCCGCCGGCTGGGGTTTCACGCACTGGGGTGGCTGGACCAGGTGGGGCCCTACCCGGGTGGTCAACTTGTCCATCGGCACGATGACCGTGGACAGTTGCAGCTGGTGGTACACGCCACGGGCCAATTGACAGCCGTCTAGACCGAACAGCGGGTGCGTCTGGGTGACGTTGCCGTAGAGTTCGTCGATCAATGATCCGTAGCCTTGCACGCTCGGCAGCTTGGTGAAGACGTTCAGATTCGCCGCGCCGAGATTCTCGAAGGTGTAGTGACTCACGCCCGACGGGTCGACGAGCGCGTTGCGACCCACCGGATCGATCACCGACAACGCGTAGGCGCGCGAAGGTTCGACGTTCACGCGACCGGGCAGGAACCCTTCACTGCAAAAGAGTGCGAAGGCGAGCACGTCGAGCGCGACGAGTACGCAAAGCACACGCACGAAGCTCCGACGGCCCACGCCCCAGGTCAAGGCCGCGAGCAGCGCCAGCGCGAGTACCAGGTGGATCAGCAAAGTCGGCCGCTCGTAACTGGCCAGACGCACCGGCGTCGTCGTACTCGTCATCCACTGGACGATGTCGTTGCCGAAGA